>ERZ772860.2222-NODE-2222-length-11557-cov-2.695531_pt1 | contig 11557 bp, 9 predicted proteins | sample MGYA00511342_ERZ772860 | MGnify/ENA primary metagenome ERZ772860 (study PRJEB29015, sample SAMEA2737665) | human gut metagenome | biome: human gut; feature: human-associated habitat; material: faeces | place: China | collected 2012 ... | reverse complement strand
ACCCATTTCCGGCAAGTCCAATGGCTTGGGGGGTTCGCCGACACGGGCGTATATCTTTTCGATATGGCCGATCTTACCGGCACGAACCAACGCAATCGCATCCTGAAACTCCTTACTCGAACGCTGCTGGCTACCGATCTGGAAAACCCGATTATTATCGCGTACGGCACGAGCAACAGCCAGACCTTCCGTAATCGTATAAGCCAACGGCTTCTGACAATAAACATCCTTACCGCTCTGACAAGCATGGATAGCAACCAATGCATGCCAGTGGTCAGGTGTTGCCACTTCAATCACGTCGATATCCTTACGGTCCAGCACATCTTCATAAAATTCATACATATCGCAACGGGGAGCTACATTCAGAGACTTCTGCCAAGCCTCGACACGACGTTTGAAACGTTCACGTTTCAAGGAATCCACGTCACAACAGGCAGCGACCTGCACCCCAGGACAAGTAGAGAAACTCTTAAAATCGGATAAACCTTGTTGCCCTAATCCGACAAACCCTAAAACGACACGATCACTCGGTGCGATACGCACCCCATTTACAGCCCAGCTGGGCAGGATAGTCAAACTTGCCAATCCAAGAGCGGAAAGGCCGAGAAACTCTCGACGGGTTACACCCTTCTTAGTGTTTTCTTTCATGGTAATTCAAAATATATTGGACTAAAAAATTATTCGGACAAATATAGGTATTAAATATCAAAACAACACATCTATCCCATCTAATTTGAATGAATAGGGCCTCTTTTGGAAATCATTCTTGCGGGTAATATTTTTTAACATTCTATTTAATAGCAAATTTCCTGATTAAGGTATCAAAATGACAATAGAGGAAAGAAGGTAGAAAAAAGGGTTCTTTTGGTGTGATTGCCCTATAGAAAAGATGTCGTTTATTAAAAAAATTATGGCTTTCCATTTCATAATTATGAATCAGGAAAGCCATAACGATATATCAAAATACGTTTGTATCAGAAAGCGTAGCCGAAACCGACGTTCAGGTAAATCGGATACATGGCGAAAGTAATTGTATCGAAATCTTTCTGAAAGATATCATTCAATCCCCAAGTCAGGTCTGCATAGACATTCAAATGCTTAAAAGCACGCCATTCGGCACCTAACTGCGCACCCCATTGGAAGCGGCGAAGGTTTTTCGAGAAGTCATAAGGGGCATTTTTTCCATCGGCAAAAACGACCTTATTACCGGTAGGATCACCTTCGCGCAAATAACCATCATACACGTTTCCGGAAAAATCACCCTCCAACATATAGGCAAAATACGGTCCCAGATTCATACTGAAGCGACGATTAAACTGATGAGTAGCCAAAACCGGAAAAGACAGATATGTATTCTTTACATTAGTCTTCACATATCCAGTCCAATTTCCTTTTATGCGTTCACCCCCTTCACCGATGATTTCCATTCCATAATTTTTCACATTGGCATTCGTTTTCATCCCTTTACTATCCAAACGAATACCGATTCTCATTCCCCATTTTTTTTCTTGATCGAACCACTTTGTCACATTCCCCTCTATCGCAACAGCCATAGTAGGATTATACCCCGTTATATCACGAATCTCAACGGGCAATGGTATCGGAGCCGTTCCCCCTATGTTAAAGCCGGCTTTTACCTCATACTCCAAACCGATCAATGCAGAATTGATAATTCCCTTATTCCGGTCTTCTTGTCCAAAAACCGAAAACGTTACCAGCAACAAGGCCAGTACACAAATTGATACAATATTCTTTCTCATCACAATAATCTTTTTTAATCTGCTGCATGAATCAGTTCCACTTCATCGATATGCAATGTACTGCCGACAGCACCTCTGAAATAATCCCCTTCAATACTGGAAGAAAAGACAATAGCCACATTATATTTACCAGCTTTCAGTTTATCTTTATCTACAGTTTTTCCAGTCTTTGTCACAAATGGCAAATAAAACTCCGTCCACTCATCCGTTTCCTTCCGGTCTTTCTCATCAATGCGAGCTATGGATATCAAATTAGGATGATCAAAACGGTTCGTTGCATCCAATGTTTTTGTCTTTTCATCTGTCTCGTAAAAGATTGCATAAATATCCCACGTATCCTTTTTATCTTTTACAATATTTCCATTCTCATCTTTATAAACTTCACCTGCCTTATACTTATAATACCCCTTCAAGTAGGTCGGTATATGCTCGAACGGAACTCCGAACATTGTTGCTTTCAATGGGTCGGTCAATGCGTTCCCTACACTAAACGTACCCATAAAAAGATTACCGGCAGCAATAGGCATACCCAACTTCGAACCGAAATCCCCTGTCGACTTTGTTTCCAACTTTACGCATTTGCCCATTTTTCCTTCCGCATAAGAAGAAGTCGGAAATGATGCCGGATCTTCCGTACCTGCACCAGTCAAAGCAAAACCGGTATTTCCACTGGCCCAATCCATTACCCATTTTCCCTCAGAATCATTCTCATAGAAAATATTATAAACATATTTCAAAAGCGAACTCTTGTAATCCTTTACATTCTCAAAATGATATTCCGAGCTAATTCCGGCAATAATATAAGTAACTTGATATTCTTTCTTCCAATTTCCATCTTCAGAAGTTACCGTATAAAATTGCGGAGTCGTAAAGTCACGTTCGGTCCCGCTGGCCGGAGAAATGGTTGCACCGGGAGTCAATGTAAATTCAGGTGCCTGATGTGTCAAATCGGCATCGGCCGTTACCATCAATACTACCTTATTATTTTCTATAATTGGATCACGTTTCAAGATATCTCCCGGCACTGTACAAGTCAATATATCCGCTTCTGCATTCAACGCTTCGTCACGAATACACGAAACCAGCGTAATTCCCAGCAAAAGGCATACAATAAAATAAGTTACTCTAATCATCTTATGTCTGTTTTACAAATAATAGGTTTTCCTTAAAAAGCAAACCGGATACAAAAATACGCTCCTTTTCCCAAAAAGCCACCGTATTTATATTTTTATCACAGTTTTTATTGTATCGCTCACCTATTATTTATACATTTGGCTCAACAACTTATAATATCTAATTCATAAGACCATGACAACACGCAGAGATTTTATCCGGCAAGCGACCTTATTAGGAGCCGGACTTTCCATGAGTCCATTCTTTATCAACGCGACTCCTGGAAGTGTAGGAGCGAACGACAAAATACGCGTCGGACTAATTGGCTGTAAAGGAATGGGATTTTCAGACCTACAAGCCTTCCTCCGGAATCCGGAAGTCGAGTGTATCGCATTATGCGACATCGACGACGAAGTTCTCAACAGTCGCGCGGCTGAAACTCAAAAAATCACAGGCAAGAAAGTTAAAAACCTATATAAAGACTGGCGGAAACTGATCGATAACAAAGATATCGACGTTGTCATTGTCGGTACACCCGACCATTGGCACTGCCTGCAGATGGTAGCCGCCTGTGAAGCCGGTAAGGATGTTTATTGCGAAAAGCCGTTAGGCAACAGCATTGAAGAATGTAACATTATGGTTCGCGCCGCCGAGAAATACAACCGGGTTGTACAGGTAGGACAATGGCAACGCAGTGATCCGCACTGGCAGGATGCCATGGCATTCGTACACAGCGGGCAATTAGGCAAGATACGTACCGTCCGCGTGTTCTCGTATCAAGGTTGGTGTCCTTCCATCCCGGTCAAACCGGACGAACCCGTTCCCGCAGGAATCGACTATGACATGTGGCTGGGTCCGGCTCCCAAACGTCCGTTCAACCGTAACCGTTTCCATTTCACCTTCCGCTGGTTTTGGGATTATGCCGGCGGACTGATGACTGATTGGGGTGTGCATCTACTCGACTATGCACTATATGGAATGAACGTTACAGCCCCCAACTCTATCATGGCTTCGGGAGGCAAATTCGGATATCCGGATGACGCCTGCGAAACACCGGACTTGCTTCAAACAATTTATACATTCGATGACTTCACCGTCATGTGGGATCATGCAATCGGTATCGACGACGGAGCTTACGGGCGCAATCACGGCCTGGGATTTGTCGGAGAAAACGGAACACTGGTTGTCGATCGCAGTGGCTGGGAAGTAATCCCCGAAAAGGTAAGCGGCAAAGCCCGCATGGAAGCGGTTCCATTGAAGAAAGCATATGGTGAAGGCGGTTTGAACCTGCATGTCAAGAACCATCTGGAATGTATCAAATCGCGCAACCGCAACTGTAATGCCAGTATCGAAATCGGCGCCCATATCGCCAAGTTCTCCCAATTAGGCAACATCGCCTACCGTACCGGCAAGAAACTGACTTGGGACGGAAAGAGTTTCCATGACGCAGAAGCAGACAAATATTTATGCAAGGAATACAGGACACCTTGGGAGTTACCGAAGATTTAAACCAAAAGGGGTTGTGTCAAATACAGGCACAACCTTTTTTATACAATAACTTGCTCACGTAATGGATTATCTATACTTTTGCTTGAACGAAAAATCAGAATAGGAACAGATTATGAAGATAACAATAGAAAACGGGAAAGAAACAGTCATCAATCTTTCCGGACAATTGGATACGTTAACCTCCGTCGATCTTGAAAAAGAGATCGCTCCCATCCTGCAGGGGGAAGCGCAAACGGTAGTGCTCGACGGTGCGGAACTGACCTACATCAGCAGTGCCGGACTCCGCCTGCTCCTTACACTGCAAAAAGGGATGAAGAACAAAGGAGGCTCTTTCCGGCTGAAGAATATTCAGAATGAGATTATGGAAATCCTGAATATCACCGGATTCTCTCACATCCTCACGATCGAATAACAAGTATCTTTATTCCGGCAGATGACAAATACGCTACATATAAAGAATGAGCTGAAACAGCTAACCCGTCTATACGCGTTTCTGGACCAGCAAGCCGGTACTTATGAACTGGGAGAACTACAGTCGATGCAAATCAAACTGGCACTCGAAGAAGCCGTGACCAACGTCATCCAGTATGCCTATCCCGACAAAAAAGACCAGGACATCCGTATCGACATGAGCTACGAGAACAAACGGCTGACAATCGTCATAACCGATACCGGCATCAGTTTCAACCCTCTCGAAAGACAGGAGCCGGACCTTACTCTCTCATTGGAAGAACGCCCGACAGGCGGCCTCGGAATTTATCTGGTCAAGCAACTGATGACGGAAGTCAGCTATAGTCGTTCAGCCGGGAAAAATATACTCACAATGGCAAAAGACATTTGTTGATATGGCAGACTTCGACATTAGAGATATAGCAGCGCTCAAAGTAAAGCTGCAAATCATAGAGAAGCTCGTATTGGCCGACTGGATCTTGATTATCCTGTCGATGTATTACGACTGGGGAGGATGGATCACCTGCCTGATCGTTATTCAAATCATCCTGTATATCTACAAATCGAAACTGCGCAAACAACTGAAACAGAAAGAGTATCTCGCCAAAGTGGTAGAAGAGCGAACAATCGAACTCCGTATCCAGCGCGACCAAGTGCTGAATGAATCCAAGAAACTATCCGACGCCCTCGACGCTCTGGCGAAAGCACAGGACGAACTGGTCCGCAAGGAAAAACTGGCTACTGTCGGACAATTGACGCAAGGGTTGGTCGACCGCATCCTGAACCCGATCAACTACATCAACAACTTTGCCGGCCTTTCCGCCAATCTGATCAAAGACTTGAAAGAAAACATTACGGACCAGCAGGCGATCATGTCAAAAGAGAACTACGCCGACAGCATCGAGATTCTCGATATGATCAACAGCAACTTGCAGAAGATAAACGAACACGGCTGCAACACTGTCCGGATCGTCAAAGCAATGGAAGAATTGTTAAAAGACCGTCACGGCGACGTCACTCCAACGGACATCTGCAACCTCTGCAAAGTGAACGTAGACGTGATCCGCAAGCAGTTCAAAGAAGACATTGAGAATAAGCAGATACAGATAGAACTCGACTGTCCGGCAGAACCCACGACCGCAGAGATCAACATTGAGCAGATGAACAAAGTGATGCTCAACCTACTCAAGAACAGCCTTTACGCATTGCTGAAAAAGTTACAGAAAAAGGACTTCACGCCAATCATCAACATACACGTAGAAAAGAGACTGAACGGGACAATTTTTCTCAGCATCCGCGATAACGGCATCGGCATCGAGGACAACATCAAAGCCAAGATATTCGAACCGTTCTTCACCACGAAGCCCACTGCCGAGGCTGCGGGTGTCGGTTTGTACCTCTGTCGTGAAGTCATCCTGAACCACCAAGGGTCCATCATCGTAAAAAGTGAAAAGGATAACTTTACCGAGTTTATGATTACGATTCCTATTTATCAAAAAAGCAACAACAATGAATGAGGACAGTATGAAAGAGTTAGAACGTCTGAGAAAACAGATCAGCCAACAGGAAAAGATGGCTTCACTCGGACTGTTGAGCGCAGGTATCGCACATGAGATACAGAACCCGCTCAACTTCGTGATCAACTTCAGCAAACTATCATGTAAGTTGCTGCAAGATATGGAAGACGTATTGGACGAACTGGAAAGCAAGCTCTCTGCCGAGGTGGACGAGGAGATTAGGGAAATCATGGACGACCTCAAAAGCAACATGTGCAAGATCGAGGAAAACGGCAACCGGGCATCAAGTATCGTCCGAGGCATCCTGCTCTATTCCCGCGGCAAAGACGATGAATATATAGCGACCGACCTCTGCCAGCTGACAAAAGAATATGTATGGCTTTCCTACCATGCTGTCCGCGCCAATAACAAGAGCTTCAATGTTACCATCATAGAAGAATACGACAATACACTCCCGTTGGTCAAAGTAATCCCGCAGGACTTCAGCCGCGCTGTTCTCAACCTGATGAACAACGCCTGTTATGCTGTCTTCAGCAAATCCAAAGGTGTCGCTGAAAATCCTTATAGTCCGACCATCAAGGTAAGACTGGCAAAAGACAGCGACCGGGTACGGTTGGTTATCGAAGACAACGGCCCGGGAATCACGAAGGAGGTCAAAGAGAAACTTTATACGCCGTTCTTCACCACCAAACCGGTCGGAGAAGGAACCGGTCTCGGCCTCTCTATCACCAAGTCGATCATCGAACAAAAACATAACGGAACGATCGAGATGGAATCGGAGCCGAACGAATTCACCCGTTTCACAATCACCATTCCGATTAAATAATCAGAGAAACAACGCTACTATGGCTATAAAAATATTAAGTGTAGACGACGAACTTGACCTGGAAATATTGCTGACTCAATATTTCCGGCGCAAAATAAAGAAAGGTGAATACGAATTCCATTTCGCCCACAACGGACTGGAAGCACTCCAAATGCTGCTTGCCATGCCGGACTTCGACGTGATCCTGAGCGATATCAACATGCCGGAAATGGACGGACTTACGTTACTCACAAAGATTAACGAGATGCGTAACCCTGCGCTAAAATGCATTATGGTATCGGCCTACGGCGATATGGAGAATATTCGTAGTGCCATGAATCAGGGAGCCTTCGACTTCACGACCAAGCCAATCAATCTCGAAGACCTCGAACGAACCATTGAAAAGGCAGCCGAGCAGATCGCTTTCATCAAGCAGGCACAAAGGGAACACACACAATTGGAATCCATCCAGAACGACCTGCATGTCGCCCAGGAAATCCAGCAAACAATCCTGCCCAAGACATTCCCTCCGTTTCCGGAGTTGAAATCGTTCGACTTGTATGCCTATATGAACGCAGCCAAATATGTAGGAGGGGATTTTTATGATTTCTTCCGCATCGACCAGGACCGCTTGGGCTTCGTCATTGCCGATGTGTCGGGCAAAGGTGTTCCCGCCGCAATCTTCATGGCTATCAGCCGGACTGTGATACGTGCCATCGCACTGACCGAAAACTCGGCTTCCATGTGTATGCAACGTTCCAACAACATTCTCTGCCAAGAAAGCGTAAACGACATGTTCGTGACCGTATTCTACGGTATCCTGAATATCCATACAGGCACCGTCACCTACAGTAATGCAGGGCACAACCCGCCTATCCTGATGAAAAAAGACGGTTCCGTTTCCAAAGTACCGTCCACTGGCGACATGATATTGGGGGCGATCAACGATGCCAGTTATCACGAAAAGGAACTGAAGATGTCACCCGGCGACAATCTCTTTCTCTATACCGACGGGGTAACAGAAGCGATGAATACGAAGCATGAACTATACAGCGAACAACGGCTGCTCGAAAACTGCCGGACACTTGCCGGAAAGAACCCGAAAGAGGTTGTGGAAAAGATAACCGAGACGGTTGGCGAATTTGTCGTCGGTGCTGTCCAATCAGACGATATTACATTGCTTTCGATCAGTTACAAAGGGTGACGAAAATGAATTGACCAAATTAAACGCACGAGTTGCCAACTCATGAATATGGATTCCCCCAAAAAATAAATATCCCAGCCTCCAATAGGAAGCCGGGATACTTATCTTTTTATGTATAGAAATCTTGCTTACTTCAGCAAAGCATCGCGGATCCCCATGATCTCGGCATTAGCAGCACGAGCGCTCTGGATAGAAGCAACCTTTTCTTTCAGCGGAGCAATCGTTTCGCCTAACTGTTTCAAATCAGGATAGTAAGCAGCCAAATCGGCAACCACCTCTTCCAACATGCTGACACGTTTTTCCATATTTGTAGAAAGACCGGCAGAAGTAGCATCACCTTCTACAACTAATGTCGGATTGGCAATTAAACAAGCATATTCGGCAGAAGCAGCACCTAACATTTCAACTTCGGCATCTACTTTGTTTTCAGCAGCCATCTTTTCGATGATCTTGTCTTCCTGTGCGTTCAAGAAAGCCTGCAATTGTTCTTTAGTTGCATCTTTCGGAGCCTGTTCTTTCAGGATATCCAAAACAAACGACACATTCAGGTCTGTAGCCAACTTGGCTATTACGCCTTCCACTTCGGCTGTCGGCTTACCGATCGCTTTCAATACGTTATAATCAGCCATATACATACCCAATGCACGGGCTTTCTGTGTCGGTGTGCTCAATTCAGCAGCCTTGCCAACCGGCATCATATACTTGATATCACCCACATTTACTTTTACTTCACCTGTAGAAAGACGATAAGGAATATCAGAATCCGGCATATCCTTCAACAATTGAATTGTCTCTTGTTTCAACTCCTCAGTCAACAGGTCTTTCGGAGCCTTACCTGCTATAACAGCGGCTTCTTCAGTCTTTTCGGCTTCTTCGCTTGTTTTCTTGGCTCCGTTGCAGGAAGTCATTCCAAACACTAATGCTGCTACGGCGAGCATGCTTAATACACTCTTTTTCATATTGTATAATTTAATAATTTATTATTTCGAGTCTTAAAATTCGTTCCGTTTCAAGAAACGTCCCGGAAACTCTGCGAATATAGCGATAATCGACAATAATGCAAAGAAACCTATAACCAATAAATTAAATTTATAAGTAGAAATATGATATCCGGCCCAATTTTTTTCATGGCTGTAGAAAGCGGCACGTCCGAAACGGTTGTCAGGCTCCACATAAACTTGCCCGATCGCTGGGTAGATACGATGGTTCGCTTCCTTATATAGATGACGTCCTCCAGTCCCCATAACCAGGTCTTCTATTGCCATATTATGATGGGCTTTCTTCATCTTCATCAGTTGCTCGGTCCCTTCTTTCCGGCCGCGTTCCTGCTGGATTTGATCGAGATAGGCAGTGAAGTTGTGCGCCCGTTCATGCAAAGCGGCATCCACTTTGTCCCTTGCCGAGCTTGCCAGACCCTGCGGGCGCGTCGTCACTGTCGCCGTTGTCGATGCCGAAGCGCTTGCTGTCGGCCTGCATCTCGGTCACGAACTTCGGCTCGTTGACCGTCAGGCGGAAGATCAGCAGCGCCACCAGCATGATGCCCGCGATCACGGCGAAGTACGCCGTGTAGCTCATGAGCGAGTTGCGCACGGAGCTTGTGGCGAAGGCCATGCCGATGGCCAGCACGAGGATGCCGCCGGCGGTGCCCATGAGGTTGATGACGGCATTCGCCTTACTGCGCAGCGGTTTGATGGTAACATCGGGCATGAGCGCGACGGCGGGGGAGCGGAACGTGGCCATGGCCAAGAGCACGACGAGCAGCAGCGCGATAAAGCCGATGAGCGCGCCGGGGTGCTGCACGGTCGTCTGGTGGGCGTAGGCCTGGCGCGCGGGCACGACATAGTTCGTGTAGTCGTGGTTCGTCACGGTCTTGCCCTCGGCGGTCGTGACCTGGCTCGTGATGGCGGCAAACTCGTCCTCCGTGAAGGTGTCCTCGAGCACGAACGTCTCGCCGTCGGGGGTCTTGAGCGTGCGGTCGGCCTCCTGCTGGTACACGACGCGCAGCGCGGCGGGATCGTCGATGGCGGCGGCCGCGTCGATGTTTTTCAGCTGCGCATCGTCGACGAGCGACAGGCTGATGAACGCGATGGCCGCAACGATCGTGCCAAAGACGATAAACGGCGTGCGGCGGCCGCGCTTGCCGGCGTGCTTGTCGGAGATCGCGCCGAACAGCGGCAGCAGAAACAGCGCCAGAATGTTGTCGAGCGCCATGATGACGCCGGACCATGCCTGCGACATGCCGAACTTGTTCGTCAGGATCAGGGGGATGGTATTGTCATACGCCTGCCAGAAGGCGCAGATCAGGAAAAAGGCAAAGCCAACGCAGATGGTGCGTTTGTAGTTGAGCTTCACAGGGTTACCTCCATCATGTGTATCGGATTTGTCTCATTCTACAATACCTCGCCCGGCAATTCAACAGGCATTTGACGAAAAGCAGAAATTGTTGTTTAATAAGGGCAAAGCAAACCGACGGCCCGCGCCGCCGAAAGGAGGACATATTATGGATTGGAAAACTGCCTGCAAGATCGCCGCACCGGCCGCCGCCTGCGCGGGTGCGTTTGCGTTTCTCATCGCGCCGGGCCACGCCACGCGCGCGCAGAAGGCCCCGTTTCTATACCGCAACTATGCGCACCGCGGCCTGCACACCGAGGACGGCACCGTGCCGGAAAATTCGCTCCCGGCCTTTCGTGCCGCGGCCGAGGCGGGCTACGCCGTCGAGATGGACGTGCACCTGACGGCGGACGACCAGCTCGTCGTGTTCCACGACGACACGCTCGAGCGCATGTGCGGCGTGCCGGGCGTCATTGATGATTTCACGCTCGCCGAGCTGCGCGCGCTGCGTCTCGGAAAGACCGACTGCGTCATCCCGACGTTTGCCGAGGCGCTCGAGGCGCTCGGCGGACGCGTGCCGCTGCTGCTCGAGGTCAAGCGCGGGCACGATAACCGCCGCCTGTGCGCGCTGACGCTCGCCGCCCTGCGTACTTACGGCGGGCCGTACTGCGTCGAGAGCTTTGACCCCACGATCGTCGCGTGGTTCCGGCGCAACGCGCCTGATATCCTGCGCGGCCAGCTCAGCCAGCCGCCGAAGGACTACGGCAAGGCACTCAATAAGCCCGCGGCTGCCATCGTCGGCAATGTGCTCACGAACGTGATCGCCCGCCCGCAGTTCATCGCCTACAAGATCGGGCCGAAGCCGCTG
>ERZ772860.2220-NODE-2220-length-11579-cov-3.830614_pt1 | contig 11579 bp, 7 predicted proteins | sample MGYA00511342_ERZ772860 | MGnify/ENA primary metagenome ERZ772860 (study PRJEB29015, sample SAMEA2737665) | human gut metagenome | biome: human gut; feature: human-associated habitat; material: faeces | place: China | collected 2012 ... | reverse complement strand
CTTTGCTCGCAAAGTGAGGGCCACGAACACGTAGCGAACATGGCCAGCGCGTCGGCCCATGACTCTGTTGGATTTTCAGCCCGTGCTTGGCCGTCACAATCTTCGCCCCCCTCACTTTGCGAGCAAAGTGAGCTACAGTGCTTCGCCTCAGGCCTTCGCTGCATGTTCGCGCAGTGCGTATTCCTTTCGCGTTCCTCTTTGGGGTGGTTGGGCGGCGGCGTGTGGCAGTTGCGCCAGAGATAAATTGTTTGTTTTGTGGATGTTAGCGTTTTTCGTTGTGGACGTTTTCGGGTTGACAAAAGGGCAAAAAAAATGGGATACCTCTGTATCCCGACCTTGTTAACCTTAAATCTAATACTATGAAAAACACATTGCAATATAGGTATATCCTTTCAAAAAGAAAGGTGTTACCTGATTTTTATTCCTATATATAACTTGATTTAAAAATTCTTTTGACAGTTTGGTATTCTTATATAACAAAAGCAGAGTGACGCGCCCGAAGGTGGGCCTGTCACTCTGCTTTTTTGTATGACTTTCAGTCGTTTGCGGCGGCGGCATCCGTTGTCCGCGCTGATGGAGGACGCATTGTCTGCTCTCCGCCATGCCGTTCGGCTGGTCATTTCAGTTGCTTCACGTAGTAAGTGATGGTCGGGAAGTGGTCAGAATAACCATTCTGCCAGATGTTTCCGTTGAAAGCGCGGAAGGGGTATCCCTTCTTTTTGCCGTCGGGGGTGACGAGGTATTCGCGGTTGAACACTTCCGTCTTCCAGTACGACAGGCCGTTGGCCGGTTTGCCGAGAAGGTTGGCAGAGAGGATTTGCTGGTCGTAGAGACACCATGAATCCTGATAGCACAACGTTCCGATGCCCTTGTCGTAGAGTCCCCATGTGGCGTTGAAATAGCCATCGGCAGGGGTGTCTTTCTTGTGGCGCGTTGCTCCGAGCACCTTTGCCACGCTGGCATCTTTCGGGTCGTCGTTGAGGTCGCCCATGATGATGACCTTGGCAGAGGGGTTGGCCGTTCGCACCGAGTCGGCGATGTGCTTGCTCAGGGCAGCGGCAGCCTCTCTGAGTGGCGATGATTTCGCGCCGCCGTAGCGTGAGGGCCAGTGGTTGACGAGGATGCAGACGTGTTCTCCAGCCATCGTGCCTTCAACGAGGAGCTGGTCGCGCGTCTTGAAGTTAGGGTTGTCGGGGATGATTAGTGGATGCGTGCTCGACTTCGTGTAGCGGAAGAGGCGCGGATTGTAAATCAAGGCCACGTCGATGCCGCGTCGGTCGGGAGAGTCGTAGTGAACGTACTTGAGATTCATCTCCTTGGCAGGCGACGTGTTGACGAGGTCGCGCACGACGCGTTCGTTTTCAACCTCCGAAATGCCGATGACGGCAGGACCGCCAGGGCAGGTTGGACGGGCGAGGTCGCCGATGACGCGTGCCATGTTGTTCAACTTCTGCTGATATTTCTCCTGTGTCCACTTGTATGGTCCGGTCGGCAGGTATTCGTCATCGCCCTTGTTGTTGGGGTCGTCTTCATAGTCGAAAAGGTTTTCGAGGTTGTAGAAGGCCACGCCCCAAACGCCCATGCGCTGCGCCAGTGTGGGGGCAACGGCACAGAGCAGCAGGATTGAGGTGAGAATGATTCTTTTCATGATAAATGTTCGCTTGGTTTGAAGGTCGCTAAAGAAAGCAGGTGTTCAAAACCGATGCTGAACACCTGCTTCAGATGTTTCTTTATTTCTTGCCGACCAACTTGATATTGGCTAAGCGGAGACCTACGCTCATGGCGCTGCCCGTTGCCTTGAAGTGGAGTTCGGAAGCGTCGGTGGCGTCAGCGGCTGGGAGTTCCACCGTGAAGGTGTAGAACTTGCTGTCGTCGCCGGCAGGGCCTGAGAGCACCTTGCTTGGCGTGGTGAAGTCGTGGCCGTTGAATGTGCCAGAGATGGCGGCAACGTCCTGTTCGCCCACACCTTGGAAGAGGTTGGCTGCGAGGTCGTAGCTCAGTGTCAGCGTGGTGTAGCCAGCAGCCTTGATGCCTTCAATCTTGAGGTCGCTGTCTTTGCCTGCAGGAATCCACACGTTGTTGACGCCGTTGCTGGAGCGCACAGAGAGCGTTTTGCCAACGACATCAGTGAAGGTCAGGCCAGAAGTGAAGGCCGTGTAGTCGCTGAGGTAAGGCCAGTAGCCGTTGACCTTGCTGACAGAAGAGTTGCCGAAGTTTTCCTTGAAGATGACCGTGCCTTCCGTGTTGTCGCCCGGCTGGTCGGGAGTTTCGGGTTCGCCAGGAGCCACGCCATCGAAGCCGTAGACGTCTTCAGCGCTGCGGATGGTGAGCTGCCAAGCACCGCGGAAGCGGCCGAGAACGCCGATGACGTTACCCGTTCCGACGGGAAGCTTCGTTGCAGCGAAGTCGGCATAGTTGCTCGTGCGGACAGAGATGGAATTGCCGTACTGGTCAACGAGGTCGTGCGTGCCATAGCCGCTGTTTTCAGCGAAGTTGGCCTTGCCGCCATCAGTGAAGTGGACACCGATGAGGCGTACAACCGTGAACTTGTTGGCATCGGGGTCGTCAGAGAGCTTCGAGATGTTGGAGAATTCCTTGAGTTCCACCTTGCTTTCGTCGGCCCAGCCGTTGCGGTGGATGTGCTGTTTGAACTTCTCGTAAGGCGTGCGGTAGAGATAGCCTGCAGGGTGGCCGAGCTGCTGCTCGTCGCCGTAGACAGAAACGCAGAGACCCTTGAGGTCAACAACCACTTCCTGTCCGGCAGGATAGTCGCTGTAGACGCTGCTCTGGTCGACGAGGACGCTGATGCCGCCTGTTTCGTCTTGCAGATAGATGGTCTTGTAGATGTTGCCAGAGCGGTCGTCGGCGCTGACGCGAGCACGGAGATAGAGGCTATCTTCGATGGTGATGGGATTGTTTTGCGTGGCAGCGGCATATTTCTCGCGGAGCTGCTTGATGGTGATGGTCTGCGCGTCGGCCGGGAGTTCAAATTTCGGTTCGTTGAGCGGCGGCATGTCATAGTCGCGGTCGCAAGCCGTGAAAGCGAGCGCCATGAGGATCACCGGCAGGCAGAGGATTTTATGAAGGATTTTCATATTGTTTTTTATATAGGGTTGGTTTTATACTTTAGAATTTGTAGCTGACATTCAGGAAGCAGTTGATGCCCTGCATGTAATAGAACTTTGTCTTGTAGAGCTCAGGTTTGTCAACGCGCACACGTCCCTGTTCACGACCGCCCGTGCGGACGTTCTTCTTGTTGAGGACGTTGTTGACAGAAAAATTGAGGTTGATGGAGTTCTTGCGTCCGAGATAGAACACCTTGCCGATTGAGAGGTCGACGGTGCATGCTGGGTCGATTTCTTCCTGCTTCGTGAGTTCCTGGTAGGCGTTCCAGAGTTTCGGCTCTGCGGGATTGACTGGCGCAATGGTGGTTGAGCCGCTGGTGTAGCCGTTGTAGATGGATGCCGTTCGGCGCGACGGAGCCACTTCCACGAAGTTGCGTCCGAAGGCGTTGAGGTTGGCACCGAGGAACCAGTAGTTGATGAAATAGCGCACACCAAACGTTCCGGCCACCTGTGGCGTTCCGCCAACGTAGACACCGTTGAGGTAAACGCGTTCCTGAGGATTGAGGGAGTATTCGCCCACATCCTTGCCGTTTTCGCTGGTGTAGAGACCCATCGGATTGTTTGAGAAATAGTATTCAGAAACCGTTCCTGCGAGGTCGAAGGTCCAGTGGCTGTCGAGCTTATAGCTCAAACCGAGTTCCACACCGTGGTGCACCTTGTTGACACCTGTCATGACGTGGTTGACGAAGGTCACGCCGTCATAGTAGTAGCTGTTGCGCACCAACTGGTAGTAGAAGTTGGTCTGGAAGAGCGAGATGCGTCCCTGCAAGCGGGTGGTTGAGAAGATGTAGCTCAAGTCGGCCGAGAAGATGCGCGAGCTCTTGAGGCCTTCTGGCGTTTTGTCGTTGACACGCGGAGAAATGTAGGCATCGTTGGGCAGCGGAGCCTGTGAGCCGTAGGTGATGTTGGCGGCCAAGAGGTGGCGTCCGTTGAACTTGTAGGTCAGTCCGCCCTTCACCATCATGTCGGTAAACGAATGGTGGGCACCTGCTCCGAAGGAGTTGTTGGGGTTGTGGCCGTTACGCATATTTCCGTCGCGCCAGAAGTCGGTGTAAGTCACCTGCATGCCATAGTAGGCATCCCAGTGTCCGATGCTGTAATTGTTCATGATCCAACCCTTGAGCGAATTGATGTTGAGGTCGAAGTCATAACCGAAAACGCCGTCCTTATAGACCTTTCTGTCGGGGCGATTGAGGTCGCTCTGCTTCTGGTCGGGCTGTCCGGGATAGTCGGTGTCGGCGTATTTGTCGATGTCGAGCACATAGTCGGCGCCGAGGAGGTCCTTGACAGTTTTAAACTGCTTTGAGAGCGTGTGTTTAGCCACAACGCCTGCCGTGAGCTTTGAATGGCGGCCCAGTTTGGCGTTGATGGTTGAGTTGAAAGTCGTTTCGTAGAGGTCTGAACGACGTTCTTCCACCATATAGACAGCGTTGCCGTTGCCCATGCGCTTGTTTTGGGCATTGGCCGCAATCAGGCGGTCCCAGTTGATCTGCGTGAAAGAGGGGTCGCCCGAACGCCAGCGCTCAGCATAGTCTTCAGCAGCGTCGGTGAGGGGGCCGCTGGTGTTGTAGTAGAGATAATAGGAGGGGAGATAGCGGTAATAATCGGGTCGCGGGTCCGTTCCGTCATACCAGTTGAGCGAACTGTTGCCGTAGCGTCCGTAGTGGAAGGCGAGGCCCGTGTTGATTTTGATGTCGCGCGAGAGGTTCCACTCGTGGGCGAGCACCGTTGTGGGGTCGAAAGACTGCACGACGCGGGCGTTGCGCTTCTTTCCGTTCTGATAACCCCAGTTGGGGTTGTAGAGGTTGTTGCCCGTGAGGTCGTAGACTTCCTGCACCGAACCGCCCTGCTGGCCACGGCAGACGGGCGAGCCGAAGGTGGTGAGCGTCAGGCTGTGGGTGTTGCCCCAACGTTTTTCGAGCATGAGGGCGTAGGAGAAGTTGCGATAGAAGGTACCGTCGATGACACCTTCGTTGGAGTAGCGTCCGCCAACGAGTGCCGAGAAGGCCCATCCCTTGTCTGAAAGGCCAGTGTGGTACGACATCATGGCACGCATCCAATAGTTGCGGTTGGTATAGGTCAGCGTAGCTTTTCCGCCGTGTCCGTAGTCGCCAGCACGCATGCGGATGTTTTCGCCGCCGCCGATGGAGCCGAAGGCAAACTGTCCTGGCTGGGAATAGTTGATAGCGTCGCCGTTACGTGTGAAATCGTTGATGGCACCGATGGAAGAGAAGTTAAACACGCCGCGCAACTGGTCGTTGAACGGCACACCGTTGATGTATGTCTGGCTGTAGATGTTCTCATAGCCACGCGTGCGGAAGCGCATGTTTGAGAGCTGGTAGCCGATTTTGTTGAGGTATACATCGTGTGAGGTCAGGACGGTGGTATTGATGTCCTGCGAAGTGGAGTTGTCGCCTTCTTCGCCGTCGTTGTCAAAAACCGAAGCGTCCATCACGCCCACAAGCGAGAGGTCTTCCTCGATGATCGAGTCGCGCTGTTCCTGCTGGATGTTCTGTGCGAACGTCATACAAGGAAAGAGCAGTGCCCCGAGCAAGATGATTTTTTTATTCATATATTATAGAAACATAAAAAAGGGCGCAGGGTATCGGGATTAGTCCATACCCTGCGCCCATTTGTTTATTGTTACTTTAAGGCGTTGGTCTTACTTTACGCCGACCAGTTTCACGTCGTCAACGCGCCAGCCAATCTTGTTGGCAGTTGCGCTGGAGTAGAACGTGAGGGTGTTGGCACCTGCAGGAATGTTCTTGATGACAACATCCTGGAAGGTGTTGGCAGTTGCAGTTGTGCCAGCAGGAACAGTTACCACTGTTTCGCCCATCTTGATAACGAGGTCTTCTTGCTTAGCACCTGGATCCTGAGAAGCAAACTTGTAAGAGAGCGTCAGAGTCTTGTAGCCAGCAGTGGTGAAGCCAGAGATTTCCATAGAGCTTTCCTTGTTGGCAGCAAACCATACGTGTGGTTTCAAAGCGCTTGTCTGACGAACTGAGCAGCTGCTGAATTTCCATCCGTTGGCTGTTGCAATCGGATCTTTGAAAGTCATGCCGCTGGTGTTGCTCCAGTTGCTCATGTCGTAGATGCTTGGCCAGTAGTTGTTGACCTTGGCAACGCTTGCGCCGAAGGTTTCTTCGAAGATGACAGTTTCGGTGCCAGTGCCTGGTTCAACAGTGCCGCCGTTGAAGTCAACATTGATGTTGCCACCAGGAACGTCAGTCCAGTCGGTGATGGTTGCCTGGCCGAAGTTTACGTAAATTTCACCCGTTGATTCGCCCTTCAAGGTAACGTCGATGGCGTAGCGGTTGCCAGCAGCCCAAGTTGCAGATGCAGCTGGGAGAGCCTGTTCAACGGTTTTGCCGTTGAGCGTGAATTTAACCTTGACGTTAGCAGCGTTTTGAGGCAATACGATGGCTTCAGCCTGAGTGCCAGCAGCGTTAACGGTGAATGCGATGTCAGCGGCAGAAGCGTCGGTAACAGCGAGAGAGCCGTCGGCGAGGTTGAAAGAGCCAGCCGTTTTAGAACCCGTCAGAGTAGCGGTGAGGCCAGCAGTTGAAGCGATGCCCTGAGTCTTGATGTTCAAACGAACAGTGGCCAACTGGTGCTTGAAGCCGAGGTTAACGGCGTTGGCAGAAGCCGTCACGTTGGTGGCATTGTTTGAATAGAGAAGGTCGATGGTTTCTGGCTTCGACTGGTTCTTAACGTCAACGGTCACCTTGTTCTCCGTTACGCTGGCAGTGTAAGGATAGTAGGCAACGAAGTCAACGGCGCCTTCTGGGTAAACGAGGGCCTGGTCGGCAGCGGCAGCGGTGAGGTTGCCACGGTCGTCAGCGATAAACTGCTTGTTGGCGGCAGTTGCAGCGCCGAGGTCGGCACCAGCCTTCTTCATGAAGATACCTACTTTGTCGCCGGTTGTCCAAGTTGTGCCTGAGGCTTTCACTGTTTTCTGACCTTCAATGTAAGAAGAGAACTTCACATTTTGAGAATCTGAACCCCATGAACTGTTGTCATCGAGGTTGTTGGAGCAAGAAGACAGCGTCAAAGCTGCAACTGCACCTGCGAGAATAAACTTTGTCTGTTTCATAGGTATAATTGTTTGGTTTTTTATTTGCCCTTGCGCCCGATGGGGGAATCGGCCTCGAGGGCTTGGTTTATTTTATTGGTTTTATTTCTGTTTGATTGGCGGCGTGTGGCCGCCGCTATGTCTTATTTCGTTGACCACTTCGACTTGTCGAAGCTCTGTTTATACTTGCTGTCGATGCCTGGGAAGAAGGTGAAGCCCGTCATTTTCTCCAGTTCGGCCACGCTCAGTGCAGCGTTCATAAAGGTGCCGTTGAAAGCCTGGTTGTCGAATTTGAAGGCGATGGTGTAGGCAATTCCCGATTCGCGGTCGATGCGGCAGAGCGCCTTGAAATAGTAGGCTGGCACGCAAATTTTCTTCTTCGACACGTCGTTGGTGTACTTGATGCTGGTGCTTCCAACGGCCGATGGCATGGCGCCCGTCACAACGTAGAGCGTGTCGATGTTTGACGACCACGCTCTCAGTTGGTCTTCCAGATTGGCCCAAACCTGCTGGTTGAGCTTGCCGATCTGTGGCGTCATGTTGGTGAAGTAGAACGTCTGTGCGTTGGCTTCACGGCAAACGAGACGGTCGGCGCTTGGGCACTGGTGTCCGCGGTCGTAGCCAGCGATGCCCTTGGTCATGTTGGGCTGTTCTGAAGTGGAGAAAGTCGGGTCGTAGCCCCAGTCGTCTGTACGGCTAACACCTTTGTGAGTGTAGTAGTTGCAGAGCGGATAGGCCACCCAATAGGCCATCTTCAGGTCGGTGTCGTAAAGGAAGGAGTAGTTGCGCACCTGCTTCGCACCATTGGTGAAGTAGTGTGTCACATATTTGAGGTTCGTTGCCTTGAGCTGGGCATCGGTGATGGTTGGCGTTTCCATCCAGTGTGTGTAGCTAACCGATGGTTTGTCAGGCGTGTCGCTTGCGTTTTTTACGTTAATCGGATAGGTATAGTTCTTTCCTTTCTCAAGCGTGAGGTCGGAAACGAGCGTAAATTTCTGTGACTTGCCGTTAGGCATGGTGAGCGTTACGCTGAGCGGCTTCGTGCCAGAGAGAGAGGCGTTGGGGATGACGAAGGCCGTTGCCACAACGGAAGCGCCAGTGCCAGTGACGTTCATTTTCACGTCGGCCGTTGCCGAAAGATTGGCAAACTCGCCTGTTGCGAGCTTGAAATCGGCCGTTGTCGACATGTTGTTGAGCGTGGCGGTCAAGCCCGTAAGGCTCTTTCCGTCGGTTGATTTGATGGTGAATTTTATACGTGCGAGCTGGTGCTTGAAGTTGAGCACGTTAGCACTGCTGGAAGCATTTACATTCTTGACATTGTCGGCATACATGAGGTCGATGTTGGCCTCCTTCGTCTGGTCTTTGATATTTACAGGATAAATGCCTGCCGAAATGTTGGCATTATAAGGATAGTAGGCCACGAAGTCAACCTTCGCCCCGTCGTGCGGGAAGAAAAGTTTGTTGCTGGTTGCCGTGAAAAAGCCGTTGCCGGCAGTGGTGGTATAAGAAACGTTGGCCGTTGCGCCCGAGAGGGCTGTACCAGTGAGCGTTGTGCCCGTGGTTTTCATATAAACGCCGATGCGGTCACCTGCGTCCCATTTCGTTGCAGTGGCGCGGAGGTCTGCCGATGCATTAAACACCACCTCATCGCCGCTTTCGCGATTGATTGTTTCGATATCTGAGCTACATGAGCTGATGCCGCAGGCAAAGACAGTACCGATACAAAACGTCTTCAGAATGTTGTTCATAATCTTAAATAAAGTGTGTGTATTCTTGAATTCAAGTTCCCTTGCAGGAATTTCACTTCGTTAAGAAGTAAGGGTTGTAAAACCCGCTATTGGATATACCAATTTCGGGTTTTCGTTTTAACAGTGCATGTTATCTGTGGGCAAAGATAGTTCATTCAAGTTAAAAATCGGTGAAGGCAACCCATTATTTTTGGCGCTAATTGAAAAAAATCACTTATTTATGATTTAATAACGTCTGTTCGTGGATTCCCCCAAATATTTCCATCCCCTTTTCCCTCTGTCTTCCAACGGAGAGCGCCGAAAAAGCTGACGATCGAAGCCGCGGCGGGAAAAGGGTAGGGAGGGGCGAGAGCGGAGAGCCTGCCCTTTCAATCTTAGGCAATGGGAGGCTTTTGGGCCGAGACGAAGCGGTCGCAGCCAAAGGCATCTTGGTGGACGGTGGTCAATGACAATCCAACACTGGCGAAGAGCTGCGCGGTTTCGGCACCGTAAGCGCGGTTGATTTCCACCGCAACATATCCGCCGGGCACCAAACGTTCGGCGGCCAAGCGGGCCAGGGCGCGATAGAAGCGGAGGGCATCAGTGTCGGGCACAAAGAGGGCCGTTTCGGGTTCGTAGTCGAGCACGTGGCGCTCCATGTCCTTCCGCTCGCTGTCGGTCACATAAGGCGGATTGCTCACGAGAAGGTCCATCTCGAGCGGTTCGGCTGGCGGGTTGAGCAAGTCGGCATGGCGGAACGTCACTGCCACGCCCTGCTCCGCCGCGTTGTCACGCGCCACGGCCAAGGCCGCCTCCGAAATGTCCCAACCTTCAACGTGCGCCGTGGGCAGTGCAGCCGCCAAAGCGATGGCGATGCAGCCGCTGCCCGTGCCGCCGTCAACCACCCGTAACGGGTGTCCGCCATTGGCGGTACGTCTGGCAAAGCCCGCCGCCAGTGCAACGAGTTCTTCTGTTTCCGGACGGGGGATGAGCGTGGCGGGGCTTACCTTTAAATCCATGCCGCAAAATCGGGCCCGCCCCAGGACATACTGAACGGGCTCGCCGTGGCGGAGGCGCTGCAAGATTCTTTGCAAACGCTGCTGCTCTTCTTCTGAAAAATGTCTAACTTTGTCGGCATAGACATCGAGGCGCGACACGCCGAAGCCTTCTTCCAAGACGAGGAAAGCAATGGCGCGGGCTTCCCGTTCGTCGCAACGGGACGACAGGGCCTCTTTTAATTCAAGATAAATTGTTGGAATCATGATGCAAATGTACAAAAATAGCGTTGAACCATCAACGCCTCTGCAGGAAGGAAACGGAAAGGAAGTGGAGAAAACCACGGAGGCCGACCGCTTGGAACGGGTAGAAAACGAAAAATGGATGCGCCGTTGCTTGCAACTGGCACGCTGCGGACGCATGGGAGCGGCCCCGAACCCGATGGTGGGCGCCGTGATTGTCTATAAAGGACGCATCATTGGCGAGGGCTATCACATCCGTTGCGGAGAAGCACACGCCGAGGTAAGGGCCATTGGCAGTGTACGCCCAGCCGATCGCGACTTTCTCAAAGATAGTACCATTTACGTCAGTCTGGAACCCTGTGCCCATTACGGCCGCACGCCGCCCTGCGCCGAACTCATTGTGAGAACGGGCATCCCGCGTGTCGTGGTGGGATGTGTTGACCCCTTTGCCCGCGTGTCGGGTCGCGGCATCGACATTTTGCGCAAGGCTGGTGTTGAGGTGACGGTGGGCGTGTTGGAGGAAGAATGCCTTGAACTCAACCGCCGCTTCATCACGGCGCAGACGAAGGGCCGTCCGTATATCACCCTGAAATGGGCCGTTTCGGCCGATGGCTTCCTTGACGCCTGGCGCGAAGGCCCGTTTGACGAAGCAGAAAAGCCGACACAGGCCGCCCAACTCTCAACGTCATACAGTTTGGTGGCCGTCCATCATCTGCGTGCCACCAACCAGGCCATCCTTGTCGGCCACAACACGCTACGCCTTGACCGCCCCTCGCTCACCGTTCGCCATTGGAGCGGCAATGACCCTTTGCGTGTGGTGTTGGGAACGGTGGGGGAGAGCGAACTGCCATCGGGCTTTGTGGCCTATGCCGACATCAACACGATGCTTGATGCGCTCCACGAACAGGGCATACAGTCGCTTTTGGTGGAAGGCGGTGCCCAGACCATCCAGTCGTTCATCGACCGCGGTCTCTGGGATGAGGCCCGCGAAGAACTCTCCACGCGCCTCTTGGGATGTGGTGTGCCAGTGCCGAAAATGCCTGTCGGCGTTGTGCGCCGCTCAGAGCAGACATTCGGCGTGACTGTCAACCATTGGAAGAATTTCGAAGGAACGCTCTGAGGCGCGAAGGACGCTGAAAAACAGCGATGGCAGAAGGGTGGCAGGGAAATCAAATTGCTTATAGCCAGTTGTCTTCCCTGTGTTTTTCCAGTGTCTCCCCCGCGTTTCATCTCCCTTCGGCATTTTATCCTTCCAGTGTCCTTCCCTTTCAGAAGATTTTCATACCTTTGTGCATTGTAAGTAGGTGGTCAAAATTATTTTATAGATGCCAAGAGCATTATTCTTTAATTTGAAACGCTCTCTCGGGCGCATCTACTTACCTTGTTTTCAGTCGCAATGCCCGCATTGCTCCTT
>ERZ772860.2219-NODE-2219-length-11579-cov-12.632506_pt1 | contig 11579 bp, 13 predicted proteins | sample MGYA00511342_ERZ772860 | MGnify/ENA primary metagenome ERZ772860 (study PRJEB29015, sample SAMEA2737665) | human gut metagenome | biome: human gut; feature: human-associated habitat; material: faeces | place: China | collected 2012 ... | reverse complement strand
CAGAGGTTGTATATCTGCTTGACTACGGGTGCAGCTTCCTCGTCAATAATGAAATTTTCGTCCTCGTCCATGAGGTAGCCATACACAGGCTTGCTTGTGATGGGCTTGCCATTCATGCCTTTTGAGCGTTTTACTGCTTTGATTTTCTTGCTCGTATCTCTCACCAGCCATTCGTTAAAGATATTCCGCAGCGGGGCAAAGTCATTGTCGCCCTGTGCGCTGTCCACTCCGTCATTGATAGCGATGAAGCGGACACCTTTCTGTGGGAAAATCATTTCCGTGTACATTCCCACTTGCAGGTAGTTTCGCCCTAACCTCGACATATCCTTTACGATAACTGTCCCGACTTTTCCGGCTTCAATGTCCGCAAGCATGGCTTGAAAACCGGGTCTTTGAAAGTTCGCACCAGAATAACCGTCGTCCGTGTACCAGCGCAGATTGGAAAAGCCGTTCTGCTTTGCATAGGTTTCAAGGATACGCTTCTGAGACAAGATTTGTCAAGGGTATTCTCGGACATGGAATACATAATTATGTGTTCGGTTGTTTTTTGGAATATCCACATCCGGGTTTCTATAGCAGAGAGGCTTGCTGGCAATGCAGCAAGCCTCTCTATCTGCTCTATTTATCCCAGTTAGGACATCAGTTCCATATATCTCTTTCAAGTTTCCTCATCAAGAAGCCGTTTTCTCGGGAAGGATGCAGACGGTTCAAATGCGCAAATGCCTCCGTCGGAGAGCTATGTATTTTTCGGATCACAGATCGCTCATACGCCAAATCGAGCTTAGGGTATGCGTCGATCACACTTTGGACGGCCTTCTTCCATTCGTCCGGACTTATATCCGCACGGTGGTGCAGCGGAAGATATTCATATATATCCCATTTCAGCGTGGAAAAAGCCGCAGAAAGCTCCTCGGCTTTTTCCTGTTTTCCGTCATCGCCGCTGACAGTGATCGGCGAGCTGAACTTGGTGAGAGTTTTCCCATCCGTGTATTCAATACAGAGGGGGATGATCGGCTTTCCCGTCTGTTTCGCGATGTCGATTATGCCCCAATAAAGCGGCAGATGCAGCGCGTTGGGGCTAAGATTCCATGTGCCCTCCGGAAAGACTATCAAATCCTTCCCGCGTTGGAGCACATCCATCATGGCGCGCTTGGCGCACAGCTTGCTTTCGTTTCCGTGGCGATCCACCCAAATCGTCCCGTTCAAGTTGAGAAATGCTCTATCCACAGGCTTCAGAGGCTGCTTCCCAACCAGAATGATGCCATGGCTCTGTATCGCCTCACACGCGCTGGGCGCGTCCAGACAGCAAAAATGGTTTACCGCGAACATTGCGTTGGAGCAAATGCCCGGTCGCTCGTTCAAGCGGAGGAGTTTTTTTCTCTGCATGATACGGCGAATCTTTATCACCGTGAGCATCAACGGATGCTGCAATGTTCTCGGAAATAACAGCATTTCAATCTTCCTATCTCCTCAGCAAAAAGCCGTTTTCTCGGGATGGGTGCAGACGGTCCAAATGCGCAAAGGCTTCGCCATATGTCACTTGTCCCGTTGCTTTACGCAATCTGCGCTGGAGCAGACCCAAGGTGTAACACGGCCATTCGTTCAGGCGATTGTTCACAAATGTATCTGCGTAGCCCTCCGGAATGTCGGCACGACGGGCGCATTCCCATGCCGCGAGCTTCATGGCGGCCATTTCACCGCGAAGCATTTCCGCTATATCCGACTTTACTTCATGAGTCAGTTGTCCGCTCACCAACTGGGTAATATCCATGGGTTGCCCAATATTCACCTTGAATTGCTTCTGCTTTCCTTGGCCATACTGCTCTAATCCCACCGGTACGATCAAGGCGCCGGACTGATAGGCCGCTTCGATTATCCCATAATGAAGCGGCTGTATCACCATATTGGGACTCAAATTCCAGGTGCCTTCCGGATACCAAAGCAGACTTCGTCCCCGGAGCAAATATCTGATGGCCGTTTGAAGAGCCACCCGCTTATCTGCCGTATCCTCTGGGTCGACATAGATCACGCCGTTCAGCGCAAACAGCAAGCCGTCAAAGGTCCCATACATCTCCGCTTCATCAGCGGCCAGAAAATAGATATGCTTTCGTATGGCATGCGTGATCGCCTCAACGTCATACAGGCCAATATGCGAGGCGGCATAGATAACAGGACGACGTGTTCGTGGAGCCTTGCCGCTTACCGCAACCTTGAACCCGCCCATCAAATGACTGATGCGCAATCCCGCATATATCAGCGGATGCAGAAGTGCACATCCATCCAAGCGCGTGAGCGGCTTACCAGCTTCCACAGCATAGGCACGCTGTTTTTTTTTAAGTCCACCAGCTCGTCCATTGTCATGTGCCTTAACACATGGAATGGCTGCTTCAAGAACATACCTTTGCCTGTATGATAATGCTTTGTCATACACATTTCCCCCATGTCTATCCCATCAAAAACGTATCCAGCGCAGTCTCATTGCAGCCGTATTCAAAGAAGGCCCGCCGTAATGCGGCACTCTTGCCGCCGGGTTCCGATGTAATGCGCCGCACCATCGGCACACCGTCCGCAAAATCAATGTGGCTGTTGAATATCTGAAAATACTGATGCGCGTCTGTCTTGGGCGTAAAGATAAAGCGGGACTCGAATTTTCTTACGCCGGCCCTGTCCTTTCTGGCCCGTGCATATGCGCCATAGAGCTTTTGAACATACTGCTCCCAATAACCATCCGATATATCCCGGCGCGTTTCGTAGTATTCCGTTCCACTCTCAAGCTGCGTCTGCATAATAGAAGCGTCTTGTGGGGCGGTGCGGTAGTGCTCTTGGATCTGACGGTACACATAACCGGACATAATATCCCGAAGCTCGCTGATCGACTGCTCCAGATCCTCCGTTGGATAAAACTTCTCCCCGATGATGGTATGGCGGTATGTATCAAAAAACGAGGAGACCACCGGAATAATAGGCACTCCGGCCTCCAGTGCGATCTTGATGCAACCGTAGTTCATGGGCATGACCAGTGCAGTGGGCGACAGGTTCCAGGTAGATTCCGGGTACATGGCAAAATTATGGCCGTTTTTTAGAATCTCTACAGCGTGAGCGGCGGCATGGCGGCGGCTGTCTTTGCTCATTCGGTGTACCCACTCCACGCCATTCATGGACAGGAATATGCCATCAATGGTCGGCTTATCCTCGTCGCTTACCAGCAGGAAAAAGTGCTTCTGCACCGCCTCGCCCAGGGTGGGAATGTCCTCAATGCAGCAGTGATTTGCAACGATCAGGTAATTGCCGCTGTCCGGGAATTTCCCGTCCACCCGCAGTTCTCCGGTGGTCTTGAAGGTCAGCACCTTCAGCAGTAAGGGATGAATGGCGTTTTTCAGCCCGGCAAAGCGCAGGGCCTTGCTTTTTGCGCTAAACTTTTGTTTTTGCATACGTTCTCCTGTTATGTGGATTTGGCTGCGCAAATACACTCACTCCGCCGCCATCTGTTCCAGGGTGCGGTAATCGACTTTACCCGCCGGAGTGGACGGCAGCTTGTCCATAAAATGATACGCGTAAGGCACCGCGTTTCCGTGCAATTCTTTTTCACAGAGCCGTCCCAGTTGTTCCTCAAGACGGCTTTGGTCTGCCGACGGAGCCGGAACGACATATGCGATGGGCAAATACCCACGCTCACCATTGGGTTTTCCGATAACGGCGCAGTTTTCTACCTCGGGGCAGGTACACAGAACGCGCTCAATCTCCATGGGGTATATGCGATACGGCGTGTTATCCGGACCTATCCCCCAGAATATCCGCTTGATCCGCCCGGTAAGATGGAAGTATCCTTCCGGGGTGATATGTCCCAGGTCTCCCGTCCGCAGCCAGCGGACGCCATTTTCCTCAAAAATGATCTCCTTGGTAGCGTCCTCGTTTTTGTAGTAGCCGATCATCAATGTGGGGCTGGTAACACAGATTTCTCCATCCTGGTCATAGCCCAGTTCCTTCCCCGTGTCGATATCCAGCACCTTGATGTTGTTTCGGGGCAGCGGGATCATCTCCGGCACGCGATTCGTGCTGAAGCAGAGTGTTGCGGCGGTTTCCGTCATGCCGTAACCCTTCAGCAAACCGTAAGGGGAATGGTGCGCTATCAGGAATTGGGTTGCTGTTTGCTCCCACTCCTGACTCATCGCATCGCCGCCATAGGCCGCCACCCGCAGAAAGGACAAGTTCATTTGCCGCACCTTTTTGCTTTTCATCAGTGCTTCAATATGCAGCGGCCCGCCGCTGAAATGATTGGGCCGGTAGCGCATGAACTGTGCAGGGAAATGCGCAGGAGTAGGGTCGGGACAGAGTACCTCCTCCAGCCCCGTACATAGTGCCATATGCCCCCCCCAAAAAAATACCATAGGCCAGGAACGGAGGAAGGATGTTCAGAAACCTTTGGCCTGGTTCAAAATCAAGAATATTATTGGATACACGGTATTGAAACGCAATGGCATTTGCCGCGCCGTTGGACACCAACACGCCCTTCGCCTTGCCGGTGGTGCCGCCCGTGTATTCAATGACCGCGGGAGTCTCTTTTCCCGTCACACAGGAGGGTAGCGATACCTGATCGCCCGATGCAAGAAATTCCCGCCAAGCAACGGCCTCCGCGCGAGACTGCTTCGCTTTCAGCCGGTACACTATGGCCGCTGGCAAAGGCATCGACTGCGCAAGAGAAACAGATATGACCCGGGTGCTGTCACCGGCAGCCTCTTTGATTTGCGGCATTGCCATATCTAAGGCGATGACCAGCTTGCTCCCTGTGACAGCCAATTGTTCCCGCAGTTCCTGCTGCGTGGCGCTCATCACCAAGAAGTTTGCTATCGCGCCGATTTTGTTGATGGCATAGAGCAGGTAAATCATCTCCGGTATAGCCAACATGCACAGGCTCACCACGTCGCCCGGCTTTACGCCGCTGGCGACCAGCGCCCGGGCGCAGCGGTCGATCTCGGTTTGCAGCTGCCTGTGGGATATTTTCCTGCCGAAATAGTTCAGCGCCGTCTCGTCCATGCGTCCAACGTTGCAGGCAGTCATGTAATCATACATCGACCCCTCCGGCAGCGGTGCGTTCAATGCCTCCTCGGAGTAATACTTCAGCCAAGGTCTGTCGATGGACGGGAAGCCGGTCAAGTTCCGTTCAGCCATATTCTCTTTCTCCATTCCTGATACCTTTGCCAGTTGCGTGCAAAGGTAGAATTTAATATCCAACGCTTAATGCTATAAATGCCCGATCAAAAGGGCGATACCTCGAGAAAAAACGTCAAATTTCGCTTCTTTGGGAAGAAATAATCTAATATTTCATTTGGCCATTATTCTCTACTTTTCCGTACAATCCGCCTCCGAAGCCAGACGCTCCAATGCGCGGTAATCGACTTTACCCGAGCGTGTCAGTGGGAATTTCTCAATGAATCTGACTTCGCAGGGAACAGCTGCGGGCGGTAACTGTTGGCGGCAGCAAGATAGCAGCTCATCCTCTGTTATCGTATCGGCTCCAGCAATCGGAATGATGTAGGCAATAGGGCGGTAGCCGTCAATGCTATTTTGCAAGCCGATTACGGCAGAATGCTCTACGCCGGGGTACTTGTCCAAAACCTGCTCCACTGACATGGGATAAATCCGAAGAACCTGGTTATCCGGTCCAAGACGCCAAAATACACGTTTCAGCCTACCTGTAACAGTAAAGAAGCCGTCTTCTGTTATTAAGCCCAGGTCACCGGTATGCAGCCACCGCACACCATTTTCCTCCCATATCTTTTCGCTGGTAGCTTCCTCGTTGCGGAAGTACCCATCCATGAGAGATGGCCCAGAAATGCAGATTTCGCCCTCCTGCCCATAGCCGAGGTCTGTTCCAGTGTCCACATCCAAAATTCGGATATTGTTTCTGGCAAAGGGAATCATTTCTGCCAATTCGTGACTGCTTACGCAAAATGCGGATGCCACTTCCGTTAGTCCGTACCCTTTGGACAAGGGGTACGGCACACCATGGGCCTTGAGAAATGCGTTGATCCTATCTTCCCACTCAATACCGGCCTTGTCCCCACCATAAGACACGGTAATTGTGGGTGACATGTCCATTTTCTGCACAGTTTTACTCTTAACCAACGCTTCAATATGTAGTGGGCTGGCGCTAAAGTGATTCGGTCTGAATTTGATATAGGAATGGAGAAACGACTCTGGTGTAGGGTCAGGCACAACAACATTTTCAAAGCCTACGCAAAGAGGCATATGGGCCCCCAAAAAAACGCCAAATGCGATGAAAGGTGGGAGAACATCGAGGAATCGTTGCCCCGCCGCAAAATGCAGTATTGTTGTTGCTGTTTTATATTGAAACACAACCGCATTAGCGGCTCTGTTTGATATTACTGCACCCTTGGTTTCCCCCGTAGTACCACCGGTGTATTCGATGACCGCCGGGGCCTTTGTGTTTCCGGGGCATACCGCCAGAGGATTCTCTTGCCCCTGCCGGATAAAATTAGCCCATGAGGTCACACCAGACGGGGCGGCGGGGGCTTTCAGGCTGGCTGCCGTGCGCACGAAAAACGGCATAGACGTATGTACCGGAATCACCACGATTCGATCTACCCCGGCTTCTTTTGCCGCAGCTGCTACAGCTTTCGCTGCCACATCTACTGTGATGACCAGTTTTCCACCGTTGGAAAGCTGCTGTGCCATTTCCTGTTCGGAGGTGTTCAGCACTACCATATTGCTGACAGCGCCGATTTTGTTAATGGCATAGAGCAGGTAAATCATCTCCGGCATGGCCAGCATGCACAGGCTCACCACGTCTCCCGGCTTTACACCGCTGGCGACCAGCGCCCGGGCGCAGCGGTCGATCTCGGTTTGCAGCTGCCTGTGGGATATTTTCCTGCCGAAATAGTTCAGCGCCGTCTCGTCCATGCGTCCAACGTTGCAGGCAGTCATGTAATCATACATCGACCCCTCCGGCAGCGGTGCGTTCAATGCCTCCTCGGAGTAATACTTCAGCCAAGGTCTGTCGATGGACGGGAAGCCGGTCAAGTTCCGTTCAGCCATATTCTCTTTCTCCTTTCCCAATACCGTTGCCGGTTGCGTACAAAAGTACACTTTGAAAGCCATGTAAGCCCTTGTTTATAAAGCGCCCATGTGTTATACTCATGCAGAGGAATGTGGCAATAATAGGATATTTCCGGAAAGCAAACGTCCGGCTTTCAAAGTGTACTTTTCCATCCAATCCCTACTTGTATCGTGTCCATTTTAAGAATGTACTGTGCGACACGCCCAATGCGATGGCGGCGGCTCTGGCTGAGAGCTGGCCGCTTTCCCATTTTTGACGCACATCTTCATATGACTCTGGCAAGGGCAGCGGCCTCCGCCCGAACTTCACGCCCCGGGCCTTGGCCGCCGCAATTCCCTCTGCCTGTCGCTTGCGGGTCATCTCCCGCTCTGTCTGCGCCACATAGGATAGAATTTGCAGCACCAAGTCGGCGATGAAGGTACCCGTCAAGTCTTGGCCCTGGGCCCGCGTATCCAGCAGAGGCATGTCCAGAACAACGATGTCCACCCGCTTTTCCTTGGTGATGACTCGCCACTGCTCCAGAATCTCCCCATAGTTGCGGCCCAGCCGGTCAATACTCTGAATGACCAGCAGATCGCCGGGGTGCAGCTTTTTTACGAGACGCTTGTATCGGGGACGGTCAAAGTCTTTTCCGGACTGCTTGTCCATGTAAATGTTCTTTTCCACGATCCCAAACGCCGTCAGCGCAATCATTTGACGCTGCTCGTTCTGTTCCTTTGACGAGACCCTCGCATAGCCATAGTTCATAATCCGACCTCCAATCCATTGAATGAATAGATTGTAAGCCAGCCGCCAAAATTTCCCAATTAACCCTTTTGAGATAATTATAACTCAAAAGGGTTAATCTTTTCAAGTGCATTCGGATATGCTTTCTCTATAAAAGGAGAAAGTTCTATGAATATTGGAGAAGCTGTTAAAGAGAGAATTATAGAGTTATGCCGGGAGCGAGATATTTCCATCAACAAACTGTGCAACATGAGCGGTGTCACGCAATCGACTGTCAATAATATTGTCAGCGGACGCAACAACAGTGCCACGATTTCAACCATCAAAAAGCTATGCGATGGCTTGGGTATCACGATTCAGGAGTTCTTTGCTTCAAATCTTTTTGCCGATCTGGAGCAGGAGATCGAATAACATGGACGGCGACTGCTACGGTGCAGCCGCCGCCTGACGTTATCTCTCCCAATGCTCTTTTTTCTTGGACTGATTCTGCGGAACTGTTCTCTGTTCTTTCTGCCGCTGCATAACCATCTGCCGCGCCTGCCGTTCTTCTGCGTCCTCTTTGAGCAGCCGGGATGTTTCCTGCTTGGCGCTAAGCAGCATAACAAGAGAAAGTTTCTCCTGCATGGCGTTCTCTAATTGCTTTTCTGCCTTCTTTTCCTGCGCATGGCGGATGGCCTGCCGTGCCGCGTATAGCTCCACCGGGTCAAGCTCCGCAGCCTGCGCTTTCAGCTCTGCGTATTCACTCAAAGCCTTATCCATCTCGGCAGAGTATTTTTGCTCCTGTGCCTCCAGCTTTTTCAGACCGGCCTCCATGATGGCAATATCCTTGCGGAACGCCTCTGTGCCCGCATCCTCTGCATACTCAAATTTTTGCAAAAGAAGCGCCTTTTCGGAACGCAGTTCTTCCAAATCCTCTATCAGCTCGGCAATGCGGACAGTCAGCGCCTTGTGGCGTTTCACATGGTATATTGGCAATTCCTTTTTCTCAGCAACCAGCGCCTTGCGCTCCTTGCTCTTTTCCTTGATCTGCTGTACCAGCCCGGTATAACGCTCCAGCTCTGGCTTCCATACGGAAAGAGATTTTTGAATATGCGATTTGCCGCTGCGAATGTGAGAGAGTTGGTAGCAGAAGATCAGCACACGGCTGCGCAGCTTCTCCAGCCCCTCCGCAATGGCCGGTACGGTGCGGGCAACTAATGCGGCCAGTTTCTTAATTTCAGCTTTTAATTCCCGCAGCAGCGCATTGTCTGCCCTGATCTGCCGGTTGATCTCGCAGCGGTCAGCAATCATGCCTTTTCGCTCCAGCGCACGTGCGGTCACGCCCTCATGAATGGTAGGGATCTCATCCAGCCCTCTGGCAGCATTGCTGCGGTGGTCAATACGTTCCTCCCGCCCAGCGCGTTCCAGATAGCAGTTGGTCACATCCGCCCATGCTGCCCGCCACGCGGAAAGTTGCCCCTCGCTGTTCCAGCGTTCAGAGATGGGATTCTGTCTGCCATATCGGGTGCTCTTGGGATGCTTGTCAGCCCGGACAAGCCCCTGTGCCTCGGCAGCAGACGGTGTCATATACACCTTCTTTTTGCCGACCTTGTATGGATATTGCTTCTCCCAGCCTTCGTTCTGCGCCGATTTGAACTCGGCGGCGGTGAAGCCCTTTTCTTCACCATTTCTGACGCAGAGATATTCCTTCTCGGTCTTGTACTGCCAGCGTCTCTGCTCATCCAGCGGGCGCACCGTCAGCAGAATGTGGGCATGAGGATTGTGACCGTCCGTGTCGTGGATGGCAGCGTCGGCGCACATTCCATCGGACACAAATTGCTCCTGAATAAACGCTTGCAGCAGTTCGATCTGCTGCTCACGGTTCAGCTCGATGGGCAGGGCAACGACAAACTCACGGGCAAGCCTGCTGTCCTTGGCTGTCTCGACTTCTTCCACGGCGTTCCAGAGCTTTTCCCGGTTCTGCCATTCCTGCAGGGCATATTCCGGCAAAAATATCTGGTGCCAGACAAGCCCTTGCTTTTTTGTGTAGTCATGCTGTATCCCGTCGTAATCGTTATACAGGCGGGAGCAGCTCAGATAAGCAGAAGCGGCCACGGCAGAGCGACCTGCGCCCCGGCTGACCACCTTCGCTTCCAAATGGTAAATCGCCATCTCTTGTTCACCTCGTTCTTTCTTTTTCTGTTTCTCTTTCGCAAAAGAGAAAATGACCCGAAGTCGAGCTTCGGGTCATAGCCGCAAATAAAGCTGCCAGTGGCAGGTTTGTGCGGGCAGGTCGCAAGCTGTTTCCAAAACGGAAACAACTGAGACCTGCGTAGATGATGACAGCAGCACTCGCAGGCGCTGTGGCATTGTCTGGAGGCTGCCCGCAGCAGCCGCATCCGCCTCGCAGAGCGCACGATTTCCGCAGGAAATACCACTGCCCTTTAGGGTGGTGAGTAAGTGCGCCCTTACGGGAGAAAAAGAAGGAGGCCCCCGTTTTCCCGGAGACCTCCTATCTGAAATTTAGATTTGTTTTCCCAGTTTCCGTGAAAGATACCCCTCCAGCTCAGACAGCTCAATAGCTTGAACCTCTGGCAGCACCTTTTCCAGAATCGCACCCTCCTGAATGAGCCTGCGCGTTCTGGCTTTGCGCTCCTTGACACGATCCCGTGCCTGCGCTTCTTCCAACCGGTGCTGCGCCTGCAACAGCTTCTTTTCTGTATCTGTCATCATGCGAAAGCCCTCCTTATCTTCGTTTCTGCCAGACGATTTCATAGCCCAGCGCATCGGCAAGCTGAACGGCTTCAACATAGCGCAGGGACTCCCGTTGGAGCTTGTTGGATAGGTTGGATACGCTGTCAGACCAGCCGTGTTCGTCCCGCAGCAGATCGACTACCTCCTGCATGGTCATTCCCTGACGGACGATGTACGACTTGATCTCGTTTCTCAGATTGGATTTCATTCGTTTTTCCCTCCATAATTTCGTGTAATGTTTTTTCGTATCGGTAATGCTGGTGTGCGGGGAGATGAAAAATCTGCCGTGCCGCAAATCCGCTCAGATTTCTGCCCGTGATGCCCTGTTCACAACAGCACCCTATCGGATTCATCGTTCTGCGTGAGGTCATGCGGAACGGTGGGATATACCACATCCAGGTACAGCGGCTTCATTCTTTGGTAAATCACCGAATGGTGCAGCGCGTTCGACCTGCGGCAAAAATCTTCACGAATTTCACAAGCATTGATTTTGGAACAGCAAAATTGAGCCGTCTGTGTACGGCTCGGTACGGCAAAGCTGACCTCTGTACGCTTCTGTACGCCGGTTTTGCGTACCGAGCGGCTGTCCATAGCTTTGTAAGCGGCTGATTTTACACTCTGCCGTGAAATGCTTTGCGGCAAGCACAAGCAAAACTGTTTTTTGAAAATGAAGTTGAAAACAGCCGTACAGAGTGTACGGCGTGTACGGCATTTTTGAAGTCCGATTCTCATTTTCAATATGGCATCGGATTAACCATCTCGATACCCACAAAGCCACGCACCCGCTTGCCGCCGACGTGGACATTGTTGGTGGCCTCTACGTTGTAAAGCCCCTCATTTTGTGCAAGCTCGGAGCTGACGCGGTTGGCCGACATGGGCTTCTGTGCGTTATCGTCGCACCATCTTGTGTAGGCTTCATAAATCGCCTTGGAGCTGGCTTCGCTGTCGGCCTTGAAGCGGATATAGCCCTCAGATTGCAGAAACTCAATCACATTGTTGCTGCTGCGCTTGACCGTCTCCATATTTTCTTTGGCTTTGCCCG
>ERZ772860.2218-NODE-2218-length-11581-cov-4.790560_pt1 | contig 11581 bp, 12 predicted proteins | sample MGYA00511342_ERZ772860 | MGnify/ENA primary metagenome ERZ772860 (study PRJEB29015, sample SAMEA2737665) | human gut metagenome | biome: human gut; feature: human-associated habitat; material: faeces | place: China | collected 2012 ... | reverse complement strand
GATTTGACGCGCTCATGCAGTTGATGGAAGAAGCGGGATGCTGGATCAAGCGAGGTGCTCATGTGAGCATTAAGCCGCCCGGTGGCGAGCGGTATATTCGTCTGGATAGCCTCGGCGCAGAATACTCTGAAGCAGCTTTGAGGAAAACACTCGACGGCCAACACGTTCACATTCCGAAAATCCCCAGGAGTGAGTACACATACAGTCAGGTCAAACGGCTGATCGATATTGAAGCAAAGCTCCGAGATGGCAGGAAGGGTCGAGGCTACATTGTGTGGGCTGAGCGCAACAATATTGATGCGAAAGCCCAATCAATTATATTCCTGAAAGAGCATAACATCGGATCCATCGAAGAGCTTGATGATCAGATCAGCGCACTGAAGTCAGAGCGAAATGTTCTGCATGCCGCAATCCGGCAGAAGCAAAATCGCATGAAAGAGATCAACCAGCTCCGTCAAGCGATCCGTGATTACCGGAGAACAAAGGATGTTTATGCGCAGTATAAGGCTTCAGGCTGGTCGCCAAAATTCTACAATGAGCACCGGACGGAGATCGAAGATCACAAAAAGGCGCAGGCTGTCTACTCCTCTGTTGAAGGAAAGATGCCGACGTTAAAGGAATTATCTGCCGAATATGAGGCGCTGAAATCGGAGAAAGAAGCTGATGATGCCGCACTCGAAGAACTGAAACCGCAGCTCACAACACTGAATCACATCAAATATAATTTCGATGTTCTGGAACGCGACTACCTGCCAGAAGAGAAAGATCCCCGGCAGGAAGAAAGCCCAGAACGATAACACAGCCCCTGCGTCAGATGCTGTTTACAGCAGCATAACTGGCACAGGGGCTTTTCTTTTTTGAATTTCAGGCGCAGCCAGAAGGTCGAATGACGCAGGAATACGACACAACCACAGAGCGCAAGCTCTGGTTTTCAGGGGCTTGGGGGCGGAGCCTACCAACAAGCTTTTGCAAAACTTAGTAAGTTTGCATTGCTTGCCACTATCAGTTATCCCTTCACACTTCCAGCTGTCAGCCCCTGCACGAAGAATTTTTGGCAAAGGATGAAGATCAGCACCACGGGGATCAGCGTCAGCACCGACATGGCGAACACATAGCCCCATTGGGTGAACTGATGCTGACCAAAGAAACCGGCAATGGCAATGGGCAGGGTGCGTTTACTGTTGTCATTGATCACGGTATTGGCCCAGGGGTATTCTTCCCACGCGGTCAAAAAATTGAAAATGCTAACGGAGGCGATGGCGGGGGAAGCCAGGGGCAGGGCGATTTTTGTGTACACTGTCCAGACGTCTGCGCCGTCGATCCAGGCGGCTTCCATGATTTCGCCAGGAATATTCTCCATAAAGCCCTTGATCATGAAGGTGGAGAAGGGAATCACCCAGGCCACATAAAAAGGAATCAAGCCCCACAGCTTATTGACCATGCCCAGCTTGGTGGCAAGCTCAAACTGCGGCACGATCATGGTGGTGCCGGGAATGATCATGGTGATGATGATGAAGGCAAACAGCAGATTGGTGCCTTTCGATTTGAACTTGCCCAGCACAAAGGCCATGGCCGAACCTACTGCGGCTGCCAGGGCGATGGTGGAAACGGATACGATCACAGAATTGAGAAAATTCAGATAAAACCTACTCTGATGCAGAATATAATCATAGTTTTCCAGTGTCAGCGCTTCCCACTTGGGAAAGAAGCGCGGCGGATATTCATAAAGCGCACCATTGGGCCGCAGAGAAGTCGAAATCATGTAGATCATGGGCAGAGTGAAGATCACCGTGCCCAGGGCCAGCAGCAGATAGCGGACGACAGCGGCACGAATCTTTGCGGCATTTTTGCTTTTCATCTTGCTGTCCTCCTTACGCATCCTTGTTCCGCATCATACGGAATTGTACGATGGCCAGCAGCCCCAAAGACAGGGCCATCACAAAGCTGAGCGCCGCCGCGTAGCCGAACTTGCCGGTGCTGAATGCCTTATAGTACATCCAGGTGAGCAGCGTATCGGTTTGGTGGGCAGGCTTGCCGCCGGTGATCATCTTGATGGAAGTAAACACATTGAAGCCGCCAATGGTCAGCTCGATCAGGGCGAATAGAATGGTGCCCCGGATGGCAGGCAGGGTCACGTTCACAAACTTTTTCCATGCGCCGCAGCCATCAATCTCCGCGGCTTCATACAGATCCTGTGGCACCTGCTGCAAAGCGGCCAGAAAGATCACCATGTTCCAGCCGATGCCCTTCCAGATCCCCAGGATCATGGCGACGGAAAGACCGCTCCAGCGAGTATCCAGCCAGCGTATGTTGCTGGAGGTGACGCCGAGAATTTTCCACAGAAAATAATTAAGCAAGCCTTCTGTGTTGAAGATATAGCGGAAGACCAGTGACGCGATCACCCAGGATGTGACCACGGGCAGATAATTGATCACCCGGAAGGTGACGCTGAAGCGCTTGATGCCGTTCAGCAGAATGGCGATGAATAACCCCAGCGCCATCTGCCCGGGCACGGTGACCAGGGTATAGACGATACTGTTGACAAAAACCGTCCAGAAGGTGGAATCATTGAATACCTCCTGATAATTCATGATTCCGGCGAAAGGCTGAATGAGCATGGAAGAAAAGCTCATATCGCACAAGCTCATCCAGAACAGGCGAATGATTGGATAGACGGTGAACATGCCGAATATGAGCAGCCCCGGCAGCAGCAGCCCCATGATCTGCGCTCGGTTGATACGCGATTTAGTGATCATATTTCCACGCTCCCAAAGGGACAGCGGGGAGGAGACACGCCCATCCCCGCTGCCTTTTTTGTTTTACTTCAGAAGAAGATCCCAGGCTGCGGCCAGTTCATCCATGGCTTCTTGGGCGGTCTTTTCGCCGGTGACGACGGCATTCATAGCCACCTGCAGATCGTTGTCCATTTCGCTCCAGGCCGCCACAGTGGGGCGAGCCTTCGCGGTCTGAATGGCCTCGATGAAGGGAGCGTAATCGGCAGCCTTCACGGTTTCGCTTTCCAGCGCGGCCTTGTTCACGGGGATCTGTCCGCACTTAGCCATTTCAGTCTCGGCATATTCGCTGGTCATGAACTGCATGAATTTCCAGGCAGCTTCCTTGTTGGCGCTGTTGAACATGGCGATGTCCTCGCCGCCCAGCACGGAAATGCTGCCGCCTTCACCGGCGGGGATGGGCGCGGTGCCATAGGCCACGTCAGGGTAAGCGCCTGCCAGCTCAGCAGACTTCCAGGGGCCTTCCAGCATCATGGCATAGCGACCGGTGCCGAAGCCGTCGGTCATGGGAATATCGCCGGCGTTGAAGCCGGTGATGCCGCCAGCCTTCACCAGCTCCGCAAAGGTCTCGATGGCCTTCACTGTGGCGGGACTGTTGATATAACCGGTGGCCGCGGTCTGATCCTCATTGGTCAAGCTGCCGCCGAAGCTCCAGATGAAGGGGCAGATGTTCCAGCCAGCCAGCGCAGGCTCGTTCCAGCCCCACACCTGCTGACCATTCGCGTTTTCGCCTGAGAGCTTTTTGATAGCTTCCACCCATTCATCCATGGTGGTGGGCACTTTCACATCCGCCGCTTCCAGCATGGCAGTATTGTAGAACACGATCTTGCTGTTGGTATTCAGAGCCAGGGCATAGTAATGGCCGCCAATCACGGCAGTGGACATGGCGCTGTCCAGCAGCTGGCCGCTGACATCGGCGAAATCGGCCATTTCTTCATCCAAGGCAACCAGGATGCCCATCTTCTGGAACTCGGGCAGCCAGGCGATATCGCAACGGGCCACATCGGGCAGGGCGTTGGAGTTAGCGCTGACCAGCACCTTGTCATGAAGCTCGGCCCACTCGTGGGAAACGGCGTTGACCTTGATGCCGGGGTTCTCCGCTTCAAAGGCGGGAATCAGTACGTTCATCAGGGTTTCGTTTTCGGCGGACTGGGCACTGTAATGATGCCAGAAGTTGATGGTTACAGTCTCTTCGGCCATGGCCGGGCAGATTGCCGTCAGCATCATGCAGGCAAGCATGACTGCCAGGATTCTTGTCAAGGTACGCATTGGTTCTTCCTCCTTATGGTCTTTTTATGATCTTTACGGAGTGCGGCGGAATGTGCACAGGTTCCTCCGCATCCGTCAAGTCCAGTTGTTGAGGCTTATCGCCGGTGTTGAAAACGGTGATCACACAATCTTTCTGATCTGCGCGCTGAAATGCAAAAAGGTTATCTTTTGCAGCCAGCATGCGGTACGCGCCGGTTCGCAGGCATTGGTGCTTTTTCCGCAGAGCAATCAGCTCCTTTTGCCATGCATGCAGCGCCTTATCGGGCGTATCCCAGGCCATGCCGCCCCGACAGCCGGGATCGTTCTCTCCGGTCATGCCCAGTTCATCGCCGTAATAGATGGCAGGTGCGCCGGGAAACAGCATCTGGAAGGCCATGGCCAGCCGCAGACGCCAGGCCTCGCCCTTGGCTTCTGTCAGGAAGCGGGCTGTGTCGTGGCTGCCCAGCAGGTTATACATGGACAAATTGATTTCTTCCGTATACCGCCTCAGCATGCTGTCCAGGCGATCCTTGAACTGGTCTGCGGTGATCGTGCCTTTCGCAAAGAAATCGATGGCTGCATCCCTGAATAGATAGTTCATGGCGCTGTCAAAGCCGTCAGGACCCAGCAGGCGGGAGGCATCGCCCCAGGTTTCAGCCAGCATCAGTGCGTCTGGATAAGCCTGCTTTACAGCTTCGCGCCAGATCGTGACCGCGTGATGATCCAGTTCGTCTGCCACGTCAAAGCGCCAGCCGTCAATATGTGCGTGCTCCAGCCAGTACAGAAGCACCTTCTGAACGTAATTTCTCACTTCTCCATTCGCACCGTTGAGCCGGGGCATGTAGGGATAATCGCCCACACATTCATAGCAGGCCGGATCGATGCGGACGGGGTATTGCTTGGGATAGAACCAATCACGATAAGCGCTCTTTTCGCCCTTTTCCATGAAGTCCATGAACGGAGCAAAATGAATGCCCACATGATTGAACACGCCATCCAATATCAAACGGATACCCAGAGCATGGGCTTTTTCCACCAACTCGATCAAATCGTGTTCGGTACCAAACATGGGGTCGATTTTGAAATAATCTGTGGTAGCGTATTTGTGGTTGAAATCCCCCAGAAAGATGGGATTCAGATAAATGCATTCGATTCCCAGATCATTCAAATAGGGCAAACGATCAATAATGCCACGCAGATTGCCACCCAGAAAGTTTTCCCGGGTGGGCGCAGCGTCCCAGTCATCAAAGTTCCCTTGGACCATCCCGGATTTCGCAAAGCGCTCTGGGAAAATCTGATAATAGATGCAACCCTGGCTCCAGGCGGGTATGCGCAGCACGTCCGTTTCATTGATTTGCAGGATTTCAAAGCTGCCCTCGGGCGTTTCCTTTGCATGGAAGCCGTAGGCATTAAACCAGGCAGTTTTGCCCGCTTGATCTGTCAGCTTGAAACCGTATTTGATATAGTGGGCTTCCTCCTGAAAGGACACCTCCGCCACCCATTGATCTGTGCAGCGATCGCTGATGGAAATATGCATAGGCGCAGTTTGCTTTTTCTCGGGCACGCTCCGCTTCCACCAAACCAATTCGCAGGAAGACAAATCATCAGCGGCGGCTTCCAAGGAGAAGCGTGCCTTCGACCGTGCAAGCGCTTGCACAAATGGGTAAAAAGAAAGGTGCCTTACGGCAGATGTGTTCATTTATTTCGCCTTCCTCTCTGATGATGCTCTAACGACCAAATTGGTGGACAGTATGATTTGCTGGTTTCCAACTTTATTCTCAATACGCCGGAACAAAAGCTGAACGGACTGTTCGCCCAGCATGGCGGTATCGATATCCACAATGGTCAGCGGTGGGTCCATATATTCTGCCAGGGGATAGTTATCGAAGGCCACAATGCCGATCTCCTGCGGCACAGACAGATGCAATTCCTTGCAGGCTTTCAGCAAACCAAAGGCCGCCAGATTGTCATTGCAGACAAAGGCGTCGGGATGATCATCTGTTTTCAGCGCGTCGAAAGCTAGCGTATAGGCGTTTTCCGCGGTGCCATCGGTGTTCAGAATCGTTTCTGTTCCGCTGTTGACGTTCTGGTAGCCCCGAATACGGCGCTTGGTAAAGCCTCGCTTCTGGTGCCCTCCCAGGTAGGCGATGCACTGGTATCCCTGTTTTTGCAGATGGCGAACGGCCATTTCTGCGCCCTGTTCATTGTTGTTATCCACCCAGCAGGTTTCGCTGCGTAATGTGTCCGGCGTGCCCAGCACCACATAGGGGAAATCCCCGATGGTTTCCATCAGGGTAGGTTTCACCGTAGTGGGGGGCAGGATCAGCCCATCCACCTTATGCTCCTTCATCAGGGCTTCGATGGTGCCGCCTCGGCTTTGTGCGCCGTTGGCAATGATCACCTGATATCCGCGGGCCTGGGCCGCCTGCTCAATAGCGAACAGGCTGCGGCTGAAAAACACGTTGCTGAACGCTTCGGCATCCCGGGCATTTACCACCACGCCGATTGCGCCGCTTAAACCGCTGGCCAGACTGCGCGCCAAAGAGTTTGGATGATAATCCAACTTCCTCATAGCGACATAGACCCGTTCCTTGGTATCGGGCGTGATGGTGGCTTTGCCGTTGATGACTCGGGAAACGGTGGATGAATTGACACCGGCCAGTTTGGCCACGTCATGGATCGTAACTGCCATGCTTCATCCACCTCCTTGTTCTATGTTGTGCAACCGCTTGCACGAATTATTATATGCTGAGTTTTCAACTTTGTCAAGGGATATTGGCAAAACAACATAATGTTTTTTCTTATTAAGTGGTAGCCCAAAGAAAAAGACAGATCATCCGACTTAGAAAACGCAATACAGCACAACAAAATTTTAAAAAATCCTGAAAAATGGTTTCCAAAAACGCCGATTTTGGACATTGGTTGGTGAGGTTTGATGTTACGCCTCATTAATACCCCTCGTGGGAATTGCAGGAGGATAGGATAATGGAAACGACAGCCTTGACCGACAACAAACTGGTTATGTATACTTCTGAACAGGTGCAGCAAATGCTGGACATGGTCGTCCGGAGTCTGTCGCGCCAGGGGCTGAACAACGCCCCAGTGAACCTTGACAACGTCATAAACCAGGTTACGCCATCGGACGCCAAGATTACACTTACCGTCACAGAAGCAGCTGAAATGTTGGGAATCTCCTTACCTAAGATGTATGAAATCGTGCGTATGGGACGCATCCCGTCCATTCGGGTTGGTAAGAAAATTGTGATTTCCCGGCAAGCTGTTCTCGATTGGCTGAAGGAAGGAGATTGAAGACAATGGCAAGAAGGCGCGCCAATGGCGAAGGTAGTATCCGCAAAAGAAGTGATGGTTCTTGGGAAGGACGCATCACCATCGGCTATGATCCGTTTGGGAAACAGGTCATGAAGAGCGTTTATGGGCGCACACAGCGGGATGTAAAAGAGAAGCTGGAACGTTTGAAGGACGACCTTGAAGGGAAGTCGTCCAAACAGACTGAACAGGCTGATTCTGATTCAAGTAAAGATAAGAAAGAGATAACTGAAAAGGAGGTAGATAACACCGGCGAGGGTATTTGCATGCTCACGCTGGAACAGTGGCTCGATATCTGGCGGAAACAGTATCTCTCCAATGTGAAGCCCGGTACAGTGTGCCATTATGAATCTGTCTGTCGTTTACACATTGTCCTTGCGCTCGGTAATACGCCGTTGGTGAAGTTGCGTACACCCGCAATTCAGAAATTCTATATCGACCTTCAGGAAAAAGGATTAAGTCCAAAGTACATCAAGAATATTCACGGATGCCTCCACAAGGCTCTTGATATAGCTGTGCGGATTGACTACATCACGAAGAACCCGACCTCTGCATGCATTATCCCGCGAGTGATTCAAAAAGAAATGCACCCGCTGGATGCGCCAGAGCAGGTGCAGTTGCTTCAGTCTCTGAAAGGGAATAAGAACGAAGCACTCATCATTACGGCTTTGTTTACCGGCATGCGTGTCGGTGAGCTGCTTGGACTGACATGGGATAACGTTGACTTTGATCACGGCGTGATTCACATCGTGAAGCAGTTGACTCAATCCCGCGGGGCAGGACATCCGTTTGCCTTCGGTACTTTGAAAAAAGGAAAGACCCGCAGCATCAATCCCGCTCCTTTTGTACTGGACATTCTGAAGGAACATCAAGAGGAGCAGAAGCGCATGGCCGGAGTTTTGTGGAACGAGGGAAAGTTCCCGAATCTGGTCTTTACGCACGAAGATGGAAGTCATCTTTCTCAGCCTACGATCTGGAAAGCCTTCCAGAAGGCACTTGAAGATGCCGGCTTGGAGCATCATCGTCTGCATGATTGTCGCCACACTTTCGCGGTTAATTCCATCCGGGCAGGGGACGACATCAAGACGATTCAGGAAAACATGGGGCATTATTCTGCGGCTTTTACCCTGGATCGCTACGGTCATGTCACGGAAACGATGCGTCAGGAAAGCGCAAACAGGATGCAGGCCTTCATTCAGGGAATGTCGGGAAACGAAGGAGGAAATTCATAAATGGGTACGGTATGGGTGAGTTATGGGTGGACAAGAAGAAAACCCCTTGAAAATCAAGGGGCTTCTGGTGCGGGAAACAGGACTTGAACCTGTTATCATGACTCGAAAAACATTAAGCGAGCAATTTATTCTGTTGTTTTTCAAACGGCCTGCAAAACCAAATAAAATCAAATCCTTGTTTAGGCGGAATCATTTCTAAACGCTCCGCCTTTTCTATGCCTCCAAAAAACAAGAAAGGACGTGACAAAATGCTCACTCGCATTTTCGGCGCCGTCACTGGCGGGATAAGGTACAATAAATTGCGCAAAAAGAAAGAGACATATGTTCAATGGTTGGTCTTACCCTCTGACGAATATTCCAGCCGGCTGGAATAGCAACAGCAAATGGAAGCTTACTTACAGTAGTTGCCAAAAGCTGCTTGGTAAAGACCGCATCTACGAAATTGGTGATCCTACCAAGACGCAGCGAGGTGATATTATCTATACCTTCGACAGCAGTCAGGCTGAAGGAAAGCAATACACCCATGTCACAATTGCAACCAGCAATTATTCCAGTGCCATTGGCGGCTGCTATATTTGTGGTCACTCTGTAAACCAGAACGGCGACTATGGCGATACGAAGAAGCTCGTGGCTGGAAAGGTGAAAATCTATCGTGTGCGTACTTCGGTTATTGTTGGAGGCACCGAGCGTAGAGTATCTATTCCCGTGTCCGGCAATGAAGCAACGGTAATTAACGATACGTTCTGATAAGAATGTGCCCAACAGTCACCTTTGGCTATATCACTCCGATTGGAAGACATAGCCAAGGTGACTGTTGTATTCGATCACATAAGCACGATCATCCGTACATGATGCATAACGAATCTCAGCTTCAGGCGGTATATCGCAAAGGACAATACTTTTTTCCAAATCCAGAAATAGCACAGCTGGACGATTTACAACACCAAGGAGATCATGCAAAACGCTTGTTTCCATGACATCATTCGGATAAAAAGGAACACAAGATAACTGAAACCGGGAAAAGTCATTGTATGCAGAATCGCTGTCAATTCTGTAAGACACAAAGTCGCTCAGTTGCGCATTCTGATACTCGAAGATATACGCACCGTTCTGATAGGTGCCTACAAACATATTTGTCGTGCAGTCAATAATGGGATAGTTTGGGTCATTCACAAAAATGCCCCTCACTGTGCTCTCGCCATTCATGCAGTCCCAATCCACCAGGATTGAGCATTCTATGCCGTCATTGTTCCGTAACCATATGCGCATATCGCCGGTCGTATATTCCGCGTCAAAAAAACCAGAGTCAATGGCAAAGCACGTAACAAGATATCCTTCCTTAAATAACAGATCGGAATATGCATCGCCCACAACCCAACCGCTTTTTTGCTTCTTCATAACCAACAGGCAGTATACACCGTTCTTTTCTGCGACAAGTGGAAAAGAACTGCCTTTTTTGAATAGAAAGGTGTTAAAAACATTCTTTCCCGAGATTTCCATATCTGTCGGCTGATAGATGTGCCAGTCAGCGTAAACACTGTCTTTGATTGCTTTTTGCAAAGCAGAGTTTCCTAACTTGGTCAGTGTTTCAGCGGAAGAAGATGAAGCCATCTGCAGCAATTGAACTCCTTCAGTCTTATGAAGAAGTCGACGAGGATGTTGTAACTGTCAATCTTCTCGATATTCAGAATAAGAAACGGATCGATGTTACGATAGATCGGGAAGATAAAAAGTATACCAGCATTAAGAGTTATCGTATGGAGGAGGGCTAACATGGCTGAGCGGCTTGTTCTGAAGGAAATCAGAAATAAGGTTGATGGCAAATACGTTGGCTTCACGCCAAACGTTAGTTTCCTTTAAGGGCGGGATTGACGGAAGCCATGCATTATTTGACTTCCTTATACAGTTCGATGCACAATTTAAAGAGAAACACATTCAAACTGCCGAATTGTTTGCTCCAATCATAGAGAACCTTATCGAGAAGCGTAGTAAGTTATGTGAGCAAAAGAAAATGATGAAGCGCACACTGAGAATCGCGCTGACCCCCTTTATGCTGATTGCAAGGCTGGTGCTTGGCCTGGCTGCGTTCATCTCTTCTATTGCCTCGGCGGTTATTGGATTGACGGTTGGACTGTTCGCAGTTCTCTCTGTCATCGAGTTTGCGATCGGGTACTGGCAGAATGGTATCGCCTTTATGGTGCTCGCGCTGCTGGCCAGTCCGATTGGACTTCCGGCGGTTGCAAACTTTCTTCTGAACAGAATGGATCACATTCTTGGGTTCTTTGAAGGACTTCTCTGCTGAGAATCAGCAGTAACATGGCGGCGGTTTGTGTGAATCACAGATCGCCGTCTTTCTTTTTATGGGGGTGCCCATGGCAACGACACGCATCATTCCGATGCACATCAATAAGGGCAAAACGATTGCCCAATGCATGAAAGCGCGAATCGATTACGTAAAGAATCCGGACAAGACGGAAGATGGAGAATTCATTTCGTCTTATGCCTGTGCACCGGAATCAGCAGATCAGGAATTTGTCCTGGCTCGGAATCAGTATCTTATGAACGCTGGCAATGGAAAGAAAAATGAAGTGATTGCCTATCAGCTCCGGCAGTCTTTTAAGCCAGGAGAGGTATCGGCGGAGGAAGCAAATCAAATTGGCTATGAGCTGGCGGAGCGTCTTCTTCACGGAGAGCACGCCTTCATTGTGGCGACACATACGGATCGGAAGCATATCCATAATCATATTGTATTTTGTTCAACAGCGTTGGATTGCTCTCATAAATTCAGAAATGTGTGGAACTCCAGCCGTCTTGTTGCAGAAATCAGCGATGAGCTTTGCCGTGAGCATCATCTTTCTGTCGTTCAGAATCCGCAGAACAAAACCGTTTCGTATGAGAAATGGGAGGACGATCAATCTAAATTGACCAGTCGGGATTCTCTGCGAATTACGATTGACACGGCATTGCGAATGCAGCCAGATG
>ERZ772860.2215-NODE-2215-length-11598-cov-3.398510_pt1 | contig 11598 bp, 9 predicted proteins | sample MGYA00511342_ERZ772860 | MGnify/ENA primary metagenome ERZ772860 (study PRJEB29015, sample SAMEA2737665) | human gut metagenome | biome: human gut; feature: human-associated habitat; material: faeces | place: China | collected 2012 ... | reverse complement strand
TGGAAAACGATCGGGTTATTTGCGCGCGCTGACTAAAATGTTGCGCTGTGAAACGGCGGCGTTTAGTCAAAATACACGGTTTTGCCCGTTTCCGCGGAGGTATAGATCGCCTCGATGATCTGCGAGACGACGGCGGCCTTGCGGCCCGGAGAGAGCAGCGGCGTTCCCTCGGTGACGGCGCTGATCCACTGGTGCATATCATATTGATTTTCGTTCAGGTCTTTGCCTTTAAACAGATCGCGCGTATACCGGTTGGGCGAAAGCTCCTGCGTATAGAGCGAGCCGTTGAGTTCGCCGTTGAGGCGCACCTTGTTGTCCTTCATGGAGAGGCCGGCTTTGTCGCCGACGATGATCGGCGTAGAGCCGGTTTCTTCAAGGTTGATCGCCCACGACGCCTCAATGTGCATGGCGCAGCCGTTTTTGAAGCGGATGAAGCCCATCGCGGAGTCCTCGACCTGATATTCGTCGGCGGTAAAGAGGCGGCCGTTGTTGGATTCCGCGCATTTGGCGCCGAGCTTCTGGTATGAAACGCCGGTGACGCTGGCGATTTCATAGTTATCGATGATGAACAGCGCCGAGTCGATCGAATGCGTTCCGATGTCGATCATCGGGCCGCCGCCCTGCTTTTCATAATCGAGGAAGACGCCCCACGTCGGAATGCCGCGGCGGCGGAGGTTGCGCGCCTTGACGTAATAGATATCGCCGAGCGCGCCGTCGCGCACGAGGTTGCGCGCCAGCTGGAAGGTCGGGACGCTGCGCGTCTGGTAGCCGATCGACAGCAGCTTGCCGGCCTTTTCGGCGGCTTCGCACATCAGAACCGCGTCCGCGTAGGTTTTGGCCATCGGTTTTTCGCAGTACACATGCTTGCCGGCCGCAAACGCGTCGATGGAAATCGGAGCGTGGCTGGAATTGGGCGTACAGACGTGGACAACCTCGATCTCGTCCATGGCGAGGAGCTCGCGGTAATCCTCGAAGATCTTAGCGCCCTCGACGCCGTATTCCCGCGCCGCGGCCTCGGCGCGCTCGCGGACGATGTCGCAGAACGCGACCATTTCGAGATTTTCAACGCTTTTCAGCGCCGGCATATGCTTGCCGTTGGCGATGCCGCCGCAGCCGATGACGCCGACTTTGACCTTTCTCATAACGAAGTACCTCCGTTTTTTTTGCAGGCGGATGCCGCCTGCCAGAATATGTCAAGTATAACACAACCGCGCAGGCAATTCAATGCTTTTTTGACAGGAATTCACGCCGGTAGCGATGATTGGAATAGACGGCCTGAAACGGGCGGATACTAAGACAGCCGGGACGTCGGCCGCCGGTGCGTTTTTGGAAGCGAACGGGGACGATCCGCAGCGGATCTCAATTTGATGCAGGCCGATCAGGATGAAAATATGATGAACGGTTTTTTTGAAGGTTGGTATTACAGACAGCATAACGGCTCCGAGGCGGTCGCGCTGATCCCGGCGCTGCACACCGGCGGCGACGGCGTGCAGCGCGCGTCGTTGCAGGTTGTGACAGGCGATTTTTCCTGCTCCGTGCCGTTTCAGGACTTTTGCTTCGACCGGCGCCGGCACTGCTTCTGTTTGGGCGGATGCCGGTTCAGCGCCGCCGGAATGCGGCTCAATGCCATTTCGGGGGAGCTGGCGCTGTCCGGCGCGCTCCGCTACGGCGCGCTGCGCCCGCTTGGCTCCGATATCATGGGGCCGTTCCGGTTTGCGCCGCTCATGCAATGCCGGCATACGGTGTTCAGCATGGCGCACCGCGTCGACGGACGGATTTCGATCAACGGCCGCGAATACCGGTTCCGCAACGGAACGGGATATATGGAGGGCGACCGCGGGCATTCGTTTCCGAGGCGCTATGTATGGACGCAGGGGAACGGCGGCGGCGTCTCCGTGATGATGTCGGCGGCCGAGGTTCCCTATCTGGGCTGCCGGTTTCCGGGCGTCATTGCGGCCGTGGTCCGGGGCGGAGAAGAATACCGCCTCGCCACCTATACGGGCGCGCGGCTTCTGGCGGCGTCGGGGCGGGAGTTGGTGATCGGCGACCGCGTGCGGCGGCTTTCAGCGCGCCTGATCGAGGGGAACAGCCGGCCGCTCGCCGCGCCGCAGCGCGGCAGCATGAACAGAACGATCCGCGAATGCGCCGACTGCCGCGTCCGCTATGTGCTGAAAGAGCGCGGGGAGACCGTTTTCGATGTCGAATGTGCGAACGCGGGATTTGAAGACGCATGGACAGGCGGCGGAGAAGGCGCTTTGTGAGAGGGCCGCGCCGGAGACAGGAAGAAAACCGTAAAAAAAGGAAGGCACGGCCGGCGGCCATGCCTTCTTCTCTTTATCAAGGCGATCACGGCGCTGAAAAAAACGCGCTGCGCCGGCGGCGGATGACAATGGGGAGCGATGCGTCAGAGCCGGCGCTCACAGGGATTTCAACGGCCAGAAACGCCAGCCGGCGATTCGCAGCGGCTCAGCACAGGCGGGATCAAGGCTGCGCCGGCTGGCAAAGCGCTCCTGTATGCACGCTCGCTTCGCTCACATCCGGAAGCGCCTGTGAGGGGCGGAAAGGGTTCGGCCGTGCGGAAGCGATGCCGATTGTTCCGGAAGCCGGACGGAAATCTTTCACAGGAGAACGGGGGAACGGAGACGAGAGGCGGCTGCGGAGCCCTGCCGGCCGGTCAAAGAAGCGCGCAGGCTCTGGGTTTGATCTGGGAGGGCGGGCTCCGGGCGTTTATCTGCGCGTCTCACAGGGTCGTTCGGGCGAAGCCGGCATACCCGTTTTACGGGGTGAGGGGCGGGCAGGCGCGCTAACCGATATCGATGATTTCGTATTCCCGGGAGCCAAGCCCCAGCGCCGCGGCGGCTTCGACCGTATGGATGCCGTTGCGGGATTCCATGCGCTCAATCAGCGCGGCTTTGCCGGGGTCGGGAGAGGCGTAGACCGCGTCGACGCACGCCTGATCCAGCGCGACAGGGTCGGCGGAGGCGAAGATGCCGATGTCGGCCATTTCCGGCTCGTGCGGATTGGCGTCGCAGTCACAGTCCACGGAGAGGCGGTTGGCGACGTTGATATAGGTGATGTTTTCGCGGCCCATATAGTCCATGACCGACTTGTCGGCGTCGGCCATCGATTCCAAGAAGGAATCATGGTCGCCCGTCCACAGCGCGGCGGGATCGCCGGAACCGTGAATCACGGCCTTTCCGTGCGCAGACGCGACGCCGATGGACATATTTTTCAGCGCCCCGCCGAAGCCGCCCATCAGGTGGCCCTTGAAATGAGAGAGCATCAGCATGGAGTCGTAATTTTTCAGGTGCTCGCCGACAAAGTTTTCTTTCAGGTGCAGGCCGCCCTGGACGGGAAGCGGAAACTCGCCGAATTCGTCGAGGATATCGCAGGGGGCGATCGCGGAAAAACCGTGGTCGCGGATGGCGCGCCAGTGGTCTTTGGAATCGAAGCGCTTGCCCTCATAGGCGGTGTTGCACTCCACAATGGTGCCGTTCAGCCGCTTCACCAGCGGCTGGATCAGGGACGGTTGGAGAAAGTTGTGGCCGCCCGGTTCGCCGGTGGAGAGCTTGACGGCGACGCGCCCCGCCAGCGCAACGCCCAGCGCGTCATAGATGCGGAGCAGCCCGCCGGAGGAGACATCTTGGGTAAAGTATACTTTTGACTTCATATAAATTCCCCTTTTATAGAGTTTTTTTTCAACCAATCTGAGAGAAGGGCGTCACAGCTTGCGACGCGGCTTCCCAGGAGCGGGAGCCCGCTCCTGACGTCTGAATTGGGACAGAGCTTTTGGATATCGGCTTCGCTCCGGCCCATACCGCTGCCCTCGTGCGTACAGAGCGGCAGGATTTGCTTGCCGGAAAAATCGTTTTGCTCCAAAAAGGTCCAGACCGGCATCGGCATGGAGCCCCACCAGTTGGGATAGGCGAGGAGGACGGCGCCGTATCGGTCGAGGCGGGCGGGAGCTTCGGCGATCTCGGGCCGCGCGCCCTCGCGGAGTTCGCGCTGAGCCGCCTCGGTACAGGCATGATAGCTTTCGGGATAGGGATGTGCGGGGAGAATCCGGAACAGATCTCCGCCGGTCAGGGCCTGCGCTTTTTTTGCGGCGATTTCCGTGTTGCCGACCGGCAGACTGACGATGGAACCGCCTGCGTAATTTTCGCCCGGCCGCGAAAAATAGGCGATGAAAAGGTTTTTTTGCATCGGCTTGCCTCCTGTATGCAACATGGCCGTCGGACTATATATAGTCTATCATTTGGAGTTCACTTCAAGTCAAGAGGGAAACGTAAATTTTTTGTAAATGCGGCGGGCCGACAGAGGGATTTATCAGAAACAGCCGCGGGGAGAAACCGCGGCGGCTGCCGGGGCGGGAGCAAAAATTGCGCGCAAGCCGGGTTTATGGTATAATCAGCCCGGCCGGAGGCGGCGCTTTTGACGGTTGGATGGGCAGATATGGGACGGAAAAGTGACGGATCTGTCACCGAAAAGTCACGCCGGAGTCATGCGCGGCAGGTATACTGTTGTCTGTAAAGCCGGGCGGGGTATGCCCGGCGGGAAGGTCCGGAGGCATTTGAAAATCGGAGGTAAGCTATGGAAATCCTGAGGGTCAGCAATCTGACAAAAGTATATGGGACAGGCGACAACGAGGTCCGCGCGCTTGACGGAGTATCTTTTTCGGTGGAAAAGGGGGAATTCATCGCCATTATCGGCCCGTCGGGCTCGGGTAAATCGACGCTGCTGCACATTCTCGGCGGCGTCGACCGGCCGAGCGGCGGCAAGGTATATATGAACGGCTGCGACGTATACGCGCAGAACGACGAGCAGCTCGCGATCTTCCGGCGCCGGCAGGTCGGGCTGATTTACCAGTTTTACAACCTGATTCCGGTTCTGACGGTCAAGGAGAACATCACTTTGCCCGTGCTCATGGACGGCCGGAAAATCAACGAGGTGCGGCTGCACGAGCTGATCGACACGCTGCATTTAAACGGCCGCGAGAACCATCTGCCGAATCAGCTTTCCGGCGGGCAGCAGCAGCGCGTGTCCATTGGCCGGGCGCTGATGAACGCGCCGGCCGTCGTGCTCGCGGACGAACCGACCGGCAACCTCGACTCGGCCAACAGCCATGAGATCGTCTCGCTCTTAAAGCTGTCGAACGAGAAATATCATCAGACGCTGATCGTCATCACGCACGACGAGTCGATCGCCTTGCAGGCGGACCGGATTATCGCCATTGAGGACGGAAAAATCACGCGCGACGAGGTGAACCGGCGATGAATATTCTCAACCGGGTCACGCTGAAAACGCTGGCAAAGAATAAAGTCAGAACGCTGGTCACAATCATCGGCATCGTCCTGTCGGCGGCGATGATCACCGCTGTCACGACGTCGATATCCAGTCTGCAAAACTTTATGCTGGAAGTCGTCATACAGACTGAGGGGAGCTGGCACGGCGCCGTGTTCGACACGGACGCGGCGGCGATCTCCGCTCTGAAACAGGAAAAGTCGGTGGAGCGCTATACCGCGCTCTGGTCGCTGGGCTATGCGGCGCTGGAAAACCCGCAGGACGATGAGAGACCCTATCTCTTCGTCGGCGCGGCGGAGGCAAACGCCGCAGACAGCCTGCCGATCCACATCACAGAGGGACGTATGCCGAAAAGCGGCCGCGAGCTGATTCTGCCGGCCCATCTGAAAACCATCGGCGGCGTTTCCCACCGGCTCGGCGACACCCTGACGCTGGCGCTCGGAATGCGCTCAGCCGGCGGCGAGACGCTGACGCAGCATGATTTCTATGTGGGAGGCGAGACGCTGGACGTGCGCGAGACGCGCACATATACCGTCGTGGGCTTTTACGAACGCCCGTCCTTTGAGGGCTACGCCGCGCCCGGCTATACCGCGCTGACGCTGGCGGAAGAGGGAGATACGGCTGCCGGCGTGTGCGACGTCTATATCACGATGAAGAACCCAAACGAGATCTACGAACTGCGCGACCGCTGTTTCGCGGACAAGGGCTCGCGCATCAACAGCGATCTGCTGCGCCTGACGGCGAGCAGCAACGAGGACAATTACAACTCCGTGCTCTACGGCATGGCGGCGATTCTGATCGGAATCATCGTCTTCGGATCCATCTCGCTGATCTATAACGCCTTTTCGATTTCGGTCAACGAGCGGACAAAGCAGTTTGGCCTGCTGTCGTCGGTGGGCGCGACGAAAAAGCAGCTGTTGAGAAGCGTGTTGTTCGAGGCGGGGGCGCTGAGCCTGATCGGCGTGCCGGTCGGGATTCTGTGCGGCATCGCCGGTATCGGCGTGACCTTCCATTTTACGGAGAATCTGTTCGCGTCGTTTCTGAACGGCATCGGCGAGGGCGCCGCGCTGCGGCTGTCCGTTTCGTGGGGGGCGGTGATCGCCGCGGCCGTCGTCGGCGCCGTCACGGTTTTTGTTTCGGCGTATCTGCCGGCGCGGCGCGCCGTCCGCGTGCCGGCAATCGAGGCGATCCGGCAGAGCCGGGATATTGCGATCCGCGCCCGGCAGGTGAAGACGTCGAAGCTGACCTATTGGCTGTTTGGCTTCGAGGGAATGCTGGCGAGCAAGAATTTCAAGCGCAACCGTAAAAAATACCGCGCGACGGTGATCTCGCTGTTTCTGAGCGTGGTGCTGTTTATCTCGGCAAGCAGCTTTTGCAGCTATCTGGGCATGAGCGCCGACGCGGTTTTCGACACGTCGGAGTATGATATCGCCTATATGGCGAGGCCGGAGGACTTGGAAAAGCGCCCGATTGCCAAGCTCTATGAAGAGCTGGCGGGCGTCGAAGGCGTGACGGAGGCCGTCTATTTTTTCAGCGAAAACCATGAAGCGACCATTCCGACGGCGGCGCTGGCGAAAGACTACGCTGCATATAACGGAGCAGGGCGCGGCGAACCGGCCGCCTCGGAGACCAATATCATCGTGCGGCTGTATTTTATCGAAGACGAGGCGTATTCGGCGTATCTGTCGGAGCAGAAGCTGAACGGCGGCGACTTGATGCGCGGAGCGACGGCGGTCGCGTTTGACACGATGAACTTTTACGACGCCCAGGAGGAAAAATTCAAGACCTTCCGCATGCTCGGCACGGGGCAGACGGTCGTGTCGGTTCAGGCTCTGAAAACCATCGAGGGTTACCATATCACAGAGACGGATATCAATGAAGATGGGGAGACGGTCTACCTCTATGAAAGCGGCGAGGGCGACACAATGCGGCTGACTGCGGCTGAGGCTATGGAGAAAAAGACGCTGGCCGTCGGAGCGGTTGCGGCGCAGAAGCCGTTTTGCGTGGACGGCAACGCGCAGCAGGTGCTGTCGCTTCTGTACCCGTTCAGCGCATATGAATCGGTTTTAGGCCGTGAAGCGCCGACGGAGGTTCAGTTTTGCTTCCAAGCGAAAAACCATAAGGACGTCTATGAGAAGATGAGCGACGTGCTCGCCGAGGCGGGGCTGTCCTCCACGCGGCTGTACGACTACGCGGAGCAGGCGGAATCCGAGCGCGCGCTGGTGACGGTAATCAACGTCTTTTCCTACGGTTTTATCACCCTGATCTCGCTGATTGCGGTGGCCAACGTCTTTAATACGATTTCCACCAACATCGGCCTGCGCCGCAGGGAGTTTGCGATGCTCAAATCCATCGGCCTGACGCGAAAGGGCTTTCACAAGATGATGAACTTTGAATGCCTGCTGTATGGGATCAAGGGACTGATCTACGGCATTCCGGTGGCGGTCGGCGTGACGTATCTGATGTATCGAAGCGTCGTGCAGGGATGGGAGACCAAATTTTACCTCCCGTGGTACAGCGTGGCGATTTCGGTGGGCAGCGTTTTCTTAGTGGTCTTTGCGACGATGCTGTATTCGATGCGCAAGATTAACCGCGACAACCCCATCGACGCGCTGCGAAACGAAAATCTATGACAAGCGCTGCACGGAGCGGACGGTTAGAAAACCGTCCGCTCCGTGCCTGACGGGCGCAAACAACGCCGGAAGCAGACAAGACACCATATGCGCGGGGATAAAATATGCAAAAGGAAAAAGCCGGACGCGCAGCGGCACGGGAAAAGAGGAGAGCGATTCAATTTGAAGCGGCGTTAGCTTGCCGCAATATGAAAAACACGGGCGGTCTGAACGCCTCCCGTGCTTTGTGCCGCTCACTGTTCCCAAGGATTTTCTGCGCCGCAATTCCCCCCCCTCCATGCGCCGGTTGAGAGGATTCGAGGGAGAGCCTTTCATAGCCGCGACTTAATAAGGGGCGGAACGGAGCGCAGAAGCAAAAAAATGCAATAATAGATGGGATTTTAACGGTTGGAGGCTATATCCGGTCTTTTGTCTGGTGGAATTCGCCTGCCCACTCAAAGCCTTTTTTTGCAATCACGACTGCAATCATTTCGTTGATAACGGCTGCGGCAGCAATCGTTCCCTGGATGATTTTTGCACAATCGGGGGCAGCTTCGGACAAAACGGACACAGCGATGCCTGTAAACACCAGAGAAACGCCTGAATGAGGAAGCAGCGTAAACCCGAGATATTTTTGAACGGTTTTTGGCATTGCTGTGGCTTTTGCACCGATTCTTGCGCCGAAATATTTTCCAACAGCGCGAAAAACAATATACAGAATGGTAAACAGCCCCGCCCCTAAAATCGCATGATAATCCAGCGGCGCGCCAAGATTTAAAATGACAATAATCATCGAAACCGATAAAATCGGATTAAAGTCTGCAACGATTTCGGCAAGCCGGTCTTCTGATACGACGTTTGAAAAGGCAGCAGAAAACGCCATACCCATCAACATAAAATTCAGCATAGGGGAAGGCATCAGATACGTGTTGCACAAAAAGCCAATCGCTGCCGTAACCAGAATCATTCCAATCAAAATGCCGAGCGTGATTGCCTTATTTCTTTTCTTTTTCAGCAAAAAACCGGCCGGGATTCCCGTGACCGCGCCAATCAGCAAGGGCAGAAGGATCATCGCCGGAATCACCCAAACCGGCATGGCCGTGCCGGAAACGCTGCGGGCGACGATGGCAATGGTTGTGAAAAATACGGCTACGCCCACCATATCGTCCAGCGCCGCCATGGGGATTAGGGTTTTGGTCACAGGGCCGTCGGTTTGAAACTCTCTGACGATGGAAAGAGCCGGCGCAGGCGCGGTGGCAAGTGCGATACCGCCGAATAAGAAAGCAAGATACACCGGGATATCACAAAGGACAAACACAACGCTGAATGCAGCGGAAACCAACAAAAAAGTACATAACGATTGAGAAAGCGTAGTGAGGATCAATGCTTTCCCATACTGTTTTATCCGCTTCCAGACGAGCTCTGTTCCGATCATCAAGCCTACTGCGCATTCCAGAACGTGAATGACAGCCTGATACCATTCCGCATGGAGCAAATTGGCGGGGATCAGCGACAATGCGTATGGACCGAGAATCATTCCGGCAATCAGCCAGCCGAGAATAGACGGCAGTTTTATTTTGGATACCAGTTTCCCAACCACAAAAGCGATTGCTACAGCGGCAACCCACCTCAATACGAATACCATCATTTTCTTTCCTCCTGTTCAGCAATTCCATACAAAATAAAGTCAAACAGCCTGGGCAGCCCTTTTTCATGCGCTGACAAAGTTTCCCAAAAAGGCAAGTGACCGACCGCCGGAGAGCTGAAATAACCGTTAAACATATCTTGTAAAAGCTTGAAATAAAGGATACAGTCCGCTTTTGTCACGCCTGGCCGCAGCGTGATCTGATCCAGCAATTGTTCGTAGAGGCTCTGATTCAAGCGGTCAAACTCTGTACGGGATTTCTCAATCTCTTCTTTCAGATTTGCCGGAGGCTGTAAAATTGCATCAAAGAATATTCTCGCTTCATGCTCATGTTCCCGAAAGAATAGGAGCCGTGCCTCCGCATATTTTTGCAGATCAGTTCCGATATTTTTTTCTTTCAGATATTCCGAAAGCGTGTGAAAGCACTGACGCACGCAGGCAAGGAAAAGATCGTCTTTGCTTTCAAAATTGTGATATAGCAGTCCTTTTGAAATGCCGGCGTTGCAGACATTGTTCAGCGACGAAGCAGCGTAGCCCTTGGACCCGAACTCCTCCATCGCCGCCGCAAGAATTCTTGCTTTCGTTCGTTCTGTTTTTGTTTCTTTTCGCATCTTAAAGCCCCCTGAAAGCAATATAGACCAAGTGGTCTATATTATATCAATTATAGACCGAAAAGTCAATAATGCGTCTCCATTGAATAGCACTCAAAATTTTAACGAGAGCTCATGGAATCGGAACGGTACAAACCGCAGAACAGAACAAAACACCCGGCCGGGACTATCGCTCGGCCGGGCGAATCAGATCAACAAACCGGGATTTGCGCATCTAAGCTGTATCCCAAAAGCAGAATGGGTTTATTCTTTCTTCCGTGTCAAGAAAATGCCAATGACTGCACCAATAAGGATAATCGGGGCTACTCTGACAAACAGCCATTCAAACGAGTGAAATGCCGCTCCGAGAACGGCGGTTTCAGGTTCACGATAATCCCAAGCCAGGTAAGGGCTTTCTAATGCCAATAAGATTGCAAAAATTGCTACTATGACCGCGCATAATGCGATCAGAAGCCAATGTAGAGTTCTTTTCCTTGCGGCTTTTCTCTGGGCAAGTTGCAGGTTTATCACCTCGAGTTTTGCGGAAATCGTCTTTAAGTCATCCGCTTCCGGCTCAATGACCTTTTCTCCAAGCAACGTGCTCACGGGTGTTTCAAGCACTTCCGATAGGGAGATCAACATATCAGAATCGGGCACTGACAATCCTTGCTCCCATTTAGAAATGGTTTGCCGCACCACGTTTAGTTTGACAGCGAGCTCTTGTTGCGAAAGCCCTTTTGATTTTCTGATTGCTTTCATATTTTCGCTTAGCATTAGGGATAGCCTCCTGTTTTTGAATGGTACCACTATTATAGGCGGAACTGCCCGTTGCCGCAAGCAACGCATTTTAACATTCAGGCAAAATGACAAATTCTATATTTCTGTTTCTCTGGTGATCGTGTGCCGAGCTGCAAAGGGGAAGCGTGTGCCGAACCAAGAAAGGTCCCGACGGAGCAGGGCCTTTTGAGCGGGCATAAAATAAAGAAGCGGAAGCCGCAAGGGTTCCCGCTAAATGGCGCTATATAGGATAGGAGGCGGCGAGCGCCCACAATTCCATCACGCAAGAAACAGGCCCGCCGAACCGGAAGGCTGTTTTTACATGAAAGCTTATTGCTTGATGATGCCCCCTGTGCGATCAATCGGCTATTTCGGCAGAACGTTTTCCCCGCCAAATCACAACCCGGCGCAGCGGTTGTGACTTGGATAGGAGGAGCAACAAAATGAGCGCGCTCTGATTAAAAAAAAGCCGGAGCAAACGATATGACGTTTGCTCCGACGTGGCGGAGAAGGAGAGATTCGAACTCTCGCGCCGGTCACCCGACCTACTCCCTTAGCAGGGGAGCCCCTTCACCACTTGGGTACTTCTCCATGGATATCTGTTTGGGTATCTGTTTTGAAACCGCGCCGCGTGATTCCAACGGGCGCTTTGGGCAAAGAGAGAAAGAAATTG
>ERZ772860.2214-NODE-2214-length-11606-cov-4.059475_pt1 | contig 11606 bp, 8 predicted proteins | sample MGYA00511342_ERZ772860 | MGnify/ENA primary metagenome ERZ772860 (study PRJEB29015, sample SAMEA2737665) | human gut metagenome | biome: human gut; feature: human-associated habitat; material: faeces | place: China | collected 2012 ... | reverse complement strand
GCATGATCGTCGGCTTCGGCGCCAAGGCGGGGCTGTTCCCGCTGCAAAGCTGGCTGCCGACGGCGCACCCGCAGGCGCCGTCTCCGGCGAGCGCGGTGCTGTCGGGGCTGATTACGAAGGCCGGCGTGCTGTGCGTGTTCCGGTCGGTCTATTACTACGCGGGCGCGGAGCGGATCGCCGGCACATGGGTGCAGTATGCGTGGATCGGTCTGGCGCTGGCGACGATTCTGATCGGTTCGACGCTTGCGTGCCGGGAGAAGCTTTTGAAAAAGCGGCTGGCCTATTCGACGGTCAGCCAGGTCGCCTATATTTTGCTGGCGCTGGCGATGCTCAACGCGCAGTCGGTTGCCGGCGGGCTGATGCATGTGTGGAGCCATGCGCTCATCAAGGACGCGCTCTTTCTGATCGCGGGGATCGTCATTTTCCAGACCGGACGGGAGCGCGCCGACGAGCTGACGGGGATCGGCAAGCGCATGCCGGCGACGATGTGGTGCTTTACCGTCTGCGCGGCCGCGCTGGTCGGAATCCCGCCGGCGGGGGCGTTTGTGAGCAAATGGGCGATCGCCTCCGGCGCGTTGGACGCGCCCGTGGGCGCGCTGTCGTGGATTGCGCCGGTCGTGCTGTTAATTTCCGCGCTGCTGACGGCGCTGTATCTGTTCCCGATTTCGATTCAGGCGCTGTTTGCCGGCGGCGACGGCGGCGGGATAACGGCGAAGGAAGCCGATGGAAAAATGCTCGCGCCGGTCGTCGCGCTGACGGCCGCGGCCGTCCTCATCGGCGTGTTCTCCGCGCCGCTGACGGCTGCGGCGGAAAAAATTGCGGCGCTGCTTTTTTAAAGAAAACGCTTGCAGCGGCCGCTGTGCGCAGACGTATCGCGCCGCCGGGTTTCTTTGACACGCGGATCTGTACCCGAAGAGGAGAAGCTTGATAAAAAGCTGCCGGCGCGCGCCAAGGGCAAAGCGCGGGCGGCGTTGTGTTGAAGCAATAAGTATGGAGAGGACAGGAACGTCAATATGAGTCCCTATCTGATGCTGGTATCCATCTTCCTGCCGGTCGCCGGAGGCTGTGGGATTGGGCTGTTCAAATTTAAAAACCGGCGCAGCGAGGCTGTTTTTACGAGCGCGGTCGTGCTGCTCGCCGCGGCGCTGACGTGGGCGCTGATTCTGAACCGGCCGCAGGGAAACGCCGAACTGATCCGCTTTACGCAGAACCTGCGCGTTTCGCTGCGCCTTGACGGCGCCGGCGCAATTTTCGCCGGGCTCGTGGCGACGCTGTGGCCGCTTTCGACGCTGTACGCGTTTGAATATATGCAGGACGACGCGCGGCACAGCACCTTCTTTGCGTTTTACACGATCTCTTTCGGCGTGACGCTCGGCGTCGCCATGGCCGGAAACCTGCTGACGATGTATTTCTTCTACGAGATGCTGACGCTTTCGACGCTGCCGCTGGTCATGCACACGATGACGAAGCGCTCGGTGCATGCGGGGCGAAAATATCTGTACTACTCGCTGGGCGGGACGGCGTTTGCGTTCATCGGCCTGGTGTTTACGATTATTTACGGCGAAACGGCCGCGTTTACGGCCGGCGGCTTTTTGTCTCCGGAGGCGGTCTCCTCGCGCGGCGGCGTCCTGCTGGTGATTTATTTTCTGACCTTCTGCGGCTTCGGCGTCAAGGCGGCGATCTTTCCACTCTATGCGTGGCTGCCGGACGCATCGGTCGCGCCGACGCCGGTCACCGCGCTGCTGCATGCGGTCGCGGTCGTCAAATCCGGCGTGTTCGCGATCATCCGCGTCACCTATTTTTGCTTCGGCGCGGCGTTCCTGACCGGGACGTGGGCGCAGTACGCGGCGATGGCGATCGCGCTGTTTACGATGCTGTTCGGTTCGGTCATGGCCGTGAAAGAGACGCACCTCAAACGGCGGCTCGCCTATTCGACGGTCGCGAACCTCTCCTACATCCTCTCGGCCGTGATGCTGCTGACAGAAGCGGGGCTGGAAGCGGGACTGGTGCACATGGTGTTCCACGGGCTGATGAAGATCGGGCTGTTTTTCTGCGCCGGCGCGGTCATCTGCAAGACCGGCCGCGAGTATATCGACGAGCTCTACGGCATCGGGAGAAAAATGCGCGCGACCTTCGCCTGCTTTACGGTGAGCGCGCTGGCGCTCGTCGGCGTCCCGCCGCTGGCCGGCTTTGTGAGCAAATGGAAGATCGCGCTCGCACAGGCGGCGGAGGGCGGCGCGATGGGCTATATCGGTCTGGCCGTTTTGATCGTCTGCGCGTTCCTGACCGCGGTGTATATGCTGACGGTCGTCGTCAAGGCCTATTTTCCGCAGAAGGGTATGGTCGTGCGGGACGCGCGCGACCCGGGCTGGAAAATGCTTGTGCCGATTGTGATGGTGACGGCGGCGGTCGTGGCGTTCGGCGTCTGGTCGGAGCCGATCGTCTCGGCGGTCGGACTGCTGGCGCCGTAAGGGGAGAGTGGATATGACAGCTTTGCTTTTCACTGTGATTTTATTGCCGATGCTCTGCGCCGCGCTGGTGATCCCGGTCGGAAAACGGACGGAGCGGGGCAGAAATGCGTTTGCCGTCGCGGCGGCGGCCGCGGAATTTCTGCTGCTGATCGGCTGCGCGCTGGCTTACAAGGGCGGGGAGGTTCGCGTCGCCGACCTCTGCGGCTTTGGCCTGAGCTTCACCGCCGACGGCTTTTCGATGCTGTACGCGCTTCTGGCGGGCTTTGCGTGGCTGATCGCCTCGGTTTTTTCAGTCGATTATCTGGCGGCCTACCGAAATAAAAACCGGCTCTGGTTTTTTCATCTGTTCACGCTCGGCTGCGTCGTCGGGATGTTTTTGTCCGCCGATTTGCTGACGGCGTTTGTCTTTTTCGAGATGATGTCGCTGGCCTCCTATCCGTGGGTGGCGCACGACGAGACAAAGCCGGCGCTGAAAGCGGCGGAGACGTATCTGGCCGTGGCCGTCATCGGCGGCATGGTCTGCCTGATGGGGCTGTTTTTGCTCTCGCACGAGCTGGGGACGCTGGCGTTTTCCGAGCTGCGCGCCGCTGCGGCGGCCGCGGACAGGACGGTTTTGTATATCGCGGGCGGCTGTCTGCTGTTCGGCTTCGGCGCCAAGGCGGGGATGTTCCCGCTGCATATCTGGCTGCCGAAGGCGCATCCGGTCGCGCCCGCGCCGCAGAGCGCGCTGCTGTCCGGCGTGCTGACGAAGACCGGCGTGTTCGGCGTCCTGCTGCTGACGAGCCGGATTTTTGCGGGCAGCGAGGCGTGGGGGCTGGCGGTGCTGCTGCTCGGAACCGTGACGATGGCGCTCGGCGCCGTTCTCGCGGTGCTGTCGGTGGATATGAAGCGGATTCTGGCCTGCTCGTCGGTGTCTCAGATCGGCTTTATCCTGATCGGCGCGGCGATGCTGGCCATGCCCGGCGCGGAAAAAACGGCCGCCGTCTTTGGGACGGTCATGCATATGATTAACCATACGCTGATCAAGCTGCTGCTCTTCTGCCTCGCCGGGGTGGTGTACCGCAACCTGCACGCGCTCGACCTAAACGACATTCGCGGCTTTGCGCGGGGCCAGCCGCTTTTCAATGTCCTGTTCCTCGTCGGGGCGGCGGCGGTCGCGGGGCTCCCGTTTTTCAGCGGCTTTGTGAGCAAATCCCTGCTGCATGAGGCGCTGCTCGAATACGGCGGCGTCTACCGCGCCGTGATCCCGTGGGTCGAAGGGGCGTTTGTGGTCAGCGGCGGGCTGACTCTCGCCTATATGGCGAAGCTGTTTACGGCGCTGAACGCCAAGGGGGACGGGCCGCAGCCTCACGGCGGCCGCTATCTGAGCCGCGCCGGAGCGGCGGCGCTGTCGCTGACCGCGGCCGTGCTGCTGGTTTTCGGCCTGCTGCCGCGCCAGAGCGCGGAGCCGCTGCTGCGCTGGGCCGCGCCGTTTCTGGGCGAAGCCGGCGAAGCGTCGCCCGCGTATTTCGCCTGGGAAAATTTCCGCAGCGCGCTGATGACGATTGCGGTCGGCGCGGCGGTCTATTTCGGCGTTGTCCGGACGCTGCTGTCCTATAAAAAGAACGGCGTGCGCGTTTACAGAAGCTGCTCGCTGAGGCGAATCGATCTGGAAACGCTGGTCTACCGGCCGCTGATCGCCGCGCTGCTGGCGGTTCTGACGGCTGCGACGCGGCTGCTCGATTCGATGACCGATTTTGTCTCGGCTGTTTTGAGACGGAGCGTTTTCCGCGACGTCCGCCCGCCGTTTGTGCCGCCGGTGGGGACAAAGACGACGTTTGCACTCGGCCGCTTCGCCGACGCAATGGCGCGGCTGTTCCGCAGGGAGCACGCGGCGTCCTACACGCGGGTGTTCGCGGGGTGGCATGAGAACATCTCCGCGGAAAATAAAATCATCGGCCGCAGCTTTTCCTATGGGATGCTGTGCGCGTGCGTCGGGCTGTGCGCGACGATTTTGTATCTGCTGTACTGCGCGGTGCGGTGAACGCACAGGCGCGGACCGGCGGGGCAGACGAGCGGCCGCCGGAACTCAAAACCGGCACAGGGAGGCTTTGAATGCGCTGCGTCATCGGAGGGGAAACATACGACTACCGCGACGATATCCGGCGGGATGAGGCGGCGCGCCGCAGCTTTGACGATTTGGCGCGGCGGACGTTCGGCCTATCCTTTGAAGGCTGGTATCAAAGCGGATACTGGCAGGGCGACTATCTCCCGCACGTCCTGCTGCGCGGGGACAAGGTGGTGGCCAACGTTTCGGTCAACCTGTGTCCGATGCGGCTGGACGGAAAAATATGGCGTCTGGTACAGCTCGGAACGGTCATGACGGACGAAGCGTTTCGCGGCCGGGGTCTGGCGCGGTTTTTGATGGAGCGGATTCTCGAAACGTGGGAAAACCGCTGCGACGGGATGTATCTGTATGCCAACGACTCCGTCCTCGGCTTTTACCCGAAATTCGGCTTTGTCCGCGCGGAGGAGTACCGGTATGAGCTGCCGTTTTCCGGAGCGAAGCCGTCGGCCGCGCGGCTGTCGATGGAGAACGCGGCCGGCGTGCGCGCGCTGCTCGATGCGTTTGGAAAGGGAAATCCGTTTGCACGGATGACGATGGCTGACAACGAGGGCCTGCTGATGTTCTACTGCTCGCAGTTTTTAAAAAGCGGGATCCGATATCTGCCCGAGTCCGGAGCCGCGGCCGTGATCGAAGCCGGCGATGATGCGCTGCTGGTGTGGGATATTTTCGGAGGCGGCGGGCTGCGGCTTTCCGAAGTCCTCGCCGCCGTGGCGCCCGAGGGGACGCGGCGGATCCGCCTCGGCTTTACGCCCAAGGAGACGGAGGGGATGGAAGCCGGGCTGCTGCGGGAGGAGGACACGACGCTGTTTGTGCGCGGCGATATTTGCGCAAAGCTCGCCGCGGAGCGCCTGATGTTTCCCTTGCTGTCGCACGCGTGACAGAGCGAAACCGATCTGCGGCGGCTGCGAAAAGAAAAGGGAGAGAAAAATGAAAGGGGCGTCCTGAACGGAAATTCAGGACGCCCCTTGCGGCGCAAAATCGTTTTTTTACAGAACCGGAGCGCCTGTTCAGAACGCGCCGGCGTGCGCCGCGGTGCGCGCGCCGTTTTCGTTGCCGGCACGCAGAGCCGCCGAGCGGTCGCGCGTCCGCAGCCATGCGCTCAGATAAGCGGCGGAAAAAGCGTCGCCCGCGCCGACGGTGTCGACGACCGCGACGGGGACGGCGTCGGCGCAGACGGTTTCATCGTCGCGCCCGTAGGCGACGGCGCCGCGGCCGCCGCGGGTCACAACGACGGTGTGACAGGGGAAGTCGGAAAAGACAAAGCGCGCGAAGCGGTCCGCGGGCATGACCTCGTCGAACAGCAGCAGGGAGATGGTGTCCACCTCGTCCTCATTGAGCTTGAAAATCCCGCAGCGCTCAATCGAGGCGGCGACGATGTCCTCGTCGTAGAGCTGTTTGCGCAGGTTGACGTCGAAGAGCTTTTCCGCGTTTGGCATGGCGGCGAGCAGGCGTCCGACGCTCTCCGCCATGCTTTTGCTGCGCTTCTGCGCCAGAGAGCCGAACACGGCCGCGTCCGGCGACAGGCGCGTGAGCGCGGCGAGGTCGGCCTCGGAGAGCTCGGTCAGGTCGTAGGCGGCGTTTTCAGGCAGGTCAAAGCGCTCGTCGCCTTCCAGCTCGGGGTGAACGACGGCCGTTCCGGTGGGGCGGTCGTTGGAGGCGACAAAGCGGCAGTCAACGCCGCGCTGTCCGAGCTGATCCAGGGCGCTGCGCCCCAGCTCGTCGCGGCCGACGGCGGAGATCATATACGGCTTCTCGCCGAGCTTGGCAAGGTGTACCGCGGCGTTGAGCGGCGCGCCGCCGAGATAACGCCGGCCGGGGTAAATGTCCCAGAGGATTTCGCCGATGCATACGACGGTTTTCATAAAATTGGCCTCCTGTGGCGCGGGATTGCGCATGGATCCGGGCGGCCGGCGCTTCGGCAGCCGGACAGGGTTTACGGGGGATGCGGCCGCCGGTCAGCCGAGACGGCTGCGGAGAATGGCGAGCAGGTCGTCGCGGCTGATCACGCGGACGCCGCCCTCGACATTTTTTGCGGAGATGGTCTTGTCCGCGTACTTGACGCACTGCTCGTCGGTCAGTTTGAAATCAAGCGGCATATCGTCGCAGGAGGCGAGCAGGGCGGCGAGCCCGTCGCTGTCGGCGACGCCGCAGAGCGCATAGACGCGCGCGGCGCGCTCCGGCGCGGCAGCCGACATATAGCGGACGAAGTCGGGCAGGAAATAGGCGTTGGCCTGCCCGTGCGGGATGCCGTGGTGATAAGTCAGCATATACCCCGTGGAGTGGACAAAGCCCGTTCCGGTGCGGGAGATGACCATGCCGGCCAGCGTCGAGCCGTAAAGGAGGGTCTCGCGCGTTTCAAAGGACAGGTTGTTGGAAATGACGGCGCGAATTCCCTTTTGGAGCAGCGTGATCGCCTTTTCGGCCAGCGCGTCGGAGACGGGGTTGGCTTTTTTCATGAAATAGCCCTCGACGGCATGGCAGAGCGCGTCGACCGCGGTCGACATGGTGAAGGCGCGGGGCAGCGTCTCGGTGTAGGTGGGGTCGCAGAAGGCGATTTTGGCGTAGATGTCGTCGCCGGAGAAGGAGCGCTTGTTTTCAATGCTCGGGACGGTGAGAATCGAATACGGCGTGACCTCGCTGCCCGTGCCCGCGGTGGTGTTGACGGCCAGCAGCGGCAGCGCGGGCTTGCGGGCGGCGTTGAACAGCTCCTCGGGCTGCATCTCAGGGTTGGCCGCGTAGGCGGCGACAGCCTTGCCTGCGTCGAGCGGGGAACCGCCGCCGATGGCGAGGATGAAGTCGGCGTTCCAGTCGCGGGCGATGCGGCCGCCCTCATAGACGGTCGTAATCAGCGGGTTCTGCTCAATTTTATCGAAGATCTTGTAGGTAACACCCGCCTTGGCGAGCGACGCTTCGGCGTCGGCCAGCGCGCCGCACTTGCGCGCCGAGGTCTTGCCGCAGACGATGAGGCAGCGCGAGCCGAAGGCCGCGTAGTCTGAAAAGCTGCGGAAGCAGCCGGCGCCGGAAATGATTTTGACGGGGTTGAAAAAATCGATGTTCAGCATAGAAAATCTCCTTTTCTCCGCCGCCTTTCCGCAAAGGAGGGCGGCGGGCAAATTTTTTCGGGGGAACTGCGGACAGGTCAAGCGACAGCGAAAAAAGGATTTCCGGGCCGCCTGCGCGGGCAGACGCGTTGCCGCGGTATTTTGTAGCGCCTCTATCTTGAAGCGGGCGCGTACGTGATGCGGGCGAACACACGGGTTCGCCCTTGCGAATGACCGGATAGCGGGGAACCTGCGGGATACGACCCGCCGCCTTGGGGGACGATCTCTGCCAAGCCTTACATCTGGCCGCGCTTGGAGAGCATCTCCTGCTTAATATCCCAGAGCGGGCGCGTCAGATCGACGTAGTAGTCGTGCGGGTTGTCAAAGCGCTTGACCTCGTCCCAGAGGTGGGCGATACAGTCGTCGGCATAGGCGCGGATCTGTTCAAGCGGCGGCAGATCGTAGACGAGCTGACCGTTTTGAAAGATCGGGACGAGCAGCTGCTTGGCGGTGAAATCGGTGATGAGCTTTTTCTTCCATGTAAATTCGGGGTGGAAGAGCTCAAAGGGCTCGCCGCTGCGGATGGTTTCGCTGTGCAGCGAGAGCACGTCGGCGATCGCCATGCCGTTGGGGTCGAAGAAGCGCCAAAGCTTTTTGAAATGCGGCGTGGTGATTTTGGCGACGTTTTCGGAGAGCTTGATTTTCGGCGTGATCCGGCCGGCCTCGTCTTCCACGGCGCAGAGCTTATAAACGCCGCCGAACACCGGCTCGCTGCGCGACGTGATCAGCCGCTCGCCGACGCCGAAGGTATCGATACACGCGCCCTGTGTGAGCAGCTCGCGGATGATATACTCGTCGAGGGAGTTGGAGACGACGATTTTGCAGCCGGGGTAGCCCGCCGCGTCGAGCCGCGAGCGGATACAGCGCGTCAGATACGTCACGTCGCCGGAGTCAATGCGCACGCCGGCGGGCATGATGCCCTTGGGCTTCAAAACCTCATCGAAAACGCGGATAGCGTTGGGCAGGCCGCTGCCGAGCACGTCGTAGGTGTCGAGCAGCAGCGTGCAGCCGTCGGGGTATGTCTCGGCGTAGGCCTTGAAGGCCTCGTATTCGCTGTCGAACATCTGAATCCACGAATGCGCCATGGTGCCGACGGCGGGGATGTGGAAGAGCCGGTCGGCGAGCGTGTTGGAGGTGACGGGGCAGCCGCCGATGTAGGCGGCGCGCGAGCCGTAGAGCGCGCCGGCGTAGCTGTGGGCGCGGCGCGCGCCGAACTCCATGACGACCCGGCCGCCGGCGCTGCGGGCGATACGGCTGGACTTGGTGGCGATCAGCGATTGGTGGTTGATCGTCGCCAGAAGCATAGTCTCGATCAGCTGCGCCTGCGGCGCGGGGCCGCGGACGATGACGAGCGGCTCGCCGGGGAAGATCGGCGTTCCCTCCGGCACAGCCCATACGTCGCAGGTAAAGCGGAAATTCTGCAAAAAGGCGATAAAATCCTCGGAAAACATCTTTTTTGAGCGGATATACTCGATGTCCTCCGGCGTAAAGTGCAGATCCTGCAAATACTCGACCGCCTGCTCCAAGCCCGCGGCAATGGCAAAGCCGCCGCCGTCGGGAACCTTGCGGAAGAACAGGTCAAAGTAGGTGATCTTGTCCTTCAAGCCGTGCGCAAGAAAGCCGTTGGCCATGGTGAATTCATAGAAATCAGTCAGCATCGAGAGGTTGATGCCGTTCAGCATTTTGTCCATGAATCGTCTTGCTCCTATCGTTATGATGTTTTTGATCGGTTGACCCAATACGGCCGCGCCGCATGGTACAGCTTATTATACCACACACCGGTGAGAGACACAAGCGGAGGGCGCACGCGGCGGAGACGATTCCTTTCGGGCATGGCTCTCGCGAGACATGCGGATGCGATATTGAAAAGCGAAATAAGAAAATAAATATGACTGCAATAAACGAAATATCGCTATATTTTGATGATATTTATAATAAATGCAAAATTCCGGAAAAGCTTGGCTTGACATTTGCCGGTATGCGTGATATAATAGCCGACGGTTTATTTAGAAGACAAAATGATTTTTCAATTTTTTCGCTTTTCGGAACCCGCGGATTAAAACGCCGGAAAGCATCGCCGCCGGTTCTCGGCGGCTGTGCCGCAACAAACGGCGCCGCCGCGGTGAAAAGCGGTTGGAATGTGCGCTTCGGCGCTTTGATGATACGGGAGGGCACGGGTATAAAGATGAAGAAAATGCTTGCACTGGCGCTGGCGGCGACTTTGGCGATTTCGATGACGGCCTGCAAAGCCGGCGGCGAGAAACCGGAAGAGCCAGTTCAGACGTCGGTATCGGAAACCTCTGTTCACAGTCAACAGGAGGAGAGCGGTTCCGCTGAGAAAACCGGAGAGACGCAAGCCCCTCTTCCGCCTGAAACCACGGAGTCGACGGCTGCGCCTGCGACCGAGCCGCCCGTTCCCGCATTGGCTGTGGGAGAGACGCAGACCGTTGCGGATGTCTGCGAGTTTTCCGTGGATGATACAAGCATTTCCGCAAGGGTTGAGCCGCCTCAGCCGGGCGGGTATTACACCTATTACGAGGCGGACCGCGGCAAGGTTTATGTCGACATATGCGTGGCGTATAAAAATCTGTCCAACCGCAGTATCGGCGCGGACGATACCATGAGCGCGACGCTGCTCTATGCGGAGACCTATCGTTATACCGGCTTCTCCATAATCGAAAAGGACAGCCGCAGCAACTTTACCTATTCAAACATTACGGATATCGCGCCGCTGAGCACGGAATATATCCACTATCTGTTTGAGGTTCCCGCCGAGGTGGAGACGAGCGGCGCGTCTGTGGAGGCGCGTCTGTCGATCGGCGGCGCGCCGGCATCCGGGTCGGACCCGGCGGACCCGGGCAAAACGTCCGGCGCGGTCGCCAGGGGCGAACGCATTTCGACCCCGAACGCCGAGGCCTCGATCGACTTCTCCGCGATTGCGGCAAGGATCGAGCCGCCCCAGCCCGACGATTATTATTCCTACTATGATGCCGACGCGGGCAAGGTCTATGTGGACATATGCTTTGCCTATAAGAATCTCGCCTCCGATGAAGTAGACGCCGACGAGATCATCTCTGCAACGCTGACCTATGCCGGTCAATATGAATACGCCGGTTTCACGATCATTGAAGAGGACAACCGCGGCGACTTTACCTATGCCAACATCACAGGCATCGCGCCGCTGGCCACCGAATACGTCCACTATTTGTTCGAGGTTCCCGCAGAGGTGGAAACCAGCGGCGAAGCCATTGAAATCAGCTTTTTCATTGACGGCAGTTCCTTTACCTATACGGTGCGGTAAGCGTTCTGCGGAATGCGCGGCGGTTTCCGGAGCGGGCGGAGCCGCCTGCGGTATAGAAAAGATTGCGTTTTTTAAAAAATATAGAAAGGGCTCTGAAAAAACAGAGCGAATGGTGAAACCGATGAAAAAAAGAATTTTGGCAGTGCTGTTGGCGGTGCTGGCGATGGGGCTGCTGCTCTGCGCCTGCGGAGACGGTAAGAACGATCAGCTGGACGAGGTGGCTCAGGCCCTCGAAGGGGAATGGGCGATGCAATCCGCGGTCGGCTATAACTATCTGACGTTCAGCAGCGTAAGCGGAAACGCGGGGAGCGTCGAGTGGAAAGGCGTAAGGAAGGACGGCAGCGTCGTCAGCCATTCGACCGGCGTTTTCGGCGTCAGCCTGAACGAAGAAAATACCATCGAAGTGATGTATATGGCCCACATCAATGAGGACGGTTCTATTGAGAAAAATGAAAAGCCCTCGACGACGAAGTACAAATACACCTATGAAGACGGAGAAGTCACCGTTTATTCCGGCGACACCGCGTTTTTCAGAATTGACGAGTAGTTTTTATGGAGGAGCGGGGGCGGATCGGCTCTCGCTTCCTTTTTTTGGTGTGCAAAGCGCCGCCCGGCTTTTTGCCGGG
>ERZ772860.2210-NODE-2210-length-11608-cov-3.004241_pt1 | contig 11608 bp, 11 predicted proteins | sample MGYA00511342_ERZ772860 | MGnify/ENA primary metagenome ERZ772860 (study PRJEB29015, sample SAMEA2737665) | human gut metagenome | biome: human gut; feature: human-associated habitat; material: faeces | place: China | collected 2012 ... | reverse complement strand
TTCACGACGGCCTTGTCGGTGAACTGCCAGAAGGTCCGCCGGAGCTGGCGGGAGAGTCGTTGCGCGCGGCGGTCCGTTTCTTCCGGAAACAGTTTCGCAAGGAGATCCGGTTGTTCGTCTGCGAGTCGTGGATTCTCAATCCTGCCTGGATGGAACTGCTGCCGGAGTCGAACCTCGCGAAGTTCATGCGCGAACTTTTTCTCTTTCCGGCGCCGCCGGAAGAACGCTCCGGATTGTTCTTCGTATTCGGGCGGGACGACGGCGATTTCGCCGCTTACCCGGCCGACAATTCACTGCGGCGGGCATTTCACCGCCTTTATGAGTCGGAGGGAGTCTTCCGCGCAGGCGGCATGTTCATTCCCGCCGACGGTCTCGACCGCTGGGGAAAGCAGATCTACCGCTCCGGACACGGAGAGTGAACGTCGAGAAAGTACATCTTCATCATCCCTTTCCCCTTGACTTCCTGCGCCGGGCGTTCGAGAAAACGGAATGTCTCCGGCGCCGTGTCACGCACCGCCTGCGAGACGTTGATCCGCATCGGTTCCGACAGCTGCTCCATGCGGGCGGCGGTGTTCACCGTATCGCCGAAAATGTCGTAAATATACTTCTCCGTACCGACGATTCCCCCGACCACGCGCCCGGTGTGGACGCCGATACGGGTTACCGCAGGTTCGAGGACCGCAAACTCATATACTTTGGCCCGGGATATTACGACCTCAGGAAGCTAATCGGCGACGGAACGCTCACAGTGCCCGACGGCTGGGACGTGTACATAGCGGCCGGCGCGGTGGTTTACGGGCGCATAGACGCCTGGGGCACGGGCAAGGGCACAAGGCTCCGCGGCCGGGGCATGGTTTATAACGACGAGAACAACACGGCAATGATATTCACAGTGACCAAAAGCACGGGCATGGAAGTGGAAGGACTCACGTTCCACTGCCACAGGCCGCAGTGCTGGCAGGTGGGCGTTACGCAGTGCACCGGCGTGAAGTTCAATAACGTGAAGATAATATGCACACGTTACGCCAGCACCGACGGGCTCGACGTAATCAATTCGCAGGACTGCACGTTCAGGAACATGTTCATACGGGCCAACGACGACGCGGTGGCAATAAAAGGCCTACAGGACGGTGCCCCGGCCGATTGCCTGCCCAACAAAAACCTGTTGTTCGAGGGCATACAGCTTTGGAACGACTGCAACTGCGCTTTCGGCATGGGGGCGGAAACAAGGGCCTCGGCCTACGAAAACATACGCCTGCGCAACAGCTGCGTGCTCTCGTCGTTCGACGACCCCGACCACCACGAGGAACTCGACGAACGCGCGGCGCTTACGATATGCAGCCTCAACGGTACGTATTTCAGCAACATACTTTACGAGAACATCGACGTTTACCATTGCGAACGGCTTATAGCCCTCGGCTTCAAGCCCGATTTCTGGTTCGGCTCGCTCAAGGGAGACCAGTCCACGCCCGGCGGAATAAGCGGCGTAACTTTCAGGAACGTGCGCTCGCACGCTTCGAGCGGCAGCAGCATAGCCAACCAGATACACCTGTACGGCTGGAACCGCGAGGGGACACCGCCGAAATACGTGGAGAACATCATATTCGACAACGTGCGCATAGAAAACAAGAAAGTGAAAGGCAGCGGCAACGCGCATTTCCTTACAGGCGAGCTGGTGCGCGGCCTGAAGTTCGAGTAAGCGACGCGGGAAACGGCCCTTTTTACAGCAAATACCGTGCCATGAACGGTGTGCAAAACCCTGCCCGGGAGGCGGCAAAAAATATGTCAGACATATTTTGAATTACGTCTGACATATTTTAAAATATCTCAGAGATAATTTTTTTTACGTCCCGTGGATTTTTCCCGTTGTGCATTCCCCGCGCACGTATTGCGCCGGCATTTGTTTTTTATCGCACCGGCAGGCGCGGGGTAAGGGCGCATTGCTTATATTTGTATTCAAAACAAACGGAACAATGGACGAAGCACAGAGGATAATGGAACTGCGTGCACTTTTGCACGAACACAACTACAATTATTACGTTAAGAACGCTCCCACGATAAGCGACCGCGAGTTCGACGGCCTTCTTCACGAACTTATCGAGCTCGAGGGCAGACACCCGGAGCTTTACGACCCTAATTCACCAACGCAGCGCGTGGGCAGCGATTTGAACAACGAATTTGTGCAGGTGGTGCACCGCTATCCCATGCTCTCGCTCGCCAATACGTATAACCGCGAGGACGTAAAGGCGTTTTACGAACGTGTGCAGGGCGGACTGGACGGGCAGAAGTTCGACATCTGTTGCGAACTCAAGTTCGACGGGCTTTCTATATCGCTTACTTACGAGCATGGCAGCCTTGTGCGCGCCGTGACGCGCGGCGACGGCGAAAAGGGTGACGACGTAACGGCCAACGTAAGGACGATAAAGACCATTCCTCTTAAACTGAAAGGCAGCGGCTATCCCGACGAGTTCGAGATACGCGGTGAGATAATCATGCCGTGGGAGAGCTTTGAACGGCTCAACGCCGAGCGCGAGGCGAGGGAAGAGCCTTTGTTCGCAAATCCGCGCAATGCCGCTTCGGGAACGCTGAAGAGCAAGAACTCGGCAGTGGTGGCCGAGCGCGAGCTTGACGCATATTTATATTACCTCTTGGGGGCGGAGCTTCCGGGCGACAACCATTACGACAACCTGCGCCGGGCGGCCGAATGGGGATTCAAGGTGTCCGACGCCATGCGGGTTGTTTCGTCGTTGGACGATATTTACGCCTACATCGACCATTGGGACGAGGCGCGCCGCGCACTTCCGGTGGCCACCGACGGAATAGTGCTCAAGGTAAACTCGCTTGCGCAGCAACAACAATTGGGCTATACGTCGAAAACGCCGCGCTGGGCCATTGCATATAAGTTCCAGGCCGAACGTGCGGCCACAACGCTCGAAAAGGTAACGTTCCAGGTGGGACGCACCGGCGCGGTGACACCCGTGGCTAACATGACACCGGTGCTTTTGGCGGGAACGATGGTAAAACGTGCCTCGCTTCACAACGAAGACATGATCAGGAAGCTCGGCCTACACATAGGCGACACGGTTTACGTGGAGAAAGCCGGCGAGATAATACCGCAAATTGTGGGCGTTGACCCCTCGTCGCGCAAAGACGGGAGCGAAGAAGTGAGATTCATAACCCATTGCCCCGAATGCGGCGCACCGCTTGTGCGTTATGAGGGCGAGGCTGCCTATTATTGCACGAACACAGTGTCGTGTCCGCCACAAATAAAGGGAAGGATAGAACATTTTATAAGCCACGACGCAATGAACATCGATTCCATAGGACCGGAAACGGTGGATGACTATTTTAACCGCGGGCTTATACACGACGCGGCCGATTTGTACAAACTTACGGTGGATGACATAAACGGTGAGGACGGCACGCGCGAACGCTCGGCCCGGAAAGTGATAAAAGGCATAGAAGACAGCAGGAACGTGCCGTTCGACAGGGTGCTTTACGCTTTGGGCATAAGGTTTGTGGGCAAGGTTGTGGCACGTACCGTGGCGCGCAATTTCCGTTCGGCCGCAGCCATAGGGAATGCCACTGTTGAGGAGCTGTCTGCTGTTGACGGCGTGGGCGATGTGATAGCCCAGAGCATTTACCGTTACTTTCACGACGAAGAAAACCTTGAATTCGTGGAACGCCTGCGCACGGCCGGCGTACAAATGGAAATGGGTGAGCAGGACACGCCGCAGTCGGACGCACTTGCAGGCAAAGCCATCGTTATAAGCGGGGTTTTCGCCCGGCATTCGCGCGAGGAATACAAAGCTATCATCGAGCAGAACGGAGGGCGCAACGTAAGCAGCATATCCTCGAAAACGTCGTTCATACTTGGCGGCGAAAACATGGGTCCGTCCAAACTGGAGAAAGCGCAAAAACTCGGAGTGCCCATAGTTTCGGAACAGGATTTCCTGGAAATGATAAAGCCGCAGTGAGAACGGGGCTTTATCCAGGATTGCGGCTAACCGTTGTAAGGCTTTTGCCGGAGTATAAAAGAAAAATTACCGGCTTTGGTGCAAATGGGAAGCGTTTTAATGTTTTTTTTCAAGATAATTTGTACTTTTGCCGCAAAATCAAACAGTTGTTTTTGCAGGTTTTCCGCATGAATCCGTATGCGTGCGGGAGAATGCGCGCCACTGTGCAGGAAATGCCTGCGAACATTAATAAGTAATTTCCGAATATCATGAATATGAATCCTTTCCGCGGTTTGGGAGTAGCTTTGATAACGCCTTTCAACGAAGACGGCTCAGTTGATTACGCGGCGCTTACGCACCTTGTAAACGACCAAATCGACAACGGGGCAGGCTTTATCTGCGCGCTCGGTACAACAGGCGAGACCCCGTGTCTTACTCCGGAAGAATGCAACGAAATAAAGCGTACTGTTGTAAAGACCGTAGACGGGCGTGTTCCGGTATTGCTGGGAATAAGCGACAACTGCACCGCGCGGCTCGTAAATACTGTAAAGAATACGGACCTTGGCGGCGTTGACGGCATTCTGTCGGCCGCGCCGTCGTACAACAAGCCGGTGCAGGAAGGAATTTACCGGCATTTCATGGCATTGTCGCAAGCGTCGCCGCTTCCAATAGTGCTTTACAATATTCCGGGACGCACCGGTGTTAACATCTCTGCCGATACGGTGCTGCGCCTTGTGAACGATACCGACAATATCGTTGCCGTAAAGGAAGCCTCGGGCAACATAACCCAGATAGCCGACATATTGCAGGCCAAACCCGACAGGTTCGACGTGTTGAGCGGAGACGACGCGATTACATACGAAATGCTTGGCCTGGGAGCCGTGGGAGTTATATCGGTAATAGGAAATGCGTATCCGCGGATATTCTCGTCGATGATTAAGTCATACCTTTCGGGCAATGAATCGGACGCGCTGGCAATTCATCGCAGTTTGAACAGGTTGTACAAGCTGATGTCGGTAGACGGCAACCCGGCGGGGGTAAAATCGCTGCTCGCCTTGCAGGGAAAGATAAAGAATGTGCTTCGTTTGCCTTTGGTTCCTGCCTCGCAGGCAACACAGAACGCGCTTCAGGAGGTAATGAAAGAGTTGCAATAAGCACAACAAATAAACAAATCCGCCGGATTCCATGGAGTCCGGCGGATTTGTTTTATGGGATATGCTCGTTAAGTTTTATGTGTCGGATGTAATTGTTCGTTAAACCGTTTGCAAATTATTTTGCTGGGAATTTACTGCATTATTTTACCGTTGCCGTCAGGTTTTCCAATGACGGAATTACAATATGGCGGCGTGAAAATTCTATCAGGCCACGTGATGACAGCGAATGCAGCATGCGCGAAAGTGTCAGTCGCGAAGTGCAGAGCATTGCGGCAAGGTCGGTCATCTTGACGCGAAGAACCTTTCTTCCTACAGGCCTCAGGGATTTGAAGAGTACAAACATGGCAAGCCTGCCTTCGAGTGTGTACGGTGCAGCCGGTGCAAAGCGAGATTCGAACTGCTGCGCCGTGGAGCATACAAGGTTCATGAAATTGAAACGGAATACTTCGTTTACGAGCAGTTGCGATACCACGGTTTGTTTAGGCAGCCTCATTACCCTGCAAGGTGATGCGGCGGTGTATGTACGCATATATGTGGTGTGCAGGCCGAACAGCCTTTGCGGTTCTATTACGCCGTTGGCGGGCATGTGCTCTTCAATTTCGCATATACCGTGCGGATCGGAAGATGTAACTGTTATGCTGCCGTCCATGACTATTGTTAGCGTGCGGCATTCTTCGCCCCGTCTTGCAATCATTGCGCCTTGCCGCACTATAGTCACGGCGGGCCGCGCTTCGTCATAGAATGACGAAAGCATAGCGCCGTCCATTCCCATAAATAAAGGGAGCGCAGCTAAGGTGTCATAATTGAGCGGTTTCATTGCTGGAATGGTTATTTACCTGGGGACTTCATTTTGCTTTCTAATTCCGGCGAAATCCATATTTCGTTTTCGCCCTTTGCATTTGAATAAATGAACATGGCTTTCAATCCGGGATTGGAGCGCAGCACAGTACGCGCCGAATCGAGACCGAGCACCATGAATGCCGTAGCATAGGCATCAGCCGTAGCACAATCGTCAGCCACAACGGTAGAAGATAATAAGGTATGGTTTACGGGGTATCCGGTGCGCGGGTCTACGGTATGCGAATACCGGCGTCCGTCCTTATAATAAAAGCGCCTGTAATTGCCGCTTGTTGCTATGGCGCAGTCGGTAAGCCGTAGCATTGCTTGTATGCCGTTATCGGCACTCAGGCTGTCTTCCACGGGCTTGCTTATTCCTATGTTCCATTCTTTGTGCCCCGGACCGTTGCCACGAACTACAATCTCGCCTCCAATCTCTATCATGTAGTTGTTTATGCCTTTGCTGTTGAACAGTCGTGCCACCTCGTCGCAGCCGAAACCTTTGGCAATGGCGCTACAGTCGAGCATTACACGCGGATCGCTTTTTACAACCCTGCCCGAAGTGTCTATCCTTACCTTGTTGAAACCTACAAAGCGTCGCATGCTGTCTATAGCCGTTTCGTTTACATCTTGGCTTTTGTTGAAGCCGAAGCCCCATGCGTTGACAAGCGGAGCAACTGTTATGTCGAATGCTCCTCCTGTTTGTTCCGAGACTTTTCCTGACAGCGTAAATACTTTGGCGAATATTGTATCGACTCGCACCGGACGGTTCTGGTTTACGGCAGTGATAATGCTCTTTTTGTTGAACGGCGACAGCGAAGAATCCACTTTTGCAAGACGCTGTTCAATTTCAGCCTTTATGCTCGAGTGGTACGAGTAGGTTATCTGGTAAGTGGTGCCGAATACAACTCCTTTGTCGGTTATGTATTTTGACGGCTTACGGTCGGTAAGCACGACATATACGCTTCCCGCGGCCAACAGCAGGAGAAAAACGAGCTTCCACTTTCCTATTCGGTGTGACATATTATAATATTTACTTGATACAGGCACGGCAGCAGGGATGTTTCCCCATGGTCTTTATCCGCCGGCTGCTATCTTTATTCCGAGAAGTATAAGGATTATACCGCCTGCCAGTTCGGCGTTAAAGTTGAAACGGCAGCCTATGAATGCGCCTGCCGCCTTGCCTGCCAGTGTGAGCAGGAAACTTCCTGCACCGATAATAGCGATTGGTTGCAAGATGTGTTCAACGGTTACAAGCCCCATGCATGTAAAAGTTATTCCGACGGCAAGGGCGTCCACGCTCGTAGCGAATGCAAGGTAAACGAGTGTGCCCGGTTTGTTGGGGTTGAACGCATGCTCGCAGTCGTCGTGCCTGCTTTCCCATATCATTCTAAGACCTATGAGCAGCAGCAGGGCAAATGCAATCCAATGGTCGAACGCTTCTATCTGCGAATAAAACGTTTTCGATATTCCCCAACCGACAACAGGCATTGCAGCCTGGAAAAAACCGAACAACAGCGCCATCAGCAAGGCCTGGTTCAGGTTGAAACGTTTTTCTATCATGCCGCAGGTTATTCCTATGCTGAAGCAGTCGGCTGCCAATGCTATTGAAATAAGCAAACTTTCAATCAGGCTCATCGGTGTCAGATGTCGAATATAAGGTTAAAAGTGCCTCCTATTACGGAGCTGCCGCCTTTGCCGTAACCGGGAACGTACCATGGCTCACCTACTGAGCCGGAGCTGTGCGTTATGCGGTTTTTGTAGCGAAGACTCCAACCGAGGTGGAAAATGCTCCAAATTTTAGCCTCAAGACCGAAAACAAGCTCTATCCAGCTTTGATTGCCTTTCAGCCCGGTGTAATTGTTGGGCAATGTACCGCCCCAAATATTATCTTCGAAGTTAGGTCCGCTTATATCGTATTTAAATGTAGTGAAACCAATGCGCGCCCCTGCAAAAACACGGTTGCCGTTAGGGTTGTTCGACAAAAAGTTGTAATCGCACCCCAAGCGTATATACGGAGCGCGCGTTTCGAAATGCAGGTCGGTTGCGTCGTCGGTTTTGTCGCACACTCCGATTCCCACTTCACCAATGGGAAAATATTTCTCGTGCAGGTTAAGCCGCACGGCGCCCTCTATTTCGCCGTAAGAAGTAAATGCAACAAGAAACATGCCCATCAGGTTGCCCGACACAGAGAATCCCGCAAACAAAGGTTGCTTTACGTTGCTGTCCTTGTCGTTAGATACGTATTGCACGCCCCTTATGCGTTCGGGTGTTTCGACTGCAGTTGAATCCTGCTGCGCCATAACGGGCAATGCAATGGAAAGGCTAAGGCAAAGTAAAGTATATCTTAATGTTTTCGGTTTCATCGTAATTTACTTTTGGATTGGCCACGGCCACGCTGTCGATTCGCGAAAGCCCGGCTGCGTTGCCGTTTGAAGTCCATTCCACTCCTTTTATTTCATGGAACATCGACATGCCGCAATCCACCGACTCAAAGTGCGGCTCGTTGGTGTGCGAGACGAATATGGTGTCGACCGACGAGGCTTCGAGCCCCATTATTTTAACCACGAACGTATCCACTTCTCTCATGTAGCTCATTGGCAGGTCGAGGCTTGATATGTTGTATCCGTAGTTGAACAGTATGCTGTCGGTTCCGGCGGCTGTAATAGTTATCGTGTCGCCGATAGTGGTGCTGCCGTTTGTTTCCGAGTTGTAAAAGCCGCAGGCCAGTTCCACCTTGTTGTTGAGCGGGCAGTCGATGTTGCTGCACGAGGCCGCGTAGGCAACCAGTGCAACAACGGCAGCCGCCGTGCAGGCTGTCAGTCGGTGGCGGTGCATTATCTGCCGTATTTTATGGAGCATAAGTGCTGGGTTATATTTCTTTTTCTATTTTGTAATTGTTCCTCTCTGCGGAGTTCCGGCTAATCAGTTCGCCGAGGAATCCGGCAAGGAACAGCTGCGTGCCGAGCAACATCATCGTAAGGGCAATATAGAAATACGGCGAGTCGGTCACAAGGTGCGCTGGTATCCCGTTTGCCAGGGCGTAAAGTTTGTTTGCGCCTACAATTACTATTGCCACGAAACCTATGAAGAACATCAGCGAGCCGAGGAATCCGAACACGTGCATGGGCTTGCGCCCGAAGCTCGTAAGGAACCACAGGCTGAGCAGGTCGAGGTATCCGTTGAAAAAGCGGTTCAACCCGCCGAACTTGGTGGAGCCGAACTTGCGTGCGCGGTGGTGCACCACCTTCTCGCCTATCTTTGCAAAGCCCGCGTTCTTTGCAAGGTAAGGTATGTAACGGTGCATTTCGCCGTAAACCTCTATGTTTTTCACAACCTCGCGGCGGTAGGCCTTGAGCCCGCAGTTGAAGTCGTGCAGGTTGTGTATTCCGCTTACAAGCCGTGCGGTGGCGTTGAAAAGTTTTGTAGGTATGGTTTTCGAAAGCGGGTCGTAACGTTTTTGCTTGTATCCCGAAACGAGGTCGTAGCCGTCTTCCATAATCATGCGCCGCAGTTCGGGGATTTCGTCGGGCGAGTCCTGCAGGTCGGCGTCCATAGTTATTACAACGTCGCCCTTGGCCTTTTCGAACCCGCAGTAAAGCGCGGCGCTTTTGCCATAGTTGCGGCGGAATTTTATTCCGTGCACGCACGGGTCATCCTTGCCCAAGTTTTCGATTACCTTCCACGAGTTGTCGGTGCTGCCGTCGTTCACGAAAATTATCTCATAACTCAGGTTGTTGGCCTTTGCAACCTTTACTATCCAGTTGTAAAGCTCCGTGAGGCTCTCTTCCTCGTTATAAAGAGGTACGACTATCGAAATATCCATGTTTTTATTGCAGTTTCGTTAATCAGTTTCAAAGTTTCGGGCGCCGCATGGCCAGCAGGGCGGTGGGCAGCGATATTATCAGCCCCGAGAAAATGCTGAAATCAAGTATGTTCGCGGCTATTGCCACGGCCGAAAGGTCCTGGAACGCTTCGGCAATGTTTTTCATGTCCTTTAGCGATATGCCTCCCGCGAGTTGTTCCATTCCGCCCGTCTCGAACAGGCGTTTCACTTCGGGAGAGTCGAGGTAGGCCATGTAGCTGTTGAAGAACGAGCCGCCGTCGAGGAACTCGAAATACAGGTAAACGCCCACTGCCAGCAGCAGGGCGGCGTAAAAATACAGCAGCAGCGAGAACATGTATCCGCGGGTAAACGTGAGCAGCCCGCCGCACACGCGCTTGCGGAAACGGTTTACCAGAAACATTCCCAGGAACGGCACCGTAACTATCACCAGCATGAAACCGAACGACGCCCCGGCGATGTTGAACGAGTTTACGAAACACGCAAGCCCGGCTATCCAATACAAGCCGAAAAGAACAGCATAATTCATCGCGAAAGCATTGGTCTGCCGGAATTGTCCGGGACGGTAATTGGTTGTGTTCATGCCAAAGTGTTATATATCCGCTACAAAAGGCAAAATTACAACTATTTTCGTTCCCGCGCAAACGGCATACGCGCTTTTGGCCTACTTTGTAAATTTCATTTCGCCGTTCACTCCGAAAAAGGTGCTTTTCGCCGGTGCCGGATTCCGGATTGGAAAATGCCACATGGGAGCAAATAAAAATTATGTCTGAGATATTTCAAAATATGTCAGACATATTTTAAAATACAAGGCACATATTTTTTGCCGGCATTCATGGGCGCTCCGGCATGTCTGTCCGGAATTCCGGAAACTTTGCGGGCCGACTCCGAAATCGGTCCGCCGCATGCAGACAAAACCGTCCGGGCTGCGCAGTCTTTACGCAATTTCATTACGAGAGGATAAAAAGATTAAAAAAGAATAAAAGACGGTGACATTTTTTTTCATACATAATTCAAAAACGTTATTTTTGCAGGATACGACGAGAGAAAGGACAATTTATTAAAAGAACATGTATGTCTACATTAAAAACTAACTACAACAAACATTACAAGGATCTTTTTATGAGCGACGACCCGATACCGCGTTTCGACGTTATAAAGAACAGCGATTTCGAGCCGGCCATAAGACAAGGCATCTACGAGGAAAACGACGAGATAAGAAGCATAACCAACTGCATATCAAGGCCTACGTTCGCAAACACCATCGAAAAGCTCGACTCTGCGGGCGAATTGCTCGAGCGGGTAACCGATGTGTTCTACAACCTGCTTAACGCTGCTTCCGACGAGGAAAAGGAACAGCTTGCCGAAAAATTCAAGCTCAACAGTTCTTATTATGACAAAAACCTCCACAGACAAATCGATTATCAGGTCGAAAACATTCCGGGCGGCGCTGCCATCATGTTTGGCGCAGGCCTTGCCTCAGGGATGCTCGGAATCGGTTCAGGTGCTTTCAAAGTCATGGCAATGGACGGAGCCATGAAGATGCCGCTCAAACCGTCGAGCGCGACGAGCAATTTGATGATGGGCGTCACCGCGGCAGCAAGTGCCACCGTGTATTTCTTCAACGGATCCATCAAGCCTGAAATTGCCGTCCCGTTGGCCCTTGGCATCATCGGAGGCGCAACCGTCGGAAGCCGCATCATGCAGCTTTTGCCGTCAAAAATCATTCGCGGAATCTTCATTCCGATTTTGCTTTATCTTGGCTTGCAAATGATTCTTAAAGGATTTGGGGTGACGATCTGATGTCTGAAAAAAAA
>ERZ772860.2204-NODE-2204-length-11645-cov-17.659275_pt1 | contig 11645 bp, 10 predicted proteins | sample MGYA00511342_ERZ772860 | MGnify/ENA primary metagenome ERZ772860 (study PRJEB29015, sample SAMEA2737665) | human gut metagenome | biome: human gut; feature: human-associated habitat; material: faeces | place: China | collected 2012 ... | reverse complement strand
CCGGTCATGCCATGGGCAGCTACGGCTTCTTCAAGGTCTGCGTCAAGTTCATCACCCCGCTGTGCATGGTCCTCATCCTGTACGGCCAGATCAAGGAGTTCTTCTTCTAAGTAAATGCAGAACGCCGGAGCATTGCTCCGGCGTTCTTTCTGCCGCAAAAGGCCGGGCGCTGAAAGCGCTTTCAGCGCCCGGCCTTTTGCTTACTTAAGCGTAATGCTGTTTTGCAGTACGGCAACGCTGTACAGCAGCAGTACATCCGCCCCCTCCGGGAATTCTGTCACCCGTGCCAGCGCGTCTGTGGCCATATACCGGATATCGACCACATAGACGGTGCGGTAGCCGCTCGCCAGCAGCGGCACAAGGCTGCTGCCGAAGGAATCCCGGAACACGATCAGCGTCCGGTCATTGTTAGCCGCCGGGTTTTCGATCCGCAGCAGCGCCTTCGGTCCGCCCAGAAACAGATCATAGGGCGATTTCTCCGCCGCGGTAAAGTCGTATACGCCGCCGGTGCTGTCCGTCTCATAGTCGTACACCGTGCAGCCATCCAGCAGGGGAGAGGTGATATAGGACAGGACGTCCGCCGTCAGCGGCTCCGCCGTCTTGCCCCAGTAGCTGCCGTGAAATTCGCCCGCCAGCGCGCACAGCGTCTCCTCTGTCGTGTCCGGCACAGATGCACCCATGGCCTCCGATATGGTCTGCGCCACGGCGGAAAGACGCTCCTGCCGCCAGTGGGGATCGGTACGGTAATAGTCCTCCAGCGCCAGCAGCGGCGCGATGTCGATGATCTCCACCGGCAGCCGCTGCGCCAGATAGCCCGCCGTCTCCTGGGCCCCGGCGGGCGTGTAGCCCTCCGGCGTCTCCATAAAAGCGGCCTTATCTGGGATCACGCTCATATATACGTGTTCCGACCCGGGGAAATATGCCTCCAACAGGTGAGAAAACCGTTTTACGGCGAAGTCCAGTGATTTCTCGCTCCACGGTGCGTCGGTGGCGGCGGCATAGCCACGGTACACATATACCTCCGGCAGCGTATCCTCCTGCACCCGCCGGGTGGGAATGGCGGCAGCAGCTATGACCATAGCCGCTGCCGCCAGCAGAAATACGCCTCGCTCTATCCAGCGCTTCACAGGATGGCCTCGTCGTAGACGGGCTGCACGCCGAAGATGCCGTTCAGGTGGGACATAAAGGTGTCCACCAGGTCCTCGGCACCGAACACGGACACCACATACTCGCCCACCACGGCCACGGCAACCTTATCGGGGAAGCCGCACATCCACTGCCGCTGCTGGATGTTGTCCCGCAGGGCGGTGGCCAGCGCATCGGCATCATCGGTGCAGTGGTACGCCGCGGCGGTAAAGGTGTTCTGGTTCATCATGTGGACCAGCGACGCGGCCTGATCCACCTTGGCCGTCTCCGGCAGGCCGAGGGCGCTGTCCACAGCGGCGCGGTCGGTCAGGTCATAGACGCCGGGGGCGTCCTCCTTGCTGTTCGCCTCGGAGTAGTCGCCGCCGGCGGCGGGGAACTTCTCGTCGTCGGTGTAGGTGCTCCACACCTTTTCCAGCAGGTCAAGAGCGCTGGCAGGCGCGGCAGGCTGGTCGCCCTTGCTGTCGTTCTTCGTGCCGCAGGCGGCGAGACTCAGGGTCAGCACGGCGGCGAGCACAAGGGAAATGATTTTTTTCATCGTGTAGTTTCCTCCTGAAATAGGTTTCTGTCCATTGAGACGGAGCGCGGTGCGATTTGGTTCCATGAAAATTCTGCCGCTTTTACAGCCAGCTCTGGTCAAAGCCGTAGGGCAGCAGCTCCTTCAGCGCGAAGCGCTTGCTCTCGCCCTTTCCGTTCAGGCAGATCACCGTCAGGTCGGGTGCGAACTCCATCATCACCTGCCGGCAGGTGCCGCAGGGCACGCAGTAATCCTCGCTGCGCCCGGCGATCACAATGGTGTCGAAGTCCCTGTGTCCCTCACTGACCGCCTTGACCATGGCCGTCCGTTCGGCGCATATCGTGGCGCCGTAGGCGGCGTTCTCCACGTTGCAGCCGGTGAATACTGTGCCGTCCTTGCACAGCAGCGCCGCGCCCACCGGGAAGTGGGAATAGGGTACATAGGAACGCTCCAGCATGGCCACCGCCATATCACAAAGCTGTTTTTCCGTCATGGTGCATCCTCCTTTGATCTTTTCCGGTTTCTTCCTCGTTTATACCTCAGCTCAGCTCGGCCTTACCGGTGTAGAGCTGATAATACTTGCCCTTCTGCGCCAGCAGCTCCTGATGGTCGCCGCGTTCGATGATGCGCCCGTGCTCCAGCACCAGAATGGCCTGACTGTTCCGCACGGTGGACAGCCGGTGTGCGATAACGAACACCGTCCGGCCCTCCATCAGCGAGTCCATGCCCTGTTCGATCAGGTTTTCCGTCCGCGTGTCGATAGAGCTGGTGGCCTCGTCCAGGATCAGTACCGGCGGGTCGGATACCGCCGCCCGGGCGATGGCCAGCAGCTGCCGCTCGCCCTGGCTCAGGCTGCCGCCGTCCCCGGTGATGACCGTGTCATACCCCTGGGGCAGGTGGCGGATAAAGCTGTCGGCGTTGGCCAGCTTCGCCGCGGCCCGTACCTCCTCGTCCGTGGCGTCCAGCCGTCCGTAGCGGATGTTGTCGGCGATGGTGCCGGTGAACAGGTGGGTGTCCTGCAATACCATGCCCAGCGAACGGCGCAGGGAGTCCTTCTGGATGTCCTTCACGTCGATGCCGTCATAGGTGATGGTACCCTCCTGTACGTCGTAAAACCGGTTGATGAGGTTGGTGATGGTGGTCTTGCCCGCGCCGGTGGAGCCCACAAAGGCGATCTTCTGCCCCGGCTTGGCGAACAGCGACACGTCGTTCAGCACGGTTTTCTCCCCGTCATAGGAGAAGGTCACATGGTCGAAGCGCACGTCGCCCTTCAGCTCCACCAGCGTGCCGTCGGGCTTTTTCCACGCCCAGCAGCCGGTGCGGCGGTCTGTCTCGGTCAGCGTATCGCCATGCTTTTCCACCCGGACGATGACGGTCTTGCCCTCGTCCACCTCCGGCTCGGCCTCCATGACGGCGAAGATGCGCTCCGCGCCGGCCACCGCCGCCAGCAGCACGTTCACCTGCTGGCTGATCTGCGAGATGGGCTGGCTCACCTGCTTCACATACAGCAGGTACGCGCCCAGGGAGCCCACGTCGAACATTCCGCCGATGGCCAGCAGTCCGCCCACGCAGCAGGTGACGGCGTAGTCGATGCGTGACAGGTTGGCCATGGCCGGCATCATGGCGCCGGAGTAGGTCTGGGCCGCCGTGGCGGCGTCCCGATAGCTGTCGTTCAGCCCGGAGAACTGCGCGATGGCCTTGCTCTCGTGGTTGAACACCTTGATGACCTTCTGGCCCTCCACCATCTCCTCGATATAGCCGTTCATGGCGCCCAGCGCCTGCTGCTGTGCCTGAAAGCTCACGCGGCTTCTGCCGCCAACGCCCTTGACCACCAGCAGCATCAGCACCAGAAAGGCAAAGGTGATCAGCGTCAGCACCCAGTTCATATACAGCATCATAACAACAATGCCGATAAACGTCAAGGCGCAGGACACCACACTGGCAAAGCTGGAGTTGATCATCTCCGACACGGTGTCCATGTCGTTGGTAAAGCGGCTCATCAGGTCGCCGGACTGGTGGGTGTCGAAGTACCGCAGGGGCAGGTCCTGCAATTTGTCGAACAGATCCTGCCGCATCTGGGCCACCGTCCGCTGGGAGATATGCACCATGATGCGGGCGTAGGCATAGGAGCACAGGCCCGACAGCAGGAACAGTCCCAGCAGCAGCGCCAGCATTTTCAGCAGGCCGGCGAAGTCGCCCACCAGAATATAGTCGTTGATAATAGGCTTGAGCAGATAGCTGCTCATCACCGAGCCCACGGAGCTGATCACCAGGCAGATGAACACCACCGCCAGCGCGCCCTTATAGCGCCCGATATAGCGCAGCAGCTTGTTCACCGTGCCTCTGAAGTCCTTGGGCCGCTGGAAGCCGTGTCCCTGGGGCCCGTGGCCGCGCGGTCCGCCGCGTTTTTGTTCAGCCATCGATGCTCACCCCTTCCTGCTGGGAGCGATAGACCTCCCGATAAATGTCGCTCTGCGCCATCAGCTCCTCATGGGTGCCTATGGCGGAGATGTGCCCATCGTCCATCACCAGTATCAGGTCGGCGTCCATAACGGACGTGATCCGCTGGGCGATGATGAGCTTTGTGCAGCCGGGCAGCGCCGTTTTCAGCGCGCCTCGGATCTTCGCGTCCGTGGCGGTGTCCACCGCGCTGGTGGAGTCGTCCAGGATCAGTATCTTCGGCTTCCGCAGCACCGCTCGGGCGATGCACAGCCGCTGCTTCTGCCCGCCGGAGACGTTGGTGCCGCCCTGTTCGATATAGGTGTCGTATCCGTCCGGCATCTTCTCGATAAACTCGTCGGCGCAGGCCAGACGGCAGGCCGCCTCGATCTCCTGATCGCTGGCGTTCTCGTCGCCCCAGCGCAGGTTCTCCCGGATGGTGCCGGAGAACAGCGTGTTCTTCTGCAGCACCATGGCGCAGCCGCTGCGCAGCGCCTCCATGGTGTAGTTCTTCACATTGTGGCCGCCCACATACACCGCACCGCCGTTCACGTCGTACAGCCGGGGGATCATGCTCACCAGCGTGGTCTTGGCGCTGCCGGTGCCGCCTAAAATGCCCACCGTGGCCCCGCTGGGTACGGTAAAGCTCACGTCCTCCAGGTTCCAGGCCTCCGCCGTGTCGTGGTACTTGAAATACACATGGTCGAAGCGGATGGAGCCGTCCTCCACCTTCAGCGCCGGGTCGGCCTGCTCGTCGGTGATGCGGGGCTTCTCCTCCAGCACCTCGGCGATGCGCTTGCCGCAGGCGATGGCCCGGGTCAGCATCATCAGTACCACGGATACCATCATCAGCGACATCAGTATCTCACTCACATAGGTAAAGAACGCGATCAGATCGCCGGAGAGCAGCGTGCCCTCCCACACGTAGTGGCCGCCGATCCACATGACCGCCGTGATGGTGCCGCCCATGAGAATCATCATCACCGGCATGAACAGCACCACAAAGCCGAAGGCGCGCTCGGCCATGCTTCGCAGCTTCTCGCTGCGCTGGGTGAACTTCTCCTTTTCCTGCGCCTCACGTACAAAGGATTTCACCACGCGGATGGCGTTCAGGTCCTCCTGCACCACCAGGTTCAGCTGGTCCGTGGCCCCCTGCAAAGAGGTGAAGAACGGACCTACCCGCTTGATGACGATGACCACCGCGATGATCAGCAGGGGAATGACCACCAGGAACACCTGGCTCAGCCGCTGGCTGATGATCAGGGCCATTACCAGCGCCGTCACCAGCATGGTAGGGGCGCGGACCAGCATACGCATTCCCATAAATGTGGTCATCTGCACCGAGGCCACGTCGTTGGTCAGCCGCGTCACCAGACTGGCGGTGGAGAAGCGCTCGATGTTGGCAAAGGAGAAACGCTGTACCTGCTCGTACTCCGCCTTCCGCAGCGCCGCGCCGAAGCCCATGGACGCCTTGGCGGCCAAAGCCGCCGCGCCCACGCCGCAGCCCAGCGCCAGCAGCGCCATAATGACCATTTTCAGCCCCGCCATCAGGATATAGCCTCTGTCTCCGTTGGCGATGCCGATATCCACGATGTCGCTCATCACCTGGGGCAGCGTCAGCTCCAGCACCGCCTCTCCGGCGGAGCAGGCGATGGCGAACAGCATCAGCAGGCGGTAGCCCTTGGTATAGGGCGCCAATTTTTTTATCATGCTTCCTCCTCCTCGTCGGTCAGGTTCCGTCCCGCCCGCAGCAGGAATGCGGTGAACTGCGCCTTTTCCTCCTGCGTGAAGCCGCGCTCCAGCCGTTCGTTCACCTGGTGCAGCACGGTCTGAAAATCGTCGTGGAACCGCTGGCCCTCCTCTGTCAGTGCCAGAATGCGGCACCGTCCGTCCGTGGCGCTGACGGTGCGGTATACCAGCCCCTTCTCCTCCAGTCGGTCCACGATGCCGTTCACCGTGCTGGGCTTGATCATCAGGTGGCGCTCCAGCGTCTTCTGGTTCACGCTGTCCTCCGCGTCATGCAGGAATATCAGCGTCCGGCACTGCATGGGCGATACGTCATAGCGCCTCAGCATCCGCCCCATCAGCTTATGCACCTGGTGGTCGCAGTAGCCGAACAGTGCGCCGAAGTGCGCCGGGTGCTCGTCAAAGCAACATTTCATAGCGACCCTCCTTCTTCATCTTTAAATTGTTAGCATACGAACTATTAGTGTGCTAAATGGTAGCACCAATATTTTTTGTTGTCAATAGGGGAGGAGTGTCCTGCCTGTAAACGATTTGTGAACGGCGCCCCTACTTTGTGAATGGTTTGTTAATTCTTTGCCAAACCTGTTGACTTCCCGCCCGGGTGCGTGTATGATATGCTCATCCGAAAGGATACCCACCCATTGTATTTCTCTCTCCTTTTACTGAAAAAAAGGCGGCGCTGAAGCGCCGTCTTTTTTCGTCTCTGCCCTTGTCAACAGAGGGTATAATAAAAGCAAAAGCGAAACAGGCGGCAAAAAACAGTTGCCATCGCGGAAGAATTGTAGTAGAATATATCTCACGAACTTGTCCTCCGCCGTGAGCTGCGGGGCCGGTCTCGCGCAATGGATACCCACGAATCATGTCAGGCGGGGAACCGAGCAGCATTAAGAGGGATCATCCATGTGCCGCGAGGGTGCCGGCCCTGTGGCTCACGGCGGAGGACTCGTTTATTTTGTTTGTCAGCAGGGAGGTGTGCCCATGTACCAGGCGCTGTACCGCAAATACCGGCCCAAGACCTTTTCCGAGGTGGTGGGCCAGCAGCACATCACCGATACGCTCCAGCGCCAGGTGGCCGACGGTCAGGTGGGCCACGCCTACCTGTTCACCGGCACCCGCGGCACCGGCAAGACCACCTGTGCCCGTATTCTGGCCAAGGCCGTCAACTGTCAGCACCCCATTGACGGCGCGCCCTGCAACCAGTGCGCCGCCTGCCGCGGCATTGACGACGGCTCACTGCTGGATGTGACGGAGCTGGACGCCGCCTCCAACGGCAGCGTCAACGACGCCCGCAGCCTGCGGGAGGAGGCCGTCTACCCGCCGGCGGTGCTGCAAAAGCGCGTCTACATCATCGATGAGGTGCATATGCTCTCCCGCGATGCTTTCAACGCCCTGCTGAAGATCATGGAGGAGCCGCCCGCCCACCTGCTGTTTATTCTGGCCACCACCGAGATCCAGAAGGTCCCGGCCACCATACTCTCCCGCTGCCAGCGGTTCAACTTCAAGCGCATCCTGCCCCACGATATGGAGCAGCAGCTGCTGAAGGTGGCGAAGGCCGAAGCCATCGACCTGACCCCGGACGGGGCGGACCTGCTGGCCCGCATGGCCAACGGCGCCCTGCGCGACGCGCTCAGCCTGCTGGACCAGTGCCGTGCCGCCGGCGCGGTCGTGGACGGCCGCAGCGTGCTGGACACGCTGGGACTGGCCGGCAGTACCCAGACGGTGCAGCTCATGCGCCTGCTCCTGGCGCGTCAGGGGGGCGACGCTTTGGCGCTGCTGGACCAGCTGTACCGGGGCGGCAAGGATGTGGGCGCGCTGCTGGGTGAGCTCAGCGACCTGTGCCGGGATATGACCGTTCTGGCCGCCGCGCCGGAGGGCGGCGCCGCCCTGCTGGGCGGCCTGTATGACCGCAAGACCCTCTCTGAACTGACGGCGGAGGTCCCCATGCGCCGCCTGCTCTATATGACCGATACCATCCAGCGCACCGCCGCGGCCCTGCCCCGGAGTATCCGCCAGCGAACGGACGCCGAGCTGTGCCTGCTGCGTCTGTGCGACGAGAGCCTTTCCAACGACACGGAGGCTCTGGCGGACCGCGTCTCTGCCCTGGAGGACGCCTTGAAGAAGGGCGTCGTCCCGGCGGAAAGGCCCGCCGCCCGTCCGGCGGCTGCGCCGACTCCGCCGCCCCGGCGTGAAGTGTCTCCGATCCCGCAGGAGGCATCTCCCGCACCGGGACCCGCACCGGTCCCCACGGCCCCTGCACCTCCGGCCCCTGCGCCAGAGCGTACCCCGGCGGCGCCCGCCGCCGGCGGTGACAGCCAGGTCTGGGCCGCGCTTATCGAGCACTACAAGGGGCCCCTGACCATCCCCGACCGGGTGTGGCTGAACCAGGCGACAGGTACGCTGGAGGGGGATGTGCTCACCGTTTCCTGTGCCAACGATCTGGTGAAGCAGCAGCTCAGCCGCAAGGCCATCGAGGACGTGCTCTGCGGCGTCACCAGCCGCCATGTGGGCCGTCCCGTCCGGGTGCAGTTCACCGTAGGCGGCGGCCCCGCCGCGCCCGTGCGGCGCGCCCCGGTCCGCCCCGCGCCCCGGCCCACGCCCGCCCCACCGGCGGACGACTATGAGCGCCCGCCCCTGCCGGAGGAGGCGCCGCCCGCCCCGCCGGACCTGCCGCCCTGGGAGGTGCCGGCTCCCCACAGGGACAAGCTGGACGAGTTGGTGGAAAACGCCAAACAGCTGGACAATTTTCGCATCAAATAAGCCGACAGTTCATGCTGAGCGCACCGGTGTCTCACATGGAGCACACCAATGTTACACAAAGAGCGCATCGGTATTACACATGGGTAAACCGATGCTGCACATAAGATGTCCGATAGTTTACACTGGCAAAATGAACAGATCGATATAAAGGAGAAACGAATATGGCAAAGGGATACAGCGCCCGCAGGGGCTTTACCGGCGGCGCCGGGATGATGCAGCAGCAGGCGCAGATGCAGCAAAAACTGCTGAAAATGCAGCAGGATATGGCAAAAGCGCAGGAAGAAGTTGAAAAAACGGAGTTCACAGCCTCTGTGGGCGGCGGCGCGGTAACGGCAGTGGTCACCGGCAAAAAGGAGCTGACCAAGCTGACCATCAAGCCCGACGTCATCGACCCGGAGGACGCCGAAATGTTGCAGGATCTGGTCATTTCTGCGGTAAATGAGGCACTTCGGCAGGCAGATGATGCAATGAACAGCTCCATGAGCTCGCTCACCAGTGGGCTGAACATCCCCGGCCTGGGCCTGTAAACCGTGATAGAAAAGCACCCGCCCTGCATAACACAGGGCGGGTGCTTTTCGCGCAAAAAGGACAAAATATTCGGATATTTCACGCGATATATTGACACATTCGACAAGGCGGTGTATTCTGTGTATGTAGAAATTTTGTTAAATTTCTGCTTATCATATGGATAAAAAACGGGAGAAATACATCATGGAAAACGAAAAAAACGAGATGAAAAAGAAACCGGGAAAGGTGCTGCCGTGGTTGGCCGCTGTGCTGCTGGCGGCGGCCCTGGCAGCGCGGGCGGCGGTGCCCGTGCCCGCGGGCCTGTTTACGCAGATCTGGAACATCGGCACACAGCTGATCATACTGTTTTCCGGGTTGGTGCTGTTTTCGGCGGCGGCCAGAGCCGTATTTCAGAGAGTGTCGCCCAGCAGCAACCACGGCAAGACCGTGTTCACGCTGGCGGACAGCGCTATCCGATATCTGCTGATCATCGTGGGGCTGCTGTGGGCGCTGTCTATCGTGGGCGTGGATGTGCGGGCGCTGCTGGCCGGCGCCGGCGTGCTGGCGCTGATCATCGGCTTCGGTGCGGAGAGCTTGATTGCCGACGTGATCACCGGTACGTTCATGCTGTTTGAGCACCAGTACGAGGTGGGCGACATCATCGTGGTGGGCGACTTCCGCGGCACGGTCACACAAATCGGCATCCGTACCACGCAGATCATGGACTCCGGCGGAAACGTGAAGATCATCAACAACTCCGATATCCGCAGTCTGATCAACCGATCCAACGACCTGTCCTTCGCCGTGTGTGACATGGCGGTCCCCTATGACAAGGAGAGTCTGGCGCGGGCGGAGAAGGTGCTGGGCGAGGTACTGCCGAAGCTGCATCGGGAGCACCCAGACCTGTTCAGCAAGGCCCCGGCCTATCTGGGTGTACAGTCGCTGGACTATGAAAATCGCGCCGTTGTGCTGCGCGTGGCGGGTGAGACGCACGAGGAGAATATTTACAAGGCGCAGCGCCTGCTGAACCGCACGCTGTTCATGGCCTTTGAGGAGGAGGGGCTCTCCTGCCCCGTCCACAGGGTGGAGCTGGATCGGGAGTAAGCCATGAACGACAAGGAATTTTCACCGGCACCCGCGGAATTTTCTCCGCCGAGGCCGGAGTTCTCCGTGCCGCCGCGGGAGTGGGCCGCGCCGGGGAACGAGATATCCCGCGACGACACCGCGCCGCCGCAGAAGAAGCGCCGCAGTCTTCCGGCCATGCTGGTGGCCGGGGCCGCGGCGGTGGCCATCGGCCTGTCGTGCTGGGGCGCCGCCGTGACGGACAACACGCCCCGCGCCGCGCTGACGGCGGAGCAGTGCGCCTATCTGGACGCGGTCAGCGAGGCGCTGCTGGAGGAGGACATCCCCGGTCTGGAGGCGCTGGCGCTGGATCCCATGATGCGGCAGCTCTGCGAGGAGGTCATAGAACCGTATTACTACGACGTGCTGCTGCCCTACGACGCTTCCTACAGCGATATGGTGCGCGAGGACGAGCTTTATACCTACTACCAGGACATCGATTATGACGGGAAAACGCTGGGTGCCATTAATGATGCGGTGGATATCTTTAAGCTGGGGAGAAACCTGCATATCTGGTACAGCAAGTATGAGAGTGGAGATCCCTCTGTTGATTGGGATGATACGACATGGCGGTATACTCAAAGGCACGGTGACGAATTTACTTACCATTGGCTTGACTGTGACAGCAGGGCGGAGGGCCTTAACAATCTGGAATTCTCTACATACACATGGAACTGGACATATGAGGACGGAGTAAAATGGCCCACGGATATCCATGGTGTCAGACAGTATCGGGCGGCCTATACGCAGGGCGTCTGCAAAAGCGTATGGATCAGTGAGGGAAACGCTGTGTATGTCGTCGATGACTACCGGGACGGCATGATATATGGGAGCGTATGTCTGGAAAACGGCAAGGTCACCCTCCGCACCGGCGACGGGCGCTATGAGACGACATTTCCCGTTGTCAACGGGAGGGCGCAGCCGGGAACGGATGTAGAGGTCGAAATGCGATCCGATGAAAACGGCAATGTCTACGCATCGGCGCTGCTCTGGCATACGCCGGACGGGGAGACGCTTCGGATAGGGCTGCAAACGCACTGGGGGCAATCTGCCGATGCGTCCAATGCGGAAGAGCTGTATCATATTATCGTGCTGCAGGACCTTACTGTGGGATGACCCCAATAGGCTGGCCGGCGGCTTCGCCGGATCAAACGGACCAATAAAAAATATTCCCTTAGGCCAACTGGCCTAAGGGAATATTTTTTATCCGAAATAGGCCACCAGCAGGTCGGTGACCACGCCGTAGCTCTTGCTGCCGTCCGTGTCGCCGTTACTCTTGAGGAAGCCGTCATACACGGTGTCCGAGACCTTTGAGACAACGCCCCGGAACTGCGCCCAGTAGGCGTTATCCGCCCGCAGGTCGGCCACCACCGTGTCCGGCAGTGCGTCCCGTATGGTCTGCCACGCCTCCCGG
>ERZ772860.2203-NODE-2203-length-11646-cov-9.056596_pt1 | contig 11646 bp, 7 predicted proteins | sample MGYA00511342_ERZ772860 | MGnify/ENA primary metagenome ERZ772860 (study PRJEB29015, sample SAMEA2737665) | human gut metagenome | biome: human gut; feature: human-associated habitat; material: faeces | place: China | collected 2012 ... | reverse complement strand
GCGAGCGGTGCTAACTATGCCTTTGCAAAAGGCCCCGCGACGCCGACAGGCGACTGCAAACTGGCCTCCGCCGGGCAGGCAAGATGAGATGGGGCCTACCCACATAAAAAGGCCCGGAGAGAAGCTCGCCGCTTCCCTCCGGTAAAAAGGCTTATTCTGCTTTGGCGGTGCTGCTGGTGCCGTCCTCTCCGTGCAGGATGCGGTCCAGCTCCTCCCGGCGGGCCCGGCGGTAATCGTAGTACTGCTGCAGCTTTTCCCGCAGCGGGATCTCGGTATGCAGGGCCAGGAAAAAGTGCTGGCGGCCGTTTTCCCGGCCGGCCTTAAAGTAGGCCTTCAGCTCCTCATAGCGGACCACCACATTCTTCTCGCGGGCGAAGGTCCTTATCTTGACCATGAGGTGGGTGGAATAGACGAAATCAATGGCGAAAACGCCGAAAAACACGCCGATGACAAAGGAAAACGCCAAATTGCGGGAAAGCCAATCCAGTGCCCGCAAAATGTAAGGATCCACAAAGAAATAATAGGCCGCGCCCATCACTGCCCAAATGGCGGAAAACAGGGGGCAAATAAGACCATTCACATTACCCCAGCGGCGGCTGTAATCCCACAGACGGGCATTCATCACCTTTAGCAGCAGGATGCCGGCAATGTACTCGATGGCGGTCATGGCGGCGGCCATCAACACCAGCATGGCAATGTGGTTCCACACGGGGTTGGCGATCTGGCGGCTTTCCGAAAGGCGGGAAACCAGGTACAGGATGCAAAGCCCGGTGCCGTACAGCGGCACATAGGGCCCCACCATAAAGCCGGGGTTGATCCACTTGCGCTCGGGATTATTGCCGGAAATAAAGCGCCGGAAGAAAAGCTCCAGCACCCAGCCCAGCGAAGAACCGATATAGAACAAAAAAGCCAGCTTCAAGAAGGTATTCATAAGGCCCTCCGGTCACGGTTTTTGGCGGCCATGCCGCGCTGGGGAAAATTATATCACATCTTCGGCTGTGGTTCAACTCACACATGGGATAGAATGGGGGCAGCGGCAGGATGACCTGCCGCTGCCCCAGAGAGGTATGTGGAGATGGTTACTTTATTGGCGGCGCAGCTTGCTATCCACACAGATGGCGGCCACGGCCAGCAGGGCCAGACCGAGCGCCGGTTGCGCGGCCGCGCCGGTGGCGGGATTGGTGGTGTTATCGGTGGTCTGTTCCGGCGGGGTGATGATGATGACCGCACCGCTGCCGCTTTCGGTCCAGGGGATGATGGTGCCGGTGAGGCCCTCGTAAATTGCGCTGTTATCTTCATCGGGGGTGAATTTCCACGCATAGCGCGCACCCTTTACGACCGTGACATCTTCGGGGGTCTGGTTGCCCTCCAGGACCCATTCCAGCCTGCCGGGGACTACTGTGTCACCATCTTTGAATTCGCCGTTCAGGTTGACATCGGCCAGCGTTTTGCCCTCGGTGGTAACAGGGGTATAGTTGGGGGTGCCGGTGGGGGTAATTTTGGTGAGGGTAATGTTTACGGTAACGGTGGCATCCTCGTGGTTCTTAGAATAGGTCTGATCATTATATCCAACTGTTATGGTTATTGTAATGGTTTTGCCTACGCTCAAGCCTTCAGCCAATTGATAAGTAATGGCGCCATTAGATTCAAACACGCTCCAGCCAGTAGCCAGGCTGCCTTCGGGAGAATAAGTTCCCGTGTGGAAACGCAGCGTTCCTGCATCCTTTGCCAGTTTGTTCAGATCTGTGCCAATGTAATCATAGATATTGATGGTCTTGCTGGCGGTGTCATTGTAGACCTGGTTTACATTGATGGTGCCCAGCTGGGGGCCATCCGCCTTGGCAATGGTCACTTTGACTTCCTCGCTGGTGAGGGAGTAGGTGCCGACGGTGGCTGTGCAGCAGTAATCGTAGTTCCCCGCATTCAGGCCGGTTTCCACTGTATAGGTTTGGGCAGTAGCATTATTAATCGCAGTTTTCTCGCTGCCGTTTACCTTGTACCACTGGTAGGTAACGCCCTGAAGGTCACTTGGGGTTACTGTGGCAGTAAGGACGGGAGCATCGGCCTCGGAGTAGCCATAAACAGTATTATCGTTATTGGATACGGATACCGTTACATTGGTGATGGGGGCCTGCTGAACGGATATTCCGTTTGCAGTCTGAACGGCATAGTAACCCGGAGCCAACAGGTCATTTACACTCTTTCCTGCTGGCGGGGTGATGGTGCCGTAGGTGCCGCCGGAGAGCTGTACGGTGCCGCCGGTGACGGTGAGGGTGTTGATGGCGCCTGAACCTTCTATTTTCAGCGTTCCGGCCGTTACGGTAAGGCTTTCTATGGTTGCTCTATTCAAATTGAGGGTAACATTTTCATTTACAGTTTCGCTGTATGTTATGCTCTCTTGTTGATCCCCAATAGGGTAAACCGTTTGCTTTACAGCAATCAAAATTTTGTTAGAACCTGCGCCATGTAATGCTTTCTGTAACGATGTGTAAAAACCGCTTTGATTAACGCGTGCCTTTAGTTGCGCATGACAAAAGCTGCAATATCCACTCGCATTATCATGCTGCATGGTAGTTCCTTGTGCTGTGCATTTCTTGCACTTACTAATGTGGTTATAGCCAGCATCTGTGGGCACCCATTCCCAATCATGCACACAGGTTTCGTCCCCGTTTGTACCTGTCTCCTCCGCCCATACGGCGGCGGGCAGCAGGGTAAGGCACAGCGCCAGGGCCAGCAGAATGCTGAATACTCTTTTCTTCATAAGTTCCTCCAGAATTACAGTTTTTATTCTACCAGCCACAGGCGGCGGGCGGCGGTTTTGGCCTCGCTGCGGCGGCTGACATTCAACTTGGTGAGGATATGGCTGACATGGGTTTTTACCGTGGGCAGCTTGATATCCAAAATGCGGCCGATCTCGGCATTGCTTTTATCGGCGCACATCAGGCGCAGCACCTGCAGCTCAGTGGCGGTCATTTCCTCGCCGGGGGGCAGCGGCGGCTCCAAAAAGTAGGGATACCGGGCGGCCTGCACCCGGGCAAAGGCCACCACCTGCCGGTACCAGCTCTCTTCCTCCGGGCTGGGCAGGGCCTGCAGCAGGGGCAGCAGGGCGGCGCCGCAGCAGCTTACCGGGCGGATGAACCCCAACCCGGCGGCAATGCGCAGGGCATCGGTAAGGCTTTGCCGCCAGGCTTCGTCCTTTAGCCGGTACTGGGCCACGGCCCGCAAAAGCAGCAGGGTGGTGTGATCCATCTTCCGCTGGCAGGTGACGCAGTAGGGCTCCAGCGGAGCCAGGGTAAGCAGGGCGGCCTGCGGCCGGCCCTGAGCAAGCTCCGCCATGGCCTGGGTAAAGTACTGGTAGCGCTTCATGATATTGATGCTGAGGGGGTCGCGCGGGGCCTTTTCCCGGTACCAGCTATCTACGGCATCGGTATCGCCAGTCCGCAGGTCAACGCGGCACAGCATGGCATCGATATTGGGCAAAAATCGGCTTTGGCCGCCTTCCGCGAAGCGCTGCCGCAGGCTTTCCAGCGTCCTGCGGGCATCCTGGGAGTGGCCGGCCGCCAGCTGGCTGCGGGCCAGCAGCCCCACCGCGGCAAACTCGATATCCGGGGTGCCATCCCGCTGGATCTCTCCCAGACGGGACATAAGGGAGAGCATGCGCGCGGTGATATCTTCGCCTTTTTCAAACTTGCTTTCGGCAATGGCGCAATCCGGCAGGCCCACGCCATCCCGGCCCAGAATGGCCTCCACCGGGGTGCGGATGGTCTGGTAAAGGAGATCATCCCGGCGGCTCCATTCGCTGAAGTCCTTGCCGCCGTTCATAATGCTGGGCAGGGCGCTGGTGACCGAAAAGGCCGGCAGGGTCACTTTCTTATTGACCAGCAGCCGGTAGGCCGAGGGAATGATGGCGGTGAGATCGGTGACGCCGCGCTGCGGCAGGGAGATATCCAACCAGGCCAGCCGGCCCCGGGCCTGCCGCCCGGCCGCGTCGCTTTTGGTGCGGCTGCGGGCAAACTGAGAAAGCTCCCGGTACCAGCGCTCGCTGCCCTCATAATCGGCCGCCAGGGCGCACAGCATACTCATGCCCTGCATCAGCGCCGGGGAGGCGGCGATCTCTTGCTCCGGCAGGCTGCGGTAGTATTTCTCCATCTCGCTGTAATGGCCCATGCCGGGATGAAGCTCGGCATTGCGCACCAGAAGCTCGGAGACCTTGGAATGATCCCCTGCCATGGTGTAGCACTCCAGCGCATGACTGTAATCCTCTTTCAGCTCGTAGTAGAGACCGCCGCGGCCCAGAACGGTGCGGCGCTTTTCCTCGCTGTATTCCCGGTCCATCTCCCACAGCAAAAAGGTGCGGAACTGCGGCCAGAACCGGAACCGCTGCACATCATCGGGGCGCAGCATGGTGGTATTGTGCTGAAGCCAGGCCAGGCGTTCCCCGGCGTGGGGATCGCCGCTGACCATACGGGCCAGCTCGGCATCGAAGCTCTCAAAGGGGGCAAGCTCCAGCAGAAAACGGCGAATGGGCAGATCGAACCGGCGATAAACGGCGGTTTCGAAGTAGAAAAAGACCTCGTGGTAGCCCTGGGCAATGAGCTCCGGGCCATAGGGGCGGCCGCCGACCATGCAGTGGGCGATGACCGCCACGCCCAGCGGGTAGCCGCTGGTTTCCCGCAGGATCTCGGAAAGCTCCGATTCGCTGACGGGGGTGCCCTGCTGCCGGAACAGGCTGCGGATATTCTCCCGGTCAAAGAGCAGGGCGTCGGCATCCAACACTGCCATAAGCCCGGCATACTGGAAGGCCATGAGCCAGCCCGGCACCGCCCCGCGGGAAAGCAGGACGAACCGGCGGTCGCTGTACTCCCGGATGAGCTGGTACAGCGCCTGCTGATCCGGCTCCTCGGTCATCTGCCGCAGGTCATCGATCAAGAGGACCTGCCAGTCCTTATCATCCGCCGGCAGGGCAAAGTCCGGCTCCCCGGCGGTGAGAGAAAGCACCTGCTGCCCGGCAAGCAGCGTTTCGGCCAGGATGCTTTTGCCAAAGCCGCAGGGCGCGGTGAAAAACAGCACCCTGCCCCGTGCCATGAATTTTTGGTACTGTTCCCGGACAGACGGCCGGATGACTACATTTTTGGCCATGCGCTCCCTCCCTTTGCAGCGGATTCATCCCGTGGGGGCCACGGGATGCCGAAGGGGACTGGTCCCCTTGTGGTATGATGGATCGGCGGTATTTTGTGTTCTGATCTTATTTTACCAGCCAAAGCGGGTGGTGTAAATCATCCCAAAGTATGAGAAAATACATTTTTTGCGGGGGATGAGACACTCCCACAGGGGAGAGCCATGCCGCCAATTAGGTCAGCGGGGCGGCGGGAGGACCTTCCATATAGGGACGGAAGCGAATTCCATGCCAAAGTTGCAACAGTGCGTGCGGATTGTGCAATTGACTTTATACACAAGGCTTTCTAAAATAAAAAGTGTAGATTGTGCACAATTTATTATGGAATCCGTTTTCGGATCGCGACCGAAAGCGGCAGATCACCGTTCACCTGAGAATAAAAATTACAGAAGGGAGGATCGCATGCAAAGCTCCGTGCTTAGCCTTGCATGTGAACTACTATGACAAAGTCAGCTGTCCAAAAGCGTGAATGGCCGATCATTTTGATCGCGTTCCTCTTTATGTTCTTTTTCGGCCGGATTCTGGGCCCGTTCTCCGTGGTTACACAGGTCGGCTCCAATGCCCTGGGCGTATTTATCGGCGTTATTCTGCTTACAGTATTCACTTCCCAGTCCACCCTAGCTGCTATCCTGGGTATTATCGCCATGGTATACAGCGGCTTTTTGACATCCTCCGCCGCTGTTTCCAGTTGGATGGGCGGTTCTACCGTCCCCCAGCTGATCTTTGTATCTGCGCTGTGCGTGGCGCTCAAGGAAGCCGGCGTGATCGATGTGCTGGTGCGCAAGCTGCTTAGCATCAAGGCGCTTCGAGGACGCCCGGTCGCGCTGCTGTTCTCGCTGTTCTTCTCCAGCTTTATCGTTTCCATGTTCATCGGGTTTATCCCCACCGCGCTGCTGTACTTCGGCATTTATGAGTCCATCCGGGATGTGTGCGGCTATGATAAGCAGGACAGATTCTGCAAATTCATGCTGCTGGGCATCTACCTGGGCTGCATGGGTAATTTCTGCTTCCCCTTCAAGGGCATTGCCCTTACCATTTACACCCTTATCAATACCAGCATGCAGGGCTTTGGACTGAGCATCAATATGTTCACCTATATGTTCGTGTGCATCCTGGTCAATCTGGTATGGCTGTGCATCCTGGCCTTTATGATCCCCGGTGTATTTAAGTGCAATGTTGCCCCGCTGAAGGAGCTGGATATTGAAAATGTAGAGGCGCTGCGCAACATTCCCAAGAAATTTAATAAGCGCCAGAAGCTCATTCTCACCATCTTCTGCCTGTCCTTCCTGTATATCATCGTGATCCCGCTGCTGCCGAAGGACTTCCCCGGAAGCGCTGTTCTGGCTCCTATCGGCACTACCCTCATTTTCCTGCTGGCGCTGGGCATTCTGGGGCTTATCAAAGTAGACGGCAAGCCGCTGGCCAACCCCATGAAGCTGCTGAGTGAAGGCACCCTGTGGAATGTGGTGTGCATCGTTGGCTGCTTCACCTTCCTGGGCAATGCCATGGCTTCCGCTGATTTGGGCATTCGCGACTGGATCATCTCCCTGCTTAAACCCGTATTCGGCAATATGCCGCTGCCGCTGCTGCTGCTTCTCCTTACTATTGTTATCACCATCATCACCAACATCTGCAACGGCACCCCCCTTACCCTGTTGGGCAACGCGGCCATCATGCCTTTTGTATGCCAGATGCAGCTGGACACCGGGATCAGCGCATCTGTTACCGCCGCGACGCTGAGCCTGTGCGCCAACATGGCCTTCTTGACCTATGCAGGTACCATCTACGCCGCGCTGCTGCTGGACCGTGAGGAGATAGACAACCGCTTTATTTGGCACGATGCCATCAAGGTGATTCCTGTTTATATCATTGTGGTTTATGTGATTGCCCTTGGCTGCAGCTACATTCTGCCCTAACCGGCTTTTCCGGGACGATATGGCCTGTTCCCTTCTTCCCGCGCATCTGCTATAATACACTAAGAAACGAGGCATACCATCAATGGAAAAACCAAAGCAAATCACTGAGCAATCCCATTCCATCCCCGTTGCGGGGGAAGCGGATGTAATCGTAGTAGGCGGCGGCGTAGCCGGTGTAGCCGCCGCGGTTTCGGCCGCACGCAATGGCTCCCGGGTCATTCTGCTGGAGAAAAGCATCATCCTGGGCGGTCTGGCTACCCTGGGCCATGTCTGCATCTATCTGCCTCTGGATGACGGTTTGGGGCACAAGGTATATGGCGGCCTGGCGGAGGAGCTGCTGCATGTCTGCATCCGCTACGGCTACGATAACCTGCCAGATTGCTGGCGGAACGGGCCCGATACCGTGGACACCCCCACCGGCCGCTACCGCACCAATTTTAATATCCCGGCTGCCGTGTGCGCACTGGATGAGCTGATGGAACAGGAAAGTATTCAGGTCGTTTTTGATACCAACTTCTGCGCGCCCATCATGGAGGGTAAAACCTGCAAGGGCGTCATTGTCGAAAACAAATCCGGACGCACCGCCTACCTGGCCAAGGCCTTTGTGGATGCCAGCGGCGACCTGGACCTGATGTTCCGGGCCGGCGCTCCCACCGAAACACAGCGGAGCATTGTTTCCCACTGGGCACATGAAATAGACCTGGATACCATGAAAAAAGGCCTGGAGACCGGGCAGGCCCTGCAGGCACTGCCGCTGCGCTGGCTGGGGCTTCGCCCCGATGCCGATAACAGCGAGGCGGAGATCCCCATGTACTATGGCACCACCAGTGAGGGCGTCAACGGATATATCCGTACCAGCCGCAAGCTGGCGCTGGACTACTTAAAGCAGCACCAGAGCCCCTCCTACGCGCAGATGACCCTGCCGCTTATGCCGCAGTTCCGTATGACCCGCCGGCTGGTTGGCAAGGAGCAGCTGGAGGTAGTGCCTGACCGGTATGTGGAAAGCTCAATCGGCTGCATGATCCACTCGCTGGAAATTCCTGCCGAAGTATATGAGTTCCCATACGGCGGCCTCATCGATACCGAGATCACCAACATTGCCGCAGCCGGAAGGATCGTTTCCGCCACCGGCCGCGGCTGGGAAGTCGCACGGTTTATTCCCGCCTGTGTTCTCACCGGTGAAGCTGCCGGCTTGGCTGTTTCCATGGCTGCCAAGGAGAATATCAGCCTGCAGGCGCTGGATGTGCCCGCCCTGCAGCACACTTTGGCCAGCCGCGGCGTCAAGATCCACATGGATGAAGCCCTGCGCCGGAACCGCCGCCCCCAGCCCGGAGAAAAGAAGGACCCCAAAAAGACGGATGCCACATCCGTTGTTCGGGCGGATTCCCTTTCCTACCGTCACTGAGACACTGAGGAAGCCCCGCTGCATTGCCTACCCGCTGCCATAACCAAAAGGAGGGCGCACTATGGAGATCCAATACCTGAAGACTGTACTGCTGGTGGCCACCCACCTGAATTTCAGCAAGGTCGCTGAGGAGATCCCCTGTGCGCCCTCCTCGGTCTCCCGGCAGGTGAAGTGTGTGGAGGAGGCCCTGGGCATCACCTTATTTGACCGTCCCGTCCGGGGCGAGCGCCTGAAGCTGACAGGGCCGGGCACCAGCGTTCTTCCCTATATCGCACAGGTGGTGGGACAATATGAATCGCTGGAGTTTCACATCAGCCGGCTGAAGGGCCAGGATGAGAAGCCCTATACCATCGGTCTTCCTCTGGGGCGCATCAGCATAAAAACCGAGTGCCTGCTGATGGAAAAATTCTATCTGTATGCCCCCGGGCACAATATTCAGTTTCTATTTTACCAATCCTCGGAGGTCGAAGCCTGCCTGCGCAGTCGGGAATTTGACGCGCTGCTGGTCACTCGTGTCTTTTGGCAGGAGGACCGTAATAAAACGCCTACCTTCTGCACCATACCGGGTACCCGCTGTACCCTGCTGCACAATCAGCCGCTATGTATTGTCATGCGGGCGGACCACCCCTTGGCTGGACAAGCGGATGTAGATGTGGGCGACCTGCGGGAGCAGAGCTTTATCCTGTACTATGATCCCATCCGGGAAGGGATCCGTACCGGAGATATTCAAACAGACGGTTTTCTCCGTCACTGCCAGCGAGCCGGATTTGTGCCCAAGCTGGAGATCATCTCCAAGAACATCTCCGAGCTGCGCAATGTATGCGTAGAAAACTTCAACTGGGTCTACCCCACCTTCCAGCCGAACTGGATGCTTCCCTCTTCCCAGATTCGGGCTGTCCCACTGAAGGATCCCCTGTATGGCTCTGAATACTATCTGATTACCACCGAGGACCACACTGATGACACCGCTGAAATGGTCCGGCGGTTCTTCCGGCAAACCTTCTCTGCGGATTAAATCGCCCTCCGTAAATAAACAAACTGAAGTCCTCCGCATGGGATCCCACGCGGAGGACTTCAGCATATATATTCGGTTTAGAATTCCGCAAAGCCGGTGGTACGGGGGAAGGGCAGTACATCACGGATATTCGGGATGCCGGTAACATACATGATGAGCCGCTCAAAGCCCAGGCCGAAACCGGCGTGGCGCGCGCCGCCGAAGCGCCGCAGGTCGAGGTACCACCAGTAGTCCTCCTCATTCAGCCCCAGCTCGTGGATGCGGTCCAGCAGGATGTCTAGACGCTCCTCACGCTGGCTGCCGCCGATGATCTCGCCGATGCCGGGCACCAGCAGGTCCACGGCCGCCACCGTCTTACCATCATCGTTCAAGCGCATATAGAAGGCCTTGATCTCCTTGGGATAATTGGTAACAAAGACCGGCTTGCCGAAAATCTTTTCGGTGAGGTAGCGCTCATGCTCAGTCTGCAGGTCCACGCCCCAGCTGACAGGGTACTCAAACTCCACATCGGCCTTTTGCAGCCGCTCGATGGCCTCGGTATAGGTGCAGACGGCAAAGTCGCTGTTTACCACATGGTTTAGGCGCTCCAGCAGGCCCTTATCCACAAAGTTATTGAAGAATTCCAGCTCGCGGGGGCACTGCTCCATCACATAGCGCAGCACATATTTTATCATATCCTCCGCCAGCACCATATTGTCCTCCAGGTCGGCAAAGGCGATCTCCGGTTCGATCATCCAGAACTCGGCGGCATGGCGGCCGGTGTAGGATTTTTCCGCGCGGAAGGTGGGGCCGAAGGTGTAGATCTTGCCAAAGGCCATAGCCATACACTCACCCTCCAGCTGACCGCTGACGGTGAGATTGGTGGCTTTGCCGAAGAAATCCTGGCTGTAATCGATCTTGCCGTCCTCGGTCAGGGGGGGATCAGCGGGATCGATGGTGGTAACGCGGAACATCTCTCCGGCACCCTCGCAGTCGCTGCCGGTGATGAGCGGGGTGTGCGCGTACACAAAGCCGCGCTCGGTAAAGAACCTATGGATGCCCTGGGCCGCAACAGAACGCACTCTAAACGCCGCGCTGAAGGTATTGGTGCGGGGACGCAGGTGCTGGATGGTGCGCAGGAACTCCATGCTGTGGCGCTTTTTCTGCAGGGGATAATCCGGGGTGGAGGCGCCCTCCACGGTGATCTTCTCCGCATGGATTTCAAAGGGCTGCTTGGCCTCGGGGGTCAGCAGCAGGCGGCCGGTAACAATAAGCGCCGCGCCGACATTCTGGCGGGAGATCTCATCATAATTGGCCAGTTTATTTTCCTCAAACACCACCTGCAGATTGCTGAAGTAGCTGCCGTCGTTCAGCTCGATGAAGCCAAGGGCCTTGCTGGAGCGCAGGGTGCGCACCCAGCCGCAAATAGTGACCGGCTCCGCGGTGTAGCGCTCCGGCTCCGCAAACAGTGCTTTGATCTCTACTCGTTTCATGGGTCTTATCCTTCCTTTTTTCCGAAAGTGATTTATAATATTATAGTACGCCAAAGGGCCGGGCGCAATCCTTTCTTTGCCCGTAATGCGAAAAAATGTCTTTTAGGGCAACTTTTTTGCAAAAAGGGGGTTGCTTTTATGCCGGTAATACGGTATAATAAATTCTCGTCAGGACTTTTACTTGACCCATCCTGATAACGACATGGAGATGTCGCCTAGTTGGTCGAGGGCGCACGACTGGAAATCGTGTAACCGTCAAAAGCGGTTCGAGAGTTCGAATCTCTCCATCTCCGCCACAGAAAAACCCGCATTTCTGCGGGTTTTTCTTTTGTTTATGCGGGTTTTCAGGCTTTTTGCACTTTGCGCTTATTGCTTATTCTTTGCGTTTTTTTGCGTCTCAATGGCACAGAAAAAACACAGGAAAATATCGAAAAATGCCCCCTCCGGTGATGGAGGGGGTATTGCTGCGTTTAGGCCTTGATGAAGTATTTATACACCGGGTTACCGCCCTTAGCGTATGCCTCTGCTTCCACACAGCGGCTATATATGCTGGATGTAGCATACTTATCTCCAAGGAGGCTCTTCTGCGCTTTGTATATGGAGTACTTACCTTCGCTTAACAAGAGCACATACGGTTTTTGCGGGTATAAATACCGCCCGAC
>ERZ772860.2202-NODE-2202-length-11650-cov-8.396550_pt1 | contig 11650 bp, 10 predicted proteins | sample MGYA00511342_ERZ772860 | MGnify/ENA primary metagenome ERZ772860 (study PRJEB29015, sample SAMEA2737665) | human gut metagenome | biome: human gut; feature: human-associated habitat; material: faeces | place: China | collected 2012 ... | reverse complement strand
GCCGTCGTCGAGCACGGCGCGGCCGTTGAAGACGCCGAACACCTGATGCTGGTCGCTGCAAATAATGCCTACATTGGTGCAGCTTGCGCGGTCCAGCACCGGGGTAAAGTCCATCTCAAACCGCCCATCGCTGCTGGTGAATTTCCACGGGCTCATAAAGTCGTCCTTGCCGTCCTTCTGCGGGATCAGGAAGGTCAGCTGCTCCAGCTTGTGCGCCGTGCCATCGTAGAACAGCATATTCTCGCTGGCGGCACTGGTATCGCCAAAGCCATACCCGATATTAAAGCCAAAGGGTCTGCCCTCCACTGTGCCGTTGCCGCTGCCCCAGTACCAGGTGTTTTTGTAGGTCCATACGCCCCGCCCCCAGTCCAGCGTGGCATAGCTTTCCTCGGGGTCAAATTCGATCACCTGCCCGTCAAATTCCACCCGGCCGGCGGCCCTCATGCAGTTGATCTTCTGGTTGTAGTAAAAGGCCTTTTTGTCCTCCGCAAAGGGCGTCACGATCACCATGGAATCCTCCGGCTCTTCCGTCAGGGTAAATTCCGCCGCGATCGGCTTTTTATTCATAAAATTCTGCACCCAGGCCGTCAGCTTCCGGGTACCGTCCGGCAGCACCTTAAAGCAGAAATCAGCGTTTTTGCGCTTCACCGCCACATCTCCCTCGGCGCTGCTGGCAGGGAAACCGGTCTTTCCGCCAGGGAAAGGATAGATGATATTGCAGGTGTGTTCCCACGGCCGACTAAAATCCAGCAGCGAGAAGCCCAAAAGCCCCATATAGCTGTTGTCGTCTATGGTCAGCGCCACACCCCACCTTCCGTTCATGATCAGGTAGTAGTCCCATTCCTTGATGCGGTGGGCCGCCGCCTTGATCGCCCGGCGGTCGTATGCCTTAATGAGACGGCGGGCATAGCCTGCCTCGTGCAGCTCGCCCCGTTCGTTCAGCAGCGGGCCGGCGTTGGTCAGTTCTTTCTGCATGGGGTGCCTCCTTGTTCTGTCATGTTTTTCTCAAGAACAAATGTTTCACGTGAAACATTTTCGGGGTCTCTGCAGGGGGAAAATTCGCCCGCAGGGCCAGCCGCCTGCGGCGGCTGCGGCGGCTTCGCCGCAGGGCGTTCCGTCCTTCGGACGGAACGCCCTGCGGGCGCCGTGTCTTTCGGGTCTCTGCCTCAGCCCTCGGCTGCCTTGTTCAGCGCCTCCATCAGGGCGGGGACATCAATGCCATGGGCCAGCGCGCCCTGCTCAATGTTCTCAAAGTGGGCGGCGGCGCAGCCGATGCACCCCATGCCGAAGCGCTGCAGTACCTCTACAGTAGCAGGATATTTCTGTACGATCTCCATGATGCCCATATCTTTTGTAATCAGCATAATTTATTATCTCCTTGCAGTTAAATTGGGGGAGGCAAACTCCCCTCCCTTAGTATAGTTATTTTTCCCCTATTTGTAAACAGAATCCGAACTTTTTTGCAAAGTCCCCCGTTCTGCCCGCCCGTTCATTGACAAGCGCCGCCGCCATGGTGTAAAATGATGCGGAACAAAGCCCCCGCCGGGGCCAATTTACAAGAAAAGGCACGAGGAACATTATGAAAACGACAACACGCCTGCTGGCCCTGCTGCTGGCACTCTGCATGGTATTTGCCTTTGCCGCCTGCGGCAAAGACCCCAGCGACCCCACCGATCCGATCGATCCCAGCAATCCCACTACCCCCACCGATCCTGATAACCCCAATCCCGATGAGCCCTCCAAGGAGGAGATCCTCAAGGAACTGCAAAAGACCATGCTGGAAAATACGCTGGCCATGCAGCAGAAGAACAAGGATACCATCGGCTGGCTGTATATTGATGGCACCACCGTCAATGATGTGGTGGTCAAGGTCAATTATAACGATGATAACAAGTACTACCTGCGCCGCAATGCCAATGGTGAGAACGATAACGACGGCTGCTACTATGCCGATTTCCGCTGCACCAGCGGCAATCGCTCCACCATCTCGAAGAATACCGTCATCTACGGCCACAATCTGGGCCGGGCCGAAAATGCCCTGCTGACCGATTATCAGAACCACGCAAACGGCCCCAAGTTCGCTCAGCTGCTGAAGTATCAGGACGAGGATTTTGCCAAGACCCATCCTTATATCTACTACTCCACCATCGAAGAGGACATGGTCTGGCAGGTATTTGCGGTATTCTACACCGATATCAAGTTCGACTACATCAACCCCAACCCCGCCGATGCCACCTTCAATAGCCTCATCAAAAAGGCCCAGGATCTTTCCTTCTACGATTATGATGTGGAAGTGACCAGCAACGATAAGATCCTCACCCTCTCCACCTGCACCTACCGTCTGGCGGATGATACCAAGCTGCACTATCCCAATGACTACCGCTATGTTGTCATGGCCAAGCTGCTGCCCGCCGATGCCGTGCTGGAGGATACCGTTTCCCTCACCGTCACCAAGAACGCCCCGGTAAAACCCGCCGGCGAATAATGCCCCATCCAATAAGGCCCCCTTTCCCACCGGGAAAGGGGGCCTTTCGCGTTCCCCTAAAGCCTCCCCAGTGTAAGGAGTGTGACACTGCACCATCCAAAAGCCTCCCCTGTGTAAGGGGAGGTGTCAGCCGATCAGCTGACGGAGGGGTTGATAGCAGAGACCATAACGATGGAATCTTCCCGCCTAGGGGAGGTGTCAGCCGTACGGCTGACGGAGGGGTTGTTGGCGCAAACTATGTCATCAAACGCCCCGGCGGCGAACTGTACGGGTCTTGCACTCTGCAAAATCAGTGCGCCGCCGCCAGGCGCCCACAAATTAGCCTCCGTCGGGTAGGCGCTCAGTTTATACCTTTGCAAAAAAGGCCCCGCCCTCGCCGCCGGGCCGCCACAAAAAAAGAAAGCCCCCGCCATACGGCAGGGGCTTCGCTTGTCTTTTGTGGTTTGGGAATTACAGCTTGCCCAGCTTGGTGCGGCAGCTGCGGCAGACATACTTGTCGTCATAGGTAGCCAGCTCTTCCTTGGAGCCGCAGAAAATGCAGCAGGGCAGGTACTTCTTAAGAATGACCTGATCACCGTCTACATAAATTTCAACATCACTGTGGATGTCGATGCCGAGGGTGCGGCGAAGCTCTACAGGGAGAACGATACGGCCGAGGTTGTCAACTTTTCTTACGATGCCGGTGGATTTCATGGTACAGGTTCCTCCTTAATAAAGTTAGGTGGTTTGCTGGCGGTTTACAATATCTTCTAATATTCTCGCTTTTTCTCTACCTTGCTACTAAGTGTACTATTATTTTCCATGAAATTCAAGAGGTAATTAGCACAATTTCGCAAATCTTGTGGATAATTTTTGCCCCTAATTTGCCGCTTTTTTGGTTATTGTTGCTAAAATTGATAAAATGCGCACAGATTCCGTTATTTTACATAATTCGATAAAAAGCATCAAAAAAGGAAAACATTAGCGCAATACGCTCCCGTAAGGAGAAAAAGATGTTGATAAATCATCTCTACTCCCTAAAAAATGAAGAAAGGAGCTCCGCCCATGATGAACGGTATCCTTACCGCCCTGCTCATTTTTTCGGTCGTCACCGCGGCCTTCACCGGCCGGATGGAGGCCCTTTCCGCCGCGGCGCTTTCCGGCTGCGGGGAAGCCGTAAGCCTGGTCATTACCCTAACCGGCATGCTGTGCCTGTGGAGCGGCCTGGTGGAGATTGCCCGCCGCTGCCGCCTTACGGAAGCGCTGGCCAGGCTGCTGCATCCCCTCACCCGGCGACTATTCCCCACGGTGCCGCAGGGCAGCCCCGCCATGCAGGCCATCTGCATGAATCTTTCCGCCAATCTGCTGGGCCTGGGCAATGCCGCCACTCCCTTGGGCCTTGCCGCTATGCGGGAGCTGCAAAAGTTGAATCCCCATAAGGACAGCGCCAGCAATGCCATGGTCACCTTTGTAGCGATGAATACCGCCTCCCTCCAGCTCATCCCCACCACCTGCGCCGCGCTGCGGCAGCAGGCCGGCTCCGCCGCCCCCATGGAGATCCTGCCGGCGGTATGGCTTACCGGGCTTTCGTCACTGGCTGTGGTCCTGCTGCTGGACCGTCTGCTGCGCGGGAAGTCCCACCAGCCGGAATAAAGGCAGGCCCGTGCAGGGGGTGGGCGCCCGCAGGGCAAACCGCCCTTCCGGGCGGTTTCGGCGGCCTTCGGCCGCCGGCTCCGGCCCAGCCGGAGCGCTCTGCGGGCGCCCTTCACCCCATCCGCGAATTTCATCAAAAGGGAGGGCATTCCATGTCATTCAGCGCCTGGTTCATCCCGCTGCTCATCACCGGCCTGTTCAGCTGGGGCCTCTGCTCCGGCGTGGATGTGTTCGATTGCTTTTTGCAGGGAGCCAAAGAGGGGCTCAAAACCGCCGCCTCCATCACCCCGGCCTTGGTCTGCCTGCTTACGGTGGTCACCATGTTCTGCCACAGCGGCGCCCTGGATGTCCTCACCGGCTTCCTTCGCCCCGTGACTCAGCTTATTGGCTTCCCGGCGGAGGTACTGCCATTGGCCCTGCTGCGGCCGGTCTCCGGCAGCGGCGGTACCGCCCTGCTGCACCAGCTGCTGGGGGAATACGGCCCGGATAGCTTCATCGGGCGGGTAGGCAGTGTGCTGGCCGCCGCCTCAGAGACCACCTTCTACGCTATCGCGGTCTACTACGGCGCGGTGGGGATCCGCCGTACCCGCCACACCATGGCCGCTGCCCTCACCGGGGATCTGACCGCGGCGCTGGTCAGTGCCCTTGCGGTCCGCTTGCTGCTGGGGGTGTGACCTGCCTCATCAGAGGGAAACGGTATCCAGATAATGCAGGAAGAAGCTGCCGTCCGGCCGTGTCATTACGGAGAAACGGGTCCGGAAGTCCCCAATTTTATAGGGATTTTCATAATATACATTGCCGTGCAGTTCGTAACTGACGCTTACCTCGGATCTTTCCCGATCAATTTGAACCTCCGTGTTCCTGCACACCGGAGTATTCCCCCATCCAAAGCCGGACCAAAACACATACTCTCCGGTTTCGGGAACATAGGTATCTTCACCAAACTCATAATCCGGAATATCAAACACCTCCTCGGCCATCTGCTGTATCTTTTCTTTTGGAAAGTGGTAACACCCCTCATCATCCATGGTGACAAAATCATGGTACAGGTATTTCTCCTCCTCCATGAACATTACCGTACTCAAAATAAAAAGATGGACCTGCCGGTCCTCCAACGGATAGGCGGAGCTCCCCAGGATATCTCCAGAGTAAAAGGCAAAGTTGGTCAGCTGCGCGGTCAGAACCTCCGAGGAGGCCTGCAGTTCCTCCTGCATTGCGTCCCAGTCCAATGCGGACTTTCCCTGCGGGGTGTTGCCGACGCAGGCGCAAAGGCTAAAGCAAAGTGCCAAAGCGATTGCGAGTGATAGCATCTTTTTCATGGCGTTTTCTCCTGTATGTTTTTGCCGCTGCGGCAGGTTTTCTATCATTTTACCATGGGCGCCGCAGGTGGGCAACGGAAATTTTAGGGCGGTGACGCCTGTTCCTTGCCAGCGTCCGCCCTCCTCACAATTTTTTAACAAAATCGCCACATTCGGCGCTATGCAAAAGACCCCGCCGGTGCTATAATGTAAGTTAGAATACTATGACCTGTAAGGAGGAAATAGCAATGATGGACAAGATCCTGGTAGCCGATGACGACCTGAATATCTGCGAGCTGCTGCGCCTGTACCTGGAAAAGGAGGGCTTCGAGGTGGTAATGGCCCACGATGGCGAAGAAGCCGTGGCCAAGTTCGAGAGCGAAAAGCCCTCTCTTATCCTCCTGGATATCATGATGCCCAAGCTGGATGGCTGGCAGGTTTGCCGGCAGATCCGCCAAAAGAGCGATTGCCCCATCATCATGCTCACCGCCAAGGGCGAAACCTTCGATAAGGTGCTGGGCCTGGAGCTGGGCGCCGATGACTATGTTGTCAAGCCCTTCGATACCAAGGAGATCGTGGCCCGCATCAAGGCCGTGCTGCGCCGCAGCAGCCCCGCCGGCACCGCCGAAGGTGAGGTCAAGGAGGTCAGCTACGATAAGCTCACCGTCAATATGACCCGCTACGAGCTCAAGGTGGATGGCAAGGTCGTGGATGCCCCGCCCAAGGAGCTGGAGCTCCTGTTCCACCTGGCCAGCCACCCCAACCGCGTATTCACCCGCGATCAGCTGCTGGATGAGGTCTGGGGCTTCGAGTACTACGGCGACAGCCGCACCGTCGATGTCCACATCAAGCGCCTGCGCGAAAAGCTGGAAGGCGTCAGCGATCAGTGGAGCCTCAAGACCGTTTGGGGCGTCGGCTATAAGTTCGAGGTCAAGGAATAAGAATGAAAACTTCGCAGAAAACCCTGATGGGCAAGTACTATTCGGTGTGCTGTGCCATCATTCTGCTCAGTATGGTATTGGTCGGCTCCATCTTTATGGTGCTGGCCAATGACTACCTGCGGGAGGAAAAAATCAGCCTGCTGGAGAAAAATGTGACCCAGGCCGCCCGCCTCACCATGGAAAATTACGCCGCCCACGAGTACCGCTATGTCAGCAGCGATACCCTGCAGCCGGTGTATGCCGTGCTGGGCTCCGCCATCGAGGCCGACATCTACCTTTCCGATAACAAGGGCGATATCCTCATTATGGTCCATACTACCGAGAGCGCCATCCCCCAGTCGGTGCCGCAGGCTGTCCTGGATAGCCTCTCCAAAACCGGCAGCTATCAGGGCTCCGTGGTCATGGCCGGCACCGGGGAAGACCCCCAGTACGCCGTGGCCACCCCCGTGGTGGATGAAAACGGCCTTCTGGTGGGTGCCGTCATGGCCACCGCCCGGGCTGCCAACCGTGCTCTGGCCGGCGATATGCTCCAGATGTTCCTCATCGCGGCCATCGTGGTGCTGGTGGTCAGCTTTATCGTCATTTATTTTGTCACCACCAGCCTGGTAAACCCCCTGCGGCAGATGGCTGCCGCCACCCGTGCCTTCGCCAAGGGCGATTTCTCGGTCCGGGTGCCGGTGGAGGGCGATGATGAGATCGGGCGGCTGGCCTCCGCCTTCAATAACATGGCCACCGAGCTGGCCCTCACCGAATCAGTGCGCCGCAGCTTTACCGCCAATGTCAGCCATGAATTAAAAACCCCCATGACCACCATCGGCGGCTTTGTCGATGGTATCCTGGATGGCACCATCCCGCCGGAGCGGCAGAACCACTATCTGCACATCGTCTCCAGCGAGGTCCAGCGCCTTTCCCGCCTGGTGCGCAATATGCTCACCCTCAGCCAGATCGAGGCCGGCGAGCGCACCATCCAGCCCACCGAGGTGGAGATCACCTCCCTTGTCACCAATACCCTGCTGGGCTTCGAGCAGCGGCTGGAGGAAAAGCACATCGAGGTGGAGGGACTGGATACCGACCGCTACTGGGTGCTGGCCGATGCCGACCTCATCCAGCAGGTGGTGTATAATCTCATCGATAACGCCGTCAAATTCGTCAATGAAGGCGGCAAGCTCTCCTTCGACTTTTATGCCGAGGGCGAGAATATCATGGTAGCGGTGCGCAATACCGGCTCCGGCGTCCTGCCGGAGGAGATCCCACGGCTCTTCGACCGGTTCTATAAGACCGACCGCAGCCGCAGCCTGGATAAAAACGGCGTAGGCCTGGGGCTTTCCATCTGCCGCACCATTATGAATGTCCACGAGGGCGAGATTTTCGTCCGCAGCCAGCCCGGGGAATACACCGAGTTTGTATTCGGCCTCAAGGCCGACCCCGCCCACTACAAAAAAGGCGTCAACCGCAAAGCCCCTATGGTAGATGCCAGCTTTACCACATTGCCGGCGGCCCCCGCTGCCGGCCGGGAGGAGAAACAGCATGAGAAACCGCAGCAATGACAGCAACTACCACTGGGATTACCAGGATTACCGGGGCAACTACGGCCAAAGCCCCGCCCGCGCCCGGAAAAGCAGCGGCCTGAAGTACTTCCTCATCGCCATGGGGGTGGTCATCCTGCTGGTGGGGGCGCTGTGCGTCGGGGCCTCCGTCTGGGGCAGCAAGCCTGCCCCGCAGCCGGATCAGGATTCGTCCATCGGCAATGAGCTGGAGCACCTGCCGGAGATCGACCAGCAGAACAAGCCGGAGGATAATGTGCCGGATACCACCGAAGACGGCCTTTTGACTCCCGCCGGCATCTATAAAAAGTGCGCCCCCTCGGTGGTGGGCATCATCACCTACGGCAGCAGCACCACGGCGCAGGGCAGCGGCATCATCCTTTCGGAAAACGGCTACATCATCACCAATGCCCATGTGGTCGGCGGCGGCGAAAAGTTCGAGGTCGTGCTGCAAAATGGCGATAGCTATGATGCCACCGTCATTGGGGCGGATAACCAGAGCGACCTGGCTCTGCTTAAAATGCAGAACCCGCCCGAGGGGCTGGTCGCGGCTACCTTCGGCAACAGCGATGAGCTGGAGGTCGGCGAAATGGTGGTCGCCATCGGCAATCCCGGCGGTCTGGCGCTGGCCTCCACCCAAACCGTCGGCTACATTTCGGCGGTGCAGCGCACCATCACCACCGAGCTGGGCTACACCATGGTCTGCATCCAGGCGGATGCCGCCATCAATCCCGGCAACAGCGGCGGCCCCCTCATCAATACCTACGGCCAGGTGGTGGGCATCACCTCCAGCAAGCTGGTGGAGGAAGGCTACGAGGGCATTGGCTTCTCCATCCCCATCAATACCGCCCTGCCCATTCTGGACGATTTAATGCAGCACGGCCGGGTGACCGGTCGGGCACAGCTGGGCATCACCGTGGTGGAAGTAGGCAGCAATGAAGCCAATTATTACGGCATCCCGGCGGGTCTGCGCATCATGTCCATCAATGAGGACAGCGATGTAGGCCGTCAGGGCGCCGAGGTCGGCGATATCATCACCTCCATTGATGGCTGGGCCATCACCAGCCGTGCCGATTGCAGCGATATCCTGGCACAGCACAAGCCCGGCGATACCGTGGAAATAAGCCTGTACCGGGCCAGCCGTACCGGCCGCGGCCAGACCTTCACCATCACCGTCACCCTGCTGGGGTCCTAAGCATCCCACAAAAGCCGCCCACGGGCGGCTTTTCTGCCCCTTGTGCCATATTGCCCATAAAGCCGTGTCATTTCCGGGCAAACCTGCCAATGGCATTTCGGTCGGGAGTGATGTATAATTAAAAAGAGGAGGAAAGCAACCCGCATCGATACAGTTAAGGAGGTGCCGAACAATGAAAAAGAGGATATCAGCCGTACTGCTGGCCCTGGCCATGCTGCTCGCCACCGCCCATGCCATGCCAATTTATGTGGATGGCAGCGCCCTGGGCTGGCAAGAACCGCTGACCCTGGAGGTGGAAAGCGGCAACAGCATCGATAATGTCAAGCAGAAGATCCAGGACAAGAACGGTATCGCACCGGATCAGCAATACCTGTATTTCGGCGGCAAGTTTTTGGAGAACGGCCGTACTTTGGCGGATTATAACGCCCAGAAGGAGTGCACCCTCTGGCTTTCCAAGGATAAAATAACCGAGCCGACGGGTACCACGCTGACAAAGGATAGCATCGGCAGGCAGCTGCCCCTCACCGACGGCTCGTATTATCTGGAGACCAAGGCGGGAGAGAGCGCTGCGAATTTTGTCATAACCGCCCCCATTGTCGTCACGGGCAATGTCACCCTTGATCTGAACGGCTATGCGCTGAAATTAGAAGGCAGCGGCAGCGTTATCCGGGTGGAAAACGGTGCCACCCTCACGCTGGTGGACAGCAAGCCCAATGCGGTCAATAAGTTCAGTGTGGCGGAAACCACCGGTCTGTGGCAGCAGGACGCTGCCGGCACAAAGGTGATAAAGGGCGGCGCCCTCACCGGCGGCACCGGCACAGGAGAAGCAGGAAATACCTGCGGCGGCGGTATCTATGTGAGGAAAGGCGGCACGCTCCTCATGCGGGGCGGCAATATCGTGGGCTGTACGGCCCGTCAGGGCGGCGGTGTTCATGTGGAAGATGGCGGCCGGTTCGAGATGTCCGCCGGGACCATTACCGGCTGCACGGCCGGGCAGGAGGAAGGCAAGACGGCCAACGGCGTGTTTATCGCGGCGGGTGGCCGGTTTACGCAGTCCCCCGGCGCCCAAATCACCGGAGAGGTCATCGGGGCCTATACGGTCACCTTCCAGTCGGAGGGTGGAAGCGAAGTAGCATCCCAGATTCGTGCCAACACCCCTGCCGCCCAGCCAGATAATCCCACCAAAGAGGGGCATACCTTCATCGGCTGGTACAACGGCGAAAGCGAATGGGACTTTGAGGCCCCCGTGACCACCGGTTTGATCTTGACGGCAAAGTGGCAGGTCAACCAATACACCATCACCTTTGATACCGCCGGCGGCAGCGAGGTCGCTCCCATTACCCAAGATTATGGTACTACCATCACCCCTCCGGCTGCTCCCACCAGAACAGGTTACACCTTTGCAGGGTGGGATAAGACCATTCCCACCACCATGCCGGCCGGGGATATGACCATCACCGCCCGGTGGCAGGTCAACCAATACACCATCACCTTTAAGCCGGAAAACGGCGGGCAGGATATCGTCATTAAGCAGGACTACGGCACGGCCATCACCCCTCCGGCTGCTCCCACCAGAACAGGTTACACCTTTGCCGGCTGGGATAAGACCATTCCCACCACCATGCCGGCCGGGGATATGACCATCACCGCCCGGTGGACCGAAAACCGGGTCATTGTCATCATCCGGCCGGATGACAGCAAGGATGAGCCGGACCCCGGTACCATCCATCAGTGGGGCCCCTGGCGCTCCAATGGGGATGGGACCCATACCCGCCGCTGCACAGCCAGCGGCTGCTCCGACCAGCAAAACGGGAAGTGCTACGGCGGCGCCCCCAATTGCACCAAGCGGGCAAGCTGCATCCTGTGCGGCGCCAAATACGGCAAGACCGACCCCACCCGCCACGCCTCCCTGGAAAAGCTGGAGGCGATAGCCGCCACAGCGGCGGCCAATGGCCGGGTGGAATGCTGGCACTGCACCGCCTGTGATAAGTACTTTGCGGACGCGAACGGCAAAACGGAGCTCACCGCGGAGAATACAGTAACCGAAAAGGTGCCGCCGAGCATCATACAGGGCAGCGATGCCCGGTGGAAAAAGGGCGAAAGCAGCACCCTTACCTTCCGCTCCGATGCGGCGTTTGAGGACTTTGCCGAGGTGCTGGTAGATGGTGCGGTGCTGCCCTCCGAAAGCTACGAGAAGCGGAATGGGGAAGGCAACATCATCGTAGAGCTGCGGGAAAGCTACCTGGAGCAGTTGGCCGAAGGGGAGCATACTTTGGCCATTCGCTCGGCAAGGGGAGATGCCACCACCCACTTTACCGTGGAGGCAGCACCCGATGAAACCCATCCGGTGAGCTGGTGGGTTTACGCGGCGGCTCTGGGGGCTTTTGCCATCGGCACCTGTGTCGCGGTGATCTCCTTCCGGCGCAAAAAAGCCGGATAAGTGACAGCAAATAGCAGAGATTCCGGATCTCCTTCGTACCAAGTGTACGGGGGAGATTTTTATTCAATTTTCAAGGTGCTGGTGGGAGGCAGGTTCCCGCTGGGGCAGACCCCCA
>ERZ772860.2201-NODE-2201-length-11659-cov-3.951396_pt1 | contig 11659 bp, 12 predicted proteins | sample MGYA00511342_ERZ772860 | MGnify/ENA primary metagenome ERZ772860 (study PRJEB29015, sample SAMEA2737665) | human gut metagenome | biome: human gut; feature: human-associated habitat; material: faeces | place: China | collected 2012 ... | reverse complement strand
GGAACGCCGCGCGGCGAGAACCAAAGGCACAAAAAGCCAGCCGTCCTAAGCCCTTAGGACGGCTGGCTTTTCCGTTTTTTTGGCCGCTCTCAACGCGAACAAACGCCTCTATACGGCGGAGCAAAAAACCGGCGAACCGGCTATGAACCGGGAGCCGGCGGCGCCCTATGCGGTCGGGGCGCCGCCCTCTCCTTCTGCGACGATGGTTTCCAAGACGGAGATCAGATCGTGCAAATTCTCGATACGCACGTCGCGCGAGAGGATTTCGTCTTTGAGTTCAATCGGCAGGGATTCCAATTTTTCCCGGAGCGCAGGGCTGACATAGGACATACGGATCACCTCTTTGCCGGTAGTATGTCCGAAAAAATGGTAAAATATCCGCTTTGTTCAGCGGTTCAGATACCAGACCGCAAAGTTGAGATAGCCGGCAAAGGAGATCCAGAGCAGATAGGGGATCTGTAAAAGCGCGGCGGGACGGTCGATGCGGGCGAAGAGCAAAATCATGGCGAGGACGAGCAGCCACAGCAGAATCAGCCAGATAAAGGAAAGCAGGTAGGCGCCGCAGCCGAAAAACAGCAGGCTCCATACGCCGTTGACGAGAAGCTGCGCGGCGTAGACCGTCAGGGCAAAGCCGCGCCCCGAATCCGCCGATTGCCAGATACGCGCCGCGCTGATCCCCATAAGCGCATACAGAACGGTCCATACGATGGAGAAGAGGACGGACGGCGGCGTAAGCGCAGGCTTTATGAGGCTCTCATAGGCAGGCAGACCTTTTACGACGGCAATCGCCGAAAGCCCGCCGACGCCGAGCGCAAGCAGGATAGAAATCAAATAGGGTCGACACTTTTTGAAACTCATATTATACATCACCGGTCAATCATATGCTTTTGAGAGCCGAAATAGACATGGCCGCGCTTATCGGTGCGTCGAGGGATTGTGGGCCGGCGGGTTTCTGCGAATGTAGTTGGAGACGATGTCCAGAAATTCCGACGCGGTCGGCGCGGAAAGCAGCGTATACCCCGCGATCTGGCTGAGCTTTTGCGGGTTGCAGTACCACGCCCGCGCAACGACGGTTCGGATGTTTCGCTCCACGGCCGTCCAGCTGCAACCGGTGAGCTTGGCGACGTCGTAATAGATCTCCTTGGTGACCGAAGTCAGGCGATCTTCGTCCTCGGAGATCAGAGCAATGGCGAAGACGGTAATGCGATATCCCTTATAATTTGCGCCGACGCCGAGTTGCCTGAGAACCTGTTCAATTGCTTCTGTCATGGTATGACCCTCCCAATCTTTTTTATAAGAAAATAATATGGCAAAACGCAATCAAAAACAGGAAAAACGGCAATATTCGCTATGAATCGACAAGAAATCACATTTATAGAAAGAAATAAGTCGAAAAACATGGCACGGAAACGACAAGGCGAAGCCTTTGACGAGTTGGCGCGGCGGCTCAGGCAGGGCGGCGGCGCGGGATCCTGCGACGCACAAAGAAATGTAAAATGTTTCTGAAAGCGCAAAAAAGATATTTACTATTCGGGAGAAATGGTGTAAAATAGAAAGGCGTCCGGTCTGTTTCCAACGTTCGGGCGCAAAACGCAGCCTCGCTCTCCATGTCCGCGGCGAACCGGCGCGCAGGGCTTGAAGCGCGGACAAGCGGCTGACGAACCGGCGCTCCGTGATCACTGCGGCGTTTCGAGCCGGATGCTGTCGCAGGACGCCAACATACAAACCGCCGCCGTCGGCGCGGAGGTATTCGGAGGTTTCATAAGAAGTGGGAAAAGCAGAGAGAATTCGTGAACAGAAGCAGGAGCGGCTGGTACAGACGGCCGCCACGGCGAAGAAAAAGGGTCTCAACCCGAAGCTGAAAAGCATCCTGATCGGCGCGCTCAGCGTCGTCGTCATCGCTGCGCTGGTCGCCGGCATCGTTGTCAACACGCAGCGCAAAAACGGCACGGCGCTCAAACGCGCCGACGCCATAGAGGTCAACGGCAACACCTATAAAGCCGCCGAGGTGTCTTTCTATTACAATACGATTGTTAACCAGATGTCGTATCAGCAGCAGCTTTACGCGGCGTACGGCATAACGGCCTACAACATTGATTTTTCACAATCGCTGTTTGAGCAAACTCGGGATTCAGACACCGGGCTGAGCTGGGGCGATTATATTCTCGATCAGGCCGTGCAGCAGCTCTATACGTATGTGACGCTCGAAGAGGCGGGCAAGGCCGCCGGCTTTGAAATGCCGGAAACGGGCAAAACGCAGCTCGAAGAGACCGTCGCCCAGTTGGAGGAAAGCGCCGCGGAACAGAACGTAACGGCGGGAATGCTGCTGAAAGCCAACTACGGAAACGCGATAACGACAGAGCTGTACAAAGAATACCTCAGCCGTGAGATTTACGCTAAGCTCTACGGCCAGAGCGTCGGCGAGGGCTTTGAAGTCACGCAGAACGATATCGATACCTATTACGGCGAGCATAAGACGGATTTCGACGTCGTGGACTACCGCAGCTTTTCCTTTACGGTCGAGCTGCCGGAGCACCTTGATGAAAACGGCGAGCAGTATTCCGACGACGCGACCAAGGCCGAGGACGAAAAGCTGATCGCCGAGGCGCTCGCCGATCTGAAAAAGCGCGTCGAAGCCGTCAAGAGCGAGGATGAATTCAACGAGCTCGCCGAGGAGATGACGCGCGGCACCGACGAGGACGGCGAGGAGACCGAGGGCGTTTCCGCCGAGGAAACGCTGAAAGAGGGCGTCGGCTATTCGTCGCTGACGACCGATATGCAGACGTGGATGTTTGACGAGGCCAGAGAGGCCGGCGACACCAACGTGGCGAGCAGCAGTTCGACGCTGACGGCGTATTACTTCCTCAACCGCGACGACCGTTCGGAGCTGACGCGCAGCGTCCGCCACATTCTGCTGTCCTCCGAGGAAGAGGATGAGACGATCGCGGACAAGGCGCAGGAGATTCTCGACAAGTGGCTGGCCGGCGACAAGACGGAGGAGTCGTTCGGGGCGCTGGCTGCGGAGTATACCGAGGATACGGGCTCGAAGGAGACCAACGGGCTGTATGAAAAGGTGATGCACGGCGAAATGGTGAGCGAATTTGACGAGTGGCTCTATGACGAGGCGCGCAAGCCCGGAGACACGGAGATCATTTTCAGCGACGACTTCGGCTATCACATCATGTATTACGTCGGGGAAACGGATGCGACGACCCGCGACGTTTTGGTGGACGCTGCGATCCGCGAGGAACGCTATGCCGCCTACCTCGAACAGCTTGAAGAGCAGTATCCGCTCACAAAGCTCAGCGCGGGGCTGGATAAGATCGAAAAAGCGGAAAAATAATGAGGGAAAAGGGATGACTCGAATGGACAACAAGGAAGCGGGCATGCTCAGGGAAAAAGCGGACGATATCCGCGCTCTGGCGCTCAAAATGTTTCAGAAAATCGGCAAGGGTCACGTCGGCGGGGCGATGTCGATTGCGGAGACGCTCAGCGTTCTGTATTTCAAACGCATGGACATCGACCCGAAAAATCCGCAGTGGGCCGACCGCGACCGGCTCGTGCTCTCCAAAGGGCACGCGGGCCCGGCGCTGTATGCGGCGCTGGCGCTGCGCGGCTATTTCCCCGAGGAGGAATGCCTGACGCTGAACCAGCCGGGGACAAATCTGCCCAGCCACTGCGATATGCGCAGAACCATCGGCATCGATATGACGGCCGGCTCTCTGGCGCAGGGCTTTTCAGCGGCGGTCGGCATGGCGCTGGCCTGCCAGCTTGACAAAAAGGCGAATCGAATTTATACGATCATCGGCGACGGAGAGAGCCAGGAGGGCCAGATTTGGGAGGCCGCGATGCTTGCCGGCAACCGTAAGCTCTCCAATATCACGGCGTTCTGCGACAACAACGGCATGCAGATCGACGGCTATACCGACGATATCAACTCGATCGAGCCGGTCGCCGACAAGTGGCGCGCTTTCAAGTGGAACGTGATCGAATGCGACGGCCACGACGTCGAGGCCATCGACGCGGCGATTGCAAAATCGTATGAAGAGACGGAGCGCCCGACGATGATCGTCATGAAGACCGTCAAGGGCAAGGGCGCCAATTTCTGCGAGAACACGGTGGCGTCGCACAGCACCGCCGTCACGGCCGAGCAGCTGGAAGGCGCGCTCGCGGCCTTGAAGCGATAAAGAGAGAGGGAATCGGATATGAAGATTGAAAAAGACGCAAAAGAACTGCGCGCCGTATACGCCGAGGGCCTCATCGCGCTGGCGGAGAAGGATGAACGGATCGTCGTCTGCGAGGCCGACCTGATGAACGCCAACGGCACGAAGGCGTTTATGAAAGCCTTTCCGGAGCGGACGTTTGACGTCGGCATTGCCGAAGCGAATATGATCGGCGTCGCCGCCGGTCTCGCCGCCTGCGGAAAAATTCCGTTTGCCAACAGCTTCACGCCGTTTGCGACGCGCCGCTGCCTCGATCAGGTGACGATCTCCTGCGCGTATACCAAGCTGCCGGTCAAGATCGGCGGCACCGACCCGGGCATCTGCGCGCAGCTCAACGGCGGCACGCATATGAGTCTCGAAGACATGGCGCTGATGCGCGCGATCGCCAATATGGTCGTCTATGAGCCGACGGACGCCGAACAGTTCCGTCAGGCGATTCCGCAGATCGCCTATAACGACGCGCCGACCTATATCCGCATTCACCGCACGCAGGCCGACACGGTCTTCGGCGCGGATTACCGCTTTAAGCTCGGCAAGGCCGACGTCCTGCGCGACGGCAAAGACGTGGTCATTTTCTGCAGCGGCATCATGGTGATCCGCTCGCTGGCGGCGGCGGAGCTGCTCGCCGAGCAGGGAATCGACGCGGCGGTCGTCAACGTCCACACCCTGAAACCCCTTGACCGGGAAACGATTCTGCAATACGCGGCGAAATGCCGCGCGGTCGTCACCGCGGAGAACCATTCCGTTGTCGGCGCGCTGGGCGGCGCGGTCGCCGAGCTGCTCGGCGAGGAATGCCCGACGGTCATGCGCCGCATCGGCGTCAAGGACCGCTTCGGCGAGGTCGGAAAGCTCGACTATCTGGAAAAAACCTTCCACATGACGCCTGCGGACGTCGCAGAGGCGGCGAAGAGCGCCGTCGCGGCGAAAAACTGAGTATCGAAGCCGCGCGAGCTTTCGGCGCTTGAAAAAACGGAAAAATCCCTATCCGCCGCGGAAAAAAAGCTTTTTCCGCGGCGGATGATATGCGGGTATGGCGAAATTGGCAGACGCGCAGGATTTAGGTTCCTGTGGAGCAATCCATGCGGGTTCGACCCCCGCTACCCGTACCATAGTCATCTGAAACAAAACTCTCAGGAATGTGATTCTTGGAGGCGCCGTAATTGAATATTAAATAAAAATATAAAATAAGCATACATATTATGGAGTCTATCAATCAAATTGACGGTTGGATGGTTCCCTTCGCAGTATGCAAAAAACCATTGCGGCAATCTCCGAATGATTGATAAACCGTTTTTAGCATTAGGGGGATCAAGGGTGTCCGCTGTATATGGAACAATCACCGTAATTGCATTTATTCTAATCGGCATATGCCTTTTAGTTGATAAAAACAGAAATCGGTATTTGCTATTGCTGTTCATATCAATCTTCTTGGCAAACTTAGGGTATTTTCTGATCTCCGTTGCGCCAAGCCTGAACTTTGCCTTAAACGCAAATCGTCTTTCCTATTTGGGGCAGGTTTTTTTGCCTTATTTTCTGTTGATGATGTTATTGACTATTTGCAAAATAGACCGCCCCAAATGGCTGAATCCCGTGCTAATCACCCTCAGTATTGTGGTTTTGCTGATTGCCGCAAGCCCCGGCATCCTTCCGATCTACTATAAAACCGTTGCCATTGATCAATCAAAAGGCTTTACAAGAATTATAAGAGAATACGGGATATTGCATAAAACATACCTGGTTTACCTCATTTTCTATGTCATTGCGCAGCTATCGGTTGTCATTTATGCGATATACAAAAAGAAGGTTGTTTCCTACCTGCACGCGGTATTCCTGCTTTCGGCAGCCCTTTGCAACACTGTCATATGGTTTGTAGAACGATTTATCTCGCGTAATTTTGAATTACTTTCTGTGTCCTACATTATAACGGAACTGTTTATACTTTTGGTTTACGGAATCGTACAACAATATGAGGCGCTGAAACTTGAAAAGGAACACCTCGCCATGTTTGACAGCATGACGGGGCTCCTGAACAGCGGCACGGTGCAGCATAAGATAGGCGATCTACTGGTTTCCGGCAAAGGTTTAGGAAGCGTCATGTTGGTGATCGATGTGGATGATCTGAAAGCCATCAATGACAGTTTCGGGCATCAAGTGGGAACGACTGCTCTCTGTTCCGTTTCCAATAGCCTGAAAAAGATGTTCCGGTCAACAGATATTTTAGGCAGATATGGCGGGGATGAATTTGTCGTATTCCTGAAAGGCTTTGACGAGGGCCGGGAACAGCTCGCGAAGAAATTGCAAAGCGTGCTTCAGGAGATATCTTCCCAAAGAATTATAGAACAGAATGACTTGAAGGTAACCTGTACGATTGGCGCAGCTTTTGCAACAGAGGAAACCAAGAGGTTTGAAACCCTCTTTATGAGAGCGGACCAAGCGCTCTATCAAGCAAAGCAAAACGGTAAAAACACCTATCTTCTCTACGAATCATGAAAATTCCGCACAAAAAGAGCGTACCCTTTGCTAACGCCTGATGAGGAAGTATTTTAGAAAACAATAAATGTACTGAATTATCGGGCATTGCAAAGGCAACCGTGAAAGACGAATACCGAGAAGAACCGTAAAAAGTTTTTCTCGGTTAATTCAATTAATAAAATAAACTGCCGAAATGTTGAAAAATAAGTTTTATTTGATATATTTGTTTCGGAAAGTTTTGTCTTGTAATACGGACAACTTTGAATTTGTGTGGGGATATAATTATGCTGTATTTGAAAGAAACAAATTACGAAGATATAGAAAAGGAATATTTATTTGTGCGGGACATGCCTATTGATGAAAATGGAGTGACAAACGAATGGCACGATATTTCTCGTGAGGATTTTGAAGAGAATGCAATAGTGCAAATGATTGCTTTTGCAAAAGGAGAAAATTTGCCAGAAGGATATGTTCCAGAATCCTTTCTGTTTTTATGGAATGATGATGAAATCGTAGGTCAATTTCGTATAAGACATTATTTATGTGAATCTTTAAGAACTGGTGCAGGCCACATCGGCTATTTTATTAAAAAGGAATTTAGAGGAAAGGGATATGGAACAGAGGGGCTTAAACAAACATTGCAGATAGCTAAAAATATTGTTCTAGAAGACGAAATATTTTTAAGAGTAAATAAAGATAACCCCGCCTCATTAAAAGTAATGCTACATAATGGCGGATATATAATTCACGAAGATGAATTCAAATATTATGTACGAATCAGAAAATAATGGTTTGTTAGGTAAATTCTCAGTTTGTAGGGATAAATGAATATGGATTTTCAGCCGATGGCTTGTGAGAAAATCACTTGCCATCGTTTTTTGTTGTCAAAATCATAGGAATTACTTCCTTATGGGAATTGCCCCTTGAAGCATGCTCTTTTTGCGCAGCCCGTTTGCCGCTGGCAGCGGATAGGCATAGCCGGCGGTGAACAAAGGGCCGCAACACCGCATATCATACAAGCCCTCTCCCGCGATTTTCTTCGCTTGATGCCATTTTCAAAAAAACCTGCATTTTCGGCGCAATATGCTCTATACGATGTATCTCAACGCTGCTGCCCATATACACGTCGTCGTAAGCTCTGTATCGCTTGCGGCGATTTTTTATGCTTCACATCGGCAAATCCGCCTCGCGTTTACGCCGCCGCTTCTCCTGCTTTATCCGATCAAATCCGCTAATGTGTGGCTGCGATTGGGTTTTTGACGCCGGCCGTTTGTATTTCTCCGGCGGCGCAGGGCCTCTCAGCCGCTCCGGTTTCTGCGCGGCCGAGCGATTGCGGCAGACAAAGGCAATCAACGGACCCCGCTCCCCGCTGATCGCCCCTGTCTGTTTTCTCCCTGATTTATCCAAAAAGCACAGATCAATTTTTGATCCCCCCATTGACAAGTTTCCGATTTCGGAGTATACTATGATAGTTTCCGATTTCGGATTTATATCGAGACGAGGTATGAAGATGGAGCAAAGCATACAGCGGCAATTGCAGACCCTCAACCAGCTGTGCAAGGAAAACGACGAGATATACCACGATATCGCAGGGCGTTTCGGTTTGACCGATAGTGCGTTTTGGATTATGTACGCGATAACGCACACGGACGGACCTTGTACGCAAAATGACTTATGCAATGACTGGTTTTACCCTGCACAGACGATCAACTCCGCTGTCAGCAATTTGCGGAAGAAAGGTCTTGTGCAGCTTGCGGTCATTCCGGGCACAAAAAATCGCAAGCAAATTCTCTTAACAGAGGACGGGAAGAAGCTTGCAGAACGCACAATCAATAAAATTGATGAATTTGAACGAAATGCGTTTCTGCTCTTTTCCGAAGAAGAGAGAGAAACCTGCATTTCTCTCTATAAACGACACCTTGAAAATTTGAAAAACGAAAAGAAAAAGGTGTTTGAAATGACAAAAAGCAGATCACAAGAGGAAGAAACACAATGAGCAGCCAAAGTTTATATCTCAACACAAAACCATCCAAGCTTTTCTGGAAAGCGGCAATCCCCGGCGGCATCAGTATGCTGGCCTCCTCGCTGTATACCATCTTTGACACCCTATTTATCGGCAAGCTGATAGGAACGACCGCGCTTGCGGCTCTCGGGCTGGCAATGCCGCTCATCATTATTAACTTTGCGCTGTCCGAGCTGGTCGGGGTCGGTTCGTCCGTCCCGATTTCAATCTTCCTCGGGAAAAAGGAAGAAGACAAGGCGAACAACTACTTTACTTCATCTGTTTTACTGATTGTCTTTACAGGCATTCTGAGCGGCGCGCTGATTTACTGCGCAGCCCCCACTTTTATGCGGTTGATGGGGGCGGAAGGCGAGCTGTTGGATTACGCCGTAGACTATGTAAGAGTTTACGCGGTTTTCTCGCCGATTACGCCTCTGATGTTTGCAATGGACAACTTCCTTCGCATCAGCGGAAAAATCAAGACGAGTATGGCGCTCAACATCGTTGCGAGCGCCCTGACCGTTATCACCGAGCTTCTCCTGATTGTCGTATTTGATATGAAGGTTGTTGGCGCGGCTCTCGGTGCGAGCTTATCTATGGCGGCGTGCGTGGCCGTTGCGCTTGTGATGTTTGTTCCGGGGAAGCTTCAGCTGAAATATGTAAAGCCGAAAATTTCAAGGGAAATGCTCATACAAATCTATAAGAATGGTATGGCGCCTTTCTTTACCAACATCTCGGGAAGAATTTTCTCTGTCGTAATGAACGTGCTGCTGATGTCTTTCAGCACAGAAAAGGGCGAGGCTGTCGCCATTTATGGCGTGATTATGACGCTTGGCGGGGTGGTTGAACAAATTCTCTATGGCGTTGTCGACTCTCTCCAGCCCTCCCTCGGCTATAACTACGGCGCGCAGCACTTTGACAGAGTAAAAACCATTGAAAAATACGCAATGGGGGCAGCGGCAGTGATCTCGCTTGTTGGCGCGGCGGTTATGTTTGCCATTCCCGGCCCGTTATCCATTCCGTTTCTGGAAGATAGAAACCTGCTCGATGCGACCATTTTTGCGGTCAGAGTCAGCGCAACGACGTATCTTTTCAAGTGGATTGGCGTGGCCGTTCGCTGCTTCTTTATGGCGCTTGAAAGGCCTATGCCGGCTATGATTCTCTCCATGGCGGATGCCTGCGTGATACCGTTGGCGATCATCCCTTTGCTGATGCCCTTTGAGCTTACGGGCCTTTGGCTCAACTATCCTGTCCGCACGCTGCTTGTAGGCGTATTGTCGGTATTGGTTCTGTGGAAGTTGAAGGACAAACTATTTACAGTCACTCCAAATGAAAAGAAAGAGGGAGAGATAGAATGAGAATGGTGACGATTAGCCGTGAATTTGGCAGCGGCGGTCGTGAGCTTGGAAAACGCCTTGCCGATGAACTTGGTTTTGCCTACTATGACAGCGAGATTTTAACCGAAATTGCGAACAGAGCGCATGTCGATGAAAATTTCGTTGAAAATGTGCTGAACAGAAGCTACACCGTAGATTATGCATATTCATTCAGGCATACCTTTGCCAGATTGTCGTCTATGTCCCATCAGGCAATGGAGTTATTCGCAAAGCAAAGCGAGGTGCTGCATACGATTGCCGAAAAGGGAGAGGATTGCGTGATCGTTGGCCGCGGCGCAGATGTGACGCTTGCAGAATACAATCCGTTCAAGCTGTTTGTCTATGCGGATATGCCCTCTAAAATTGAGCGCTGCAAAGAGAGAGCGGATATCAACGAGCGGCTTTCCGACAAGGAAATCGAAAGACGCGCAAAGGAGATTGACAAAGCAAGGGCGTATTATCACGATGTGGACGCAGAATTCAAATGGGGGCGTAAAGAAGCGTATCATCTCTGCGTGAACACAACGGGCGTAGAAATCAAGGATATGATTCCTTCCATCGCAGCCTACGCCGCAAAGTGGTTTGTCAAAAAAGGCAGATAATGGAACAGCACCCCAAAAGTCGGACGAAAAGACCGACTTTTGGGGTGCTGTGATTGCGGGGAAGCTGTACAGGCCGCATGGCGCAAAAAGCCTGCCGAGCCGGAAGGCAGAAAGGCTTTGATGGCGGTTCCCGCCTGAAAGCGTTGCCATAGGGGAAAAGGCGCGGCGAAGACGGCGCTCAGTCGCCCTGAATCGCCGCCCAGATCGCTTCGGCTTCCGCAGCGGTTTCGGCCGGGCCGAAAAAAACGGTCATGCCGCTTCCATCGGCTGCGGGGACATCGGTACAGGCGAGCTGAAAGCGGCGGAACGATTCGCCGGAAATCTCGCTGAGGATGAGCTCATGCTCGATCTGAAACGGAAACGTGCCGCCCGGCTCGGAGAGCAGGCTGAACGGATAAAGCCGGTTCCCCGAAAATTTCTGCCCGAGCCCCTCAAAGAAGCCGGTATCGGAGCCGTAAATTTTCAGCGTTCCGTCCGGCCGCTCATAGCCGCCGCGGCTGTAATAGGTCTGGCCGGAAAGGCTGGCCCGGCCGGTGAGGCGGTTGGGGCTGAACAGCCGGCGGCGCCAGACCACGTCCAGGCTGAGCTCCGCCGTCTCGCACGACAGCGAGCAGACGGGCACTGTCAGACAGACCTCCTTGGGCGTATAGAAACAGACAAAAAAGACCGTCAGGGCGGCGGCGGCCGCCGCCGCGAGCAGAAGCTTCCAACGATGTTTCAAGCGGCATCCTCCCAACACACTCAAATCGCGGAGCGCCGGACCGCCGGCCATGGACCGTTCAAACGGCCGCTTCCGCATTTGTCCCCGCGCTGTTACATCCGCAGAGCGGGAGAATGAACAGGGAAAATAGAGTAAGAAATCGTTTCATGGCCTGCCCTCCCGTCTGTTTGTCGGAAACATCATACAACAAATCAATAGAAAAGTCAATATTATAACGAAATATTTTTTTTATTTATAAACATATAGCCCGGCGCTAAAAAAGC
>ERZ772860.2200-NODE-2200-length-11659-cov-3.999397_pt1 | contig 11659 bp, 12 predicted proteins | sample MGYA00511342_ERZ772860 | MGnify/ENA primary metagenome ERZ772860 (study PRJEB29015, sample SAMEA2737665) | human gut metagenome | biome: human gut; feature: human-associated habitat; material: faeces | place: China | collected 2012 ... | reverse complement strand
TAAAGAGGTCATTTATTATGCTTACTGCAATTACGGGTATCAACTGGGGCGATGAAGGCAAGGGCCGCATGGTCGACCTCATCAGCCAGGAGTATGACATCGTTGCACGTTATCAGGGCGGCAACAACGCCGGTCACACGGTCAAGAACGAGCGCGGCAAGTTCGTGCTGAACCTGCTGCCCTCCGGCATCCTGCGCCCCAACGTCGTGTGCGTCATGGGCAACGGCATGGTCATCGACCCGCATCATCTGGACGGCGAGATCAACAAGCTGCGGGAGCAGGGCGTTGAGATCAGCCCGGCAAACCTGAAGATCTCCGACCGTGCAACCATCACCATGCCCTACCATGTGGAGCAGGACGGTCTGGAAGAAGCACGTCTGTCCAAGACCGGCGCACAGTTCGGCTCCACCAAGCGCGGCATTGCCTACGCTTACGGCGACAAGTACATGAAAAAGACCCTGCGCATGGGCGATCTGCTGCATCTGGACGACGCCGTGAAGAAGCGTCTGGTCACCATGGTGGATTCCAAGAATCTGGTCATGGAGGGCAGCTACAACGCAGCTCCCATCAGCGTGGATGAGATGTGGGCATGGCTCGAAAAGTATGCCGCCATCTTCAAGGATTACATCTGCGATGTGGGCCAGTATCTGGCCGATGCAGACGCTGCAGGCAAGAAGGTCCTGTTCGAGGCTCAGCTGGGCGCTCTGCGCGACATCGATTTCGGCATTTACCCCTATACCACCTCTTCCAACGTCATCGGTGCTTACGCTCCCATCGGCGCAGGCATCCCGGGCCACAAGCTGCACAACTCCATCGGCGTGATGAAGGCTTACTCCTCCTGCGTGGGTGACGGCCCCTTCACTGCCGAGCTGGCTATGACCGAAGAGGAAAAGCACGACCTGCGTGAGGCTGGCCACGAGTACGGTGCAGCCACCGGCCGTCCCCGCCGGGTGGGCCCCTTTGACTGCGTTGCCAGCCGCTACGGCCTGCAGTGTCAGGGCGCGGATAAGATCGCACTGACCAAGCTGGACGTGCTGAGCGGCATGAAGCAGATCCCGGTCATCACCGGTTACAAGCTGGACGGCGTGGAAGTCCCCCGCTTCGACACCCTGTCCGACCTTGACCGTGTGCAGCCGGTGGTCACGCTGCTGCCCGGCTGGAACAAGGATATCTCCGGCTGCCGCAGCTGGGCAGAGCTGCCCAAGGAAGCCAAGGCCTATGTGGAGTTCCTTGAAAAGCAGCTGGGGCACGAGATCCAGTTTGTTTCCACCGGTGCCGAGCGCGAAAAGTTTGTGCTGAAGGGAGAATGGCTGTGAGACATTTTATTGAGCCCGGCAGCTTTTCTCTGGCCGAGCAGCTGGCACTGCTCGACCTTGCCGACCGGATGGAGGCCGACCCCGCGCCCTACGCCCACCTGTGTGACGGCCGCATTCTGGCCACCCTGTTCTACGAGCCCAGCACCCGCACCCGCCTTTCCTTCGAGTCGGCCATGCTGCGGCTGGGCGGCAAGACGCTGGGCTTTGCCGGGGCGCAGCTTTCCAGCGCCAGCAAGGGCGAAACGGTGGCCGATACTGCCCGCGTGGTAAGCAACTATGCAGACGTCATTGCCATGCGCCACCCCAAGGAGGGCGCACCGCTGCGTGCGTCCATGTATGCGCGGGTGCCCGTCATCAATGCAGGCGATGGCGGCCACGCCCACCCCTCCCAGACCATGATCGACCTGATGACCATCCGCCAGCGCAAGGGGCGGCTGGATCATTTGACTATCGGCTTCTGCGGCGACCTCAAGTTCGGCCGGACGGTGCACTCCCTCACCGCCGCGCTGAGCCAGTTCGAGGGCAACCGGTTCGTGTTCATCTCGCCCGAGGAACTGCGCATCCCGCAGTACGTCAAGGACGAGACCCTGACCCCGCTGCACCAGAACTACAAGGAGACCGCCGACCTTGAGGCCGAGTTGCCCGGGCTGGACGTGCTGTATATGACCCGCATCCAGCAGGAGCGCTTTTTCAACGAAGAGGACTATCTGCGGTTGAAAGGCTGCTATGAACTGGACGAAAAGCTGCTGCAGGCGGCACCGCCCACCATGCCGGTGCTGCACCCGCTCCCCCGCATCGACGAGATCAAGCCGGACGTGGACAACGACCCCCGCGCCGCTTATTTCGATCAGGTGCATAACGGTGTGTATATCCGCATGGCCATTATACTGGCGCTGCTGGGCATCCCCGACCCGCTGACCGGGAAAAAGGTATTGGAAAGTTTATAAATTGGAAACAGGGCTGCTGCACAAAGCAACGTGCAGCAGCCCTGTTTTTGCGTCTGGTGTTTTTGCAGGCTCGCCTTTACGCCCCTCCCGTGAAAAGGCAATTCTGGAAAATCCGCAGATTTTCCAGAATTGCGAAATTATAAATAATTCTTCCGCTGAATATGCCCAAAGCAACGGGGAGGGCATTCCAAATTTTCCCGCTACCCCCGCAGCGGGGGGTCTGGCACAAAGATCATGGTGCCCCGGGCAGAAAAAAGCAGCTGCGGCATCATGCAGCTGTACCCCAGCCACAGCACCGCCAGAATGCACAGCACCAAAAGCACCCTGCGCAAAAGCACCGGATGCCGGGCGGGGGAATAGCGTTTTCTGCGGTCACGCTGCATAGGCTGTGCCCTCCTTTTTCAAGGCTTTGCCCAGCTTATGCTGCGGCAGAAAGAATTGTGCACAAGCGGGGTTTGTGGTAAGATAACAGGGAAGAACCACGGAGGAACTGCTTATGCTGACCATTACACTGCTGGGCACGGCTGCCACCATGCCGCTGCCGGAGCGCGCCCTGACCGCCGCGGTGGCGGAGTGCGGCGGGCACAGCCTGCTGCTGGACTGCGGCGAGGGCACCCAGACCGCTGCCCGCCGCGCCGGGGTGAACCTGATGCGCGCGGACGCCATCTGTCTGACCCACTACCACGGAGACCATATCTTTGGTCTGCCCGGGCTTTTGCAGACCCTTGGGGCGCAGGGGCGCACTCGTCCGCTGGTGCTGCTGGGGCCGGAGGGGCTTTTGGAGGTCTGGCGGGCAGTGTATGCCCTGACCGGGCCGCTGCCCTACGCAGTAAAGCCGCTGGTCTGCCGCGCCGGACAGCCTGTGGCGCTGGATGCTCTTTCGGATGGATGGCCCGCCGGGGCAACGCTGCTGCCGGTGGCAACAAAGCACCGAGTGCGCAGTCTGGGCTACCGGCTGGACTTGCCCCGGGCGGGCAGGTTCGATCCGGAAAAGGCGCGGGCGCTGGGCGTACCGGTGACCCAGTGGCGGCTTTTGCAGCGGGGACAGGCTGTGCCGCTGGCAGAGCGTACGGTGCAGCCCGCCGAGGTGCTGGGCGCACCCCGCAAGGGGCTGCGGTTCGTCTTTTCCGGCGACAGCGCCCCCTGCCCGGCGCTGGAACAGGCGGCGCAGGGGGCAGACCTGCTGCTCTGCGATGCCACCTATGCCCTGCCGGAGCAGCAGGAGCAGGCCGCGCAGTGGGGGCACAGCACCTTTGGCCAAAGCGCAGCGCTGGCGGCAAAAGCCGGGGCAAAGCGGCTGTGGCTGGTGCACTATTCCCCCATGATCACCAACCCGGAGGAGCAGCTTGCACAGGCGCAAAGCATCTTTTCGGCGGCAGAATGCGGCTTTGACGGCAAACGCATCACCCTGCATTACGAGGAGAACGAGGAATGAAGCTGACACTTGACCCCGGGGCAGCTGCCCTGCTGGACGCCCTGCACACAGCGGGCTACGCAGCCTATGCCGTAGGCGGCTGCGTGCGGGACAGCCTTTTGGGGCGCACCGCCCACGACTGGGACCTGTGCACCAGTGCCCTGCCGCAACAGGTGATGGAACTGTTCGGGGCAGAGCAGTGCATCCCCACCGGTTTGCAGCACGGCACGGTCACCATCAAATACGGCGGGCAGCTGTACGAAACTACCACCTTCCGCACCGAGGGCAGCTATACCGATGGACGTCACCCGGACGAAGTGCAGTTCGTACCGGATGTGCGGGAGGATCTTGCCCGGCGGGATTTTACCATCAACGCCATGGCGTATAATGCAGCCGAGGGGCTGGTAGACCCCTTTGGTGGACAAAAAGACCTGCAAAACGGTCTGCTGCGGGCGGTGGGGGAGCCGCAGCAGCGGTTTACCGAGGATGCGCTGCGCATTCTGCGGCTGTACCGCTTTGCCGCAAGGTTCGGCTTTGCGCTGGATGCAGCCACAGCCCGGGCGGCGCGGCAGCTGGCACCCCACTTGGACTGCATCTCTGCCGAGCGCATTCAGGAGGAACTGGCAAAGCTGCTGGCTGCCCCGCAGCCGGGGACATATCTGGAGCCCGCCGTGCTGGCTGTGGTGCTGCCGGAGCTGACCCCGGCGGCGCTTGAAGCCGCAAAGCCGGTGGTGGATGCATGCCCGGCGGGGGAGGAAAACCTGCCGGTGCGCTGGGCTGCGCTGCTGGGTGCGCTGGGCGAGGCCGACACCCGCCGGGTGCTCAAACGGCTGCGCTGCTCCAACGCCTGTATCGAGGAGACCGCCGTGCTGGTGCGGGAAACGGCAGAGCAGGGCGTGTGCAGAAGTTTCTCCGAGGACCGTCCGCTGGGGTGGGACCCTGCTGCCGCAGGCAGTAGGGCGGGCGATGGAATGGCCCGACTCGTGTCCGAGGAGAAAGCTTCTGCACACCCCGGTGATATCCACATTCGACAGCTTTTAGGCCGATACGGGCTGTGCACCGTGGAGCGGCTGTGTGCGCTGTGCGCGGCGCTGCGCCCGCAAGCTGCCCCGGCTTGCGCCCTTGCGGCGCAGCGGGCACGGCAGCTGGAGGCTGACGGCGTATGCTGCCGGGTGAGCCAGCTGGCGGTGAACGGACGCGACCTGATGGTGGCGGGCATCCCGGCAGGGCCTGCGCTGCGCCGGGTGCTGGAGACGCTGCTGGACGGCGTCATCCGCGCAGAATACCCCAACGAAAAACCGGTGCTGCTGGCTGCGGCGCAGAAAATTATAGCGTCTTGACAAGCGGTTTATGCTGCGGTAGTATTATACTACTGCTTTAGTATGTTGAACCCATAAAAGGAGAACCTATGACCACACAGAACCCTGCAAACCGTCCCCGCGCCCTTATTGCCATGAGCGGCGGCGTGGACAGCTCGGTGGCGGCCTGCCTGATGCAGCAGGCGGGCTACGACTGCACCGGCATCACCATGCGGCTCACCCACAACGAAACGCTGGGACAGTCCGGCTACCAGACCTGCTGCTCGGAAAAGGATATCGAGGACGCCGCCGAGGTGGCCTTTGCGCTGGATATGCCGTATCAGGTGCTGGATTTCACCGCCGATTTCCGGGCGCAGATCATTGAAAAGTTTATCCGCGTCTACGAGGCGGGCGGCACCCCCAACCCCTGCATCGACTGCAATAAATATATGAAGTTCCGCCACCTGCTGGACTGGGCGGAAGAACACGGCATGGAGTATGTGGTCACCGGCCACTACGCCCGGGTGGAGCAGGACGCAGCCACCGGCCGCTGGCTGCTGAAAAAGGGCTTGGACGAGGGCAAGGATCAGAGCTATGTGCTGTATAACCTCACGCAGGAGCAGCTGGCACATATCCGCCTGCCGCTGGGTGCGCTGCACAAGACCGAGGTGCGAAAGATCGCGCAGGAGCACAGCTTTATCAACGCCCAAAAGCACGACAGTCAGGATATCTGCTTTGTGCCGGACGGCGATTATGCCCGCTTTATGGAGCAGTTTACCGGCAAGCACTACCCCGCCGGAGATTTTCTGGATCAGAGCGGCAAGGTGGTGGGTACCCACAGCGGCGCAGTGCGCTACACGCTGGGGCAGCGCAAGGGGCTTGGCCTTGCGCTGGGTGCGCCGGTGTACGTCTGCGGCAAGGATATGCAGGCCAATACCGTCACCGTCGGGCCGGAAAGCGAGCTGTTTGACCGCATCGTTTACGCAGAGGATGTGAACTGGATCGCCATTCCGGCGCTGACCGAGCCGCTGCGGGTCACCGCCCGCACCCGGTATCATCAGGCCGAGCAGCAGGCCACCGTCTACCCCGCAGAAAACGGCTTCCGGTTGGAATTCGACCAGCCCCAGCGTGCCCCCACCCCGGGACAGGCTGCCGTGCTGTATCAGGGCGATGTGGTGCTGGGCGGCGGCACCATCACCCGCGTAGAAAAGTAAGGAGAACAAAATGCAGGATCAGTATTCCCGCACCCAGCTGCTGCTGGGTGCAGAGGCTATGGAAAAGCTGCACCACGCCCGGGTGGCAGTGTTTGGCATCGGCGGCGTGGGCGGCTATACGGTGGAGGCACTGGCACGCAGCGGCGTGGGCGCACTGGATCTGATCGATGACGATAAGGTCTGCCTGACCAATCTCAACCGTCAGATCATCGCCACCCGCAGCACGGTAGGGCAGTATAAGGTGGATGTGGCAGAACAGCGCATCCACGATATCGACCCCAACATCAAGGTGACCACCCACCGGTGCTTCTTTGGCCCGGAGACGCAGGACGACTTCGACTTTACCCAGTACGACTATGTGGTGGACGCCATCGACACCGTCACCGGCAAGCTGGCGCTGGTGATGAAGTGCAAGGAGGCGGGCACCCCCATCATCTGCTCCATGGGCGCAGGTAACAAGATGGACCCCACCCGCTTTGAGGTGACTGATATCTACAAGACCTCGGTCTGCCCGCTGGCCAAGGTGATGCGTACCGAGTGCCGCAAGCGCAAGATCAAGCACCTGAAGGTGGTCTACTCCAAGGAGCCTGTCATGACTCCCATCGAGGACGACTCCATCAGCTGCAAGGACCACTGCATCTGTCCCCCGGGCACTCAGCGCAAGTGCACTGCACGGCGCACCGTGCCGGGCTCCAACGCCTTTGTGCCCTCAGTGGCCGGTCTGATCATCGGCGGCGAGGTGGTCAAGGATCTTGTGGGCTTTGTACCGCTGAAGGGGTAAAACAGACCGCAGCTTCCTTGCCGCGTGGGACGATTTGGAATGCGCTCCGCATTGCTCTGCGCATCATCAGCGGAAGAACGATTTGAAATTTTGAGGTTCTGAAAAGCCCGCGGGCTTTTCAGAACCTCTTTTTCACGCTTTTTTACGCGCTGCAATGTTCCATAACATAAAATTGCAACCAATTTGCAATTTGGTATTGCAATTGGGAAGGATATCGTGTATAATCTTCCCTGCACGAAAATGCAAACTGATTGCAAATTGTTGAGAGACGACCCCCTGCGGGTCTTTGGAGCGATTATTTATGGAACTGTTTCTGGATGTTCTGGGCGAATCTCTGGTGGACACCGCCAAGATGCTGCCCTTTCTGTTTCTGGCCTACCTGCTGATCGAGTATATCGAGCACCGCCACGGCGAGCGCATCGAGGCGCTGCTGGCGGGCGGCGGGCGCTGGGGTGCTGTGCCGGGTGCGGTACTGGGCTGTGTGCCGCAGTGCGGCTTCTCCGCCATTGCGTCCAACTTCTACGCCTCCCGGGTCATCACGCTGGGCACGCTGATGGCGGTGTACCTTGCCACCAGCGACGAAGCTATCCCGCTGCTGGTGTCCATGCCCGCTTACTGGGATAAGCTGGCCGTCCTGATGGTCATCAAGGTGGTGTACGCCATCGTGGTGGGCTTTGTGCTGGATTTTGTGCTGCGGGGCGTGCTGCCCAAGGGGCTGCGGGGCGGCTACACCGGCCATGCGGACGAGGTGGACTGCCACGAGGAGCACAGCGATGCCGAGGGCAACGAAAAGCCCATCTGGCAGGCGGCGCTGCGCCACACGCTGGAGATCTTTGTGTTCATCTTCGCCTTCGGTCTGGTGTTTGGCATGATCGTAGAGGGCGTGGGCGAGGACGTGTTCGCCGAGATGCTGGGCGGCATGGGCTTTTTCCAGCCGGTGGTGGCGGCTCTGGTGGGGCTGATCCCCAACTGCGCCGCCAGCGTGCTGCTGACACAGCTGTATGTGGAGGGTGCACTGCGCTTTTCCAGCCTTGTGGCAGGGCTGTGCACCGGTGCAGGTGTGGGCTTGGCTGTGCTGTGGCGCGCCAATCCCTCGTGGAAGCAGAACCTCTTCATCACCGGCCTGACATGGGCTGCCGGTGCCTTTGTGGGCGTGGCCATGCAGGTGGTCGTGGCGGTGTTTGCCTGATAAGGAAAGATATTTTGAATTTCGGGACAGTGGGATGCCTGCGGGTATTCTGCTGTCCCATTTTTCTTTTCCCCCTCTCCCGCTGGACTTTGAAATGTGTTATACTGGGAGAAAACGATGCACACAGGAGAGAGAACCATGCAATATAAGATTCTGGCAAGTGATTACGACAACACGCTGATGCCCTTTGGCGAAGCAAAGCCCCGCCCGGCGGTGGTAAAGGCGGTAAAAAAGCTGCAGGCTGCCGGGGGCAAGTTCGTGCTCAGCACCGGCCGCTCCTACCCGGGTATCCGGGACAAAAACCAGCTGGGCGGAATCCGGTACGACTACGCCATTACCTGCAACGGCGCCTGCGTGGTGGACAGGCAGGGCAACGTAATAGCCGAGCATCCGCTTACCAGCGAGGAGATGTATGTGCTGGTGGATTTCTGCGAGGATTATAACTACCCGTTGCAATTCAACTTCCGGGATGCCTATTACGCCTACTGCGAGTACGAGTATCTGCACACCGGCTATCAGATGATGAACAGCCCCGGGCTGGACTGCGTGGACGGCGAGGATCAGGACAGGCATCTTTTGGATATGCCCCACGCCGCCTTTGCCGCCATGCCGCCGCAGGAAGTGGAGCGCTTCCACGAAAAATACGGCTACCTTGGCCTGCACTGGATGCAGACGGGCGCGCAGAACGCGGACGGCTACTGCTACTACGATATCGTGCGCGGCGGTATGGATAAGGGCGTAGGGCTTGCCGACCTGTGTGCACAGATGGGGCTTACGCTGGCGGATGCCGTGGCTGTGGGCGATTCTGCCAACGATGTGGGGATGCTGAAAGTCGCGGGCCTGAGTGCCTGCATGGCAAACGGCACCCCGGACGCCAAGGCCGCTGCCGACCGGATCATCGGGGACGTGCGGGAGGATGGCGTGGCGGCGCTGATCGAGGAACTGTGGTTCGACGGCCCCCGCGCGGAGCCCTCCGGCAAAGATTTTGGCTCCGCATGGGGCAATATTGAAAGCGCAGGCGGCAGTTTATGAGCTTTGCACCGGTGTACGATGACCGCAGCCGGGCGCTGATCTTGGGCACATGGCCCAGCCCCAAAAGCCGGGAGATGGCCTTTTACTACGGCCATCCGCAAAATCGGTTCTGGCCGCTGCTGGCGGCGCTGACCGGGGAACCGCTGCCCGCGCGGGAGGATATCGCCGCCAAAAAGCAGCTACTTTTGTGCCACGGGCTGGCGCTGTGGGATACGCTGGAAAGCTGTACCATCACCGGCGCATCGGATGCCTCCATCCGGGATGTGGTGCCCAACGATATCGCCGGGCTGCTGCGCAAAGCACCCATCCGGGCGGTGTTCTGCAACGGTGCCACAGCGTGCCGTATCTACACAAAATATCAGCAGCCGCTTACCGGCATCCCGGCTGTCCGTCTGCCAAGTACAAGCCCCGCCAACGCCGCCTGCAGCCCCGCCCGGCTGGAGGAGCTTTGGGGCGCTGCGCTGGCGGACTGGATCGTAAAATGATGACAAGGCTGTAAATTCTTTTGCGGGATACTTGCGTTTTTTTGCGGACGTTGTATTATGGATATCATAAGGGGCGCACTGCCCCGGACAAGGAGAAATGACCATGAGCAAGATCATCCGCACCCAAAAGCCCAGCGTGCTGCCCTTTTATGCGGCGGCGCTGGTGTTTGTGGTACTGTGCGCGGTGCTGCCGGTATACAAATTATGGGCGCTGCTGGTGGCGCTGGGCGGTGCCGCCGTTGCCTTTGGCGTGGCACGAAAAACCTGCCCGCCCCGGGTGGTGGAGCACGAGGTACCCTTCCACACCGGTGTGGAGGATGTGGACCAGATGCTGACCGATATCCAGCAGAAGCTGGACACCCTGCACGCACTGAACGAGGCTTTGCCAGACCCGCAGCTGTCCGCCGCCATGACCCGCATGGAAAAGGCGGGCCGCTCCATCGTGGAGGCGGTGGAGGCAACCCCCGCCAAGGCAAAGCAGGTGCGCCGGTTTGCCAACTACTATCTGCCGGACGCCGTAAACGTTTTGCAACAGTACGCAAAGCTTGCAAAGCAGGGTGTGCGGGGCGAGAACGCCGCCGCCATCCGCGCCGAGGTGGAGCACAACGCCGCCTCCATTGCCACGGCTTTTGAAAACCAGCTGGATGCCCTGTACGCGGCAGAGAGCATGGACCTGTCCGCAGACCTGACCGTTTTGCAGAATATGCTGAAAGGGCAGGGTCTGAGCAAGTAAAAACGGAACATCCCCTCGGGATTTTGAAAGGAAGGAATCACTTATGGCTGACAATACTCTGAATTTTGATCTGGATGCCCCCGCAGTGCCCACCCTGACGCTGGACCCCACCCCCGCCGCTGTGCCGCAGGAGGAAAAGCCCGCCGCAGCTCCCGCCCCGGAAGCACAGGTGAACCTGACCCCCGAGGAGCAGGCCATGGTGGACCAGTTTGCCCAGAAGATCGATATCACCAACAGCCAGCAGGTGCTGCAGTACGGCTCTGCCTGCCAGAAGAAGATCGGCGATTTCTCCGAGGCTGCCCTCTCCAAGGTATCCACCAAAGATCTGGGCGAGGTGGGCGATATGATCACCGACCTCATTGGCGAGCTGAAGAGCTTTGACGCCAACGAGGAGCAGCAGAAGGGCATCATGGGCTTTTTCAAGAAAAAGACCAGCCAGCTGGATGCCCTTAAGACCAAGTACGACAAGACCGAGACCAACGTGGAAAAGATCCAGTCCATGCTGGAAGCCCATCAGGTGCAGCTGCTCAAGGACATCGCCATGCTGGACAAAATGTATGAGCTGAACATGGCCTACTTCAAGGAGCTGAGCATGTATATCCTTGCCGGCAAGAAAAAGCTGGCCGATGTGCGTGCCAACGAATTGCAGCAGGCTATGGATAAGGCCAAGGTCTCCGGTCTGCCGGAGGGACGAACTGCAGCTTTTTGTGCGGGTCGCCCAGTGCCGCCAGCAGGGTGCGGGTGCGGGTAAGCCCGGGCTTATGCCCCGCCCACTGCACCGCGTGGATGTATTCCATTGCCTGTTCGTAATTCATTGTAATGCCTCTTTTTACTTTTTCACCATCTTCATCAGGGTACGGTTCTCCAGCAGGATGCGCAGCAGCACAGTGTTCACCGCAGCCAGGATCAGTGCATTGGGGATGCGCACTGCCAGCGTTGCCCACGGGTAGCCGTAGAAGATGCGCAGTGCCAGCGAGGTGATGACCATGGAACCCACAAAGTGTCCCAGCAGCACGCTGATCTGCAGCCGCAGGCCGGTGCGCAGCCCGGGCAGCTTCTGCCATGCAAGCCCCGCCACCAGACCAATGGCACCCGCGCCCAGCGTGATGAGCGGGTTGATGGCGTAGCCCGCCAGCACACCGCCGATGATATCGGCCACTGCACCCACCGCAAAGCCTGCGCCGGGGCCGAACACCACCGCCGCCAGCAGTACCGGCAGACTGCCCAGATTGAACCGGACGAAACCGGTG
>ERZ772860.2193-NODE-2193-length-11683-cov-4.372119_pt1 | contig 11683 bp, 9 predicted proteins | sample MGYA00511342_ERZ772860 | MGnify/ENA primary metagenome ERZ772860 (study PRJEB29015, sample SAMEA2737665) | human gut metagenome | biome: human gut; feature: human-associated habitat; material: faeces | place: China | collected 2012 ... | reverse complement strand
TATATAAAAAAGATAGAGGGGCTTTTTTCAGCGGCCAAACGGAGAAAAACCGCTTGCAGGGTTCGGCGGCGGCCGTGGGGGCTGCCTCCACGAAGAGGCTGCACGGGTCGTTAGCGAGGAATTCGAAAACGATATGACGATATGTGGAGATCTTCATAAAATCCCGTTGCCTGCGCAGAGACAGCCCTCACGGTCGCCGGTAAGCATCCGTCACATAAACAAACTGATCAGCTGTATCACGTCTTCTTCATCGGCCGTCTTTAAAACATCATAGGCTTGTTGTAAATAAGGCGGATATTCTTCCCCATAATAAAAAAATTCCGCCGGCGTAATTTCAAAATATTCGCAAATATAGAAAAATTCTCGGAGCGACGGCATGGATTTTCCGGTCACGATATTGTGCACATAGCCTTTGCTATGGCCTAAATCATAGCTCATTTGATACTCCGATACGCCTTTTTTCAATCTCAGTTCCGTCACCCTGTCCCGAAACTGCTTTTCATCCATGATCTTTTCACCTCTCACCTCTATTTTCTATTATACCTTATTATTTTTTCATTACGGTCATCAACCGTTTGCTTTTCAGCCTGTTTTAACCACTGTCAGTATCATATCCGATCTTTTTCATGAAAAATGGATCTGTAATCTCTTACCGTTCTTTTTTCATGCGCCCGCTGCTCTATTATAAACCTTTTCTTCGCTGCACTGTCATAAAAATTGGCGTCGTTTTCGTGAAAACGACGCTAATAAAACGCGATTTTCTCTCATGAAAAGCCGCCGCAGCCAAACACACAGATACGTCCCGATTTTTTCTTTTATAGTATTGCATTTTGTGTTGTATCATGGTATCCTATTGATCACGACAGAAGAAAGACAGATGACGTTTTCTGTTCATCTCCTCCTGAATTTTCTCTTGCAGAAGAAGAGCCGCTGATTTTTAGCGGCTCTTCTTCTCATTTTGTATTTTTTCCGGCAATTTCGCAGACCCGTCAGCGGCAGCCCGCAAAGACGGACGGATAAAAGCTGTCCCGTTCCCAGTGCAAAGGATTTTCCCTGATATACTTTCGGCAGCGCATGGAATCCCCGCGGCCGTCCATCAGCAGCTGCTGGCATTCCTGTCCCCAGACCTCTTCGCCGATCTTGCGGTTGACGAGGCGTTTCAGCGCCGTGACAAAAACGGAAATCCATTTATTTGAATGCAGCCCGAGACGGCTGTCCGTCTCGACAGACAGCAAAATGTGCAGATGATTGGGCATGACGACGTGCTCGCCCTGCCGAATCTGCGGATACATTTCGCGCATTTCTTTGAGCGCCTCTTCAATGATGAATCCGACGGGCGCCAGACGCACAGCTACTTTCCCCGAGGGGAGCTTTTCAATTTCGGAAAAAATACACTTTTTTTCCAACGCGCAAAGCGTCAGAAAATATTCGCTCTCGGCGCGGCGGCGTTCCTCCGCCGGCTGCTGGCCATGATATCTGATCCTATCCAATCTCTTCACCGGCTTCCACGCTGTTTTGCCTATTATACCACAAAAAGAAATAATTGTGACTTCAATAAACTTTTTTTTACAGACTCGATTGATGTCGCCGCCGCACGGATCGGTCATAAAAAAACGTTTGTTTCCCAAAAACTTTGTAAACCCCGCCCTTGCAAAAACGGGCAAAATCTGTTATTATATATAGTAGTATAATAGTAGTATAAAAGTATGTCCGCGGGCCCGCGCGCAGAACCGATTGCGGCAGAACAAATTCAGGCGATTGTAAAACGATTACTTTCCCATGCAAATTCGAACCCTCGCGCCGGCCAAACGAGCGCAGCGAGTGCGATCAGCGCGAGTCTCTCGATTGTAAAACGCAGTTTTACAATCGAATAGCAGAACAAACTGTGAAGGAGAAAAACATGCATTCCGCCGACGACGTATTAAAAAGCCTATTGTCTCTTTTGGAAAAGGAAATACAGAAAATTACCATTGACATCTGGTTTTCCGACGCCGCGGCCGTCGAGCTGCGGCAGGACTGTTTTATTATCCGCACCACGACGCCGTATAAAAAAGAGATCATCACCACGCGCTACGGCGAGCTGGTGAAAAAAACGCTCGGCCAGATCTTTTCGGCGGACATGGATTTCATCGTCCTCGACGCCGACGAACCGATTCCCGGCGAGGAGGGCGGCGCGGGCGCGTCGGCTTCTCTGCCTCACATCCCGAAATTCACCTTCGACGACTTTATCGTCGGCTCGTCGAACCGCTTTGCGCACGCCGCGGCGCTCGCCGTCGCCAAAAATCCGGCCCGCGCCTACAACCCGCTGTTTATCTACGGCGGCTCCGGCCTCGGCAAAACGCATCTGATGAAGGCCATTTCCAACACCATCCGCGGCGACCGGCCGCATTTCCGCGTTTTATACCTGAAATGCGAGGATTTCACCAACGAGATGATCGCTTCGCTGCAAAAGGGCAGCGAGGGCATGGAGGAATTCCGCAGCAAATACAACGTCGCCGACGTGCTCCTGATCGACGATATCCAGTTCATCGCCGGCAAGGAGCAGACGCAGATCGAATTTTTCAACACCTTCAACACCCTTTACGACGCGCACAAGCAAATCGTCCTCACCTCCGACCGGCCGCCGCGCGAAATCTATACGCTGGACAAACGCATTCAGTCGCGCTTTGAGATGGGCCTGCTCGCCGACATCCAGCCGCCCGACTATGAGACAAAGATCGCCATTCTCAAACAGAAATGCGAGATCATCAACCTGAGCGTCTCCGACACGCTCCTCAAATACATCGCTACCAACGCGACGGCCAACGTCCGTCAGCTCGAAGGCATTCTGAACCATCTCAAAGCCGATCACGACCTGGAAGGCGGCGAGGTCACGATGGATACGGTGCGCCGCGCCATCAAGGACATCCTCATCGGCACGGGGACCAAGCCGACGCCGTCGCTGATCATCGAGGAGGTCAGCAAATACTATAACATCAACCCCGACCGCATCAAGGTCGCCAACCGCTCCAAGGATATCGTCATGCCCCGGCAGATCGCCAGCTATATTTTGCAGCAGCTCACCGACCTCTCGCTCAAAGAAATCGGCTCCGAGCTCGGCGGCCAGCACTACACCACCGTCATCAGCTCGATCAACAAAATCAAGAGCGAAATGCGCGACAATCCCGAGGTCGCCAACATCGTCAAGGACCTCATCAGCAACCTCTCGGACGCCGACGCTTCCATATAATTTTCCACGCTTTCCTCCACATTCCACATCTTTTTTTCCACATCGTCCACGCGCGCTTTTTCCCGCATGGAAAGCATAGGATAACTCCCCGCCCCGTCCACACCGGCGTGTGGACGCGAATTTCCCCAATTTTCCAGCAGTTCCGGAGTTTTCCACAGTACCCACAGCCCCTATAACTACGACTATAATCAATACATATAGAGAACGCTTTTCCCGAAACCGAGAGGCGGCGGGGAACGCGCCTGATTTTTTCCGCCGCCCCGCGGCGAACACGCCGACGCATCCAAACCGATTTTTCCCGGCTTGATTCCAGCCGGTATCATTCCGTCCGGCCCTCTGCGCCGGACCACGGAGGACTTTACACATGAAATTCAGCTGCACCAAACAATCGCTTCAAGAGGCGATCTCCGCCGCCGGCCGCGCCGTCGCCTCCAAAAGCACGATTCCAGCGCTCGAAGGCCTGCTCGTCAACGCCGACGAGACGCTGCAAATCACCGGCTTTAACTTAGAGCTCGGCATCACCTGCGCCGTCGAGGCCGACGTCACGGAGACGGGCGTCGCCGTTTTCAACGCCGCGACGTTCACCGACATCGTTCAGAAGCTCCCCAACGACATGGTTTTTATCGAGGTCGACGAGGATTACAGAATTTCCGTCCGCTGCGGCATCGCCCGGTTCAGCCTCGCCGCCATGCCCAGCGACGAATTTCCCGAGCTGCCGGTCGTCGAAGACGGGCAGTCGCTGACGATCCCCTCGGAAACGCTGCGCTCGATGATTAACCAGACGGTCTTCTCCGTCTCGGTGCTCGACACCAAGCCCGTGCTCACCGGAGTGCTGTTCGACGTCGCCGGAGATACGCTGCGCGCCGTCGCCTCCGACAGCTCGCGGCTCGCCGTGCGCGAGGAGACGATTCCGACCGATCACATCGATAACGTCAGCTTCATCGTCCCGTCGGCAGCGCTGCGCGAGGTCGAAAAGCTCCTCAAAAAAGACGATTCGGACGTCGAGCTCCGCATCTCCAAAAAGCACATGACCGTCGTCAACGGCGCTTCGACGCTGGTGACGCGGCTTTTAGAGGGGCAGTTTATCAAATACGACCATTTTCTCGCCTTTGCGCACGCCAACTGCGTCACGGTCGACCGCGAGGCCTTCTCCGAAAGCGTCGGCCGCATGGACGTCAAGAACTCCGACCGCATTAAAAACTCGATCCGCTGCGGCTTCGGCGAGGGAATCATCCGCTTCAACTACGTCTCGTCGCGCGTCACAGGCTACGACGAATGCGGCTACGAGGGCGAATGCGAGCCGATTGAAATCGGGCTGTCCAACAAATTCGTCTCCGACGCGCTGCATGTGATCGAGGATGAAAAAATTCACCTCTGCTTCAACTCGCCGTCCTCGCCGTTTGTCATAAAGCCTGTCGAAGGCTCGAAATATCAGTATATCATCGCGCCGGTCAGGCTCGGCTAAGGGGCGGCAAAGCGATGAGCGAGGCGGTTTTTATCGGCACGGATTTTATCCGGCTGGACGCGTTTTTAAAGCTCTGCGGCGCGGCGACGACCGGCGGAGAGGCCAAGCTCGCCGTCGTCGGCGGCCTTGTCCTCGTCAACGGCGAGGTCTGTACGGCGCGCGGCAGAAAATTGCGTGAAAACGATGAAATAACCTATGAAAATGCGGTTTATACCGTTAGAAAATGGATAAAATGAATATATTAGAACTTCGCCTGCTCAATTACAGAAATTTTGAAAACGAGATGGTTTCGCTGCACCCGTTGGTCAACATCATCTCCGGCAACAACGCCGAGGGGAAGACCAACCTCATCGAGAGCATTTTTTACCTCTCGACGCTGAGGCCCGTGCGTCCGGTCAAGGATCGGGAGCTGATCTCGCGCGGCTGCGGCTTTGCCAAGCTCGAAGCGGCTATCAACGGGGCCGAGCGCGCGCATACGCTCGAAGTCACGCTTTCGCAGACCGAGCGCAAGCGCATGGTGAAAAACGGCGTCGTGCAGAAAAAGGCGTCCGACTTTATCGGCACGCTGCGCACCGTGCTCTTTTCGCCCGACGACATGAATCTCATCAAGGAGACGAGCGTCAAACGGCGGCGCATGGTCGACATCGCGCTCTGCCAGCTGCGGCCGAATTATCTGATTCACCTGAGCGAATACAACCGCGCCCTCGAACAGAAAAGCCGGCTGCTGCGTTCGATCGAGGAAAAGCCCTCCCTCGTCGAAATGATCCCCGCCTATAACGAGCGGCTCGCCGTACACGGCGCGAACATCATCGCTTACCGGCACCGGTACTTGCAGCAGCTCCGGCAGCATTCGGCGGCCGTGGCCGAGGCGATCAGCGGCGGCAAAGACAGAATGGATCTGCGCTACGTCTCGCTGTCGAATATCCCCGACACCTCGCTGCCCGCCGCCGACCTGGCCGAGTTGATCCGCGCCCATCAGAAGAGCCACTATCAGGCCGAGCTAGCCTCAAAAACGTGTCTCTCCGGCCCGCACAAGGATGATTTTGAAGTCAGCGTCAACGGCGCGGCGGCAAAGAGCTTTGCCTCGCAGGGACAGATCCGCACGGCGGTTTTATCCTTGAAGCTCGCCGAGAGAGACATCGCGCAGAAGGACAGCGGCGAATATCCGGTGCTTTTGCTCGACGACGTGCTTTCGGAGCTGGACGGAGACCGGCAGAACTTCGTGCTGAACCGCATCAATTCGGGGCAGGTCGTCATATCAAGCTGTACGATGGACAAATACGCCGAGATTTCAAAGGGCAGGCTCTTTAAGATCCGCAACGGCTCGGTCGTCCATGTTCAGGACATATAGAAAGGACGAGACATGTATCTGCATCTCGGCTCCGGCACGGTCGTGCGCGCGCGCGACGTCGTCGCCGTTTTCGATATGGATAACGCCACGGTCAACGCGACGACGCGCCGCTTTCTGACCGAGGCGCAGAAAAAAAAGCGCGTCGTCACCGTCGGTGAGGAGCTGCCGAAGTCGTTTGTGCTCAGCGGCGGCGGGACGGTGTACGTCTCGCCGGTCTCGTCGCAGACCATCGGCAGGCGGGCCGGACGGCGGCTGGACGAAGAGACCGTCTCCGGCAGTTAAAAAAAGAAACATCCGCGCGGGCGGCGAACAGGCCGGATAGGGACAAAAGGGCTTGTTTCCGCCGCCGCTTTGAAGAGGTTTAGGGATAAAAAACCGCGGAGGCCGCGGCCGGACGGAAAAAGCGGCAAAGCCAACGAGAGACAAACGTAAGGAGCAACACAATCGATTATGAGTGAAACAAACCGCATAGAAAACTACGACGAGAAGCAAATTCAGGTTTTGGAGGGGCTTGAAGCGGTCAGAAAGCGCCCGGGCATGTACATCGGCACGACGTCGCTGCGCGGGCTGCACCATTTGGTCTATGAGATTGTCGACAACGCCATCGACGAGGCGCTCGCCGGCGCCTGCGACACCATCACCGTCTCCATTCTCCCCGGCGACGTCATCCGCGTCACCGACAACGGCCGCGGCATTCCGACGGGCGAAAACGAAAAGCTTCATATTTCCACGGTCGAGGTCGTCTACACCGTGCTCCACGCCGGCGGAAAGTTCGGCGGCGGCGGCTACAAGGTCGCCGGCGGCCTGCACGGGGTCGGCGCCAGCGTCGTCAACGCCTTGTCCGAATGGCTTGAAGTCGAGACCAATTTTGACGGAAAAGACGTGATGATGCAGCGTTATGAGCGCGGCATCCCCTGTTTTGCGCTGAAAAAGATCGGCGAGAGCGAAAGAAAAGGAACAAAGGTCACCTTTAAGCCCGACGCGCAGATCTTTGAGGAAACGGTATTTGACTACGATACGCTTTTGGCGCGGCTGCGCGAGCAGGCGTTTTTAAACCGCGGCGTGCGCATCGTCCTCGCCGACGAGCGCGGCGAGGAGAGAAAAGAGGCCGATCTCTTTTACGAGGGCGGGATCTGCTCGTTTGTGGAGTTTCTCAACAAGGGCAAGGACGTGCTGCACCCCGAGGTGATCTATGTCTCCGGAACCAAAGACACCTCGTTTGCCGAGATCGCGCTCCAATATAACGACAGCTATAACGAGAATATCCTCTCGTTTGCCAACAACATCCACACCGGCGAGGGCGGCATGCACGAGCTGGGCTTTAAAAACTCGCTGACCAAGGTCATTAACGACTACGCGCGCAAGCGAAACTATCTCAAAGCCGACGACAAAAATCTGGCCGGAGAAGACGTGCGCGAGGGCCTCTCGGCGGTCATCAGCGTCAAGCTGACCGACGCGCAGTTTGAGGGGCAGACCAAGACCAAGCTCGGCAACTCCGAAATCCGCACGCTCGTCGAAGGCATCGTCTACGACAAGCTGGCCGCTTTCCTGGAAGAGAACCCCGCCGTCAGCAAGGCGATTCTCACCAAGGCGGTCGACGCCTCGCGCGCCAGAGAGGCCGCGCGGAAGGCGCGCGAAAACACGCGGCGCAAATCCGTTCTCGAATCGGGCAACCTGCCGGGCAAGCTCGCGGACTGTCAGGAGCGCGACCCGGCCAAGACCGAGCTCTATATCGTCGAGGGCGATTCGGCCGCCGGCAGCGCCAAGCAGGGGCGCGATTCAAAATATCAGGCGATTCTGGCGCTCTGGGGCAAAATGCTCAACGTCGAAAAGGCGCGCGTCGACAAGATCTATAATAACGACAAGCTCTCGCCGGTCATCATGGCGCTCGGCGCCGGATTAGGCGCCGAGTTCGATCCGGTGAAGCTCCGCTATCACAAGATCATCATCATGGCCGATGCCGACGTCGACGGCATGCACATCCGCTGCCTGCTGCTGACGTTCTTCTACCGGTTTATGCGTCCGGCCATCGAGGGCGGCTATATCTACATCGCCCAGCCGCCGCTGTATAAGGTCACCAAGGGCAAGCAGATTCGCTATGCGTACTCGGAAAAGGAGTTCAATACGATTCTCGAAGAGCTCGGCCCGGTGCCCGACGACGCGGTGCAGCGCTACAAGGGCCTCGGCGAAATGGACGCCGAGCAGCTCTGGGAGACGACCATGGATCCCAAGCACAGGACGCTTCTGCGCGTCGAGCTGGCCGACGCCGTCGCCGCCGACCAGATGTTTACCATGCTCATGGGCGACGAGGTCGCGCCGCGCCGCGAATACATCGAGGCCAACGCCAAGTACGTCGAGAATTTGGACATATAGGAAAATCCATTCGCGGCAGGCCGCGAATGGGTGGGAAGCGGGCTGGATGCTGCGGGCGGAAACCGGCAGTTTTGCTGTGGGAAAGGCTGCGGTGGTGCGCGTCGGCGGCAGCGGCTGAAACGGGGCGATGAGGGGACGCGGAGAACGCGCCGGCCCGCCGCCGCGGGCTCGCACAAGCTCGCCTGAAAGGTGTTTTTTCGGGAAGTAAATTCCCGAAAAAACGGATTGGATGGATGCCCGCGAGTAAACCGCGGGCAGAGCGGGAGAAACGCGCGGCCTGTTTGGGGGCGCGAGAGGCTCCCGAAGGGGTGTTTTTGAAAATTTATTTTCAAAAAACGGATTGGATAAAAGTCCGCGGGGAAACCGCGGGCGGAGCGATAAAAAACGGCTTTGCAGGCGGCGTATCGGTTTTGCCCGTTTGATCGAACACAGCGGCGCGCCGCGCGGCGGCCGGTTTCAGAGAGAGATCATTTTTCCCGTCCGCGCCTGTTCAAACGCAATGCTGGAAAGGATAAACATCAAAAAACATGGAAATCGATTTTGAAAACCAGAAGATCATCGACGTAGACATCGAGCGAGAGGTCAAGAAATCTTTCATGGAGTACGCCGTCAGCGTCATCATCAGCCGGGCGCTGCCAGATGTGCGCGACGGCTTGAAGCCGGTTCAGCGGCGTATCCTGTATACGATGTTCGACACGAATCTGACGCCCGACAAGTCGTACCGCAAGTCGGTCACCGCCGTCGGCGACGTTTTGGGCCGCTATCACCCGCACGGCGACACGTCGGTTTACGACGCCATGGTGCGTCTGGCGCAGGATTTCTCGCTCCGCTATCCGCTGGTAGACGGGCACGGAAATTTCGGCTCCGTCGACGGCGACCCCCCGGCCGCCTACCGTTATACCGAGGCGAAGCTGCAAAAGCTGAGCATGGAGATGCTCCGCGACATCGAAAAGGACACCGTCAGCTTTATGCCAAACTTTGACGGGCGGCTCAAAGAGCCGGCCGTGCTGCCGTCGCGGTTTCCAAACCTGCTCGTCAACGGCTCGGTCGGCATCGCCGTCGGCATGGCGACCAACGTCCCGCCGCACAACTTAGGCGAGGTCATCGACGGCGTGATCTGTCTGCTGGAAAACCCCGACGCGGATATGGAAGAGCTGATGACCCACATCAAGGGCCCCGACTTTCCGACCGGCGGCATCATTCTCGGCATGGCCGGCATCCGCTCGGCCTACGCGACCGGCCGCGGCCACATCAAGGTGCGCGCGCGCACGGAGATCGAGGAAGAAGCGAACGGAAAGAGCCGCATTGTCGTCACCGAGATCCCCTATATGGTCAACAAGGCCAAGCTCTGCGAGGCCATCGGCAATCTGGTCAAGGAAAAGCGCGTCGAGGGCATTACCGCCATCCGCGACGAGTCGAACCGGCTCGGCATGCGCGTCGTCATCGAGCTGTCGAAGTCGGCGAACGCCAACGTCGTTCTGAACCGGCTCTTCCAGTATACGCAGTTGCAGGACACCTTTGCGGTCAATATGCTCGCCATCGTCGACAACACGCCGAAGGTGCTGACGCTGCGCGATACGCTCGTCTACTATCTCAACCACCAGAAGGAAATTATCCTGCGCCGGACGCAGTTCGACCTCAAAAAGGCGCTCGACCGCGCCCATATTCTCAAAGGTCTGCGCATCGCCGTCGATCATATCGACGAGGTCGTGCGCATCATCCGCGCCTCGGCGTCGGTCGCCGACGCGAAAAAGGCGCTGATGGAGCGCTTCTCCGGCGAGGAGGTCTCCAACCTTCTGCGCCGCGGCGAAGCGTATGACGACGAGGCCGACAACACCGCCGGACTCACCGAGGAGCAGGCCACGGCGATCGTCAGCATGACGCTCGGCCAGCTCACCGGCCTCGGCGTCGACAAGATCGAAAAAGAGCTCGAAGAAAAGATGGCCGCCGTGCACGAATGCCGTCTGATCATCGGCAGCGAGGCGCGCGTCGGCGAGATCATCAAGGAAGAGCTTTTGGAAATCAAGAAAAAATTCGGCGACGCGCGCCGCACGGTCATCGAGCCCGTCGACAACGAGATCGACGTCGAGGACCTCATCAAGGAGGAGACCTGCGTCTACACGCTGACGCGGCTCGGCTACATCAAGCGCCTCCCCGCCGACACCTACCGCGTCCAGCGGCGCGGCGGCCGCGGCGTCTCCGGCATGAGCATCCGCGACGAGGACGTGGCGGATACGCTGTTCGTCGCGGGAACTCACGATTACATCCTCTTCTTTACCGACGCCGGCCGCGTTTTCCGCATGAAGGGCTATCAGATCCCCGAGGCGGGGCGCACGGCCAAGGGGACGAATATCGTCAACCTCTTACAGCTCGAAAGCGGCGAGCGCGTCACCGCGATGCTGCACGTCGCCGATTCCGACGAGGATAAATTCATGGTCATGGCGACGAAGCGCGGCGTCATTAAGCGCCTCTCCGTCTCCGAGATCCGCTCCTTCCGCAAGACGGGGCTGCGGGTTCTGACGCTCGCCGAGGGCGACCAGCTCATCGGCGTCCTGCTCACCGGCGGCGAGGACGATATCCTGCTCGGCTCCAAACAGGGTCAGGCCGTGCGGTTTTCCGAGAATACGGTGCGCCCCATGGGCCGGACGGCGGCGGGCGTCATCGGCATCCGGCTCGCCGAGGGCGACGAGGTCGTCGGCGCGGCCGTAGCGACGCCGGGCAGCTATGTGCTGACGGTCACGGAAAACGGCTTCGGCAAGCTGACCGAGGAGGACCGCTTCCCGCGCCATAACCGCGGCGGCAAGGGCGTTTTGATGCACCAGCTCACCGACAAGACCGGCGCGGTCGCGGGCATGATGGTCTGCTCGCCGGACAGCGGCGTGTTCCTGATTACCAGCGAGGGCACGATGATCCGCACCGAGCTCTCCTCTGTCCGCATCTGCGGCCGCAGCTCGCAGGGCGTCATCGTCATGCGCACGCAGGAGGGCGAGCGCGTCATCAGCCTCGCCGCCGCGCCAAATGAGGACGATGAGGAAGCCGTTGAGGAAAACGAGGAAAACGAGGAAAACAACGGCGCGCTCGCAGAGGAAATTTCAGAAAATCAAACGGAAATCGACAAAATCGACGAGGATACGAATGAATAACCGCCGAATTGATACCGGCCGCTATGTGGAAAACTATGTGGAAACTGTCAGTATCCTGCATAAAGGCGAATGGGAACACCCGGCCGCCGGTTCGGCGGGCGGCGAAAAAGACATAAACCGCG
>ERZ772860.2185-NODE-2185-length-11719-cov-2.785837_pt1 | contig 11719 bp, 9 predicted proteins | sample MGYA00511342_ERZ772860 | MGnify/ENA primary metagenome ERZ772860 (study PRJEB29015, sample SAMEA2737665) | human gut metagenome | biome: human gut; feature: human-associated habitat; material: faeces | place: China | collected 2012 ... | reverse complement strand
TTCGTTGTCAATTTCACTATTACAAAGAACATTACGGCCGCTACGGGCAACCGCCAGGTTTATGTGCGCCTGTTGCAACCTACCAACAGCGTGGTTAACGCTTCCGGCTCGTTCGATTACGAGAACCGCTCGCTGCAGTATTCGGCCACCAAGGTCATAGAATATACCGGCGAAGAGCAGGCAGTAACGCTGTATATCCCGGTAAACGAAACACTTGGCAAAGGACAATACCGCGTGGACATATTTGTTGACAACAACAATGTCGGAACCGGTACGCTCTTGATGGAGAAATAATTTTTACGGAACAAAGACTTGCGGCTGCCTCCGGGTTTACGGAGGCGGCCGTTTTTGTTTGTGAAATCCCGTCGGCCGATATGCAATTCGGACAAAGCGAGACGCAAAATCAGGGTAAGAAAAACGGGCTTTCAGACGGTAAAAAATGTATGCTCATTTTCAGAAGGTTATACACAGGTCGGAGAAAAGAAAAAATTCAAGGCACATATTTTAAAATATGTGCCTTGAATTTTAAAATATCTCAGACCTATTTTATGCCTTCCGCGAACACAGGTAAAACAATACGGACAGAAACGGATAAGAAACCGTGACTCTTTTTTTATCCTCGGATGTTAGGCGAAACGAAAGCGGCCGCCGGCCGTTTTTGGTGCATGTATATTCCTGTTGCAACTTATGCGGGTGCGTTACGTGGCATGTACGTGCCACTCTCTCGCAATTGCGGCACAAATTAAGCCCGTACACTGCATGTGCACGGGCTTAGTTGTATGCTTTCGACAGTAAGTGTTATCTTGTGCCTACAATCTTTGTGGGTGGAAGCTCGGCGTTGCGTTTTTCAACGGCCTTCACCACGTTTTCGGCAAGGGTGCGGAACGCTTTTCCTGCAATCGAGTTCTCGTCAAGGGCCACGGGCTCGCCGTTGTCGCCGCTTTCGCATACCGACTGCACTATGGGTATCTCGCCCAGCACGGGCACTTTCATCTCCTCGGCCAGCCGGCTTACGCCTCCCTTCCCGAAGATGTAATATTTGTTTTCGGGCAGTTCGGCCGGGGTGAACCACGACATGTTTTCAACCAATCCGAGTATTGGCACGTTAACGCTCTTGTTGCGGTACATGTCTATACCTTTGCGTGCGTCGGCCAGAGCCACCTGCTGGGGCGTGCTTACTATCACGGCGCCGGTTATGGGTATGGTCTGCAACAGGGTGAGGTGTATGTCGCTTGTGCCCGGCGGGGTGTCGAGTATGAAGTAGTCCAAATCGTCCCATTCGGCGTCGGCAATGAGTTGCTTCAGTGCATTGCTGGCCATTGCTCCGCGCCATAACATAGCTGTGTCGGGCTTTACGAAGAATCCTATCGACAACATTTTTATGTTGTAGTTTTCGGCGGGAATGAGCATTTGTTTTCCGTCTACCATTTCGCCGTAAGGCTGGAAGTCTTCCAAGTGGAACATCTTTGGTTGCGATGGCCCGAAGATGTCGGCATCGAGCAGTCCTACCTTGTATCCCATTTTTGCCAACGATACGGCCAGGTTGGCGGCAACGGTGGATTTGCCTACGCCGCCCTTGCCCGACGATACGGCCACGATGTTCTTAACGTGCGGCAGTACCGGTTCCGGCTCGGCTTGCGGTTTGTCGGCCTTGCGGGTGTTTATCGTAACTTCTACGTCCTGGCTTACGTAGGCCTTTATTGACGCTTCGGCAGCGCGGACTACGGATTTCTTGAACGGGTCGGTTTCTTTTTCGAATATCAGGGTGAACGATACCTTGTTTCCGTCGATACGTATGTTGTCGTCAACCATCCCGGCTTCGACAATGTTTTTCCCCGTTCCCGGGTAGCGCACTTTTTCGAGCGCTTCGGTAATCAGTTTAGGATAGATATTCATGACTTGTTTGTATCTTGTTTTTCGGTTCTTATTTTGATGTTTCGAGCGATGAGCGTTTCTGCCTGTTGTAACTGCGGTATGTGTCGAGAGGTATCTCCACGTCGGGCTCGCGCAGCGTTCCGGCGTGTGGCAGGGCGAAACTGATAAACTTAATCTTTATTCCCCGTGCAATCCATTGCGATTCGTAGTACGTTTGAATGCCCGTTACTTCAGGCAAGAGGCCGGAGTCGGCATATATGTCGGTGCTGCACGCCAGCAGCGGCAATTTGTTTTCCTTTACAACGTGGTATGTGTATGTAAAAAGGAAATTGCTGTCGGTCTTGACGTTTATGGTACCGCCGTCTTTCAGGAAACGCCTGTATCGCTCGAGAAAGAACGTGGATGTCATGCGCTTGCTTGCCCGTTTCATTTGGGGGTCGCTGAAAGTAAGCCACAGTTCATCCACTTCGTCGGGAGCGAACAGCTTGTCGATGTTTTCAATCTCGGCGCGGAGAAATGCCACATTGTCGAGCCGGTCTTCAAGAGCCTGTGTGGCGCCTGTCCACATGCGCGACCCTTTTATGTCGATTCCTATGTAGTTGCGCTCGGGATTCTTTTTGCCAAGGGCAACGGCATATTCCCCTCTTCCGCAGCCGAGTTCAAGTACAAGCGGGTTGGAGTTCGAGAAGGCTTTCTCGTTCCAGCAGCCTTGCAACGGGCAGCCTCCTGACATAAGCGTATGGTAAGGATATTGGTAAACATTGGGGTATGTTTCCATGTCGGCAAACTTGGCAAGCTTGTTACGTCCCATATCGTTTTTTGTGTTGTGCTTGCAAAGTTAAGAATTTTTGCGCATGTTGCGCAATATGTCGGGAATACAGGCCGTAATAAACCTTATCTCCCGGTTTTGTCTGTAAACCCACGCACCTTCTTGGGAGCAGGAAAAAAATATGTCTGACATATTTTGAATTATGTCAGACATATTTTAAAATATCTCAGACGTATTTTCCGGCGTCTCTTTTCCGGCATTCCGCAAATTGCTTTTGCGTTTTACTGCCGGGCGGGCGGTTATAGTTTCATGCTTTCCGGTATTTCGGGCATGGCGCCGTTTTGTGTGCACACGTATGCGCTTACCTCAACAGCCTTTTTGTGCGCCTCGGCAACGGGCAGCCCGCGCAATATGGCGGCGCAGAACGAACCGGTGAACGAATCGCCCGCGCCTACGGTGTCGGCCACATTTACTTTGGGCGTAGGCATGAACGAAACACCGCCTTTGGTGAATATGTAGCTGCCTTTTGTGCCGCAGGTTAATATGACCATTTCGAGGCTGAAATCTTCCATAATCGTGCGGCATACGTTCTCGATGTTACTACTGTCGTAGTTGAACATCCTGCTTACGAGCATTATCTCTTCATCGTTTATCTTCAGGATGTTGCAAAGCTCGAGAGAGTCGTGTATTACGTTGCTTGTATAAAAGTTTTGCCGCAGGTTGATGTCGAAAATACGTATGCAGCCGCTCGGTGTGCTTTCGATGAATTTTCGGATTGTGTTGCGCGATACGGCGTTGCGTTGCGCCAGCGAGCCGAAGCACACTGCCCGGCAGCTGCGGGCGACACTTTCAATTTCGTTTGTGAAAGGTATGTTGTCCCATGCCACGTTTTCTTTTATGTCGTATGCAGGCACGCCTTTCTCGTCGAGGCTCACTTGCACCGAGCCAGTGGGATAGGGGACGGACGGGAAAATGTGGTTCAAATGCTTGCCGTTCATTTCGGCAATGGTATCTTCACCGAGCTTGTCGTTTCCTATTGCGCTGACTGCCATTGTGTCTATGCCGAATTGCCCGGCGTGATAGGCAAAGTTTACGGGCGCGCCTCCTATCTTGCGTCCTTCGGGCAGCATGTCCCAGAGAACTTCGCCCAATCCTACTACTAATCGTTTCATACTGTGTATTTGATTTTATTTATGTAGCTGATAAGATATATTGTTCCTATTGCCATAACTGCCACGGCTCCCACCTGGCCTGCAGCGTCGCTTGCAAAACCCATGAGCAGGGGAAATACCGTTCCGCCGAACAATCCCATAATCATAAGGCCGGATATTTCGTTTTTCTTGTCGGGAACTGACAGCAATGCCTGCGAGAAAATCAGTGAAAATACGTTCGAGTTACCGAAACCAATAAGTGCTATCGCCGCGTAAAGCATAGTCTGTGATGTTCCGAACGCCATTCCTGCCATTCCGAAGGTCATCATAATTACGCTTATGGTGAAGAACAGGCGGTTGCTCATGAAACGCAGCAGGAACGAGCCGCTGAGACAGCCGAATGTGCGGAAAATAAAGTACAGGCTTGTTGCAAACGCCGCTTCGTTGAGGGTAATGCCCACCCGCTCCATGAGAACCTTGGGCGCAGTGGTGTTTGTGCCTACGTCGATACCTACGTGGCACATTATGCCTATGAAAGAAAAGAGTACAACGGGTTTGGTCAGCAGCCGCAGGCAGTCGGCAAACGACGACGAGCGCCCGGCGGGTTCTTCGTCTTTTATGGGAGTAACCGCAAGCATGGCAGCGGCCGCCAGTCCTATGATGAAATACACCAAGAAGAGTGCCCGCCAGCCCAAGCCGAACGTCGGCATTGCGGCAGTGGCTCCCCACATGGCTATGTAAGGAGCGAGAAACGAAGCAATGGCTTTGATGAACTGCCCGAAAGTAAGTGTGCTGGCCAGGTGCTTGCCCTTAATCATTGCGGCAACGAGAGGGTTGAGCGAAGTCTGCATAAGAGCGTTTCCAATGCCTAACAGTGAAAATGCAGCGAGCATAATGCCGAAGTTCTCGCCAAAAAGAGGCAGGATTAAGGAAACAACAGTCACTGCGAGCGATAGCAGTACGGTTTTCTTCCGGCCGATTTTGTTCATGAGTATTCCTGTGGGTACTGAGAAAATCAGAAACCAGAAGAACACTAACGACGGGAATATGTTGGCCGTGGAATCATTAAGTTCGAGGTCGGATTTCACGTAGTTCGAGGCTATTCCCACGAGGTCGACGAATCCCATGGCAAAGAAGCAGAACATCACGGGAATAAGGTAAAACGTAGTGTTTTGTTTCATGGTCGTTTATATGTTTATGTCGTAAATGTCGAGCGATTTTACTTTTGTTTTCTTGCTGCTTTCTATTGTGAACGACTTGTAAGGCTCTGACGGGAACACGATGTTGGTCATTACCGTGCGCCCGCCGTTCGCGAAGATTTCGATACTGCTTTTGTCTACAAACATGCGGAGCTCCTTGAGTGTTCCGCCCAATACCGGCGCAGCAGTTCGGCACGCAAATTCGTTGCTGAAGCCGGTGGTGCCGCTTTCGTGCCTGTTCATCGAAAGCGTGTCGGTAGAAGAGTCGTATTCAACGGTTACTTTTTCGCCCTTGTCGTTGTTGAGCGTAAACTGCAGTTTGGAGTTTTCGGCGGGGTCGAGGCTTATTTTTATTTCGCACGTTCCGTCGTCGTCCAGAAGCTGGGCGGTGAATGCTTTCCTGCCTGCGCTGAACGATTTGTGCAGAGTTTTTTTGCCGCGCAGTTTGAGATATTCCTGCGAAGGTGCGGAACCTACGTATGTCTCTCCGCCGTCGTTGAAGATGAAAAGGTCGCGCGCAATGGAGTTGGCGCTGCGGTATTGCTGTGTGGGCACGCGGTCGGCATACTGCCAGTTGCTCATCCATGCAACAAGGACCTGCCGCCCGTCGGGTGCATTGTCAAAGGACACGGCGGCGTAATGGTCTTTGCCGTAGTCGAGCCATTTGGTTGTTTCGGGCTTCGAATCGCAGGTAAAAGTACGACCGTCGAACGAGCCGGTGAAGTATTGCGTGGCGCTTCCACCGGCCGGGCCTCCGGGATTGATGTTGCATACGAGCACCCATTTCTCCGTCTTTCCGTCGGGCGAAGATACTTTCATCAGGTCAGGGCATTCCCACACGCCTCCGTGGTTGCCGAATCCTTCGCCGAAAGAACTTTCATAGGTCCAGTTCTTGAGGTCGGCCGATGAGTATATGCGCATTTCCTGCCCGGCGGCGAGTATAAGGTTCCATTTCCCTAATTCCTCGTTCCAGAAAACGTTAGGGTCGCGGAAGTCGGGAACATCGCCGATAATCACGGGATTGCCGGGGTATTTGGTGAAAGTGTTGTCGGTGCTGTAGGCTATGCTTTGCGTTTGTTTTTTTCCTGCCGAGGTATAGAACGCCACTATCGCGCCTGCGCCGAAGCCGGCGGTGTTGTTCTTGTCGACCACGCAGCTGCCGCTGAATATTGTGCCGAGGTCGTCGGGCGCAAGTACGGCGGAGCGGTTTTCCCAGTGTATCAGGTCGCGGCTCACGGAGTGTCCCCAGTGCATGTTTTCCCACTGCGAGCCGTATGGGTTCCATTGGTAATAAAGGTGGTACTCGCCGTTGTTGTAGAACATGCCGTTGGGGTCGTTCATCCAGCCGTAGGCAGGTGTGTGATGGTAGAGCGGCCTGTGCGGCTCGCGGTTTGCGGTGTCGAAATCTGCCGACTGGCGAATATGTTGCCAACACACATAGTCCTTGAAGCTGCCGTTTTTCAGCACGTCGCCCAATGCGTTGATGTCGAGCAAAATTTCGCGGCCTTTATAGCCGGATATGTCGAGCGGCACGTAGTAATCCACTTTGTCGGCGGCGAGCCTGACGTTGAGCGACTGCCGTGTTTCGTTGTCGTAGATAATGCTGATGTTGCAAATGCCGGTTTTTTCTTCTACCGGCAGGAGTATGAACCGTTCGTTCGCCTCGAGCCTGAGCATGGCGTGCGACTTGCCGGGAAAGGCCGGTGAGGGTTTTACAATGCCGGCCAGGCATGCAAAGCATAGGGCAAGGGCAATGAACATGGCGAAAAGTTTTTTCCGGGTCATTGCTTCTGTTTTCATGGTGTATAAGGTTTTACGTTGTCATGGAACCTTGCGGCAGGGCGTTTTATCGTGTATGCGCCAAGCGCATGGTAACTGTGCGTAAAGTTATGTTTTTTGTAGTTTACAGGTACAGGTTTTGTTAAAATAATTGGGCTCGCAGTTTTTCCACTTTTAAAACACCGCCAAAATATGTGCCTTGGATTTTAAAATATGTCCGAGAAAATTAAAAATATGTCTGACATATTTTTGATTTTCTCAAAGGTGGTTTTTAAGAGGTGGTAAACGTGTCTGATAACCAGCGAGATACGCTTTGCAAAGGGAGGTGTCTTTCTTTGTCCGCCTTAGGCGAAAGTGAAATGTTAAAACCGTTACAAAGCAAAAGCGCGGAAAGCATAACCTTCCGCGCCTGTCGTGTGAGTTATGTGTGGTGTTTATTCTACAGCCACTTTGTAGGCCACGTTGTTCACGACAACGATGTATATGCCGGGCTGGCGTGTGCCTTTGCTGTCGAGCTGCCGGCCTTCGATGTCGAACACCTCGAACCGGTCGGTGCCGTTTACTTTTATCTGTCGGTTTTCTACCGAAATTTCTGCGTTTTTGTCGGCTGTTATGTCCTTAATCGACACGGGTGTGCCGTTGGGGTCGGATACGAACCATGCCCAGCGGCTGTCGGCAAGGTTGTATTTGTCGAAAGTGGGGACGTTTTGTGCCGAATCGGCCACGAACAGATAGTTGTCTGACGCGCCGTCGTTGTATTTTATGGCTACCTGGTCGTGTGTGAGCTCAATGAATTCGTATGGGTCGGTGCTCATTTTCGTTGTAGTGTTTTCTGCGCTCAAATAATTATCAACCCATGTGCCTTTTGTACTGACATATTTGCGCGACTGCCGGTTGCGCAGGTAATATTTGTTGTCTGAATCGGCGTCGGCAATGAGTTCCCACTCCTGGTAACGGTTGTCGTCGGCCAGGTTGTTTATGAGGAACTTGTATTTCGACGTGCCGGAAGTGGCAGAATTGTCTTCAAGGCATTTCTTTCCGTATTGCGGGTCGGCGCTTACTATCTTGTAGTATATTTTCTGGTCGTTTTCGTCTGTAGCTGGGTAATTCTGTGCCGCAATGCCTGCGGGTGCCGCGAAAGCTGCGGCTATGAGAATAACGAGTGGCTTTATTTTCTTCATATTTGTATTAAATGTATGTTTAAAAACTGAATCACGCAAATTTAATTCTTTTTTGCATTAAAACAGTGCGTTTCGTTTCTTAATTATAATTAAAAAGAGCAATACAACAAATTCCGGCTGTTCTGCAACTTGTAAAAGCTGCAAATGCAGGCCGAATTACGGTAAAAGCAAACGCCGGTTGCGTTGCGAGCGCAGCCGGCGTTTTGTGTTATCTGCTTTATGGCGTATGTTTTACAGCATGTCAGCGTCCTTGTGCAGCTCGTCGCTTTGTGCGTTTACTGCATAAGGCTCGTTGTAGGGCTTTTCGGCGGCTTCCTCTTCAAGCAGGTTGCAGTAGAAAGCGGCATTTGCACCGCAATAGTAAGGGCCAACCCAAAGAAGCCCTATGCCGAAGGTGAGGATACCGAGGAGCAGCCAGCCAATGAAACTGAGGTCGAGCAGGAAAAGCTTCATCTTGTGGCCTTTCATGAGCTGCATGCTTCGCTCGATAGCCCCGTTGTATTTCAGCTCGGGATTGTCGTGCAACACGTACATGGTCATGCGGTAGGAATAGTACTTGATTATTCCCGGCACGATGAGCAGCAGTGCCCAGAGGAAAGTGTAAATTCCTTGAAGCAACATCGTGAACGTGATTCGCATGAAGTCCCTGTAGCCGTCGAACATATTGGCTGTGTTTGCAGTGTCGTGCTGCCCGCGGAGGTTGCGCAGTAATATCATGTAGTACCCCCCAGCCTAATGGAACTATCAGGATTTCGGCCACGATTTGTAGGGTGTTGTACATGGGGCTGTGTTCATCGAACACACCGCCGTCGGCTATCGTTGCTACCATTATTATGATTGCTACTATAGCTATCGCAATGAGTGTGTACACGAGCGATACGCCTGCGTATTTGCCCCAGCGCCCGTCGAGCGAGGCGGAGGCTTCACGTTTCAGTTGGCTGATTGTTTTCATGTCTTTATATATTTATTAAGGTGGGTCAGTCGAGCACGGTGTTCCATCCGTGTATGTCTTCTTCTTCGCCGAGCTGGATGGCGCGCAGTTTGTGATACAGTTTTGTGCATACAGGTCCGGGTTTGCCGTCCTTGCTTATCACGTAGCTGATGTTGCGCTCCAGGTCGTCGATATGTTCTATCGGGCTGATGACTGCTGCCGTTCCGCAAGCGCCGGCCTCCTCGAACGTAGGCAGTTCCTCTTCGGGAATGGGGCGGCACTCCACTTTCATGCCGAGGTCTTTGGCCAGCTGCTGCAGGCTGAGGTTTGTTATCGACGGAAGAACGGATGTAGATTCGGGTGTAATGTATGTGTTGTTCTTTATGCCGAAGAAATTGGCCGCACCGCATTCGTCGATATATTTCTTTTCCTTCGAATCGAGGTAGAACTCGCACGAGTAGCCCCTGTCGTGGGCTATCTTGTTGGCCATAAGGCTTGCCGCATAGTTGCCGCCAACTTTGTATCGTCCTGTGCCGAGCGGAGCAGCGCGGTCGTATTCGCGTATTATAACGTAGTTGGAACTGGCAAAGCCACCTTTGAAATATGGACCAACCGGGGTTACGAAAATAATAAGCAGGTATTCCGTCGAAGGGTGGACGCCCACCTGCGCGCTTGTGCCGATAAGCAGCGGACGTATATATAAAGATGCGTCGTGTCCATAGGGGGGGACGAATTCACGGTTCAGCTCTACGGCTTTCACGACCATTTTCTCGAACAACTCTACAGGGGGCTCGGCCATGAGAATGCCGCGGCATGTGCTTTGCAGCCTCTTGGCATTTTCGCGCATGCGGAATATCCTGACTTTGCCATCCTTGCAGCCGTGTGCCTTGAGCCCTTCGAAAGCTTCCTGCCCGTAGTGCAGGCATGTGGCAGCCATGTGAATGTTAATCGTGGTTTCTGATGAAACCTCTATCTCTCCCCATTTACCGTTGCGGTAATAGCATCGAACGTTATAGTTCGTCGGAATGTAGCCGAACTTCAGGTTCGACCAGTCAATTTTTTCCATTTGATATTATAGTTTCTTGTTCTGTTTCTCTTTTCTCATTTCTGCAAAATTACTTTTTTTATGATTACATAGCGTTAAATGTATAACATAATTGCACAAAAAACATATTATTGTTCAATGAAAGCGCGTTTTTGCGACGTTCCGGCCGGTGATTGAAAGGTGGCGTAAGGAAAAATAACGGCTTTTCTTCATACGTTATAAAATAATAGGTATCTGACAAACGTTTTATATGCGTATTTTAAAACTGCCATTGTGAACGTTTTCTTGTGAAAATGTTGCTACGTTGCGAAAAAAAACAGAAATTTCATTAATAGTCTTTGCCGTTTCTGAATAAAGACTTACCTTTGTTCGGGTTAAGGCAGCATGAAAGAACCTAATAAAAGAATCATAATATCAACAATCAAAACAAATTAAGTTAAAAGATGGAAAAAGCAACTGTTAAGACGCCTAAGGCCAAAAAGCCGCAGGCACAGAGCGCAGGTTTCAAAGGTATCAAAGCTGCGTGGATCGTTATGGTGGTATGCTTCGTGGTAGCATATTGCTTCTATGAATTCGTTCTCGGTAATCCCGCTAACTTCCAGGGCGGTGACAACGCAAATCAGCCTATCCAGGGTAACTTGCTCGGAACAATGTACAAAGGTGGTTTCATGGTGCCCATCATCATCTGCTTCCTCCTCACTGACTTCGCAATCATCATCGAGCGTCACTTCGCTCTCCGCACTGCTTTCGGCAAGACAAGCCTTGTTAAGTTTGTGGATGGAATAAAGAAAGCACTTGCAGCAAATGATCTCGCTAAGGCACAGGCTCTCTGCGATCAGCAAAGGGGCTCGGTTGCAAATGTGGTTTCTGCAACCTTGAAGAAATACAAGGAAATGGAAGAGAACACCGTTCTCTCGAAAGAGCAGAAAGTGCTTGCAATCCAGAAAGAGCTCGAAGAGAGCACAGCTCTTGAAATGCCTACCCTCCAGCAGAACCTTCCTATTCTCGCAACGCTCACCACGCTCGGTACGCTGTCGGGACTTTTCGGAACGGTTATGGGTATGATCAAGTCGTTCGCCTCTCTTGCAGGTGAAGGCGGTACAGACTCGGCCATGCTTTCAGTCGGTATCTCCGAGGCACTTGTAAACACCGCTGCGGGTATCGCAACGGCTGCGTTCGCACTCATCGGTTACAACTTCTACACAAACAAAATCGATAAATTAACGTTCAGCCTCGACGAAGTAGGCTTTACAATCGTACAGACTTTCTCGGCTACACACTAATCAACAAAAAGAAAGGTTAAATCATGGGACGATTTAAAATAAAAAAACAAGATGTCTACATCGACATGACGGCGATGAGTGACGTCACGGTCCTGCTGCTTACTTTCTTCATGTTGACTTCTACGTTTATCAAACCTGAACCCGTAAAGGTAAATACGCCCGGGTCTGTATCGGACATAAAGATTCCCGAATCGAACATCATCACCATATTGGTTGAAGCGAACGGAAGGGTATTCCTCTCGATGGACAAAAAAGGTGACTTGATGTCGGTACTCGATCAAATGCAAGATAAGTACGGCATAAGTTTCACAAGTGCCGAGAAAAGGACATTCGGACTGTCACCCGCGTTCGGTGTGCCAATGGCCCAGATGAAGGCTTTTCTCGATTTGCCCGAAGAGGAGCAGACCGCTTATCTTAAAAGCAGTGCAAACCCAGGCGTTCCGTGCGATTCGTTGCACAACGAGTTTAAGGACTGGATTAAGTGCGCGCGCGATGTCAATCCTGAC
>ERZ772860.2180-NODE-2180-length-11746-cov-3.919767_pt1 | contig 11746 bp, 12 predicted proteins | sample MGYA00511342_ERZ772860 | MGnify/ENA primary metagenome ERZ772860 (study PRJEB29015, sample SAMEA2737665) | human gut metagenome | biome: human gut; feature: human-associated habitat; material: faeces | place: China | collected 2012 ... | reverse complement strand
GCCTTATCCTTCTACCTTTTTTATTCAACTGTCCAATATCTATTGTACTCTTACATTTTCTATCGGAAAATAAATTTTTCCTCCGTATGGGCGTCCAATGGCGCAGGACAAAGCGACCGGCGGTTTGGCAGAAGGGATAGAGCTTCCGGCTGGCTTGAAAACGGACGCTGCCGGAAGCGCATGCGGACAGAACAAATATTTGATTTTTCAGGGGGGGAGGCGTGGCAAAGTCCTGAATATGGGACACCTATCATGCTATAATTTTGTCAGAACAAACGATCAAAACAGCGGAGGGACTTGGTTCCGGCCGCTTGAAACGGAGGAACATCGGATGGAACTGACGCTGGCCATTTTACTGCTGCTTGCTTTTATCGCTTCAAGAACGGGGCGCAGCCGCCGGAAAAAGGCGCGGCGCGCCCGCTGCGCGAGGCTGTCGGAGGAAACCCGCGCGGCGCGCGGCGCGCAGGTCATTTCGATTGAGGAGTGCGCCGCGCGCTGTGGGCGGACGCTGTATGAAAAAAGGCGCATGTGCCGGTGAGAGGGTCTGTGCGCTGCGGAGGACGGGATGCGGGCGGTCTGAAAGCCGCGCGCATCCTTTTTTCATCCGGCGGAGGCTTTGGCGAAAAAACAGCGGAAACGCTTGTGTTTTGCGGCGGCGGACGGTATAATATATCCATCCTATCCGATGGATCTATGCGTCGCGGTGAAAGCGGCTCATGCGGTCTTTCGGCTGAACGGAACCGCAGAGGGAGGGAACGCAGATGCTGACACAGCGCTTTGGTTCGGATCTGCAAACGGACGCTGAATTTGTGGAGTCGTTTCTGCGCGCAGTGGAAAGACATCCCGGCTGCTGCGACGAGGTGTGGCTGGCGAGCCATTACGGCTTTCCGCCGATCGAGGCGCACAGGTGCGCGGCGGAGGCGCTGGCCGGCGTGGCGGAAAAGCTGCGCGCGGCGGGGCTGCGCGTCTCTTTGCAGATTTCCAACACCATCGGACACGGGCAGTATATGTGCGCCCGCGACAACAGCGGGCTTGTGTATCCCGGCTCGCCGGCGGAGCATATGGTCGGGCCGGACGGAACCGTCGCCGATTACTGTTTTTGCTGGAACGGAGAGCATTTCCGCAGCTATGTCGAAGCGGAGATGCGCGAATACGCGCGCCTGCGGCCGCATTGCGCCTGGGTGGACGACGATATCCGCGCCTCCAATCACGCGCCGGTCGATTTCGGCTGCTTCTGCGACGGCTGTATCGCCAAATTCAACGCGCGGTACGGCGCGGCGTTTGACCGGCAGACGCTCGTCGAGGCGATCAACTACGGCGGCGGGAGCTGGCGCCAGCGCTGGGTGGCGTTTGTCCGCGGGGGAATCGCGGAGCTGGCGGAGCTGATCGCCGCGACGATCTGCGAACGGTCGCCGGAGACGTATATGGGGCTGCAATACTGCGCGCACGGCGGTTATACCGGCTACGGCTATGAATATCTCTTCGACGCGATGCGCCGTGGCAGCGGAAAAAATCCGAAAAGCCGTCCGGGCGGCGGCGCGTACGACGACCACAACCCGAACGCTCAGATTCAGAAAGCCTTTCTCCTCTCGTGGCAGAACAGCATGCTGCCAGACTATGTGACGGAGATCCGGCCGGAGATCGAAAACCTTCCGTTTTATGTATACGGAAAAACGCCCGCAGGCACCTGCTATGAGACGAGCCTGTATCTGGCCTCCGGCGCCAACGCGATGAGCTACTCGATGCTGATGGGCATGGAGGAGCCGATGGCGTATCACGAGCGGTTTTTCGCCGCCTTTGCGAAGCACCGGCATTACTGGGAGGCGCTTGCGGCCGCAAACGACGGCACGACGGCGAACGGGCTGTGCCTCTGCCTTTCCGAGTCGATGTGGGAGCGCCGGCTGGCGCGCGACGAGCGGCCGTTTGCGTGGAACGGCGAGCCCTACCTGTGCGGTACGGAGCTGGCGAGAACGGCGATTCCGCTCACTTATGGTATCAACCGGCAAAAGAACCCCGTCTATCTGCTGCACTACCATGCCGCGGAGGGATTAAGCGACGGCGATATCGCCTATCTCCTGACCCAACCGGTGCTGACGGACGGCCGCTCTCTCGACGTTTTGGCGCGGCGCGGCTATGCGGACTGTTTTTCGGCGAGAGCCGTGCCGCTGAACACCCAGCGCTTCTATGAGAAAGTTTTGCCGCACCGGGTCAACGAATCGCTGAATGCGGAGCGTTTCGGCGGCGGTTTTACCAAAAACGAGAATTTTTTGCTCGTCGACACGGGCGGCAGCGAACCGCTGACCTGTTATCAGACCGGCAGCGTCGACGCGGAGCCGCTTGACAGAGACGGCGCGTATCCGTTCGGGATCGCCTCGGCGGTCGTCGCGACCGCAAAGGGCGCGCGCTGGGCGGTGTTCGGAAAGGAACCGTGGAACGCAAACATCAGCTTCGCGCGCAGAAATCAGCTTTTGCGCGCCGCCGAAGAGATCGCGGGCGGTCCGCGCTTCGCCGCGATTCTCGAATCGCGGCAGCAGGCGGTGCTTCTGCCCCGCGAGGACGCGGCGATGCGGACGACGAGCGTCTCCGTGCTCAACTGTACGGTCGGCGTCTCGGAACCGCTGCGGCTGCGCATCCGCCGCCCTGCCGGGGAGCGTTTTGCGTTTGAGACCGCCGAAGGGCGGATCGAGGGGCTGCCGTTTGAGCGCGACGGATCGGATTATCTGGTGACGGCGCCGGAAATCATGCCGTGGACGGTCGGGACGCTGTGGATTGGAGCAGCGGAGGAGCGGGCGCGGTGAGCGTCTGCAACCGTTCAGACGGATGAGAGACGGCGGGCGCGGCGAATCGGCACGGCTCTATCCAAGGAGCGGACGAGGGAACGGACGAGGCCGACGCCTCTGCGGCGACGGCGCGCGCGCCTTGCGGCGGAACTTTTTCCGGCAGAGCAAAAGAGACGCGGAGCGGCCGGCGTGGAGGGGCGAATTTTTACACGCGGCCGCCGTGCGCTGCGGCCGATGGATTTTTCAGAAAGAACGACGAATTTGTGAGGTACGGACATGGAAACAATACGGTGGATTAAGCTTGACCCGCGGGCTAAAGCGCCGCTTTACGCCTCAGAACAGGCGGCCGGCGCCGATCTGTTTGCGCTGACCGGCGAACCGCTGCGGATTCCCGCCGGGGAAACGGCGATGGTACATACGGGCGTGGCGCTGGCAATTCCGGCGGGATACGCGGGCTTTGTCTACGCGCGCAGCGGCTTGGCCTCGAAGCGGGGCTTGGCGCCGGCGAATAAGGTCGGCGTAGTCGACGCGGACTATCGCGGCGAGATCATGGTGGCGCTGCACAACCACTCGGGCGTCGAACAGGCGATTGAGAACGGCGAACGGATCGCGCAGCTTGTGATCGCGCCGGTGGCGCGCGTCATATTTGAAGAGGGCGAAACGCTTGACGAGACCGGGCGCGGTGCGGGCGGCTTCGGCTCTACGGGGCGGGCATAGCCATTCGGCGGGCAAAACGCGCAGGCGCCTGATTCTGGCGGAATACGGCGTTGGCGCAAAAAAAAACGCGGCGCGCGGGCGATCAGGCGAATTTTGAGAAAAGAGGGGAGAGCAATATGCTGACAGAGACCGTTCCGATACCGGATAAGGGCCGGACGAAATTGATCGCGCACAGAGGTTTAAGCGGGCTGGAATGTGAAAATACGGCGGCGGCGGTTATCGCCGCGGGCAACCGGAACTATTACGGGATGGAGACGGACATACACAGGACGGCCGATCAAAGCTACATCTGTATTCATGACGGACATACGGGCAGAATCTGCGACGTGGACATCCCCGTGGAGCAGTCGGCCTTTGACGAGCTCCGCGCGCTGAAGCTGCGCGACAAGGACGGCGCGACCGACCGCGGAGAGCTGATGCTCTGTACGCCGTACGAGTATATGAAAATCTGCAAAAAATACGCGAAAGTCTGCGTTGCAGAGCTGAAATCAAACTTTACCGCCGGAGAAATCAGCGAGATTATGCGTATTTTCGGCGATGGCGGCTATCTCGGGAAAACCTGTTTCATCGCCTTCAACATGGAGAACCTGGACCTGGTGAAAAGCGTCTGCGCCGGTCAGGCGTGTCAGTATCTGACGTCGAGATGGGACGACGCGCTGCCTGAAATGCTCGCAAAGCGCGGTATGGGACTGGATATTTCCTTTGGAGCGCTCACGGAAACGCGCGTCAAAGCCTGCCACAGTCTCGGCGTGGAGGTCAACTGCTGGACGGTCGACAGGCCGGAGGATGCGGAGCGATTGATTGCGTGGGGCGTGGATATGATCACGACGAATATCCTGGAATAAGGGGCGCAAGAGAAGGTGAAAACCGGGCGTCGCAAGCGGTTTTCCGCCGCTTGCGACGCCCGGTTTGTTCGAGAGAAGGTTTCTATATTAGAATACATGAAAAATCAAAAATCGGGAACGGCGGCGGCGCGCAGAGGAGAGGCTCAGCCCGGATCAGCGGCAGAACCCGAATCGGTGAAGTCGTCGAGCATGTCGAAATACTTCCGGTGCTGCCGATCATATTCGGCGGTAAAGTCGCCGCTGGTGTGTTTGAGCTCGGTGAGATAGCTGTGGGAGATCAGCTCGCTGCCGCCGCTGTTGAGCACGGCGACGGCGATGTTTGAACAGTGATCCGAGACGCGCTCGCAGTTGGAGAGCACATCCGAGAGGATAAAGCCGAGCTCAATGGTGCAGCGCCCCTCGCGGAGCCGGACGATGTGCCGGTTTTTCAGCTCGTCCCGCAGGTCGTCGATGACCTCTTCGAGCGGTTCGACGGCGACGGCGAGCTGCGTGTCGCCGGTGACAAACGCGTTCAAAGCGTTGTCCAGAATGTGCTTTACCGCGTCGGTGAGGACGGCGAGCTCAGCTTTGGCGTCGCCTGAAAAGGCGATGTTTTTCTGATGCATTTCCTCGGCGGCTTCCAGCAGGTTGACCGCATGGTCGCAGATGCGCTCGAAATCGCCGATGGCGGACAGCAGCAGCGAAACCGTCTGGGTGTCGCGCTCGGTCAGCTCGTGACCGCTGAGGCGGACGAGATAGTCGCCGAGCCTGTCCTCAAAGATATCAGCCGTGTTTTCACACTCCATCACCGAGCGCGCTTTTTTCTCGTCATAGGCCGTCAGAAGGTCGATGGCGGTGAGCAGCGTCCCGCCCGTCAGCTCCGCCATTTTGACCGTCAGCGTATGGCAGCGCTCAATGGCGAAAGCCGGCGTGGAGAGCAGACGCTCGTCGAGCAGCTCCAACTCCTCGGAATCCTGCTTTTCGCGGACGAGACGGCCCGAAAGCCGCACGAGCAGGTTGGAAAACGGAAACAGCAGCAGCGTCGCAAACACGTTGAAAGTGGTGTGGACGACGGCGATGTCGGCCGGAGAGACGGCGTTTTCCAGAAACGGCATGGGGATCAACGCCTTTAAGGTGTAGAAGACGATCAAAAACACCGTGCTGCCGATGATATTGAAAAGCAGATGGATGATGGCGGCGCGCTTGGCGTTGCGCGTGGCGCCGCCCGAGGAAATCAGCGCGGTGACGCAGGTGCCGATGTTTTGACCGCAGATAATGGGAATCGCCGCGGAAAAGCGGATCAGCCCCGACGCGGCGATCGCCTGCATGACGCCGACGGAGGCGGAGGAGGATTGCAGCACGGCGGTCATCAGCGTGCCGACGAGGACGCCGAGCACGGGGTTGGTGAACAGGGTGAGCAGGTCGGCGAACCACGGCTCGTTTTTCAGCGGCTCGACGGCGCCGCTCATCAGGACCATACCGTACAGGAGAAGCGCAAAGCCGAGAAGGATCACGCCGAGGTCCTTGCTTTTGCGGCGCTTGACAAACAGAAACAAGACGATGCCGATAAACGCGGCAATCGGCGCCAGCGAAGCGGGTTTCAGCAGCGTCAGGGCGAGGTTGTCGCCCTGGATGCCGGTCAGGCTGAGGATCCACGCCGTGACCGTCGTCCCGATGTTGGCGCCCATGATGACGCCGACCGACTGCGAAAGCTTCATAATGCCGGAGTTGACGAAGCCGACGACCATAACCGTCGTCGCCGAGGACGACTGAATGATCGCCGTCACGCCGATGCCGAGCAGGAAACCGAGAAATCGGTTGGAGGTCAGCCGCTCCAAAATGCGCTCCAAATGGCTGCCGCTCATTTTTTCGAGCCCGTTGCCCATGATGTTCATGCCGTACAGCAGCAGCGCAAGCCCGCCGGCCAGCGAGACGATGTCCACGATTGTCATATGAAAAAATCCTTTCTATCCCCCGCCGGACAGCCAGCGTGTCCGCGCGGGCGGCGGAATCCGCGCCCGCCGCATTACTTTTATCCTTATCCATTTTAGATTATAGCACAGATGAGGGGATGAAAAAATAGTGAACTATGCCAAATTAGCTTGAAGGGATCCCTGCGATTTCTGTCGAAATGAATGGAGAGAAGAGAGGCGATAAAAGGATGACTATAACTTTCGTCAATCAATTCGTTTATTTATGCATTCTTACAACAAAAAAATGGATTTCAGGTATTGTTATGCGCAAACGAAAGTGATATAATTCATGCTTGAATGGATTCAAAGGCTGTTTGACTTTGAAAAGCGGGAAATATTGAGCTGAGGTGCTTGACGGATGCTGATTCTGTTGTTTCTCATATGGGTGATCCTGAACGGCAAGGCGACGGCCGAGATCCTTCTCATCGGCGCGGTCCTGGCTTTTGCGGTTTATCTATTCGCCTGCAAATACATGGAGTACAGCGTGCGACGCGACATGCAGGCGCTGCGAAAGGCGTTTGCCGCCGCCGGATATGCCGTCACGCTGGTGGTCGAGATTATTATCGCCAATTTCGCGGTGATCCGCCTGATTCTATTTCCCAAAAACGGCGAGCCGAAACCGCTCTATGCGGCGTTCCGCACCGATCTGCGCTCCGACACCATGCGCGTCATCCTCGCAAACTCCATCACGCTGACGCCGGGGACGATCACGGTGACGCTTGAAGACGACACCTATACGGTGCACTGCCTCGACGAATCGCTTTTCGAGGGGATTGAATCGAGCCGCTTTGTCCGGCGGCTGAAAAAAATGGAAGCGCTCGGCGGCGCGCCGCTGCAAAAGCGCTGACCGCTCAAAAAGACGAAAGGGAGGATTGGGAAAGGATGCCTGCTGAAATTGCCGCGGCCTATGAGCTGCTTTTTACCGGAACGCTGATCGCGCTGGCCATCGGCTTTGTGGCGCTGCTCGTCAAAACGATCATCGGGCCGAGCATCGCCGACCGAATCGTGACGATCAACATGATCGGCACGATGGTGATCATCGCCATCGCCGTCATCGCCTGCCTGTTCGATGAAAATTATGTGCTTGACATCTGCCTGATCTATGCGATGCTGTCCTTTCTGGCGGTCATCGTGCTGACGAAGGTCTATACGGGCGTCTATGAGGAAAACAAGCGCAAGGAGAAGGAAGCGGAGGAGAAGAAAAAATGATCTGGGAATGGATTCGGTTCGGTTTTTCCGCGCTGTTCATCGTCTCCGGCCTCGGGATTCTGCTGGTCGCGGCGATCGGCGTATACAAGCTTGACTATGTGCTCAACCGCATGCATGCGGCGGCGATGGGCGATACGCTCGGAATTCTGCTGCTGCTGACCGGGCTGATCATCTTCAAAGGCATTTCCTTTGATTCGTTGAAGCTCTTTTCGATCATCGCCTTTTTGTGGCTGGCAAGTCCGGTCTCATCGCACCTGATCGCGCGCTTTGAGATTACCACCAACAGCGCCGCCGCCGAACATTTCCGGCGCCGGGGCGGCGGGGATAGCGGAACGGAGGGCGGCAATGGAGCTGTTTAAGTGTATTCTGCTCGGCTTTCTGATCGTCTGCGCCGTGTCGGTCTGCGTGACGAAAAAGCTGCTGGTTTCGATTGTGATCTTCATGTCGTACAGCCTCATTATGTCGATTGTCTGGCTGATCTTGCAGTCGCCGGATCTGGCGATCACCGAGGCGGCGATCGGCGCGGGCGTGACGAGCGTGCTGTTTTTTATCACGCTCAAAAAAATCCACCTGCTCGACGTGGAGAAAAAGCACGAGCAGGAGGAGATGAAACGGGATGGCGGACATGAAACGCAACAATAAGCTGAAAAAATGGTATAACGGCGAGACCGACCTGTTCGAGCGGGGCTTCCGCGAGCAGCCCCGGACCGCGGAAAACGCCGACGAGCCGTACGTCACGAAGCGGCGGCCCGTGCGGAAAAGCGCGGCGGCCTATCGGAACGCCTTTGAGATCAAAGCTTTTTTAAAGCTGTATAACGTCCTCTCCGTGGTCGTGTGTGCGACGATCATCCTCGTGCTGGTGGTGACGATCTCGTATCTGCCGCGCTACGGGGACGCGGACGCGGCGCATAACAACGAGGTCTCGGAGCGCTACATCGAGGATGGGCTGGAAGAGACGGGGGCGGTCAACATCGTCGCGGGGATGATCCTCGACTACCGCGCCTTCGATACCTTCGGCGAGTCGTGCGTGCTGTTTTCAGCGGTGTCGTGCGTGTTTATTCTGCTGAAAATCTCGCAGAACGAGGATGAAAAGCTGCTCACCGGCCGGATGACCCGGCAGGAGATCGAGGAAAACGACCGGCTGTATGAGCCGAAAAACGACGTCATTCTGCAAAAAATCGCCAAACTGCTCGTGCCGTTTATCATCCTGTTCGGGATCTATATCATTCTCAACGGCCATCTGTCGGCGGGCGGCGGTTTTTCGGGCGGCGCGGTCATCGGCGCGGGGCTGATTCTCTACCTGCTGGCTTTCGGCTTTGCCAAGGCGGAGCGCTTTTTCACCGAAAAGACGTTTAAGGTCGTCACCTGTACGGCGCTGATCTTTTACTGCCTCGCCAAAAGCTATTCGTTTTATACCGGAGCCAACGGTTTGGAGAGCCATATTCCGCTCGGCGCGCCGGGCGCGATTCTGTCGAGCGGACTGATTCTGCCGCTCAACATCTGTGTCGGCATGGTCGTCGCCTGCACGATGTACGGCTTTTACACGGTGTTCCGCAAGGGCGGCATGTAAGCAGCGGGACGTCTGAAACGCCGGACGGGAAGAGCCGGCGGGGGCGGCCGCATGAAGGCTCGCGGTATATATTTATAGAAGATTTGTTATGGAAAGGGCGCTGTCCGCCCGGCCGTAAGCGGCCGGACGGAGCGCGGGTGGAGGCTATGTTCGGAGGCAATCTGCTGGCAAACTACGAGGAGGTCGTGGCCATGATCCTGTTTGGGATCGGGTTCACAACGCTTCTTCTGCATAGAAATCTCGTCAAAAAGATCATCGGCTTCAACATCATGGATACCGCGCTGTACTTTTTCCTCGCCTCGATGGGTTATATCGACGGCCGCCTCGCGCCGATCTATATCGAGGGCGCGGAGACGGCGGAGTATTACATCAACCCGATTCCGTCGGGGCTGGTGCTGACGGGGATCGTCGTTTCGGTCAGCGTGACGGCGATGATGCTGGCGCTGACGATCCGGCTTTACCGGCGCTATCACACGCTGAACCTCGATGAGATTTATATGTACGCGCAGAAGGAGGATCAGTAAGCGTGGAATTTGTACAGAATTTCCCGTTTTTTGCGATCATGCTCTCCATGCTCGCGGCGATTATCACCTCGGCGCTGAAAGGCAGCGCCGCGAGGCGGCTCTCCTATCTGCTGTGCGCGGTGAACGTCGGGCTGATGGCGGCGCTGGTGGTTTTCCTGGCCCGGACCGGCGAGAGCTATGTGTACAGAATGGGGCATTTTCCGGCGCCGTGGGGCAACGAGCTGCGCGCGGGGCTTTTGGAAGGCGTGATGGCGCTGGTGTTCTCGGTGGTTATGCTGCTGTCGATTCTGGGCGGCGAAAAGCATATCCGGCTGGACATCACGCCGGGCAAGGTCAACCTCTATTACGTCATGGTCGATCTGCTGATGGGCGCGCTGCTCGCGCTCGTCTTCACAAACGATATCTTTACGGCATACGTCTTTATCGAGATCAGCACGATCGCCTCCTGCGGGCTGCTGATGATCCGCGAGATCGGGCGGACGACGCTGGCCGCGACGCGCTATATGATCTACTCGCTGCTCGGCAGCGGCCTGCTGCTGATCGGCATCGTGCTGCTCTACGACATGACCGGACACCTGCTGATGTCGAACATGCAGGAGGCGATCCGGCTGCTCGCGCAGGACGAGGCGAACCGTATCCCGCTGATCGTCGCCACGGGGCTGATGACGATGGGGCTGGCGCTGAAAAGCGGTCTGTTTCCCTTTTATTTCTGGATGCCGGACACCTACGGCATTTCGACGCCCGCCTCCGGCGCGATTCTCTCCGGCCTCGTATCAAAAGGGTATATCTTCATCCTCATCAAGATTTTTTACCGCGTCATCGGCATCGACTATATCCGGGAGAGTAAAATTTTAAACGTCCTGTTTGTGTTCGGGCTCTGCGCGATCATCGTCGGCTCGCTCGGCGCCATCCGCGAAAACGACATCCGGCGCATGATCGCCTACTCCTCGGCGGCGCAGATCGGCTATATCTACGCCGGTATCGGCCTGGGGACGGCGGCGGGCATGACGGCGGCGATTTTCCACATCGCCGTGCACGCGGTCGTCAAGCCCCTGCTCTTTCTCTCCGCGAGCGGGCTTTCGGACGCGTCGGGCATGAGCAAAAAATTTGCCGACTTGCAGGGCGCGGGCTTCCGCAACCGCACGGCAGGCATTGCCTTTACGGCCGGCGCGCTGTCCATGGTCGGCTTTCCCATGCTCGCGGGCTTTGTCACCAAGCTGCTGTTTGCGATGTCGAGCGTCCAGAATACCAACAAGATGCTGCCGATGCTCATCGTTCTGGCGATCAGCACGGTGCTGAACGCCGTGTATTTTCTGCGGACGGTCATCCGTATTTACCGGCCGCAGAGCATACCGCTCCCCGCTTCCGGCGAGGCGGCGGCTCCGTCGGTGTCGATGATCGCGGCGCTGGCGTGCTTTGTCGCGCTGAACCTCGTGCTCGGCCTGATGAGCGCGCCGATCGCCGAGGCGATCGAGACGGGGCTGGCAATTTTTGCATAAATGCGTCCGCGCTTTGCGGCATGACAGTATAGGAAAGAGATGATCACGCGGATGAAAATCGATTGGCTGCTCCTGCTGCCGGCAGCGGTTCCGGCTTTACTGGGGATGGGGCTGGCGCTGCTGCGGCGCGTACCGGCGAAAACGCTGCGGCGCTGCGCGGTTTCAGCGGCGGCGGTCTCTGCGGCGGCGGCCATAGCGACCGCCTGCGCCGGAGACCTGCGGCTCGTGCTCTGGTCGTTTACGGACGAGGCCGCGCTGGAAATGCTTTCGGACGCGCCGGCAAGGCTGTTTTCGCTGCTCAGCGCAGTGATCTGGCCGTTTGTGACGCTGTATGCGGTGAAATATATGGAGCATGAGGGCGGCGAGCGGCGCTTTTACGCGCTTTTTATGCTCGTGTTCGCCGCGCTGCAAGCGCTGGATTACGCGGGCAACATGCTGACGATGTATCTGTTCTTTGAATTCGTGACCCTGGCGAGCGCGCCGCTTGTGCTGCACAGCCTGTCGCGCGATGCGATGATGGCGGCGCTGAAATATCTGTTTTATTCGATGGGCGGCGCCTTTGTCGCCCTCGGCGGGCTGGCGGTTTTTTACGTCCGCACCGGGTCGCTGGCGTTCGCGGCCGGCGGCGTAAACGCCGCGGCGGGCGAACC
>ERZ772860.2178-NODE-2178-length-11750-cov-3.782899_pt1 | contig 11750 bp, 7 predicted proteins | sample MGYA00511342_ERZ772860 | MGnify/ENA primary metagenome ERZ772860 (study PRJEB29015, sample SAMEA2737665) | human gut metagenome | biome: human gut; feature: human-associated habitat; material: faeces | place: China | collected 2012 ... | reverse complement strand
AGAGCAGAGCGCCGCCGCCGCGCCCGCGCCCGCGCCGTTGCCGACGGAGACGGCGCGCGCCGCCAGCTCCGCCGGATAGAGGCCGATTTTCCCGGCGTTGACCGGATCGATCTTGTTTCCGAAGCCGCCGGCCAGATACAGCGTCGTGACCGCTTTGGCGCCGAGGCCCGCCTCGTCCAACAGCGTCGCGATGCCGCCGGCGATGGCCGCCTTGGCGAGCTGGAGCTGGCGCACGTCGCGGCCGCTGACGAACACATCCTCCGCCACGTAAAACGCCGCTTCTCCGTCCTCCTGCTCCCGTATGTAGGGCAGCGCCGCCTCCGGCGCTTCGTCCGGCGGCAGCAGCCTGCCGGTCTCGTCGACCGCGCCGAGGTCAAGCATCGCCGCCAGCAGGTCGATCAGCCCCGAGCCGCAGATGCCGCGCGCTTTTCCGCCGCCGATGACCTCGCAGGCCAGCGCCCCGTTTTGAAGCGCCGCGCGCGCCATGGCCCCGTCCGTCCCGCCCATGCCGCAGGCGATGCCCGCGCCCTCGAAGGCCGGTCCGGCCGCTGTGGCGCAGCAAAAAATCCGCCCGCCGGCGGCGAGGGCCATCTCCCCGTTGGTGCCGATGTCCAGAAGCAGAACCGGCGCGCCGGCGCGGTCCAGCCCCGCCGCCAGCGCCGCGGCGACGATATCGCCGCCGACGTAACCGGAAACGGCGGGAACGATCAGCATTTCCGCATCCTCCGCAAGCCCCAGCTCCGCGCCGAAGTCCGCCGCAAAGCCCTCGCCGAACAGGCTCTCCGGCGTAAACGGCAGCTTTGACAGCCGCGCCGGAGAAAGCCCTGTGAAGAGGTGCGCCATCACGGTGTTGCCCGCCACGGTCACGGCGCGGATCTCCGCGGCGGAGCGCCCCGCATCCGCGGCAGCCGCGGCGAACAGATCGCGGAGCTGGCTGCGGATAAAGCCGGTCAGCCGCAAAAGCCCGTCCGGCTCGGTCATCGAATAGGAGATCCGCGAGATCACGTCGGCCCCGCAGCTCCTCTGCCGGTTCGCCGCGCCGCGCACGGCCAGCCGCGCGCCGGTATCGAGATCGTAGAGATAGACGACGACCGTCGTCGTCCCGATGTCGACGGCCGCGCCCAAGCCGCCCGCCGCCCAAGGCCGAAACGGGAACGCCGCCGCCGCGCCCTCAGTCAGCACGGCATAGCCGGCCGAACGTTTCCCTTCGTCGAGCCGCACCGTGCAGTCGCCCTCGACGCGGGCGCGGCAGGCGAGCCGCTTCCCCGACGGCAGCCCCTGTTCCTCGGGCGTCGCGGCCGACAGCGCGCCCTCGGCCGCAACCTCGCACTTGCCGCATGTGCCGTTGCCGCCGCAGGGCGCCTCGACCGCATAGCCCGCTTCGGTCAGCACCGCGTGCAGCGTTTTGCCCTTCGGCGCATGCAGCGCCGTCCTGCTGCCGTCGGCTTCGATGATCGTGATCACTGCTTCCGTCATAGTTCGTCTCCTCCGCGCGGTTCGCGCCGGACAGGGCGCGGGAATTTGTATCCCGCGCTTTTCGCCGCGCAGGCCGCCGCCTCATGCTTGTTCCGGATGACGGGCTCAAAACCCCTTGCATCCGCGCCAAAAACGTTTGCCCCATTTTTCAGAGCCCCGTTCTTTTCCACATTATAGCAACATCGGCCCGCAAACGCAAGCCTTTTCTGTTGGCGGATGCAGATCCCGCCGGAGCCGGCAGGCTGTGCCTCTCTCCGGCCGGGCTCCGCCAAATGCCCGCGCGGCTGCGCGGCTCTCTCGCCGGTCTTTGCCGGCCGTTTTTTTGTTTTCCAACTGAAATTCTTTTCAGAACAGCCCGCGTCATCTCTGTCAAAACGCGATAAAATCGATCTGGGGTTCAAACGCGGGCGTATCCGCATATTCGTCGAAGCCGTAGCGGAATTTGGGATACGCGGTCACCGAAACCTCGCGGGCTTCGCCGGGGAAAAGGGTGAAATACCCCGCGTCGGCGAGGATGTTGGCGCAGTCGTTCCGCTCCTCCGCGCGGACGTGCAGAGCGGCCTCCGCGCCCGCGTTGGTCACCCGGTAACGCGCCGTATTGCCCTCGCGGCCGAGCTCTTTGACCTGAATCCGCGGGGAAAGCCGGCGCGCCGGCGCGTACAGGTGATCGCGGTCCGTCGAGAAGAAGTAGCAGCCCGTGGCTTCGCTCTCCCCCGCCCGCACCGTGACCCGCACGCAGAAAAGCGCAGCCTCCTGTTCGGGGATCCGGAAGCAGACGTCTCCGCACCGAACGGAGCGGTTGGGCAGAATCTCCGCCGCCGTCTCCTCCCGGCCGAGCACGGTTCCGCGCATGTCCAGCAGCTCGCAGCAGACGGCCGCCGCCTGCCGCGGCAGACACCCGTCCGCGCTGACCCAGACGGAGCCGTTCAGCGTCCCGCCCGGGCATACATACAGATTCTCATAGGCAAAGCTGGGGTGCAGCGCGGAAAAGGCGTCCCGCGCCCAGTAATACGCCATTTTCGGCTGGTCGAAATAAGTATACAGGTTTGTGCAGGAGACGTTCGGCCACGGCTCGTTGAACTGCCAGATCATGCTGCCGCTGTTGTGAAACTGCCGCCGGCGGTTGGCTTCCAGAATGAAGCGAAGCCCCTCCGCCTGCATCCACTGGCTGGCCGCGACAAACTCTTCAATCTCCGTCAGCGCGCCGAAGATCTCCGTGTCTCTCTGCCAGGTGCACCACCAGTCGCCGTGAAAGCGCCAGCTGTCGTTTTCATCCATGGAGACCGGCTTCCGGTTTTCCGCAGCGAAAATTTTCGGGATCGTCCGCAGCCCGCTCATGCCGTCGCAGCCGAATTCGCTGTGAAAGAGGTTGTCGCTCTGCGCATAGCTCTGATAATGGCGCGGATTGCCCCGGTATTTCCAGTCGCCGTGGATATCGTGGCTCTTCCCCGGTTCTGAAAGCTGCCATTCGCTGGGGCCGGAGGCCGACGTGGGCAGGAACATGCGCGCCGGGTCAAGCTCCTCCACAATCGATTTGAGCAGGGCGATATTGGCGTCGTCATAGGTCGCCGGAACCCCGTCCGCGTCCGTCAGCTCGTTGCCGCCGCTCCAAACGGTCAGGCAGGTGTGATTCCGGCGCTCTTTCACGGCGCAGCGGGCCGTTTTCTCCAAAAGCGCCAGAAATTCCGGCCGTTTCGAGGGGATATTATCTATGCCGGAGCTGGACTGGATAAATTCCTGCCAGACCAAAATGCCGTATCGGTCGCAGAGGCGGTAGAATTCCTCCGTTTCGATGATGCCGCCGCCCCATACGCGGATACAGTTGACATGCATATGGGCCGCCGCGCGCAGCGTCGCCTCATACCGATCCGGCGTCACGTCGCTGTACATCAGATCCAGCGGGACCATGTTGACGCCCTTGACATAGATTTTGCGGCCGTTCACCTCAAACGTATAGGGAAACGCGCCCTCCGGCGCGTCTTCGTTCTGCACATAGCGCAGGCGGCGGATTCCCTGTTGGTATTCTCTTTCTTCATATATGTACCCGTCCCCGTCCTGCAAGGTCAGGCGGACGTCATACAGCGGCTGCGCGCCCGCGCCGTTCGGATACCAGAGCTGCGGGTCGGCGACGGAGAGGCTGCCCCGCCAGCCAGACGCCTGAACCGGAAAAACCGCCGAAGCCGCGGCTTTCCCGCCCAGAGAGGCCGCCATTTTGACAAACAGCCGCTCCGGCGTCTCCGGCAGGGAAAAGACGGTTCCGCTTCCGTGCAGAAGGCCGGTGCCGCCGCTGTCCACGTCGCTTGTCAGAGCGACGTCTTCAAAGCCATACGCCTCGTCCGCTATAATCTCCGCCTTCTGCCAGATGCCGAGGTGAACCAGCCGGGTTGAAAAATCCCATTTATAGTTAAAGCGGCTCTTCTGCGTGTGCGTCTGCGAGGTCATTCCGATCTGCCCCATCTCGTCCGGCGCATTCCTCAGCAGCACGCGCAGGGTGAGCTGTTCGTTTTCCTCAAACAGCCGGGTGATATCGAACGAAAAGCGCTCGTACATGCCGGTATGCTCGCCCAGCAGAACCCCGTTCAGATACACCGCGGCCTCATAGTCCACGCCGTGGAACACCAGCCGGTACCGTTTGCCCCGAATGGCCGGGCGCGCAAACGCGGCCTGACAGACCCACCATTTGTTTTCCAGCCACTCGCAGCGGAGGCTGTTCTTTTCATAATACGGATACTCGATCCATCCGGCGCGGTACATGGCGAGCGCCACGCTGCCGGGCACGGTATAATCCACCCACGGCGTGATGCCGCGCAGCTCCTGCCCCGTCTCCATGCTGTTTCCCATCAGCGGGACATACGGATCCATCGCTTTCAGCTGCCACTTTGCGTTCGACAGATCAAAATTCATACGCCTGACCCCTCCTGCGGCTTTTCCGTTAGTATAGCACATTCCCGCGCCGATTCCAAGCCTTTCCGGCAAAACCGGATTCGCCTGACCGCCTTTCGGAATCTTCCATGCGCCTGTTTGGTTTTCTTGACCCGTATGGTCCGCCGCAGACGCGGCGAAAAAACCGCCCCTTTTCCCCGCTCTCTATTTTTTCCCCTTCGATTTTTTAAAAATCTGCGCCAGTCCCGCGGCGATGAGCAGCACGCCGAAGAGCTTGCGCAGCACGCCTGTCTCCAAAACGTTGGCGAGCAGACTGCCGCCGATCGCCGCGGCGACGCCGGAGACCGAGCAGATGACGAATACGCGCAGGCGGATCAGCTTGTTTTTGATATGCGAGATCAGGCTCGACGCCGCCACGGGCAAAAAATAGAGCAGGTTAATGCCCTGCGCGGAGATCTGCTCCACATGGGCGAAATTCACCATATAAATTACCAAAAGCGTTCCGCCGCCGATCCCCATACCGCTCAAAACCCCTGTGACCGCGCCGACCGCCACGGCGAGCACCTCCGCCATCCGCCCTCACCCCCCTCAAAAAAACATGCGCACGCCCGCGACGACCATGATCGCCCCGAACAGCTTGATAATCCACTTCGACGGCACCTTGCCGAGCAGCCATCCGCCGGCCGTGCCGCCGACAAGGCCGCCGAGGCAATACCACAGCGTATGCTCCGGAAACGGGTTGCCCGCGCAGAAATAGATGACGGCCGAGACCACGCAGAACGGCGCGATCACCGCCACCGAGGTCGCGCAGGTCTCGCGTTCCGGAAGCCTGCACCAGAACAGCAGCAGCGGCACGAGCACCATGCCGCCGCCCGCGCCGAGCAGACCGTTGACGAGCCCCGTGGCCAGACCGGTCAGAATCAATTTATAATCGTCTTTTTTGAGCTGAATACAACACTTCATACAAGCTATTTTTCCTGAAAGCGCGATAAGTTATACTGGATTTGCGTTGACAAAAGCGTGTTTTTTCGTTAAAATAATAAGCGAGTCAAAATACGATCGGCCGCCTGGCCTCAGGTCGAATTTTATAAAAGGAACCGCAGCGCGCAGGCTTCGCTTTTCTGCCGTGCCCTTTGTCTCCCGTCGGAGTCTGCAAAAAAACAAACGAAAGATTGGGTATCGTAAAAATGGCTGTTTACAGATGCTATGTCACCAAGAAAACCGGCTTTGACTCGGAGAGAACCGCGCTTTTCCGCGATCTGTCGGAGCTTTTGGCGCTCAAATCGCTCCAAAGCGTCGATATTGTTAACCGCTACGACGTCGAAGGCGTCACGCCGGAAAGCTTTGAAAGCGCCTGCCAAAGCGTTTTCGCCGAGCCGCAGTGCGACGACTGTTTCCCCGAAACGCTGCCCGCAGAGCTGCTGCGGCAGCCCTGCCGCGTGCTCGCGGTGGAATCGCTGCCCGGCCAGTACGACCAGCGCGCGGACTCCTGCGCCGCGTGCATCCAGCTTTTGTCCGGCGGCGAGCGCCCGCGCGCGGCCTACGCGCGCATCTACATCCTGCGCGGCGAGCTGAGCGACGCGGATTTTGACCAGTGCAAAAACTGGCTGATTAACCCCGTGGAATGCCGCGAGGCGTCGATGGAAAAGCCCGAAACGCTTGCGGCGGCCTACGGCGCGCCCGCGCCGGTCGAAACGCTCGCAGGCTTTACGCAGCTTCACGAGACAGAGCTTGCCGCCTGCGTCGCCGAATACGGCCTCGCCATGGACGCGGCCGACCTCGCCTTTTTACAGGCCTATTTCCGCGACGCCGAGCGCCGCGACCCGACGATCACCGAGCTGCGCGTTCTCGACACCTATTGGTCCGACCACTGCCGCCACACGACGTTTTTGACCCGCCTCTCCGTCGACGGCATCGAGGACGAGGTCGTCGCCGAGGCGTTCGACCAGTATCTGGCGCTGCGGCGCGAGGTCTTCGGCGACAAGGCCGAGCACCGGCCCGTCACCCTGATGGATATCGCCACCATCGGCGCAAAGGCGCTGAAAAAGCGCGGCGTTCTCAAAAACCTCGACGAATCCGACGAGATCAACGCCTGCACCGTCAAGGTCAAGGCCGTCGTCGACGGCGAGGAGCAGGACTGGCTTCTTCTTTTCAAAAACGAGACCCATAACCATCCAACGGAAATCGAGCCGTTCGGCGGCGCGGCGACCTGCCTCGGCGGCGCGATCCGCGACCCGCTCTCCGGCCGCGCCTATGTCTATCAGGCCATGCGCGTCACCGGCAGCGGCGACCCGCGCACGCCGCTGGCCGAGACGCTGCCCGGCAAGCTCCCGCAGCGGCGGCTGACGAAAACCGCCGCGCGCGGCTATTCCTCCTACGGTAACCAGATCGGCCTCGCCACCGGCTTTGTCGACGAGATCTATCACCCCGGCTACGTCGCCAAGCGGCTGGAAATCGGCGCCGTCGTCGGCGCGGCTCCGGCCGAAAACGTGCGGCGCGAGGAGCCCGCGGCAGGCGACGTCGTCGTCGTGCTCGGCGGGCGCACGGGGCGCGACGGCTGCGGCGGCGCGACCGGCTCCTCCAAGAGCCACAGTGCGGCCTCTCTCTCCGTCTGCGGCGCCGAGGTTCAGAAGGGCAACCCCCCTGAGGAGCGCAAGCTTCAGCGGCTTTTCCGCAGCCCCGACGTTTCCAAACGCATCAAGCGCTGCAACGATTTCGGCGCCGGCGGCGTCTCCGTCGCCATCGGCGAGCTGGCCGACGGCCTGAAAATCAACCTCAACGCCCTGCCGAAAAAATACGAGGGCCTGTCCGGCACGGAGCTTGCGATCTCCGAATCGCAGGAGCGCATGGCCGTCGTCGTCGCACCCGAGGACGTCGAGGCGATTCTGCGCGCCGCCGCGGCCGAAAACGTCGAGGCGAGCCTTGTCGCCGTCGTCACCGCCGAGCCGCGGCTGGTGATGGAGCTGAACGGCGAAAAGATCGTCAACCTGTCGCGCGAATTTGTCAACTCCAACGGCGCGCCCAAAAACGCGGCCTTCGCCGTCCCCGATCTTCCGGAACCGGCCGCCGAGTTCCCGCATGTCTGCGGCGGGCCGGCGCGGCGGCTGGAAGCGCTGCTCGCCGACCTCAATATCTGCTCCAAGCGCGGCCTCGTCGAGATGTTCGACTCGTCGATCGGCGCTTCGTCGGTGCTCGCGCCGTTCGGCGGCAAAAACCAGCTCACGCCGGCGCAGGTCATGGCCGCTCTGCTGCCCGTTCAGAACGGGGAGACGACGACGTGCTCGGTCATGAGCTACGGCTTCAACCCCAATATTTCCGAGCAAAACCCGTTTGCCGGCGCCGTTCTGGCCGTGACCGAATCGCTGGCCAAGCTCGCCGCCGCAGGCTGCGACATCGGCAGCGCCTATATGACCTTTCAGGAATACTTCGAGCGCCTCCGCGACGAGCCGGCCCGCTGGGGAAAGCCGGTCTCCGCGCTGCTCGGCGCGCTGAGCGCCCAGCTCGGCTACGGCGTCGCCTCCATCGGCGGCAAGGACTCGATGTCCGGCTCGTTTGAAGACCTCGACGTGCCGCCGACGCTCGTCTCCTTTGCCGTCGCCACCGCCGACGCCTCCGCGCTCGTAACCCCCGAATTCAAGGCCGCAGGCAGCACGGTCTGCCTCTTCGCCGCGCCGGTCGACGCAAACGGCCTGCCGGTTTACGCATCTGTGCGCAGTATGTGGGCGCGCTTCCATGAATACGTCAGAGCCGGCCGGATCAAGGCCGCGTTCGCGCTCACCGCGGGCGGCCTCGGCGAGGCCGTCGCCAAGATGGGCTTCGGCAACGACATCGGCTTTGCGCTCGACGAATCGATCGATATTTTCGAGATCTGCCGTTTAAATTACGGCGCGATCCTCGCCGAAACGGACGGGGCGCTCGAAGGCGCGGTCGTTGTCGGCAAAACGACGGCGGAGCCGGTCATTTCCATGCCGCGCTGCCCCGACGTTTCGCTCGAAACGCTCAAAACGCGCTGGGAGTCTACCCTTTCCGGCGTCTTCCCCGTCTCCGAGCCGGTCGGGGGCACGGCCGAGCCGGTCGGCTATGCCGAGCGCAACACGGCGCGGCCGCTCGTCAAATGCGCGCGGCCGACCGCGGTCATCCCCGTCTTCCCGGGCACCAACTGTGAATTTGACACCGCGCGCGCCGTCGAGCGCGCCGGCGGCATCGCCGAGACGGTCCTCGTCCGCAACCTGAACCCCGCGCTGCTCCACGAATCGGCCGAGGCGCTTCTCAGCGCCGTCAAGCGCGCCCAGATGCTGATCTTCCCCGGCGGCTTCTCCGGCGGCGACGAGCCGGAGGGCAGCGGCAAGTTCATCGCCTCGTTTTTCAGAAATCCCGCCCTGCGCGAGGCGACAAACGACCTGATATTAAACCGCGGCGGGCTGATTTTAGGCATCTGCAACGGCTTCCAGGCGCTGATCAAGCTCGGCCTCGTGCCGTTCGGCGAGATCCGCGATTTGGACGGCACCTGCCCGACGCTGACCTACAACGCCATCGGCGCGCACCGCTCGCGCTATGTGCGCACGCGCGTGGCCTCGGTCAAGTCGCCGTGGCTGGCCAAGTGCTCGCTCGGCGAGGAACACGTCATCCCCATTTCGCACGGCGAGGGCCGCTTCGCCGCCGATGATGAGACGCTGGAGCGCCTCATCGCAAACGGCCAGGTCGCCTTCCAGTACGTTGACGCGGCCGGAAATCCGTCGATGGAGACCGGCGCGAACCCGCCGGGCAGCCTCTTTGCCATCGAGGGCATCACCAGCCCCGACGGCCGCGTGCTCGGCAAGATGGGACACACCGAGCGCCGTGGCGCGCTCGTCGGCCGCAACATCCCGGGCAACAAGTTCCAGCCCCTCTTTGAGGCGGGCGTGGAGTATTTCAGGTAACGCTTTCCGAAAAACAGAGCCGCTGATAGAATCAGCGGCTCTGTTTTGTTTGCGGCGGCAAAACGGGCCGGCAAAGGCGCGGAAGCGTTTGACAACAAAAAAACAAACCGCTGCGCTCTCCGTATCGATGCGGAGAGCGCAGCGGTTCAGCGCCAGCTGGTTCGCTTTAAGGGTGATTTCGGACGCGCCTGCGCGAGCTCGCTTCCATTCATCTCATCCGCCAGAGCGAAAACGCTCCGCAGACCGTTCTTTCAGAAAACCGTTGCCCCGCTCATGCTTTCCCGGCTAAGCCTCGCAGCATATCGAGTACGACTGCTCTCTGTTCCGGCGACAGCTCTGCAATCAGGGCGTAAATCTCCGCGGCCTCGCCGTCTCCGGACGGTTCCCCTTTTCCGGCCTCCGGCGGTCTTTGCGCTTGGTCTGTCTGGCCGGTCAGGTATTCAACCGTCGTGTTGAGCTTGTCGGCAATGATAGAGAGTTCGTTGGCGTCGATGTGATCTTTGCCCAGCCTGACATCCGCTAAAAAAGTAGCTCGTTTGCCAATCAGAGAACATAAATATGTCATCGTCAACCCTTGCGTCTTAGCCAATGTCTTTATTCTATTCACGTCTATATTGTGCACTGTGCCCAAAATAATCACGTCCGATTTGTATATAATACCAAATCCGATAAAATTATCGAATTGCTATTGACATTCGATAATTTTATTAGAAAACGGCCATAGCCGAAGCCGCACCCCGCTCATGCTTTTCCGGCTAAGCCCCGCAGCATGTCGAGCACGACCGCTCTCTGCTCCGGCGACAGCTCTGCAATCAGGGCGCAGATCTCCGCGGCCTCGCCGTCTTCGGCCGGTTCCCCTTTTCCGGCCTCCGGCGGTCTTTGCGCTTGATCTGTCTGGTCGGTCAGGTATTCAACCGTCGTGTTAAGCTTGTCGGCAATGATAGAGAGCTCGTTGGCGTCGATGTGATCTTTGCCAAATCGCACTTCGTTTAAAAAGCCACTTCTTTTCCCAATACAATCACACAAAAATTTCAATGTAATTCCTTGACTTTTCGCCAACATCCTTATCTTGTCAATATTGACATTAGTAATATTGCACAATTCAACCACTCCTTATTTGTGCAAAACGTATAACCACTTAATTCTGTGGAAATTTCATTGACTTCCATAAAATTCAGTGGTATATTATTGTCGCGTCGAGAGACAAACGCAGCAGTTTCGGCACGGATGCCGCGTGCGGCGCGCCTATGCAGGCGCGGAAAACGCCTTCCAAATAAAACGGTTCGTTGAAAGCGGCTCGCTTCGCTCAGCCGCGCCCGTTTCGGCCGCATTTCAAAATTAAGCGGTCCGCAGCGGCAGTTCCGTCCGGCCGCGCCGGAAAAATGCGCAAAACTGCCCATATTATAGTCAGTATACCTGATCGCCTAATCCCTGTCAAGCGTCAAGCGCTTTCCCCCTCCTTTTGAAGAGGAGCGTTTTAAGGACAAGCTCCCCGAAGAGCTGCGCAAAGAGCTGGCCGAGCTCGAAGACTGCTGCGGCGCCGTACACAGCGCGGATCTCGCGCCGGCCTTTTCCGACGGCTTCCGGTTCGGCGCGAGACTCGCCACCGAGATTTTTGGCGGCGAGAGCCTCATGGATTAGAAAACGTCCCCCGCCATTTGCACCCCGCTCATGCTTTCCCGGCTAAGCCCCGCAGCATATCGAGCACGACCGCTCTCTGTTCCGGCGACAGCTCTGCAATCAGGGCGTAAATCTCCGCGGTCTCGCCGTCTCCGGCCGGTTCCCCTTTTCCGGCCTCCGGCGGTCTTTGCGCTTGGTCTGTCTGGCCGGTCAGGTATTCAACCGTCGTGTTAAGCTTGTCGGCAATGATAGAGAGTTCATTGGTGTCGATGTGATCATAGCCAAGCCTGACCTGTGATAAAAAGGCACTCCGCTTTCCAATACAATCGCATAAATATTTCATCGTTATTCCACGCAATTTGGCAACTTCTTTTATTCTATCTACGTTTACATTTTTTACATTGTAAAACTTGCCCAAAAATGACACCTCCTTTTTGTGCAAAATAGAGATTCGGTAAAATTCTTCCGAAAGCCCATTGACTTCGAAAGAATTTTACCGTATACTATTGTCGTGCCGAGAGACAAACGCCGTGGTTTCGGCAGCGTTTCAAAATCAAGCGGTCCGCGGCGGCAGTTCCGTCCGGCCGCGCCGAAAAATGCGCAAAACTGCCCATATTATATTTAGTATACCTGATTGTCTAACCTCTGTCAAGCATTCGGCGCTTTTCCCCTCATTTTGATTAAAAAAGGATGGGTCTGTTATGACAACACTCGAAGAGCTCTACTACGGAAATATCGTCCCCCACGATATGCGGCACCGCCCGACGCCCCAGCAGAGACGCCGGGAAAAGGAGCTGTTCGCGGCGGAGGAGCGTTTTAAGGACAAGCTCCCCGAAGAGCTGCGCAAAGAGC
>ERZ772860.2175-NODE-2175-length-11767-cov-2.019809_pt1 | contig 11767 bp, 10 predicted proteins | sample MGYA00511342_ERZ772860 | MGnify/ENA primary metagenome ERZ772860 (study PRJEB29015, sample SAMEA2737665) | human gut metagenome | biome: human gut; feature: human-associated habitat; material: faeces | place: China | collected 2012 ... | reverse complement strand
TATAACATGAATAAGCATAAAGGAGAAAAAATTAATGTCAGAAGTAAAATGGACTGATGAACAAAAACAAGCAATAGAAGAGAAAGACGCAAATATATTAGTTGCTGCTGCAGCGCGGAAGTGGAAAAACGGCAGTTCTTGTTGAAAGAATTATTAATAAAATATTAAAAGAAAAAGTTTATATAGAAAAATTAGAAACTGGCCTAACAATTATGTGCATTCCAAATGAGAGAAAGCATTTTAAATGCTATAGATGCAAACATAGAAGAAGCACCAGATGACTCTTTTTTACAAAGACAAATTATATTACTTAATAAAGCAAGTATTTGTACCATTCATGCTTTTTGTTTAGAGGTAATTAGAAATAATTTTTTTGAATTAGATATACCAGCGAATTTCAGAGTTGCAGATAGTAGTGAAATACAGCTTTTAAAACAGGATGTTATTGAAGATTTATTTGAAGAAAAATATCTAAGTGAAGACAAAGGGTTTATCAAGCTTATAAATACCTATACAGGCTATAGAGGCGATGAACCATTGAAAGAAATGATTCTTTCTCTATATAAATATATACAAAGTGCTCCTTTTCCTGAAGAATGGTTAAATCAAAAAGTAAGTATGTTTAAACCAGAAAATGGTGCTATTGATTTTGGACAAACTGTTTGGGGTGAAATTCTATTAGGCTATTTTAATGATGAACTGCAAGATTCTATAATCAAGCTAAAGAAATTAGAAAAGGATATTAGTAAATTTTCGGAACTTGAGAAGTTTATTAAAGTAATTTCTATTGATATTCAAAACTTAGAAAATATACAATCTAATATATATTCATGGGATAAGACTTATGAGTTAATACAAAATCTCAAATGGGAAAAGTGGCCAATAGATAAAAAAATCACATTAGAAATGAAAGAAAATGCAAAAAAAATTAGAGATGATATTAAAAAGAAAATAAATTTAAGTTCTGGAAAGATTTTGTTTTGCAACTCAAAAGAAGCTATAAATGATATAGAAAAAATGTATCCTGTTTTGGAACAGTTAAAAAAAATTGTAATAGAATTTATGAAACGATTTGCAACTAGAAAAAAAGAAAAAAACATTATAGATTTCAATGATATAGAACATTTTGCTTTACAAATATTAATAAAGAAAAACGAAAAAAATGAAATATTTGAAAAAACAGAAATTGCCAAAACATATGAAGATAAATTTGTTGAAATTGCAGTTGATGAATATCAAGACAGCAATTTAGTACAAGAATATATTCTAAGTAGCATATCTAAAGGGGATAATATGTTCATGGTTGGAGATGTTAAACAGAGTATTTATAAGTTTAGACAAGCAAGGCCAGAGTTATTTTTAGAGAAATATGAGAAATATCCTTTAAAAGAAATGCAAAGTAATGAAAAAAACTTAAAAATTAAATTGTTTAAAAATTTTAGAAGTAGAAAAAATATATTAGATTTAACAAATTTAGTATTTCAAAATATAATGAGCAAAGAAGCAGGAAATATTACATATAATGAAGAAGAATATCTTAATTTAGGAGCAAAATATGAAAATCCGAAAGAAGATGTAAAGCCATTTGGAGGTGTTGCACAATTACATATAATCGATTTAAAGGAAAACAAAGATGATGAAGAAAGTTTAGATGAAGAACAAGAAGAAAGAGAAAACATAATAGAAAATGGAGTAATAGAAGCAAAATTTGTTGCAAAAAAAATAAATGAACTTATAAAATCTAATTATATGGTTTACGATAAGAAAATAGGATACAGAGAAGTTTCATATAAAGATATTGTTATACTTCTTAGAGCTACTTCAAATTTAGCACCTATTTATGAGAAGGAATTAATTAATAATAATATACCAGTTTTTAGCGATGCTTCATCTGAATTTTTAGAAAGCATAGAAATACAAACTATATTATCAGTATTAAAAATATTAGATAATCCAACGCAAGAAATTCCGCTAATTACAGTTATGCGTTCAAACATAGGGGGATTTACAGATGAAGATTTAATAAGAATTAGAATTTGCGATAAAGAAAGTAATTTCTATGAAGCACTTATAAAAGCGCAATTACAAGTGGAAAAGAACTTAGCTAAAAAAATAAATGATTTTTTAGAAAGATTGAAAGACTGGAGAAAAAAATCTAATATTATGGAATTAGATGAATTAATTTGGCTAATTTATACACAGACAAATTTTTATCATTATGTTGGTTTAATGCCAAATGGAGCCCTAAGACAAGCAAATTTAAAAATGCTTTTTGAAAAAGCTAAAAAATATGAAGATGCAAGTTTTAAAGGGCTGTACAATTTTATAAATTTCATAGATAAAGTTCATAATACAAGTAATGATATGTCTTCTGCTAAAATAATTGGCGAAAATGAAGATGTTGTAAGGATTATGAGTATTCATAAGAGTAAAGGACTAGAATTCCCTGTTGTTTTTCTATGTGGTACAGGAAAAGGATTTAATTTAAGGGATTTAAATGAACCAATATTATTTCATCAAGAAATTGGGTTTGGACCCAAATTTATAGATGAAGAAAGAAGAATTGAATATAATACTTTAGCAAAAGAAGCAATAAGAATAAAATCACATAGTGAAACTTTATCAGAAGAAATGCGTATTTTGTATGTAGCTCTAACAAGAGCAAAGGAAAAAATAATTATTACAGGAATAAGTAATGATGCATCAAAAAGCTTAAAACAAAAGCAAGAATTGTTAGAAATGTATGAAGCTGTGCAAAATAAAGATAAGAAAATAAATTCAAAACTTATAAAAAAATACAAAACTTATTTAGATTGGCTTGAACTTGTTTATATTTTTAATAAGGAAGATATTAATAAAGTGTTAACATTAGATATTCATTCTAAAGATGAAGTCTTAAAAAATGAAAAAAGAGACGATAATACAGAAGAAATAAATGTTATGGATAAAATAAAAGAAAAAGTAAAAAATGTGAAATATGATGAAAAATTATTCGAAGTTTTGAATTGGAAATATAAATTTGCAGATTCAATTTCTATACCTACAAAAACATCTGTAACTCAAGTTAAAGAGCTTGAGCAGGAAAAAAAGTTTAAGTTTCAAAAATATAATATTGAAACTGATGAACTCAGCAATATTAGTATAAAAGATTCACCTAAATTTTTAGCTAAAGAAGAGAAAATAACAGGTGCAAAAAAAGGTACACTTATGCATTTATGTATGCAAAAAATGATAGAAAAAATGGATTATTCATTTGACGATATTAAAGATCTTATTCAAGATTTGGTTAAAAAGGAAATTATACTTCCTAATGAAGCAGAGGCAATTAATATTAAACAGTTGTTACAATATACAAAGTCAAATTTATGGAATGAACTAAAAAATGCCAAGGAAATACATAAAGAACAGCCATTTTATTTAAATATGTCAGCAAAAGAAATATTTGGAATGGAAAATGATGATTATATATTAGTACAAGGTATTATAGACTTATACTACATAAATAGCAATAATCAACTTATCTTAGTAGATTATAAAACTGACTATATAAATGAAAAAGAAGAGGAACAATTAATTATAAAATATAAAAAACAACTTGAGTTATATAAAAGAGCACTGGAGAAAAGTACCGGAAAAGTTGTAGAGAAAGTGTATATATATTCAACTGTTTTGAATAAAGAAATCTTATTGTAATCATAAAAAACAGAAAAACCAGCCATTTTTGATGGCTGATTTTTGGAAGTCTTATAATTTAAGACTTTTTGTGGAAGTCGCAAACAGAAAAACTCAGTTGTTGTATACGTATATACAGCAATCAGAGTATATGAATGTCTGATGCATAAGAAGTGGCATAATAGCGAGTAAATCATCTTCAGTTCCAGAAATGATAGTATATTCACCACATACCTCTTCTACAATCCGGGACAATATTGCCTCCATGAGATTTAAACCTCCTTTACTTTAATGTAACAAATATTATACTGTAAAAAAATGTAAATGTAAAGGAAAACTTATCGTCAAAATAAAACATAATATGACTAAAAATGCTATTTACTAAAACTTGAAAATATGATATATATTATATGGGTGATACAATTAATTATGAGAATAGATAAATTTTTAAAAATTGCAAAAGTAATAAAAAGGAGAACTGTTGCAAATGAAGCAGCAGATAATGGGAGAGTTTTTGTAAATGGCAAACAGGTTAAACCAAGTTATGAAGTCAAAATTGGAGATGTAGTTGAAATAAAATTTGGAGATAAACTTGCAAAATTTGAAATTGTAAAAATACCACAAGTTCAAGGCAAAAACATAGAAGAGTTAATTAAGATTTTATAAAAGGAGGGATTTATAGTAAATATCTTTGTACTATGAATCTCTTTTTATATAAAATAAATTATAAAAAATTATATAAATATATTTTAGGAGGTAGCTATTATGGAGAAATTTGATGTTATTGTAATTGGAATGGGGCCGAGTTCAATTTTTTTAGCTTATGAACTTATAAAAAAAAGCAAAAACAAGAAAGTTTTACTAATAGACCAAGGTAAAAGAGTAGAAAACAGAAAGTGTCCAATAGAAAGCCTAGGCAAATGCGTAAAATGTAAACCATTTTGTAATATTACTAGTGGATTTTCTGGTGCTGGTGCATTTTCAGATGGAAAACTATCTTTATATAATCCAAATGATGATGATATTTATGTTGGGGGAAATCTTCATAATTATATTGGTGTAGAAGAAACCAAGAAACTAATAGACTATACTGATAAAATATATTTAGATTTTGGTGCAGATAAGCATTTAGAGGGGATACAATATAAAGAAGAAATTAGCCAGATAAGTGAAAAAGCAAGAAAAGAAAATATAAAATTAATTGATATTCCAATTCGTCACTTAGGAACAGAGAAAGCACATGAAATATATAAAAGATTGGAAGAGTATTTAGAGGAACATAATATTTTAATGAAATTTGAAACCATAGTAGATGATTTAATTATAGAAAATAATGAAATTAAAGGTGTATCTACTATATCAGCTAAAAATGAAAATAATAAAGAATTGTTTTACTCAGATAAGGTTGTAATTGCAGTTGGAAGAAAAGGGGCAAATTGGTTATCTAATATTTGTATAAAGTATGGAATAAAAACTAAATCTGGAATTGTTGATATAGGTGTTAGATATGAACTTGAAGATAAAGTAATGAAAAACATTAATAAATACCTTTATGAAGGAAAGTTTATTGGCTATCCAGCACCATTTAAAGATAAAGTAAGAACTTTCTGTATGAATCCTAATGGAATCGTAGTTAATGAGAACACTAACGGAATTGTAACAGTTAACGGACACAGCTATGAAGGCGCTGAGAAGCAGACAGAGAACACCAACTTTGCGCTTCTTGTTGCAAAGCATTTTTCAGAGCCGTTCAAGGACAGCAACGGATACGGTGAAAGTATTGCAAGACTTTCCAACATGCTTGGTGGAGGTGTTATTGTCCAGAGATTCGGAGACCTTATGAGAGGAAGAAGAAGTACAGAGAAGCGAATTGAGGAGGGACTTGTAAAGCCTACTCTTGCTGCTACTCCTGGTGATTTAAGTCTTGTACTTCCTAAGAGAATTCTTGATGGAATTATAGAGATGATTTACGCACTTGATAAGATTGCACCGGGAACTGCCAATGATGATACACTTCTGTATGGTGTTGAGGTTAAGTTTTATAACATGGAAGTTGAGATTGACAACAACCTTGAGACAAGATATAAGGGCTTATACATAATTGGTGACGGAAGCGGCGTTACACATTCATTATCACACGCTTCTGCCAGTGGCGTATATGTTGCAAGAAAGATTATCGAAGAAATGTAGTCACATAATATTAATTAATAAGGGAGATTGTCATAAGACAGTCTCCCTTTAATATTTAATCAAGCTTTATTATTTTGGCACCTAACAAATCAGCATCATCAGTTCCATGAGTTGCAATAAGCAAAGTACGATTATTACGCATTTTTAAGATATAGTCTATTACATTTAACTTAGTATCCTTATCTAAACCTGTGAATGGTTCATCAAGTATTATAAGTTTCCCGGGATATGATAATGCTCTTGCAAGTGCAACTCTTCTTTTCATTCCACCGGATAATGAACTTACAGGAATATCAAGACTATCATCTGGAAGAATTGATAACAGATTATTACGGATTTCATCCCTATTGTTTTTTCCATGAAGCACTATTCTGACATTGTCTATTGCAGAAAGGTAAGGAATAAGCCTGTCCTCCTGAAACATACAAGATATGCTTTTAGTATCTATACCGGATACACTGCCGGAATCAGCATGTTCGAGTCCCATTAGAATTCTTAAAAGCGTTGTTTTTCCAATGCCGGAAGTTCCCATAAGACAATATATAGAATTATCTTTAAGGGATATATTAACATTTTTAAGAACTTCATTGTCATCAAAGGTTTTGCATAAATCAGTGATTATAATACTCACAATAATTCTCCTGACATTTTAAATTCATTGGATAGAAAGCAGGCTTGTAACACAGTAAAGTGTCTGTCCGTTATATACAACCCTTGACCAGCCAACCTCTGTATTATAGCCGGTTCTGGTGAAAAGCTCACCTTTTTTAGCAGTTGCAACAACAACAGAATCTGCATCAGTCACACTAGGCTTATTCCTAAGATTAACCTCTTCCTTAGGTGTTACGGTGTCGTTACAGTCCGTGAATTTCGTGTTAAATCCGGTTGTAGGACTTTCTGTTGCTTTAGGTGTAAGGTCTGTTGTTAAGTAACTTGTAACAGCGTATACAGTCTGTCCATTGTATACAAGTCTTGACCAGCCACTGCTGCTTGTTCCAGTCCGTGTAATTGTTTCACCATTGATAAGTGTTGCAATTACAGTTGCGTCTGTATCCTGACTAGGCTTGTCACGAAGCCTTACTTCATCTTTGGCAGTAACGGTATCATTAACAGATGTGAATACCATGCCTGATTCTACATCTGGAGTTGCAGAAGCCGCAGTTTCACCGCTTAAAGAACCATTACTTTCTGAATAACCAAAATATGCAACATTAATATCAACATTTGTACCAATTCCTGCTACCCTGCCCTGATTAGTATACTGCCACATACTGCATGTTCCTGCATATGATGTGGATGGAGTCTCTGGATAAGGCGTTGACGGATATTGTGCAACCCATATCTTAAATGATTTTTCAATAATGGCAGTGTTCCACTGACTGTTATTGGTAAGTTCAGAGGAAGCAGCATAAAACATAGGGGTATAGCCTTTATCATATATTTCCTGTAAAAATGCAACAGCTACGGTAGTTCTTTCAGCCTTAGTCATGCTCTTCTGCCTGCTTTCAGATGTGTAGAAGCCTTCACAGTCAAATGCTACAGGATAAGTTATACTGTAGTCTGCTATGAAATCAGCAACCCAGTCTGCTTCTTCAATAGCTTCGGATTCATTAACTGCTGATGAGAAGAAGTATACACCAACTTTAATTCCGTTGGCTGCAGCCTGCTGCATGTTGTATTTTGCATTGGTGTCAGCATAGATAACCCCTGTCTTCTGCGCTCTGTAGCCGACTCTTATCATTGCAAAATCAACACCTGATGAAGCAGCCTGTGCCCAGTCTATAGTTCCCTGAAATTTGGAAACATCTACACCGATAGTTACATCTGATGTTTCATTAGTGCTGTTGGAAAGAATTACAGAAGCACCATTACCTGTATCCTGATTCATCGCTCCATTATTGTCGGAATACTGAGGATCCTGTTCTTTCTCATCTTTATCGCTTAAAGTATTATTGCCGTCGGTATCTGTTTCACTGACAGACGAAGTCTCTTCGGTTGAAGATGCATTTGCAGGTACTTTTTTCCCTCTATGACCGAAAGAAACAATAAGTACAATTATTAATGCAATTACTGCTGCTGCAACAATTATGATTGCAGGCAGTAATTTCTTCCAGTTAATATGAATAGAATCATCAAGATATCCAAAATCATCGTCATCAGAATTAAACAGCTTAGACATGTACATCGCCTCCTAATTTAAATAATCGCTGCACAGATAATTAAGAATCAGAGCTGCACCATTACTATCCATTGCAGTACCATTTAGTCCCATGTAGTTAATTGTCCAGTAACTAATGGATTCATCATATGTGAATTGAATCTTCAATGAAGAATTCATGTTATTATATACTACTTTACCGTTGAATTCTACAACCTTTTTATTATCAGTAGAACTGAAAATAGTCCATTCGGGGTCTGTACATTTGTTATCCAGACATTGACCAAAGGTTATAGATTCATCCTGAAATATCTGCTGTTCTTTTACTGTATCGATTCTTGAATCCTGCATTGCGCTGGCTTTAGTACCAATGCCTGCGCGTGTCACACCGATAAAACATATTATTAATGTGAGTATGACAGCAAGAAGTGTTGAAACTGTTCCTGAAAATGCACCATCTAAACTGTCATGGTACAGAATGAATACAAGAATACCACCTGCTATCCCACCACCGAGATGACCGAGGATATCTACATTTGCACCATTAGATATAAGAGCATATACAACAATTAACGCAATAGATACGATTACAGTTGTCTTATTAGAATCAGTTTTTGAACTGAAATTAGTAAAAAGTGTTGCACACATTACACCGAATATTGCACCTGATGCACCTGCAGCAAAGCGGATTACATCGGGATTGATAAGGTGTGATACATATACAGATACAAGGCCTGATGCAAGTCCTGAACCGAAATATATAATTGCAGTACGAAGAGAACCGACACGGGGTTCAAGTCTAGAACCGAACAGATACAGAGCAACCATATTATTAATAAAATGTGGCAAATTAGCATGCAGGAACATATAAGTCAGAAGCCTTATATATTCTTTATTATTATGAATATACTGGTAATTAAGTCCACCTGTTTCAAAATGATCACTGCCTGCTATTATGCACATAATGCCTGCAAGCAGATTGGCAAGGATTATAATAAGCACAACAGGCATGTTTCTAAGACTGACTTCTGAATATCGTTTCTTTTGACTGTGTTGATAAAAATCTTCAGGATTAATTCTGTCAGATTTAATCTCGTATACTTCATCATCAAGATGAAGGTCATCAAATCCATTGGGCTTAAACTCGCTTTGATAGCTGTTATGATAGTTGTTATTGTAATCTGGTTCCATAGAATATTTCTCCCCTCATGTTAATTTTCCACTCTACAAAAAAAGAATTCAGCATTACACTAAATTCTTTTTCATTATAACATATTGGGTCAATATGTGTTATTTAATATGAAGCTGTGCTTTAATAATAATTCTTTGAGAACCATCCATTTTGGCTTTAATACTTCCGTTATGCTCGGAAACAATAGCCTTTGCAATTGAAAGACCAAGACCATATCCGGTTATCTTAGCGGATGTTGAATCAGCCCTGTAGAATCTGTCAAACATTCTGTCAGTAAGATTCTTATCAATATTATCAACATCATTGCTTACGATTAAAACAATATAGCTTCCTGAAGAATATAATTTAAAGTCTATGTTACCTTTACCTGATGAATATTTAAATGCGTTATCAAGAAGAATTGTAAATAGCTGCCGTACTGATGATGCGTCACCGCAGCATGTAAGGTCAGGTGTAATATCGTAGGTAAAATGTTTACCTGAATCAAGTGCAAGTGCATTATAAGAGCGCACAGCTTCTTCTGCAAGGTCAGAAACAGGAAAAACCACACGTTTTATATGACCGTTGCGCTCATCCATTCTTGCAAGTGATACAAGACTGTTAGTCATAGCTGTAAGATTTTCTGCCTGTTTCTTTATATCTTCAATCCATTCATTATCAGGATTATCCATCTGTAATATATCAGCATCAGCTCTTATTACTGTAATCGGAGTCTTAAGCTCATGACTTGCAGAGGTTATGAATTCTTTCTGCTTGCGGTGTGCTTTTGCAATAGGCATGACGATAAGCTTTGAAGTAAATATAAGAATCAGGAGCATAACTGCAATACCTACACATGATGATTCTATAAGAGAAACAGCTGTTTTCTTAACATCATCTATCATATTACTTCGAAGCACGAATACAGCAATTGTACGTTTCTCTTTTTCATATATGCAATATCTGTAACCATTGTAAAATCCATCAAGTTCGCCAGTTTCATATGCTTCATGATATATTTTCATAGCCTCATATTCAGAAATATCAGATATGTTATCGATATTAATGTTTACGGGGCGTTTTTTTTTATTAAATATAATATAGAAATACCTGGCATCTGCTTTAACTGGTTTTTGGTCTAAAATATTAATATATATAGATGAAACAAGATGGTCGGATTTAGATACCATCTTATTGTATGTGTTTCTGACACTTGTATACACAATAAATCCTTGCATAATTATTACAACTGCCATTGAAAGAACTATAAATTGTATTCTTAAGCGGGTAAGCATTTTCTCATTATAATTAGATGCTTTATTGTTTTTTGACATTATATACCTTCTTTATATTAGTTGTTATTTTTTAAATAATATCCCATATTTCTTCTTGTAGCAATAGAATAATCAGACTTTAAAGCTTCAAGTTTTCTCCTGAGATAAGATATATAAGTCCATACGGTGCTGATATCTGAATCAGATTCACTGCCCCAGATTTTCTCCATAAAATGTTCTGCCGAAATAACCTGGGTTTTATTATTCATGAACATCAGCATCATCTGATATTCCTTATTAGTAAGAAGAAATGAACCTGAAGGAGAAGATAATTCACATGTAGTTGTGTTCAGCGAAATATTTCCAAGTGTAATAATATTATCCTGTTGTTTTTCAGAGCGTGTAAGTACACGGATTCTTGCAAGCAGTTCTCTTGTGTCAAATGGTTTTGTAAGATAATCGTTAGCACCATTATCAAGCCCTTCTACTTTATCATCAATCTCGGTCTTGGCTGTGAGCATAAGAACAGGAATGTTGCTGCCACGTTTTCTTAGATTCTTTAAAGCTGTAATTCCATCCATTACCGGCATCATAATATCCATAATTACAGCATCATATATATCTTCTTCCAGATAATCAAGGGCAATCTGACCATTTTCAACGCAGTCAACAGAATAATTATTCTTCTGTAATATAGTTGATACAGCCCTTGATAATGAGCGGTCATCTTCAACTAGTAATATTCTCATATATAATCCTCCAGTCGAATAATATTAATCCCAGTAGCCAAGTTCTATACCCTTTAAGTATATAGCTTTGGCTTTGGAATAATATCCATAAGAGTTAAAATGTGTGAAATCAGCACGAATCTGTTCAGGAAGATTGCCTGTCTGTATATCAATTATATCATTCTCGGTTGGTGTAAGTCCACAGTCAGATAGTGCATTTTCCATAAGATAAAGTCTTGTGTTAAGGAAATGTTCTCCAAATGCATCATACAGAGCTTGTTCCCATAATGTTGCATGAAGTCCTGCATAATTACCATTATTATCGTATACATCCTGATATATGTCAGCTGATTCTCCCGGATTATCAGTATCACCAACAATTATATAATCAGCATAATAGCTGTTATCAATTATATTCTGATATTGTTTTATAAGTTCATCATAATCATTCTCCCAGCCACCATTACTTCCCATCTCAAGAATAAGAATATCATTGCGGTGATCATAAGCTGCCTTAGGAATAACCCTTGTCCATGCGTTAATATACATTTCAGTTACAGAATCGTAGTCTGCA
>ERZ772860.2170-NODE-2170-length-11778-cov-14.472831_pt1 | contig 11778 bp, 9 predicted proteins | sample MGYA00511342_ERZ772860 | MGnify/ENA primary metagenome ERZ772860 (study PRJEB29015, sample SAMEA2737665) | human gut metagenome | biome: human gut; feature: human-associated habitat; material: faeces | place: China | collected 2012 ... | reverse complement strand
TTTCCATTTTACTTTTTTAAGTTAAAATGGTGTACACTTTTTCTGTAGTAAGACAAAGTGACTTGTTTACTGGTGCTAAATGACTTGTTTGCTGGTTCTATCTGACTTATTAATTTTTGCTGTTTCCCTTTATTTCTTGAATTTGTAATCTATGATTCTGATTTGTAAACATAAAAATCCCCTCCTGGAAAGCATTTGATTGTCTTTCCGGGAGGGGAATTATTATATTCGGTAGAATAAATCTATTATTTGATCATATCAACGCTGCGCTTCAAGAATGCTTCGAGACCTGCGCCCTTAAGCATACCGTTTTGCAGCAAAGCAAGGTCAATCAGTTGGTGAACGATATTGTTGTCCTTGGCGTAATTGCCTATGATTTCATCGCGCTTGCCTTTTTCATCGCTGATAGTCTTTTCGGTTTGATGAACATCATCCTTTTCCTGCTGGGTAATCTCCTCTGGTTTCTTCTTGGTCTGTTCCTGATGAAGAACTGCCAATCGAGCCTCCTGACCCTTGATCTCTGCCAAAATAGGCTTGAGTGCTTCTGCAGTATTGCTTTCTGAATCAGCCAAAACATTCTTTATCAGAGTATGGTCTGAGTTCAAGATGATGGTGTAGCTGTCAGGCATCTCACCATAGAAGTTCATACCTTGCTGGAACTGACTCATGGTCTTCATTCTTCGCATCCACTCGTTTTGTGTGATGACTACCGGTTTGCTGTTCTCACCCAAAGCTTGCACTTCAACGGTGAATTCCGTTTTTTCTATCTTAGGAAGTTGTGAACGGAATACTTGTGTCAGATTGTCGGTCTGCTCATGATTGAGGTCTGTCTTTTTGGCATCTTCTTTCACGATAAGGCGCTCAATTGTATCAGAATCAACGCGAACAAAACGAGATTTCTCAAACTTTTGTTCAAGCATGTTCACCATTGGAGTATCCAGCTGGCCATTCATCAAGAGCACAGAATATCCCTTGTCCTTTGCAGCCTCGATATATGAGTACTGCTCCTCTTTGTTGTTGGCATAGAGATAAATCAGATTGCCTTCCTTGTCAGTCTGATTGTCCTTGATAACGGTCTTATATTCGTCAAATGTAAAGTATTTGCCATCTACATCCTTAAACAAGGCGAAGTCTTTAGCTCTATCATAGAAATCTTCCTTAGACAACATACCATAGTTGATGAATATCTTGAGGTCATCCCATTTCTCTTCGTATTCCTTGCGGTTTTCCTTGAATATAGAATTCAGACGATCTGCTACTTTCTTGGTAATGTAGGTAGAAATCTTCTTGACGTTGCTGTCGCTCTGTAAGTAACTGCGGCTTACGTTCAATGGAATGTCTGGTGAATCGATGACACCATGAAGCAAGGTAAGGAACTCCGGTACGATACCCTCGACTTGGTCTGTCACAAATACCTGGTTGCAATACAACTGTATCTTATTGCGTTGCATGTCGATACTGTTCTTGATACGTGGGAAGTAGAGAATACCAGTCAGGTTGAATGGGAAATCTACATTCAGGTGAATCCAGAACAGAGGCTCGTCAGACATAGGGTAGAGGGTACGATAGAAATTCTTGTAGTCCTCGTCTTTCAATGTACTTGGAGTCTTAGTCCATAAAGGTTCTACATTATTAATAATGTTATCTTCCTCTGTTTCGACATTTTTTCCATCCTTCCATTCAGTTTTCTTTCCGAATGCCACAGGTACGGCCATGAACTTGCAGTACTTGTTCAGCAATTCCTGAATCTTGTTTTTCTGCAGGAATTCCTTGCAGTCATCAGCTATGTGGAGGATAATATCCGTACCTCTCTCGCTCTTTTCTGCATCTTCAATTTCGAATGCAGGAGAACCATCGCAGCTCCATTTTACGGCTTTAGAGCCTTCCTTGTAGCTCTTGGTAATGATTTCCACCTTGTTGGAAACCATGAAAGAAGAATAGAAACCGAGTCCGAAGTGACCAATGATAGCATTGGCATTCTCCTTATATTTATCAAGGAAATCAGTAACACCAGAAAAAGCTATTTGATTGATGTATTTATCTATTTCCTCTTCAGTCATTCCGATACCATGATCGCTGAAGGTCAATGTACCAGCATTCTCGTCAAGAGAAACTCTTACTGTAGTGTCTCCAATTTCTCCCTTGAAATCACCTTGAGCAGCAAGTGTTTTCAACTTTTGTGTGGCATCTACTGCATTTGACACCATCTCACGGAGAAAGATGTCATGGTCTGAATAAAGAAACTTCTTGATGACAGGAAAAATATTTTCTGTCGTTACTCCAATATTACCTTTTTGTGCCATAATTATATGTTTTAATTTTAAATTTACTATTCTTATCTTATGTTTTTGTGTTTGCCACTTACAAAAGGCGTGCCAAAGAGTGATTAAATGTTTCTTAATGTATCTGAAATGTTTCATTTATGACTTTTTGGCTCAAATTATTTCTTATAAAATTTGGTTGCTTTGTTTTTTTAATTACCTTTGCAATCAATTTAATGAAAAACTTTTGAAACAACACAATCATGATGCAACAATTTCAATCTAAATCCGATTTGATCGCTGACTATTATTTTCAGCACTACGGAGAAGTGAAAGCTTTCGTTTCTTCTCGATTACAATATGCAGATGATTCTGAGGATGTCGTTCAGAACATCTTTCTACGGCTCCTGCAAATGGACAAAATGATATCTTCCGTCACTTTGCCTTGTTTGGTATATACGGTTGCCAGAAATTTGATTTGTGATTATTGGCGTCATCGTCAATGTGTGTATGATTATGAACATTTTTTCTTGGACTCTTATGCTTCTGGAATCTGTACTAATACGGGGGAATCAATCTATTCGGTCCAGCAAATTAACGAATTGCTTGAACGTGGAATTGCTCGCTTAAGTGAAAATCAACGTAAGATTTACAGAATGAATGTATGCGATGGAATGCAGATTAGTGAGATTGCAATCAGGTTGGATGTTAAATATAAGAAAGTAGAAAATCGTCTTTGTGCTGCTCGTAAAGAGGTTAGGAAATATATGAAACGTATGTTGGCTTAATTGGTGATTTAAATGAAAGATGTTGTTTTCATATAAAAATAGGAGAAATTATCATCTTACTAATGATAACTTCTCCTATCTTTTTGTAGCTGTTGCCACAAAAGCATTGAGACAACGTAAATTTCTTTGTTTAGCTAATCATAAGTTAGTTATACCAAATCTCTCCGCCCATTACGTTTTGGGTCATAAACACTGTTTCTTGAATAGGTGATGCGATTTCTACGTATTCACCATAGTTCTTAACATTTTCTGTTTTCATTTTCTTTTGGTTTTGTGATTTAATAAATGTTTATCTTTGTATTTATACTTTGTCTTAAGAAAACAAGCATGTTATCTTTAAGACATTGCAAAGTTAATCATTATTTTTCAGAATATCAAGTATTTACCGCATTTTTTTTACGTTTTTAACAGTATTATTTTTCTTTTGGAATATTTATGCGTCTTTTTTCTATTTTTGCTGAATTTAGTTTGTTTTATGATTCTGGATAAAAGAAAAGTAGGTGCGTCATAAGCCGCATCATGTAAACTAAAAAAGTCCCACAGACTTTAAATATTTACATAGATTTTTATGGCGGAAAGACCAAATCTGTGTATATCTGGAATCTGTGGGACTATGTGCTATTAGGCTATCAGCCCGTACTAATCTTGCCTGTTACTTAACTTTTATCCTTTGCGTGGTGCATTGTGGAGTATTTCCAGAAGATGATCCCATACCATCTGCACAGTTGGGATATAGAGTGCTTCCTGTGGAGTGTGTACTTCTCGGAGAGTAGGACCAAAGCTAACCATGTCCAAATCAGGATATTTTTCTGAGAAGAGGCCGCATTCCAGACCTGCATGAATACCCTTGACTAATGGTTTCTTTCCGAAAAGTTTTTCGTAACTCTTGACGGTGATTTCCGTGAGTTTGCTATCTGTACGCATTTTCCATGCTGGATATTTGTCGCCTACAGTAATTTTAGCTCCAGCCAGCTGGAAGGCAGCTTTCACTGTATTGGTCATGTTTTCCAGATTGCTCATCACATTACTGCGTTGTGAAGCTACGATGTCAATAGAGTTGTCTGTAGTTATCACACTGGCTACATTGCTGGAAGTTTCTACCATCCATGCAATAGCTTCATCCTGGCAGGTTGTCAACGGACCGTTATCTACTGCTTGTAAAGCCATGATGAACTTTTCTGCTATTGTTTTTGCGATGACAGGAGATGATTCTGCAGATTCCATATTGAAGACCATATCCTTTTCTGTAACATGGAATTCTTCTTCAACTTCTGATGCAAAGATGTTCCAGTCTATACGAACCTGTTCTTTTACCTCATTCTTGATGGCTAATACTACCTGACCATCACGAGGGATGGCATTGTGCATCTTACCACTATTGAAGTTGACTAATCTGATGTCGCCGTTAAACTTTTCCATCTCCAAATACAGGAAGCGGGCGAGAAGTTTGATGGCATTGGCGCGCTTCTTGTTGATGTCATCACCAGAGTGACCGCCATTTAAGCCTTTCAGATTCAATTTGATGAAGAAGTAACCAGCAGGAGCTTGTTCGCGTTCAAATTCAAACGTAGCGTGAATGGTTTGTCCACCAGCGCAGGAAACGAAAATCTGTCCTTCATCCTCAGAATCCAGGTTGATGAGCATTTTGCCAGTCATAAAACCTGCCTCCATGCCATGAGCACCTGTTAAGCCAGTTTCTTCATCGCGTGTAAACACACATTCAATAGGACCGTGTTCGATCTCATTGCTGTCAAGGATAGCCAGTTCAATAGCGCATCCAATTCCGTCGTCAGCACCCAGAGTAGTACCCTTAGCTCTTAACCATTCGCCATCTACATAAGTCTGGATAGCATCCTTGGTAAAGTCGATATCAACATCTACCAATTTATCGCAAACCATATCCATGTGACTCTGGAGTATGATGGTTTCTCTGTCTTCGTATCCAGGTGTAGCAGGCTTTCTGATAATCACATTGCCCGTTTTGTCAACGTTGGTTTCAAGATTTCTGCTTTCGCCAAAATCTTTGAGGAACTCAATCATCTTTTCCTCGTGCTTAGAAGGACGAGGTATTTGATTGATTTTTGCGAATTGCTCGAAAACGCATGATGGTTTTAACTCATTTTTTTCCATATCAATATGTTTTTATATTATTGTTGTACTCTTAATAACTTACTTTTTTTAGAAAAGAATGTTATTTTATTTATAATTACTTACTATTTCTGGCTTTTTATTTGGGATATTCCCCAAAAAATATTACCTTTGCAACCAAATGTGCTAATTAAAGCACTGCAAAATTAATAAAAATGGTAAAGATATTCCTATTTAGTGTGTTAATAATTGCTATTTGTATAGCATTGTTATCAGTTAAGTTGATTTTTAGGAAGAACGGAAAGTTCTCTTCCCAGCATGTGCATGATAATCCAGGCTTGCGCAAGCAGGGCATTCATTGTGTCATTGATCAGGACAGAGAGGCTCGTCAGGCAGGAAAAGCATATTAAGTAATAATAAAATTATAGAAGAAATGAAAAAGAACATTTTGGGGTCAGTGGCATTTGCTGCTATGGTCGCTTTGTCACTAACATCTTGCAACAAGTCACAGCCACAGGTTGAAGCTAAATCTGAAAGTAAGGCTCCGGCTGAGTTAAAGATTGCTTATGTTGAGGTGGATTCTATCATGACTCAATATAAATTTGCAAAGGAGTATGCTGCAATTCTTGAAAAGAAGAGTCAGAACATTCAGGCTACTCTTGCACAGAAGCAGCAGAACTTGCAGGCTGCCGCTGCTAATTTCCAGCAGCAGATTCAGCAGAATGCTTTAAGTCGTGAGGCTGCTGAGCAAAGACAGGCTGCTTTACAGAAGCAGAATAATGATTTGCAGGGATTGCAGCAGCGTTTGAGCAACGAGTTTGCTTCAGAACAGGAGAAGTACAATAAGGCTCTTCATGATAGCATCGCTAATTATCTGGCAAGATATAATAAGGATAAGAAATATAGCATTATCTTCTCTAAGAGTGGTGACAACTTGCTGTACGCAGACAAGGCTTATGATATTACCAATGAAGTAATCTCTGGTCTTAACAAGGCTTACAAGAGCACACTCCCTGCTGCTACTCCAGCTGCAAAGAAGTAATATTATTATGTTAAGAGACGAGCGGTATCAATTTGTGCTGGATTACTTTCGACAATCCATGCCACATGTAACCACGGAGTTGCAGTTTGGTAGTGCATTTCAGCTTTTGGTGGCAACCTTGCTTTCGGCTCAATGTACAGACAAGCGTATCAATATGGTTACACCTGCTCTTTTTGCCCATTATCCTGATGCAAACAGAATGGCTCAGGCTGAGGAGGATGACATCTACGATCTGATTAAATCAGTCAGTTATCCTAATGCCAAGGCTAAGCATTTGGTGGAAATGGCACGTAAACTGGTATGTGATTTTAATGGAGAGGTTCCTTCCGAAATGGCTCAGTTGGTTACTCTTCCTGGCGTAGGGCGAAAGACTGCAAATGTGATACGGGCAGTTTGGTTTGGTAAGGCTACGATGGCTGTTGATACACATGTTTATCGCGTAAGTCACCGTTTGGGCTTAGTTCCTAAAACCGCTGATACTCCTCGTAAAGTAGAAGATTACCTGATGAAGCATATTCCAAAGGAAGATATTCCTAATGCTCATCACTGGTTACTCCTGCATGGTAGGTATGTTTGTAAAAGTGCTAACCCAGATTGTGGTAAGTGTCAGTTTACAGATATTTGTCCTAAATTGCTGAAAAACAGTAAATTATAAATATGGATACAAAAAATCCCAAACTGTTGGTTGATATTCAATCTCTGTTTGGGATTTTTTGATGTTTTATCTTTTTATATTAATTCCAGAATCTTATCGATAATCTTATCTATTGTAGTAGAATCAGTAGCTTGATCTATTTTCTGATTTATCTTTTCCTCGATTTTCTTGCTCACCTTGTCTGCAGCCTTATCCATTGCTTGATTGGCTCTGTCTTCCAACTTCTTCTGGATATTTCCGCCTAAATCTCTGTCATCAGTTGTGCTTTCGCCCAAATCTTTTTCATCAGTAGTGTTTTCACTTGAATCGTACTCGTCAGAACTGGTATTTTCTGGGTTGTTTCCTTCCAATGCTTTTACCATGTCGTCAGAATTCATAGTAATGACTTTTCCGAAAATTCCATAACTTACTGTATGTTCTTTGTCTTGAATAGTCACAGTACCTTTCGAGAAAATCAGATAGTTATGATATTCGAAGAGATTGTCAAGTGCCGAGTCAATAAAATTACCTGCAAGCATTCTCGCCATCATTCCAAAACCTTGTGAGAAGATATCATTGCCATTAGATGTTGTTGCTTTTTCCACGGCTTTACTTACTTCTGTGCGAATGGCATTTTCATGTGATTCTTTATTCGGATTTGTCAGAGCCATGATAATGAGAAGAAGCAAGACAAGTCCACCGAAAATTTTGAGCAAATAATGATTTTGTGGTTTCTTTTCCTCTTTATAGGGAGCCGAAGGGGGTGTCGGCGGTATTGCAGTTTCTTGTTGCATGCCTGTGGAAGAAGCATTCCTATATTCATTTGTCTTTTCATTCAAAATGTAACGGAGTTCAGAAATAGTCCAGGCTGGTTGCCAGTCTTTCATACCTTCTTTCCATACTAAGGTTTCTGATGAAATACCCATTTCTGCAAGTTGGGCTATCGTATATGGTCCTTCTTGCTGATTATTTAATATAACAAAGAATTTCATTTGCTTATGATATTATATATAATGTATGGTCTTCTTTTATTCATGTGTAGCTTTCCACCAGCCAGTTTTCTCTTTACCTCTGATGGCAACAGGATGCTGGCTTGGGTCAGAAATTGAAAGACCGCAATAATTCTTGATCTTAATTGTTACTTCTGGATACTGTCTTAAAGCTGTATATGCGCAATCAGTATGTGCTGCAGCTTTGACTGTTTTCTTCAGTTGGTTGCTGAATTGTTCTTTCAGATAACCGCTTGGCTTCAAACTGTCAACATATACTGCCATGTCGTAGGAAAGATGTGGTAAGAAACCATCGAGTGGCTGGATGGAGTCGAGAGGAATCGTGGTATCTAATGTATATTTTTGATTGATTTCTTTCATTACATTTGCCAGCTCATCTAATTGTCTGCAATCGATGGCAGCCATATTGCAATATGGAGCATTGCTATTCTTGTAGAAATTTACGATGCCATTTACAAGACTGCTATAGTTTGGTGTCGTTCCATTAAGATAGCTCCACATTAAACGGTAAGGAATTCCTTTAGCCATGATTTCACTACTGGAAGCGACGAGATAGTTTGTGACATCCTTTAGTTCATACGCAGTTTCTACATTTCCCATATAGCATACATCAAAAAGTATATACTGCATTTTGATACCGCTTTGCTTGATGCCTTCCACCAATGTGCTTAGATCTATTGAATTTTCCTTGCGATCTACGCTACCGAAAAAGCGGGTTGTTGGATTATCTGGGTCTGTACCAAACTGAATGCCGCTAAATGGAGTGTCATAAGATAACGTCTGCTGAGTATTGAATGATTTTGCCTGATTTGGATAATTTATCCAATCGTCAGCGCAAGACCAGCCACAACCATGACCACCAATAATCAGGGCATAGTTAAGTGCTTCTGCATTTTGTCTTACCTCATTGAGAATATCTGCGAATCCGTTTGCAGAATTGTAGGCTGAACCTTCGTAAGTTTTAATAGGAGTCCTGCTTACCTCTTTGGTAACATCATTATATGTCAGATCAAAGAGTGTACTATTGTTGGCATTCTTGCTGAAGAAAACCAATACACGCGTATTGTTGAGTCCCTTCTTGTCTTTAATTCCTGCACAGATGCTGTCAATATTATTAGATAAAGCTTCTGTCAAACCGATACTTGAGTTTCCGCCAGTCCAAGGCAGGAATACGAGTATTGTCTGCTTATTAACTTTGTCGATGTCAAAAGCTTCTTCTGTACAACTTCCTAATCCGATGATGGATACAATTGCAAAGATAAATCCGTAAACAAACTGTTTCATTTAGGTAAGGATTTAAATGAAAAGTTTAGTGTTTAGAGATATGATGTCGCTGCATAAAAGCGATAATCCGACAGGATATTCTAAACACTAAACATGATTATTGATTATTACTTCTTCTTGAGTTCCTCGATGGTAGCCTTCAGGGCAGCAATCTTTTCTACAGAGTCGCTTTCCTTCTTACGTTCGAGGGCTACAACCTTCTCTGGAGCGTGAGCCACGAAGTTCTCATTGCTGAGTTTCTTGCGTACACCCATCAGGAAGCCTTCTAAGTGCTTGAGCTGAGCTTCTGCCTTCTCAATCTCGGCAGCTACGTCGATAAGGTCGCCCAAAGGAACGGCAAACTCGTCAGTACCTACCATGAAGCTGGATGCATCAGCGCTCTTTTCTGCAATGACCTCAATCTTGTCAAGGTTTGCCATCTTGAGAGTTACCTCATTGAAAGCTTCGAAATCGTTCTTGCCAACTACCTGGAGAGACAACTGCTCCTTCTGTGCAATGTTCTTCTGGTTGCGGACAGTACGAACGCCTGCGATGATCTGCTTCACTGCCTCGATGTCTGCAACTAATTTCTGCTCCTCGGCTGTAGGTGCTGGCATCTCCAGCTTCTCGCGCATGATGCTCTCGCCATCCTTGCGGTCGTAGATGTGCTGCCACAATTCCTCGGTGATGAATGGCATGAATGGATGCAACATCTTCAGGAGGGCATCGAAGAAACGGAGGGTCGCATCGTAGCTCTTCTGGTCGATAGGCTGACCATAAGCAGGCTTAACCATCTCCAGGTACCAAGATGAGAACTCATCCCAGAACAACTTATATACAGTCATCAGAGCCTCAGAGATACGATATTCCTTAAACTGCTTCTGCATCTCTTCGTTAACCTCCTTGAGTTTAGCGTCAAACCACTTCACTGCGATTTCTGCGCTCTTAGGCTGCTCGATGTCGGCTGTTTCCCAACCCTTAACAAGACGGAAAGCATTCCAAATCTTATTGTTGAAGTTACGTCCCTGCTCGCAGAGGCTCTCGTCGAAGAGGATGTCGTTGCCTGCTGGAGCGCTGAGCATCATACCCATACGAACACCATCGGCACCAAACTTGTCAATCAGATCGAGTGGGTCAGGTGAGTTACCGAGACTCTTACTCATCTTACGGCCGAGCTTATCGCGAACGATACCTGTGAAATATACGTGCTTGAATGGCATCTTGCCACGATACTCGTAGCCTGCCATAATCATACGTGCTACCCAGAAGAAAATGATATCCGGACCTGTTACGAGGTCGGAAGTAGGGTAGTAGTAGTTGATCTCCTCGTTGTCAGGATTTTCAATACCATCGAACAATGAGATAGGCCACAACCATGAAGAGAACCAAGTATCGAGGCAGTCGCTTTCCTGCTCAAGATCCTCAGCCTTGATGTTGGCGTTCTTTTCCTGAGCGAGCTTCAATGCTTCCTCTGCAGTTTCTGCTACTACGAAATCCTTCTTGCCTGCGTTGTCGAAGTAGTAAGCAGGGATGCGGTGACCCCACCAGAGTTGGCGGCTAATACACCAGTCCTTGATGTTCTCCAACCAGTGGCGATAGGTGTTCTTATACTTCTTAGGATAGAACTCGATATCATCGTCCATTACTGGAGGAAGGGCGATGTCGGCAAAGTGCTGCATTTTGAGGAACCACTGTGTAGAGAGCTTTGGCTCGATAGGCACATTGGTACGCTCAGAGAAGCCCACCTTATTATTATAGTCCTCAATCTTCTCCATCAGACCGGCGTTCTGAAGGTCGATGGAAATCTGCTTGCGCACGTCCATGCGGTCCATACCTACATAGAGACCTGCTGCCTCGCTGATAGTACCATTATCGTTGAAGATGTCGATGGTTTCCAAACCATGCTTCAAACCGAGAGCGTGGTCATTGATATCGTGAGCAGGAGTTACCTTCAAGCAACCTGTACCAAACTCAATATCTACGTATGTATCTTCGATGACTGGAATCTCACGGTTGACGAGAGGTACGATGACGTGCTTACCCTTCAACCATGTATTCTTCTTGTCCTCTGGGTTGATACACATGGCTGAGTCGCCCATGATAGTCTCAGGACGTGTAGTAGCTACTACAGCATAGTAACCCTTCTCATCCTTGTGAATGACGTTCTCTTCATCTACCTGCTGGCAGTCTTTCTCTACTACGTAGTACTTCAAGTGATAGAGCTTAGAGTGCTCGTCCTTATAGATTACCTCCTCGTCAGAGAGTGCAGTCTGAGCCTTAGGATCCCAGTTGACCATGCGCACACCACGATAGATGAGACCTTTCTTGTAAAGATCGCAGAATACGTGGATGACGGCGCGAGAACGGGTCTCGTCCATAGTGAATGCTGTGCGATCCCAATCGCAGCTTGCACCGAGTTTGCGGAGCTGTTTCAGGATAATGCCACCATGCTCGTGAGTCCAGTCCCAAGCGTGCTTGAGGAACTCCTCGCGAGTAAGATCAGTCTTCTTGATGCCCTGCTGAGCGAGGCGGTTGACTACCTTAGCCTCGGTAGCGATACTGGCATGGTCTGTACCTGGTACCCAACAAGCGTTCTTACCTTCCATGCGTGCACGGCGAACGAGAATATCCTGGATCGTATTGTTGAGCATGTGTCCCATGTGGAGCACACCCGTTACGTTTGGTGGAGGGA
>ERZ772860.2150-NODE-2150-length-11868-cov-3.705409_pt1 | contig 11868 bp, 8 predicted proteins | sample MGYA00511342_ERZ772860 | MGnify/ENA primary metagenome ERZ772860 (study PRJEB29015, sample SAMEA2737665) | human gut metagenome | biome: human gut; feature: human-associated habitat; material: faeces | place: China | collected 2012 ... | reverse complement strand
TTTTTTATGCCCGCGGTTTCCGCCGGCGTCACGCCATTCGCCCTGAACCGTCTATTCCCGCCCGTTTCTTCGAACGTCTCGCCGCCCCGTGAAGAATCAACCGATATACAGAGGGGGTTAACGCTTTGCTGTTTTCATCTGTCACTTTTTTATACTTTTTTCTGCCCATCGTCCTGATTTTATACTTTATCGTCCCTTTCCGCTTTAAAAATTTTGTTTTATTTGCGTCGAGTATCTTTTTCTATTTCGCCGGAGAGCCGGTCTACTCCCTGTTAATGATCGGCGCGTCTCTGTCCGGCTGGCTGCACGGACTCTGGATTCACGCCTGGCGCGGCAAAAAGCACGCGCGCCTGCCGCTCGTCTCTTCCATCGTTTTCGGGCTGGCGGGACTGCTGTTTTTCAAATACACCGACTTTTTTCTCGCCAACATCAACGGCATTTTCGGCACCTCCATTGCGCTTTTGAAGCTCTCGCTGCCGATCGGCATCAGCTTTTATACGTTCCAGATTCTCAGCTATACCATCGACGTTTACCGCGGCACCGCCGCCGTGCAGAAATCCTTTCTCGACTTCGCCACCTATGTCACTTTCTTTCCGCAGCTTATCGCGGGGCCCATCGTCCGCTATACGCTGATCGCCGACGAGCTCGGCTCACGGACGCATTCGGTTGAAAACTTCGCTTACGGCGCGCGCCGTTTTCTCGTCGGGCTTGGCAAAAAGGTGCTGATCGCCAATGTTCTCGGCGAGATCGGCAATGTTTTTACCGCTTCAAACGACAAAAGCGTGCTGTTCTACTGGCTGGCGGCCATCGCCTTTACGCTGCATATTTACTTTGACTTTTCCGGCTATTCCGATATGGCCATCGGTCTCGGCCGCATCTTCGGCTTCCACTTTCCCGAAAACTTCAACTACCCGTATATCTCCAAAAGCATCACCGATTTCTGGCGGCGCTGGCACATGACGCTTTCGACCTGGTTCCGCGATTATGTCTACATCCCCTTGGGCGGCAACCGCGTCTCGCGTTTGAAATGGGTCCGCAATCTGTTTGCGGTCTGGCTGCTGACCGGCTTCTGGCACGGCGCAAGCTGGAATTTCGTGGTCTGGGGGCTCTTTTTCGGCGTCCTGCTCGTGGTCGAAAAGCTTTTCCTCGGCAAGCTGCTTGATAAGCTCCCCGCCGTTCTGCGGCATATTTACGTGCTGTTCTTCGTCGTCATCAGCTTTGTCATCTTTAACGCCAACGACATGAGCGGCGCATGGGTCAATCTCCGCGGTATGTTCGGCTTCAACGACGTGCCGCTCGTCTCCTCCGACGCGCTCTATTATCTGCGCAGTTACGCGGTCGTTCTGCTGATCGCAGTCGTCGGAGCGACGCCGCTTTTCAAAAGGCTTGCCGAGCGCCTGTCGGCCTCCGAGAAAAGCCGCAGAATTCTCAACATCGCCGAGCCGGTCTTTTTAGTCGCTCTGCTCTGCTGCGTCACGGCGTTTCTGATCGACGGTTCCTTCAACCCGTTTCTCTATTTCCGGTTTTAGAGCTCCGCGTTTGATGCGGAAGAGGAGGTTTCTATGAAAGACAGGACGAAAAATATCGTCGTTACCATTTTATTCCCTCTGCTGCTGATCGGATTTCTCGCGGCCTTTCTCTGTAAGCCCGCCTCGGAAATCTCCGTCAGCGAGCGGCGCAAGCTCGACCAAGCGCCCAAGCTGACGCTGGACGCCGTGCTCAACGGCCAGTTTTTCAGCGATTTTGAGGACTATACGCTCGACCAGTTTCCGCTGCGCGAGGAATTCCGCACATTAAGCGCGCTGTACCGGTTCCGGCTCATGCAGCAAAAGGACAACAACAAAATTTATCTCGCCGACGGCAGTATCTTCAAGCTGGAATACCCCATGAACGAGAAATACGTCGTCGGAGCCGCTGATAAGCTCAATTCGCTCTACGACAAATATCTGTCCGGCATGAACGTCTATTTCAGCATTATCCCCGACAAGAACTACTTTGCGGCCGAATCCAACGGCTATCCCTCGCTCGACTACGAGCGGCTTGAAGCGCTGATGCTCGACAACGTAAAAAACATGACCTACATCGATCTTTTCAGCGCGCTCTCGCTCTCCGACTATTATAAAACCGACACGCATTGGCGGCAGGAAGCGCTGACGCCCGTTTTGGAAGCGCTCGGCGCGGGCATGGGCTTTGATGCGCCGCCGCTGTCCGGCGCGGTTCCCAACAGCTTTTCACCGTTTTACGGCGTCTATTACGGTCAGTCGGCGCTCCCCGTCGGCCATGACACGCTCACCTACCTGACGACCGAGGCGACCGAAGCGGCGACGGTCTATAACTACGAGACGAACCGGACCGAATCCGTCTACACGCTTGAAAAGCTCGACGGCTTAGACCCCTACGACGTTTTTCTGGGCGGCGCAGCGCCGCTTTTAAAGATCGAAAGCCCGCACGGAAAGCCCGGGCGCGAGCTGATTCTGTTCCGCGACTCCTTCGGTTCAAGCCTGACGCCGCTGCTTTTGGAGGAGTATTCGGAGATCTGGCTCGTCGACATCCGCTATATGCACTCCGACCTGCTTGAACAGTATATCGAATTTGACGATCAGGACGTTTTGTTTCTCTACTCGACGCTCGTCATCAACAACAGCCCGATGCTGAAATAACGGATAGGTGAAATCATGAAAGAAAAAACGATATTGGAAACCGAGCGGCTTTTGCTCCGCGAGCTGCGGCCGTCCGACCGCCCCGCTTTATGCAGAATGTTGCAGGACAAAGAGGTCATGTACGCCTATGAGCACGCGTTTGACGACGCCGAGGTCGACGAATGGCTTGACAGGCAGATCAACCGGTACCGGCAGGACGGCTTCGGGCTATGGGCGGTGATTTTGAAGAAAACCGGCGAAATGATCGGCCAGTGCGGCCTGACGATGCAGCCCTGCGGCAACCGGCAGGTGATCGAAGTCGGCTATCTGTTTGAAAAGGCTTACTGGCACATGGGCTACGCGACGGAGGCCGCCGTTGCCTGCAAAGAGCATGCGTTTTCGGTTTTCGGCGCTGACGAGGTGTTTTCGATTATCCGAGATACCAATCTCGCTTCACAGCGCGTGGCGCAAAGAAACGGGATGACGCCGCGCGGGACGATTGTCAAGCATTATTACGGTATGGACATGCCGCACCTCGTTTTTTCCGTCCGGCTGGCGGAGGTCTGCGGGATTGGCTAAGAAAGAGCGTCCGCCTGTCAGGGTACTCCCCATCCGACCTGTTAGCCGCTTTTTTCTCCGTCCGGCAAGCAAAAGCATCTGAAGCGCCTGCGCGCTTTTGGGCAGACCCAAGCCGGAGGTTTCAGGCGTCATGCGGAAATGACGCAATTGGCTTAGATAGAAAATCCGCATGCAGGGATTTGTTTGCCAAAATATCACGGGAGCCACTTGAAACTTTTGTATAAATCTCCATGGGCCTATGATTGAAAAGGCGTGTCGTTTCATGTATAATAAAAATGCACGTTCTGTGCGGTAAGGGAGGATTTTTTAGAAAAACGCCTGACAGGTATGGACAATATAGCGCAGACCTTCTCAATTGACTCCGTTCATGTTCCCTGTCAAGTCATTTTCCCTGTCAAGCGATATTTTCCCCAGAATAGATAGGCGCGTTCCTCCCTTGCTTTTCAAAGGGAGAAATGCGCCTATTTGTATTGATCAGCTCTATATGGGAGGAATGCAGCATCAAAGGCAACCTTCAACGCTCTAAGATTTCTTCCGAAACGAATACCATTTTGATTATTGACGACGACGAGATCAACCGGGGAATACTCAACCTTTTATTTTCTAACAGCTATGCGATCCAGGAAGCGGAAAACGGCAGACAGGGTTTAGAGGCCGTTTTACAAAACCAGAACCGCCTTTGCGCGATCCTGCTGGATGTCGTCATGCCCGAAATGAACGGCCTTGAAGTCTTGAAACGGCTCAAAGAGGCCAATATTCTTGAACGTATACCCGTTTTTCTCATTACGTCGGAAGTGGACGCGGCCATCCAGCAGGGATATGAGCTGGGCGCGATGGACGTCATCAGCAAGCCGATTGTACCCTATCTTGTACTGCGTCGGGTCAATTCTGTGATTGAGCTGTTTCAGGCAAGGCGAAAGCTCGAACGCCGCGTGGAGGTGCAGGAGGAAGAACTGCTGGAAAAAACGCAGCAGATCCTGGAACTGAACCAAGGCATGATTGAATCCCTCTCTGCCGCTATTGAGTTTCGGAACGAGGAATCCGGCGGCCATGTACGGCGCATCCATGACATAACCGCGCTCCTGCTGTCCGAGACGGATTTTTGTCCGGATTTAACAGCCGAGGAAATTCAAAATATTGCTCTGGCCTCTGTCATGCACGACGTCGGTAAAATAGCCATCCCGGACTGCATATTAAGTAAACCCGGCAAATTGACGCCGGACGAGTTTGAAACGATGAAAACTCATACCATCCAAGGCGGTGAACTGCTGGAACACATCCCGCAGCTTCAACATCACGGGGCTTACCGCTATGCTTGGGACATTGCCCGGCATCATCACGAGCGATGGGACGGAGGCGGCTATCCGGATCGGCTCAAAGGCGATGAGATCACGCCTTGGGCGCAGGTGGTTTCCATTGCCGATGTGTACGACGCATTGAGCTGCAAGCGTGTCTATAAGAATGCGTTTCCGCGTGAAAAGGTGTTGGAAATGATCCGCACCGGACAATGCGGGGTATTCAACCCGAGGTTGCTGGACTGTTTTTTCAAAGCGGAACCTCAGCTTGCGCCGCTTTATGAAAAATTGGAGCAGGAAAATTGAGGACAGGAGGAGACTGCCATGCAAGCGCCTGAAAGAGAGCGATTGGGAAGAGCCGGAATTAATGTATCCGACGCATTGGAACGTTTTATGGGAAACGATGCTCTTCTGGAACGATTTTTGAAAAAGTTCCTAAGCGATTCCAACTATGAAAAACTGACGGCAGCGATCGACGCCGGGGATCGGGAGACCGCGTTGACCGCAGCGCATACGCTCAAAGGTGTATGCGGCAATCTGGGCATGAGCGAGCTATTTGACCTGCTGACAAAACAGGTTGCGGCTTTTCGGGCAGATCGCTGGGAAGATGCAGCCAATCTCATGCCGGACATTTCTCTTGCCTACGAGCGCGTCGTTGAAGAACTCAAAAATTTAAGGTAGGCTTCCAGGAGGGCAAGGAAATGGATAAAAAGACAAAATGGGGATTCGCGTTAACGATCACCGGACTCCTGTTGTTCTGTGTCGCTGTCTTTGCTGTCATCACAGTCTATATGACGAAGCAGAATTCCAGCACATTGGATAAAGTCGCTTCTACCTATATGGAGGGTATGAGCGGACAAATACAGAAACACTTTGAAACATTGGTCGATATGCGCTTGGTGCAGATCAACGCGCTGATTGAAGGGCTGCCCCCCGAAAACGTCAACGAAATGGACCAAACTGTGAAAGACCGGCTGACGCGAATGACGCAGCTGCGGCAGTTTTCCCACCTGTCCCTATATGACGTAGACGGCAATGTTGAAATCATCTATGGAAAAAATATCGAGGTAGAGAATCAGGACGCTTTTATCGCCGCCCTGAATGCGGATCAAACTACGATAACGATCGGAAACGCCTCTGACGGCACCACCTTGCTTCTTTATGGGATTTCTGTTGGCTACCCAAATGGAATAGGCTATCCGATGTCGAACGGAGGGCTTTGCACAGCTCTTGTTGTCGGCGTGCCGATTGAAAATCTCGTCAATTCCCTGTCTTTGGGCGCCGATACCTCGCTGATTGTAACGCATATTATCCGGGAGGACGGTTCCTATGTGGTAAACAGTCTGGGCGATTTTATCACGGTGGATAACTGTTTTGATTGGGTAACGCTGAATGCTGAGCAGTCCGGCATGGAGAATATTGAACAGGTTGTAGAGGCCATGAAAACTGCCGTATCGCAGAGAAGCACATACAGTCATGTTGTGCCTATCTACGATGAGATGCGGCATTTCTTCCTTTCGCCGCTTCCGAACACGAATTGGATGATGCTGACTGTCATGCCCCACGGCGTATTGGACGAAGCGATGGCAGAGCTGGGGCATCAGCGCATTTTGACCTCTCTCCTCAGCTGTATCGCGATTTTCATTTCGATGATAGCTGTGTTTCTCATTTACTGGCGCTTCTCTGTGCGCCAGATGAATCTGTTAGTCGCTGCCCGCGAGGAGGCAGACAACGCGAATCAGGCCAAGAGCGAGTTTCTTTCTAACATGAGCCATGATATCCGTACCCCCATGAACGCCATTATCGGCATGACGGCGATTGCATCCTCCAGTATGGACAATCGGGAGAAGGTGACGGAGTGTCTGCGGAAAATCACGCTGTCCAGCAAGCACCTGCTCGGCCTTATTAACGATGTGCTGGATATGTCGAAAATTGAAAGCGGGAAGCTGACGCTGAATTATAGTCTGCTTTCTTTGCGGGACGCGATGGAAAGCATCGTGAGCATTATCCAGCCGCAGATTAAGGCCAGAAAGCAATCGTTCAATATCTTTATCCGTACGATTCAGAACGAGAACATTTATGCCGACAGCGTGCGCCTGAACCAGGTGCTGCTGAATCTGCTCTCCAACGCTTTAAAATTCACCCCGGAGGGCGGGGATATTACCGTAACCGTGTCTCAGGAGGACTCCCCGAAGGGAGAGAAATATGTCCGCACTCATTTTTGGGTAAAAGACAACGGCATCGGCATGACGCAGGAGTTTCAGAAGAGGCTCTTTGAAAGCTTTGTGCGCGAGGACAACGCCCGTGTGCGCAAGGTGGAGGGAACCGGCCTCGGCATGGCGATCACCAAGTACATTGTGGACAAATCCGAAGGCAGTATCGAAGTGAAAAGCGAGCTGGATAAAGGCACCGAGTTCCACGTCACCTTTGATTTTGAGCGCGGCGAATTCCCGATCGAAGAGATGGTTTTGCCAAGCTGGGAGATCCTTGTCGTAGACGATGACGAAGAATTGTGCCGCAGCGCAGCCGATTCGCTGAGTGAAATCGGCGTTCATGCGGATTGGGCGCTGGACGGCTATACGGCTATTGAGATGGTGGAAAAGCGGCATGAACAGCACAGGGATTACTATGTCGTCCTGTTGGATTGTAAGATGCCGGAAATAGACGGTATTGAAACCGCCCGCGAACTGCGCCGCCGCATTGGCGCAGACGTGCCGATTTTGCTGATGTCCGCCTATGATTGGGACGACATTGAGGACGAAGCCAGAGCAGCGGGCATTACCGGCTTTATTTCCAAGCCGCTGTTCAAGTCCACGCTCTACCATTGTTTAAGTCCCTTTGCGGAGCAGAATGTGCAGAAAGTGGACTTGCCCGCCGAGCCTCAGATGGATTTCAGCGGCAAACGGCTGCTGGTGGCCGAGGACAACGAGCTGAATTGGGAAATTGCAAGCGAACTGCTCTCCGAAGTGGGCTTTGTTCTTGATTGGGCGGAAAACGGCAGGCTTTGTGTGGAGAAGTTTGAGGCTGCACAGCCGGGACATTACGACGCGATTCTGATGGATCTGCGGATGCCTGAAATGAACGGCTTTGACGCCACGCGGACGATCCGCGCTATGGCGCGCGAAGACGCCCGGAAAATCCCCATTATTGCCATGACCGCTGACGCTTTTGCAGACGATATCAAGGCTTGTCTGGATTGCGGCATGAACGGCCATGTAGCAAAACCGCTGAATATGCAGGAGCTTTTGCGGCTGCTGCAAAAATACTGTTAGTTCCTCTGCTTTCTTTATGTCCATCCTCATTTTCCGTCGGCTTCCCTGTCGGTTGCTGTCCCTGTTTCAAAACCCGGTTTTTACACTTGTGAAAAATCGTTCTGCTGCAAAGCGGCTGACAAAGCAATTCGCAGGCCACGCATGGACATTTTTTTAAAAAGTGCTTGCGCAGAGAGAGTTTTTATGCTATACTTTTGACACGGCAGAGGAAAATAGGTCAAATTTTATGAACGGAGGCGATCGTTATGACGCAAAGACGGAACCTGACAACTGCATACAGCGTATCCGGATACGTCTCCGACGCCTCCCGCCCGCTCTGAGGCGGAGCAGGTTTTTCCCTTGTCTTTTCAAAACGGAAATCGGTCGGCGCATCCCGGATACGGGGTGCGTCTTTTTTTTGCGCGGATGGTTTCGCGTGCAGCGCAAAACACAGCGCTTGTTTTCTTATGCCGATTTTGTAATGAAAACAAAAAAGGAGAACCGATTTGAAAAGACTGGCGATGGCGTTTTCAAAGATCAGCCGAAACGACGAGCAGTTCAAGTCCATCTACATGGGCGCCTACCTCTATGACAAAAAGGGACGCCTCGTGGTGCTCAACGGCGACAAGGAGGTCGCCTCGACGCGCGAACAGACACTCTACTACGACAATACCTACGAGTACGACAACACCTACGAGGCGGACGGCGTTTTCTATACCGTCGAGCGCTCCGGCAAAAAGAGCGGCGACCGCCCCTACGTCCTTGTCAAAATCCCGTTGACTCTCCTCGGCGGCGTTCCCGCGTTTGAACCGGATTCGCCGGAGGGGATCGTTTTCGCCGACTATGCGCTGCGGCGTTTCTGCCCGTATATCCGGCAGCTCGACGCCGCGATGAACGAAAACGGGAAGTCGAACCGCGGCAATACGGCGCGCGAAAACGGCGCGTTTTACTGCTATCCGCCGAGCGGCGGCGAGATTCTCGCGCGCAGCAGCGCCGGCATCACAGCGCATAACGGCGAGCTGTGCTGTCAGCTGCTCGTATCGGTGCAGCTTCCCGTGGGAAATCCCGTCAAGGCCGGGCGCATGATGTGCAAGCTGCTGCCCGGTGCGGTGAACGCGTTCGCAGCAAAATTTGAGTCCGGCGGCTATCGCGAGGAAATCGCCCTCCATACGCTCCGAAGGCAAATCCGCGCATGGCTGCGGGAAAACGGCTTTGCGGCTTTCGTCGCCAACGGCAGCGTTTTGCCCCGCGCGGCCGACGGCGTCGCCCCGATGTCCGGCGCGTTGCCCTTCGTCTCCCCGCCCGAAAATGAAATCGAGATCTGCGGCGTGCGGGGCATGGGCGTGCGAGAGGGCGTCACGGTCGTCACCGGCGGCGGTTACAGTGGAAAATCGACGCTGCTCGACGCCATCGGCGCCGGCGTATTTGACCACATCTCCGGAGACGGCCGCGAACTCGTCGTCACCGACGAATCGGCCGTACAGATCTGCGCCGAGGATGGCCGCAGCGTCACCGACGTCAACATTTCTCCGTTTCTTGGCTGGCTTCGCAGCGGCGACACGGCGCATTTCAGCACGGCGCACGCCTCCGGCTCCACCTCGGAGGCCGCCAACATCATGGAGGCCTGTCTTTCCGGCAGCCGTCTGCTGCTGATCGACGAGGACCGCAGCGCCACAAACTTCATGATCCGCGACGGGCTGATGAAATCGCTGATCCGGCGCGAACCGATTACGCCGTTTACCGACCGTGTGCGCGAGCTGTACGCGCTGGCGGGCGTCTCGACGATCCTCGTCATCGGTGGCAGCGGCGAATATCTCTCCGTAGCAGACGACGTGATTCTGATGGACGATTTGGAGGCAAAGAACGCTACGGCAGAGGCGCGCCAGCTTGCCGGCGAGCGCCGTGGGAAAAGTGCCGCGCCCGCCGACTGGTCGATGCGCAGGCGGCTGCTCGCGGCGGAGGGCTTCACTTCTTTCCGCGCCGGCGGACGTTTTGAGCGCGTCGAGGTATCGGAGATGGGCTATCTGATTCTCGGAGAGGAAAAGATCGACGCCCGCGGCGTCGCAGCGCTCCTCGGCGTTCAGATGCTCGCGGCGGCCGCCATGATCCTGCGCACCATTGAGGTTGAAAACACTGAGGCGGCCGTGGATGTTTCCGCCCGCCTTGACGCGCTGTACCAACGAATTGCGTCCGACGGCCTCGATTCGCTCTACACCTCGCATTTCAGCGTTCCCAGAAGCATGGAGCTGCCGCGCAAGCGCGACGTCTTGGCGCTTGTCAACCGCATGCGCGGAATCTCGCCGGCCGGAGAGGAAGGTTCTCTGACAGGGGCAACTCCGCACACCGGCGGCTGAACCGGCAAAAGCCTGTGTCCTGAAAACATCGCCGAAAGTGCGGCGGGAAGAATCCAATCTTCCCGCCGCACCTTCGGCTTCGGTTCATTTTTCCCGGATATTCTTTCGAAAAAGCTATGGTTTCAAACGGTAGCGCAGGTACTCGCCCGAACCGAGCGGATAGCGCGCAAAAAGGTATGCGTTGTCCGCGCCCTGATACAGCTCCGTGCCTGCGGGCAGAAGCTCCGAGCCGGTCGCCGCCCCGTCCACCGATCCGGCCGGCTGCCACAGGCTGCGGTCCGCCTTGTCGGAAGCTATACCGTCGAATGCATAAACGCTTTCTCCGAGACAAATCTCGTCGAGCGCATGAATCAGGCGCTCGCTGCTTGTGTAGACGCGGTATACGCCCTCCCCGGCCTCTGCAAACAGCAGCATGGGACAGTTTTCAAACATATACAGTTCCGTCCCCTCATCAAGGTCGCGCGCCGCTTCAAGGTCGTTTTCCGGCACGCCATCGACGGTTTTGTCAACCGCTCCGGCGGATTTCAGTCCGCCCGCGTCCATTTCTGCCATTTTCCGCGACAGCGGCTCCGCATAGTAATACGTCTCTCCTCCGCAGCGCACACAATCCAACCCTGTATACAGATAACCCTCCCGGTAATACGCGCCCGTCGAGTCGGTCTCGGCATACCATGTCGTGCCGGATGTGTCTGCTTCTTTTACTGGCAGCGCCGTTCCGCATGCGCCGAGCAGCAGAAGCATCACGCCGATGAAAATCAATCGTTTCATGCTTTCATACTGTCCCCTTTCACCGTGCTTCGTTCGGTTATGAATCCTCATCAGAATAACGCCTTACGATCGGGAAACGGAGACCTTTTCATTAAACTTTTTTTATGGCGGCAACCCATCCATTCAGCCGGCTTTTATTGTATTTTGATTTTTTGCTGAGCGACAAAGAACTGCGTCTTGGACAAATTTCGGGCAGAGCTGAACGTTTTCGTCCTTCCTACCAGCTGATTTTCTGGTTTTCTATATCAAAAAACGGGCACACCGCGTATCAACGCGGTATGCCCGGTCTCTGTTCTCCGGCGGCTTTTCTGTCTTACCGGCAGAAAGCCTTTACCGAATCTTATTCTTCGTAGAACTCGACCTTTTTCTTGAGCAGATCGTATTTCTTCTTCGCGTTCTCCGCAGCCTTTTCAAACAGCTCCGTCGCACGCTCGGGCGACTGCTGCATCAGTCTGCTGTAACGCGCCTCGCCCTTGATGAAGTCGATGTAATCCGCAGTCGGCTCCTTGGAGTCGAGCGAGAACGGATTCTTGCCTTCCTTTTTGAGCATCGGGTTGAAGCGGAAGAGCTGCCAGTAACCGGCCTCGACCGCGCGCTTCATCTCGGACTGGCAGTTGGTCATGCCGCCCTTGATGCTGTGCATCTCGCACGGAGCGTAGCCGATGACGATCGACGGACCCGGATAGGCTTCCGCCTCGGCGATGGCCTTGATCGTCTGGTTCATGTCGGCGCCCATAGCGATCTGCGCGACGTAGACGTAGCCGTAGCTCATCGCGATGGCCGCAAGGTCTTTCTTGCCGATGGCCTTGCCGGCCGCGGCGAACTGCGCCACCTGGCCGATCTGCGACGCCTTTGACGCCTGACCGCCGGTGTTGGAGTAAACCTCGGTATCGAAGACCATGATGTTGACGTCCTCGCCGGAGGCGATGACGTGGTCCAGGCCGCCGTAGCCGATATCATAGGCCCAGCCGTCGCCGCCGAA
>ERZ772860.2149-NODE-2149-length-11879-cov-4.372294_pt1 | contig 11879 bp, 10 predicted proteins | sample MGYA00511342_ERZ772860 | MGnify/ENA primary metagenome ERZ772860 (study PRJEB29015, sample SAMEA2737665) | human gut metagenome | biome: human gut; feature: human-associated habitat; material: faeces | place: China | collected 2012 ... | reverse complement strand
TAAATTGGCTTTTAAGCAAGATTATTTATATTATTTTACAACTTCACTTTAACTGCCAGGAGCCTTCCCCGCCAGCCGGATGCCCTTGTAGTAACCGTCCTTGTTGATGGACGAAGCCGCCAAAGCCACCGTTGACAAGGCGAGCAACAGTATAGCCGCCAGCATCGCCACCATGCTGATCCTCTTCATCATCTGCATCACTTCCAGATCATTCTCTGTACCTTCATTTATTATCAGAAGAATTCGAGATATCCGAGCAAAACTCCTGCCATGGCATTTCATTCCATTTCTTGCCAATAGGCACGCAGCAATGAGAGCACATATTCCTGGCACGCAGGTCCTGTCCCGAGATCCCAAGGATCCTGATTCAGCAGGATACTGTTCGAGATGATGCGCACATCGAGAAATGGCACATCGAACGACTGGCAGACCTGCGCGACAGCGTCCCCTTCCATCTCCTCGGCCAACGAACCGTAGAACTCGTGCAGGAAGGCGATGCGGTCCACTTCACAATTCCAGCTGTCACACGTCGTGATGGTTCCCTCGACCACCTTGCCATGCTTATACCGCGCAGCCACACGGTGGGCAGCGGCAAGTAGCGCAGGAGACCCCTCGTGGTAGACTTCCTGCGTGAACTCCCTTCTGTCCTTGTCCCAGGCAAAGACGCCAAGCTGCTTCAGGCCGCGATAATCGACACCCGCACCAGCCGCACGATAATGCGACTGCCAGGCAGAGGAATTGGCCGTCCGTGCGCCGAGCACGATGTCATAGACAGCCAGCGATGCATCATGCGCGCCAGCCGTTCCCTGACTGATGATTGCCTGCGGCCGATACCGCGCAATGGCAAGTGCCGCCAAAGCCGACGCATTTGCCATGCCCCACTGCGTCTCACAGACGACGAGCGCGTGCCCTTCAAGCAGTCCACGCACACACCGGAACGGCCCAAACGGCTCCTCCTTGACTTCCGTCATCTGGTCGATGATATACTGTGTCTCCACGCCCATTGCACCTTGGATGATAATCGGCCTCTGTTGATTCTTCATGAAACAATCTCCTTGACATTAGCATTCATTGCGTGATATGTGTCACGAGGACACTTTCTCAATCAATGCGACGGTCTCGACGTGCGAGGTCATCGGGAACATGTCGACGGGCTGGACTTTCTTGGCTTTGTAGCCGAGCTGCTCGAGGACGGCGAGGTCGCGGGCGAGGCTGGCGGGGTTGCAGGAGACGTAGACAATGCGGTCAGGCTGCATGTTGGCGAAGGTCTTGAGGACGGTCTCGGTGCAGCCGGCGCGCGGCGGATCGACGACGACGACATCGGCGCGCACGCCCTGCTTGTAGAGGCGCGGCATGACCTCGGTCGCATCGCCGACGATGAATTCGGCATTGCGGACATTGTTGTCGCGCGCATTCTTCTGCGCGTCGAGGATGGCGGGCTTGACGATCTCGATGCCGTAGACCTCGCGGGCTTTCTGCGCGAGGAACAGCGTGATCGTGCCGGTGCCGCAGTAGGCATCGATGACAGTCTCCTCGCCCTTGAGGTTCGCGAATTCCAGCGCCTTGTTGTAGAGGACTTCGGCCTGCTTCGTGTTGACCTGGAAGAAGGAGCGCGGCGAGATGTGGAAGGTCAGGCGGCCGATGCGGTCGAGGATGGTCGGCTTGCCCCAGAGCAGGTTCGTCTCGCGGCCCATGATGACATTGTTGCGGTACGTCTGGATGTTCTGGTGGATGCTGACGACGTGCGGCAGGCGCTTACGCAGGGCTTTGACGAATTCCTTCTCGCGCGGCAGCTGTTTCGTGGCCGTGACGATGACGACCATGAGCTCGCCCTTCTCGCCGACGCGTCCGACGACGTGGCGCAGCACGCCCGTGTGGCGGTCCTCATTGTAGACGGGGATGCGCAGCTCTGTGATGATATCGCGCACGGCATTGACGATCTCGTTGTTGCCCTCTTTCTGGATGTGGCAGTCGCGCGTGTCGATGATCTCATGCGTGCCCTGCGCAAAGCAGCCGATGACGGTCTTGCCCTTGCTGCGGCCAATCGGGAACTGCATCTTGTTGCGGTAATTCCACGGGCTCTCCGCGCCGAGCGTCGGCTCGACGAAGAGGTCCTTCTGGCCGCCAATGCGCGTGACGGCGTCGATGACCTGCTGGCGCTTGGCCTTGAGCTGAGCCATGTAGTCGAGGTGCTGAAGCTGGCAGCCGCCGCACTGCTCGTAGATGGGGCAGATTGGCGCGACGCGGTCGCGGCTCGCGCGCAGGACCTTGACGAGATGACCTCTCGCGTACGTCTTCTTGACCTCGTCCATGGTGGCCTCGACGGACTCGCCCGGCAGCGCACCCGGCACAAATACCGTAAATTCTTCGTAGCGCCCTACACCCTCGCCGCTCGTGCCGAGCGTGCGAATCTCGATCTCATATGATTTTCCTTTTTCGACGGGAACTTTGTGTTTCATACTTATCCTTTCACTCCACTGTGTTTCAGCTGTCCTGAAGCTCTGCGGCGCGCGTCCGCAGGAAATCCTCGACGGCCGCCTCAAAGTCGATGCCATTGCGCTCGGCGAGCACAGCCAGCCACCAGACGCACTCCCCGATCTTCGGGGCGAGCATCTTCTCGTCCTCGCTCGGCCAGCGGCCTTCCTGGGCCATGGTCAGGCGGCCGACGAGGCCCGCATCCGTCAGGAAGGCCAGTGCATCTTCTTCGGTCGTCCATTCCTTGCCGTGCAGCTGGCGTTCAAGCTTGTGGTACTGGCGGCGGATCTCCAGAGACTGCTCTTTTGCTTCATGCAAATCCATGATCTCACTCCTTCGCAAAGGTCAGTCTCTCGAAGAGCTCCTCTGGCTTGGCGAGGATGACCTTGGCGCCGTGCTCTAAGAGCTCTTTCTCGGGGCGGAAGCCCCAGAGAACGCCGACGGGCAGGAAGCCGGCGTTGACGGCCGTGTCCATGTCGACGCTCGTATCGCCGAAGTAAGCGACTTCTTCGGGTCTTACGCCGTACTCCTTGGCCATCATGAGGACTTTCTTCGGGTCCGGCTTGATGGGCAGGCCCGGGCGGTCGCCCATGACGGTCGTGAAGGTGCCAGCAGGGAACATGCCGCCGATGATCTCGTCGGCTGCCTGCTGGTGCTTGTTGGTGCAGACGCCCATCGGGATGCCCTGCGCCTTGAGCTTATCGAGCATCGCCTGGATGCCCGGGAACGGCCCCGTATGGTCGCGGTGGTGCTCATAGATGGCCTGATAGCGCTTCATCGCCTCGAGCACGAAGGCCTCATCGGCGGCCTTCTCCTTCGGCAGCGTGCGCTCGATGAGCTTCTTGGAGCCATTGCCGAGGTAGTAGCGGTATTTGTCTAAAGGATGCGTCGGGAATCCGTAGGATGCGAGCATCTCATTGACGCTGATAGCCAGATCTTCGAGCGTGTCGACGAGCGTGCCGTCGAGGTCGAAGATGGCGGCTCTGTACTGCATGAGAATTCTCCTTTCTCTTTTCTCTTTGTCAAAAACCTTCCCCAGAGGGGAAGGCTTTGCTTGTGTCTATCCTGTTTTAGTCGGCGAGCTTCTCGGCGAGCATCTTGTTGACCATCTGCGGGTTTGCCTTGCCGCGCGTGGCCTTCATGACCTGGCCGACGAGGGCACCGATGGCCTTCTTCTTGCCGCCCTTGTACTCGGCGACGGCCTTCGGGTTCGCCGCAATCGCTGCGTCGACGGCCGCCTCAATGGCGCCCGTGTCCGTGATCTGGACGAGGCCCTTGTCCTTGACGATCTTCTCCGGGTCGTCCTCGTTCGTCCACATCTCCTTGAAGACCTTCTTGGCAATCTTGCCGGAGATCGTGTCCTTCATGATGAGACCGATCATCTTGCCGAGACGCTCAGCGCTGACCGGGGACTTCGTGATGTCGATGCCGTCCTCATTGAGGTTCTTGGCGAGGTCGCCCATGATCCAGTTGGCCGCGAGCTTCGGGTCGGCACCCGTTGCGACGACGGCGTCGAAGTACTCTGCCATGGCGCGCGAGCTCGTGATGATGCCGGCATCGTAGTCCGACAGGCCGTATTCCTTCTCGAGGCGGGCGCGACGGGCATCCGGCAGTTCCGGCAGCTCGCTGCGGTACTTCTCGATTGTCTCCTCGCTCGTGACGATTGGCGGCAGATCCGGCTCCGGCATGTAGCGGTAGTCGTGCGCGTTCTCTTTGCTGCGCATCGAGAGCGTGATGCCGCGGGCCGGGTCGAACGTGCGCGTCTCCTGGACGACGTGGCCGCCGTCCTCGAGGACTTCCTGCTGGCGCTCAATCTCGTAGTTGATGGCATCCTCGAGATTCTTGAAGGAGTTGATGTTCTTCATCTCCGTGCGGGTGCCGAGCTCTTCCGTGCCAGCCGGGCGCAGGGAGACGTTGATGTCGGCGCGCAGGTTGCCTTCTTCCATGCGGCAGTTCGAGACGTCGATGTACTCCATGATGGCCTTGATCTTCTCCATGTAGGCGCGGGCCTCTTCTGCCGAGCGCAGATCCGGCTCCGAGACAATCTCGAGGAGCGGCACACCCGTGCGGTTGTAGTCGACGTTACTCGTCGCGGAGTCCTTGATGGTCGTGCCCGAGTGAACGAGCTTGCCGGCATCTTCCTCCATGTGGATGCGCGTCAGGCGGATGCGCTTCTTCTCGCCGTCGACGTCGATGTCGACCCAGCCGTGCTCAGCGATTGGCAGATCGTACTGGGACGTCTGCCAGTTCTTCGGCAGGTCCGGATAGTAGTAGTTCTTGCGGTCAAACTTGCTGTACTTGTTGATCGTGCAGTTCGTCGCGAGGCCGGCCTTGATGCCGAACTCGACGACGCGCTTGTTGACCGTCGGCAGGACGCCCGGCAGGCCGAGGCAGACCGGGCAGACATGCGTGTTCTGCTCCGCGCCGAAGCCCGTGGCGCAGCCGCAGAAGATCTTCGTTTTCGTCTTGAGCTCGCAGTGGATCTCAAGGCCAATGACTGCTTCGTATTTCATCAGTGTTTCCCTCCCAGCTCAGGCATCTGCTTGTGGTAGTCCTGGCTCTGCTCATACGTGTAGGCCGTGCGGATCAGCGTTTCCTCCGCGAGCGGCTTGCCGATGATCTGCAGGCCGATGGGCAGGCCCTTGCTGCTCTTGCCGCACGGGATGGAGATGCCCGGCAGGCCGGCGAGGTTCAAGGGGACGGTGCAGACATCCTGCAGATACATCTGCAGCGGGTCTGCGATCATCTCGCCGATCTTGAAGGCCGGCGTCGGGGCCGTCGGGGCCATGATGACATCGACCTTCTTGAAGGCTTCCGTGTAGTCCTGCTGGACGAGCGTGCGGACCTTGAGTGCCTTGAGGTAGTAGGCGTCGTAGTAGCCGGCGGAAAGTGCGTAGTTGCCGATCATGATGCGGCGCTTGACCTCCTCGCCGAACTTCTCGTCGCGCGTGTTCGTCATCATCTGGACGAGGTCCTCGCCGTCGACGCGCTCGCCGTAGCTGACGCCGTCGTAGCGCTCGAGGTTCGTCGCAGCCTCAGCCGGCGCGATGAGGTAGTACGTGGAAATCGCATACTCCGTATGCGGCAGGGAGATCTCGACGACTTCCGCGCCGAGTTCCTCGTACTTCTTGATGGCCGTGCGCACGGCCTGTTCGACCTCCGGGTCCATGCCCTCGACGAAGTACTCCTTCGGCAGGCCAATCTTGAGGCCCTTGACGTCCTCGACGAGGGACTTCGTGTAGTCCGGCACCGCTGCGGCGCTCGACGTAGAGTCCATCTCATCATGACCCGCGATGATGTTGAGCAGGTTCGCGCAGTCCGTGACGTCGCGCGTCAGCGGGCCGATCTGGTCGAGCGAGGACGCATAGGCGACGAGGCCGTAGCGCGAGACGCGGCCGTACGTCGGCTTCATGCCGACGACGCCGCAGAAAGAAGCCGGCTGGCGGATAGATCCGCCCGTATCGGAGCCGAGCGCCCAGATGGCCGTACCAGCGGCGACGGCTGCGGCGCTGCCGCCCGAGGAACCGCCCGGCACGCAATCGAGGTTCCACGGGTTGTGCGTCACGTGGTAGGCCGAGTTCTCCGTCGAGCCGCCCATGGCGAATTCATCCATGTTGACCTTGCCGAGGATGACGGGATTCTCGGCCTTGATCTTCGTCATGACCGTCGCATCGTACGGCGGCACGAAGTGCTCGAGGATCTTCGAAGCGCACGTCGTCTTGATGCCCTTCGTGCAGATGTTGTCCTTGATGGCACCCGGGATGCCCTCGAGGAAGGAAATCGCCTCACCCGCTGCGATCTTCTTGTCGACGGCCTCTGCCTGCGCGAGCGCTTCCTCGCGCGTAATCGTCAGGTACGCCTCGACATCTCCCTCGACCTCATCGATGCGGCTGAGCACATCCTGCGTCAGCTCGACCGACGTGATCTCTTTGTTGACGAGCATGTCGTGCAGGACATGCGCCGGTTTATCATATAATCTCACAATCGTTCCCTCCGTCAGTCTCAGTCCTCAAGTACCTTCGGCACCTTGAAATAGCCGTCTTCCTGAAGCGGCGCATTCGCAAGCGCAGCTTCGCGCGGCAGCGACGGCTTGACGACATCCTCGCGGAAGACATTCTGCATCGGCAGTGCGTACGTCGTCGGCTTGACATTCTCCGTATCGACTTTGGAAAGATTGTCCATATACGTCAGGATCGAGTCCATCTGCTGGATGTAGGTCTCTGCCTTGCCCTCCGGCACCGAGAGGCGGGAGAGGACAGCGACGTTCTCCAGATCTTCTTTCGTTACTTTCATGTTTTCACCATCCAAATCAATTTGCATGTTCATACTCGTGCGGAAAAACACCTTATCATTATAACACATTATGGGGCAGCAAAAAAGAGAGCCGCCCACAGCGGGCGGCTCAGAACATCGTGATGGGGTCGATGTCGATGGCGACATCGGCGCGCAGGTGGAGCTGCTGCTCCTTGAGGAAATCGTGCACGGCCGGAAGGTCCGCCGTCTTGATGAGCACGACGAAGCGGTAGATGCCGCGGAAGCAGGCGATGACAGCGGGCGCCGGGCCGATGACCTGATGGCCCTCGCGTCCGGCGAAGGCGAGCTCGAAGGACTTGACGAGCGCCTCCGCCTCCGCCTTTGCCTTCGCCTCCGACGCATTCTGGTAGAGCAGCTTGACGAGGCGGCTGTAGGGCGGATAGAAGAGCTCCTGCCGCAAGGCGATCTCCTTGTGGAAGAAGCCCTCGTAGTCCTGACGGATGCCGCAGGTCACAGCATAGTGCGTCGGGTTGTAGGTCTGGATGACGACCTGGCCGCGCGTCTCGTGGCGGCCGGCGCGGCCCGCCGTCTGCGTGATCAGCATGAAGCAGCGCTCCGCCGCGCGGAAGTCCGGCATGTTGAGGCTCGAGTCCGCGCTGATGATGCCGACGGCCGTGACGTTGGGGATGTCGTGCCCCTTCGCGACCATCTGCGTGCCGAGCAGGATGTCGTACTCGCCGCGCCGGAAGCTCTCGAGGATCTCCTGATGCGCGAATTTCGTCGTCGTCGTGTCGCGGTCCATGCGGATGACGCGCGCCGACGGCACGAGCGCGGCGAGCTCCTGCTCGAGCTTCTCCGTGCCCGAGCCGAAGTACTTGATATAGCGGCTGCCGCACTTCGGGCAGACGTCCGGCACGGGCTCCTGCACATCGCAGTGGTGGCACTTGAGCTGGCCGTTGCGATGGTAGACGAGCGGCAGGCCGCAGTGGCGGCAGCGGATGACCTCGCCGCAGGAGCGGCACATGACGAACGTCGAGAAGCCGCGCCGGTTGAGCATGATGATGACCTGCTGGTGCCGCGCAATCGTCTTCTCGATGAGCTCCTGCAGTGCGCGCGAGATGATGTGGCGGTTGCCCATGCGCAGTTCCTGCCGCATGTCGACGCAGTGGATGACGGGCAGCGGGATGTCGCCGATGCGCCGCGGCATGACGAGCAGCGTGAGCTCCCCCTGCGCCGCGCGGAAGTACGACTCAAGCGACGGCGTCGCGCTTCCGAGGAGCAGCACGGCCCCATGGACGCGCGCGATTTTCTCGGCCACGACGCGCGCGTGGTAGCGCGGCGACTCATCCTGCTTGTAGCTCATGTCCTGCTCCTCGTCGAGGATGACGAGCCCAATATCGTCGGCCGGCGTGAAGAGCGCCGAGCGCGCGCCGATGATGATGCCCGCCTCATTGCGGCGCACGCGCAGGATGGCGTCGTTGCGCTCCGCGAGGCTCAGGCGGCTGTGCACGACGACGAGGTCGTCCGGGAAGTACGATTTGAAGGCCATGACGACCTGCCCCGTCAGCGCAATCTCCGGCACGAGCACGATGACGCGGCGGCCCGCCGCCCGCACGCGCTCCGCGAGCTCGATGTAAACCTGCGTCTTGCCACTGCCCGTGACGCCCTTCAGGAGGAAGCCCTGATACCGTGCCGAATCGATGGCAGGATAGACCTGACGAACGACCTGCTGCTGGTCCTCCGTTAAGGCGACCTCTTCTTTTGAGGCTCTGGCATCGCGGTAGCTGTCGCGCAGCACGCGGCGCTGACGGATCTCAGCGAGGCCTGCCGCTTCGAGGTTGTGGACCGTCGCGAGGCTCACGTGCTGCGCTTTGAGCGCGGCGAGCGGCACCTCCGGCGTCTGCTGCAAGAGCTCTAAAAGGTGCGCCTGCGCCTTCTTGCGACGGTACGAATCGAGCAGCTCCGGCGTGACTTTGCCGCAGAGCACGACGATCTTCTCGTACTGTGCCGCATCGCGCTTCTGCGCCTCGTAGACCTTGCGGACGATGTGGTACTTCAAGAGCTTCGCGAGCAGGTCATCGAGCTCTTCCTGCCACTCGGGCAAGGCCCGTCGGAGCTCCGCTTTCTTCTGCGGGCCCTCGCGCAGCAACGTATCGTAGATGGCGCGGCAGCCCGGCATCGCGAGCATCATGTGGTCCGATTGGCTCTCGTCCGCCTCGTAGCGCACGGTGATGCGCAGGCCGCTCTTGCCCGGCATGAAGAGGCGCATGATCTCCGCCAGCGAACAAAGGTAGAAGTCCGAGAGCCAGCGCGCGATCTCGATCATCTGCGGCGAGAACCAGCACTCCTCGTCGACCGCCGCGATGACGTCCTTGAGCGTGATGTTCTCGGGCGCCGTCGCGAGCTCATGCGTCTCGACGACGAAGCCTTCGACCTTGCGGCTGCCGAACGGCACGAAGACGCGCCAGCCCGCCTCGATTTGCCGAAGCTCCTCCGGCACGCGGTACGTATAGGCCCGCGCAATGCTCTTGACGGGAATATTCACGAAAACATCGGCTGTCTTCATCGGTCTCTCTTCATCCTTTCTCAAACAATGTCTCTCTATTATAGCCGCTCCTCGTCCCGCGGTCAAAAGGCTACTCGACCGCTAGCCCGATATCGCTGCGCAGGCCGATGGCCTCGGCGACGTGCTGAGGGCCGAGCGCTGCGGCGGCTTCCGCCCCATCCTCAGGGTTCTCGAGGTCCGCAATCGTTCGCGCGACCTTGATGATCCTGTCGTAAGAGCGGGCCGAGAGACTCATGCGGCGGAAGGCCATCTCTAAGAGCGACTGCGCCTCCCCCGTCAGATGGCAGGTCTCCCGCAGGATCGTGTGGTTCATCTGCGCATTGCAGAAGCGCCCGTAAGGCTGCAGGCGCGCGAGCTGGCGCTGCCTTGCCCGCTCCACGCGGCCGCGTATCGTCGCCGAGTCCTCGGCGCGCCGCTTCGAGGCGAGCTCCTGATAAGCGACGCGCGGCACGCGGATGTGGATGTCGATGCGGTCGAGCAACGGCCCCGAGATTTTGCGCGTGTAGCGGCGGATCTCGCTCGGCGAGCACTCACAGCTGCGCCCGCCTGACTCGTCGCCAAAGTAGCCGCAGGGACAGGGATTCATCGCACAGATCAGGATCATGCTCGACGGGAACGTCAGCGTCGCATGGACGCGCGAAATCGTCACAGCGCGGTCCTCGAGCGGCTGACGCAAGACCTCGAGCGTCGCCTTCGAGAACTCCGGCAACTCGTCGAGGAACAGCACACCATGGTGCGCGAGCGTGACCTCGCCGGGACGCGGCACACTGCCGCCGCCGATCATCGCGACCATCGACGTCGTGTGGTGCGGGCTGCGGAACGGCCGCTCCTGCACGAGGCCGCCGCCCTGTGGCAGGAGGCCCGCGATGCTGTAGATCTTCGTGACCTCGAGGGCCTCCTCGCGCGAGAGGCGCGGCAGGATGGAGCTCAGGCGGCGCGCTAGCATCGTCTTGCCTGACCCCGGCACGCCGATCATCAAGAGATTGTGGCCGCCCGCCGCCGCGATCTCGAGCGCCCGCTTCGCCTGGAACTGCCCCTGCACATCGGCAAAGTCATCGCGAAGCACCGGGGCCGCTTCTTCCATAGACGGCACAGCTGGCGTGAGCGCTTCCTGCCCGTTGCAGAACTGCACGACCTCGTGCAGGCAGTCGATCACGTAGACTGTCACGCCCTCGACGAGCAGCGCCTCATTGGCATTGCCGCGCGCGACGAAGACCGAGGTCAGCCCCTTCTCGCGCGCGGCGATGACCATCGGCAGGATACCGCGCACCGGACGGCACTCGCCCTCGAGCGAGAGTTCCGCCGCAAAGAACGAGGTCTGGAGGCAGTCTACCGGCACGACGCCGTAGGCCGCCAAGAGGCCCACGGCAATCGGCAAGTCGAGCCCCGGGCTGTCCTTGCGGATGCCGGCCGGCGCGAGATTTATCGTGACCTTCTCCTGCCGCAGCTGGATGCCGGAATTGCGTATAGCCGTGCGCACGCGCTCCTTCGACTCGCGCACCGCTGTATCAGGCAGCCCGACGATGTCAAAGGCGGGCAGTCCCGCCGCCGAGTCGACTTCCACCGCGATGATGAGGCCGTCGACGCCCATCGTCGTGCCGCCAAATGATCTTGCAAACAATCGCTCCCCCTCCAATCCTCGTTTTCCTCATCTCTTTTCTCACATAATCTGTCATGTCTCAAAGGCGCCGGGCAGATGCTCAATCTGCCAGCGCTCTCCCGCGCGATAGACTTCAATGACATCAAAACGACAGAGACAACCTTCAAGATGTCTCTGCCGCAAGAACCAGCGCGCAGACTGGATGATCTTCTGTTGTTTGCGATAGTCGACAGCAGCTGCCGGCCGGCCGAAGCGCTGCGTGCGCCGCGTCTTGACCTCGACAAAGGCCAGCATCCGCCCCTTGCTGGCCACGATGTCGATTTCCCCGCGCGGCGTGCGGAAATTGCGCGCAAGGATCTCGTAACCAGCCCGCTCTAGAAAAACGGCCGCGGCCTCTTCGCCCTGACGGCCAATCGTCGTCGTGTCCATAAGCCTCTCCGCATTCTCTTTAATTATCAAACAATTCGTATAGTTTTATTATACGGGCTGCCGGGAAATGCGTCAAGCTTTATGGATGCCATCGTCACACATCAAAATCGTAGGCGATGGAGCGCACGGGCTCGAAGGAGCGGCGATGAATCGGGCACGGGCCGTACTTCTTGAGCGCCTCGATGTGCTGCGCCGTGCCGTAGCCCTTATGCTGCGCGAAGCCGTACTCTGGGTAGATCTTGTCATACTCGTCCATGAGGCGGTCACGCGTGACCTTCGCGATGATTGAAGCCGCCGCAATCGAGGCAGACTTCGCATCGCCCTTGATGATCGACTCCGAGGGCATCGGCAGGCGGTCGAGCGGCACCGCGTCAATGAGGACCTCCTGCGGCGCGGGCTGCAGCGAGAAGATGGCCTCGTACATGCCGTTGATCGTCGCCTGATAGATGTTGACGCGGTCGATTGTCTGCGCGTCGATGAGCGCCGTGCCGACCGCGATGGCCTTCTCCTGGATCTCATCGAAGAGCTCCTCGCGGACCTTCGCCGAGAGCTTCT
>ERZ772860.2144-NODE-2144-length-11899-cov-4.272796_pt1 | contig 11899 bp, 8 predicted proteins | sample MGYA00511342_ERZ772860 | MGnify/ENA primary metagenome ERZ772860 (study PRJEB29015, sample SAMEA2737665) | human gut metagenome | biome: human gut; feature: human-associated habitat; material: faeces | place: China | collected 2012 ... | reverse complement strand
CGACGTGGACGGCGTGGAAAACGTCCTGCTCGGCGGCGGGTATATCGGGCGGGCGTGAGCGCCCGTAGAAAAGCGGCCCGGCACAGACCGGCGCAAATCTGTCTTTTCGACGGAAAAACGGATAGATGAGAAAAAGAGCCCTGCGGCCGCAGGGCTCTTTTTTGTCTCTTCAAATTTTTCCCGGAAAACAAAGGGGAAAAAGGACAGCGCCGGTTCATCCGAACGCTTCGCCCTTTTCTGCGCCTGACAAAGCGCGGGTTTGTTCGCTTCCGTTACAAAGCGCCTCGCTGACCTCGCGGGAAGCGGATGGCCGTGCCCTCGCCGTCACAGCGACTGCGGGTTGTCGAACGCCGGCGTCTCGCCGGTTTTCAGATAATCCACGAGCGCGATGATCTCATGCCGCTCCGCGTCCTGCTCGGGCGTCACATCGTCGGTAAACGCCTGCCCGTCGTAGAGCTGAGCGGACATGACGGGCGCGGTGCGGCGGCGGCCGGTGCGGAACACGGCGCGCTCGATCTCCCATACCGGATAGGAGAAGCGGAACATGCCGCAGTCGCAGCCGTTTAGGGTCAGCGTGAAGCGCTGCACCGCGCAGTCGGCGCGCAGCTCGATTTCATACCATTTGCCGACGCGGCAGCGTTCGAGCCGTTTTAGCTCTAAATCGGCGAGCACGGAGATCGCCCCGTCCTCGTTGAAGCAAAGCCCCGCGGCGATCTGTCCGCGCCCGTCGCAGAGCTCTAACCACAGCGTTCCGCCCGCGTCGGCGCGCTTGACCTGTACGCGCGTGCGCAGCACGATCTGCCCGCGGGCGCGGAAGAGCTTCGCCGCGCGCGCATAGTCGGCGGAATCGCTGTCGCGCAGCTCCAAAAAGCCGCGGCCGCCGTAGGAGCGCACGCAGACCGGGCAGCGCCGCGGCGCGTAGACGTTCCAGCCCTCGACGATGGCCGAGGCGGCGCGGGGCGCGAAATCCTCGTCCGCGTCGCTGTCGACCGTTCCGGAGACAGGCAGCGGCACGCGCGAGACCCAGATATCCTCCTTGTTGACGCTGTAAGCGACCCACATGCAGTTGTCGCCGGGCGTCTGCTGTCCCTCGGAGATGCCGCGCATATACTGCGGGCCGCAGTCCTTGCACTTTCCTCTGTACCGCGCCATAGGCACCTCGCCGTGGACGCAGAGCATATCGTTGAAGCAGAGCCCGTCGTCCGAGGTTGCCACGGCCAGCGGCCAGCGCGCGTTCTGCGAGTGCGTCGGCGTCCAGACGAGCGCAAAGCGCCCGTCCTGCGTCCGCTGCCCCCAGATCTTTGAGCCGGGCATCACCAGCGACGGCTCATAGACCGGCTCGCTCCACGTCCGGCCGTTGTCGTCGGAATGGCAGACGCGGCCCCATTTGAAGAGGCCGACCATGCGCTGTTCGTCGATGTGATAGGAGCAGAAGGCCGAAAGGCGGCCGTAGCCCTTGATGGGAATGCGCTCGTCGTCGTTGCCGTGCTCGTCGAGCCACTGCTGCACGGCGGGCGGGTCGGCGAGCAGCGCCTCGCAGGCCGCGACGAAGCCCGCGTCGGGCGAGGCCGTATACATCGGGTAATTCAGCCGTTCCTCCGTCCAGCCCGCCCATTTGTTACAGCTGATAAAATAGATCGGCGAGAGGCTGCCGTCGGCGAAAATCTCGCGGACGGCGCGGCCGATGCCGTTGCGGTTAAACGGGCTCTGCGCAACAGAGTCGGGGTTTCCGTAAAAGCCGAGGACGAGCAGCCGGCCGCCGGACTGGTAAAAGGCCATGCGCTGATGCATGACCGCGTAGGTGTCCGCGGCGACGATGTGCTCAACGCCGTCGGCGTCGGTGACGATGCCCTCGGGGATGCGGTAAGGCGGAAACGACTCGACCGGCAGCGACCAGCTTACCCCGTCCTCAGACCAGGAGAGAAAGCTCGCGCCCGGCGCGAGATGCTCGTCGAGCGGGTTGCCGAGGTATTGGAGGTAGAACCGGCCGTGAAAATACGTCAGGTCGGCGGCGTGGTTATACGTCCAGCCGCGGCCCTCGCACAGCTCGGGGCGGTGCCGGTCGGCGCGCGTGACCTGAAAGTTGGAGACGCCCGCGGCCCAGCGCAGGCCGCCGTCGTGCTTTTCGATGTCGGGGCAATACGCGCCGCAATAGCGCGGGTTTCTGCTGTCGTTCATATCGTCCGCTCCTTTTTATAGCCGCCGCAGCAGCGATTGGATGAGTAGCCGCCGGAAGACGGCCCGAATGCTGCCGCTGCGTTCCGGCTGTCGGCATACGGGCGCGGGAGGGATTGGCGACCACACGACAGCGCCGGAACACAGCGCATTTATTGTAACACATCCGGCGCAAACTTGCAATGCGGCTGCGAAAAATCATCCCGCAGACGTCTCTTGCGCGCCGCGCGCGGTTCGCTTCCGCTCTATTCTTCGCAGAACGGGGCGAGGGGAAGCGGCAGGGTTCCGTATCCGATTTTCCGGTCCAAATGCCCTTGTCCGTCGCCCTCGACGCCGTCGTATACAACGGCGAGGGTATGCGCGTCCGCCTTGGCCACCGTGGCCAGGCCGATGGCCCCGTGCGCCCAGGTGCTGACGCTGGCGTCGACCAGGATTTTGCAGCACTCGGCGTCCCAGCGGCAGGGGTCCTTGGAGCAGTAGACGTATACCGCGTCGGTATAGCGGTTGTCCTTGATGTGGTTGGTGAACAAAAAATAGGTTCCGTTTTCCTCTTCGTAGTAGATCGAGGAATTTTCGATGTCGATTTTCGGGGAAAGAATCGGTTCTTCCCGCAGCCGCCAGTGATTGGGACGGGGGCTGTCGCAATCGTCGGTACAGGATAAGTCGTTTGTGCTGGCGATGCCCAGAGAGCGCGCCATGGGCGGCCGGCACGCGCCGCTGAAAAACATCAGATACCGGTCGTTTTCCGCATCGCCCGGCCCTTTCCAATGGGGATTTTCCATCACATGGCCGGGAGAAGCGGTAAAGTCCATCCAACTGTCGGGACGGGTCATAAAGCAGACGTGTTTTTCCTTTCCGGGTTCGCGGTTGGCCTTATGCCAGGGGCCGGTGATCTGCTCCGCCGTGGCCAGAAGCGTATAGTAGGGGCAGGCGGGGACGCCTTCCGGGCTGCAATGGTCGGCGCCGACGTAGTACATATACCACTTTCCGTCGGCGTAAAACACCCAAGGGGAGCTGGCGGTTTTGGTGTCCAGAGACTGAGAGCGCGGGTTTTCGACGACGCCCGCCTCCAACGCCTGCCCCAGCTTTTCCCAGCGGAGCAGATCTCTGCTTTTCGCAAGGCAGGCGGTCCAGTAGCTGTCGGGAGCGGCTCCCGGGCGCGCGCCGTCGTAGAAAAGATAATAGGTGTCCTCCACCTTGTTCAAAATCGCCTCGCGGACGCCCCCGCCGTCGATCGCATAGAAAGGCTCGCCCGGCCGGTCCGGCCGAAGCACGATGCCGTGATCCTGATAACTGGTCAAATACTCCATATCCATGCCCCTTTCTTTTCGATTACAAGCCGGCGGCTTGTTTCGCTCTGATTATAGCATAGACCGAGGCGTTTGACAAGCAGAACGGTTCTCCCTTCGCTTCCGCGGCGAGGCTGCGCAAAACGGCGGCGTTCTGTGTGAAAATATAAAAAAATCGATACAAATTTTACAAAACGGGTTGACACCCTGCGGCAAAAACGGTACAATGAAACGGTGCCGGCGGCAGGGCGAAGCAATACCCCGCGGCGGCCGATTTTGAACGACGGAGTGTCATGCGATGAAGCGATTTTTCTCGGCGCTCGTGCGCCGCGTTCTGTACGGCGCGGGGACGGAGGCGTTCTGGCGTCACCGCGACAAGGCGCTGAGCGCCAAAACGGCGTTTTTCCGCAAATATCACCGCTATCGATATACAAAGATCAGCTATAAAAACGGCTCGTCGATCCCCGATTCGGCGAAAATCGACGGGCATCTCACCATGCCGCACGGGATGAGCGGCATTTTCGTCTCCAAAGGCGCGGTCATCGGCAAAAACTGCACGGTGTTTCAACAGGTGACGATCGGCTCCAACGCCATTGAGGGCTCGAAATCCTACGGCGCGCCGGTCATCGGCGACAACGTCTATATCGGCGCGGGCGCGAAAATCATCGGCGGCGTCACCGTCGGAGACAACGTGCGCATCGGCGCAAACTGCGTGGTCACCGAGAGCGTCCCCGCCGACAGCACCGTGGTGCTGCAAAAGCCGCGCGTCATCGTCCGCCCCGGCGGGCAGTCGAACGTCTTCCGCACCTTCGGAGAATAGCGCCGCCGCATGCGGAGAGGAAGGCGGCTGGCCGGAGGCGAACCAGCAGCGCACAGGAATTTGTAGGGAACTTTGCAGCGGATTTTGTGACGGAAACCTACCAAAAAGGCCTCTCTGCCGCAGTCGGGGAATGTTTTGAGAGTATGTACAATGCTGTTCCTTGATTGCATCCAGCAGATATGGTAAAGCATATTAAATAGGTTCCGTGGGTAGGTCATCTATTTCTAAGGCCAAATAGGAGATTCTTAGACTACATACGAAAACAGACAAGTACATTTGTTAAATCGTACAAAAGGTGTTGCCGCTATGAATACACAAAAACAACGAATCATAGTAAACGGCAAAGATAAAACGGATGCGATTGTGTCCTATCAGTTCGTCGGCGAGAAGTGTAATGTCATTTACAATAATTCCGATCGAGTTTACAGCTACAATCGTGAAAAAGTACGTGTCATTCCTCTTTGCAAATCGATAGATCCGCAGTCCGAAGTGGAACTGGCGAGCAATTGCTTGGCCAATAAGAATAGCCGTGAGTTGTTTGAGTATTTTAAAGCAACCGCCGCAGCTACCAGTCTAGTTTCAGATAATGGAAAGAACATCCTGCAGTCTCAATATGATAGGATTGCTGCGGTCAGTGAAGAAACGGTACTGTCAAATTACCTGAACGAGAACCTTCCAATCAAAACATATAAGCGGTCAAAAACAGTCATTTATCCGTTTGGACTTAACCAGAGCCAGAAGTTGGCTGTTGAAAACGCTTTTTCTTCTCAGATCAGTATAATCCAGGGACCTCCGGGTACCGGGAAAACGCAGACGATTCTCAACATCATCGCTAACGCGGTATATAACGGGAAAACGGTTGCGGTTGTGTCGAATAATAACTCTGCGACAATGAATGTTGTTGAGAAATTGAAAAAGAAGGATCTATCGTTCCTGACGGCTTATCTTGGAAATTCGCAAAATAAAAACCATTTTCTTGAAGATCAGACGGGTATATACCCAAACATGGAAAAATGGGTTATTGAACGAGAGAGAAAGCAAAAGTTATTTGATTCAGTGAAGCAGCTATCGGAAGAATTAAATTCAATGCTGGATTCGAAAAACCGTATTGCTGCGATCGAACAAGAACTTCTGGCAATAAAACCGGAGCAATTCTATTTTAAGAAGTATTATTCCGAAAAAAAGCATACAGAAATAAATCCTCAGCAATTTACGAAGTTATCGTCTGACAAACTGCTTTCTCTGTGGATTGAATATGAGGATTATGCTGAACGGAATGCGAAACCTAGTTTATTCAAAAAAATTGTGCTTGCGTTCCGTTTTAGTAAAGCGGCCCTTATGATATTCAAAAAAGTCCCTGAAAAAGTAGTTCCGTTCCTTCAAGATCTCTATTATAAGCATCGAATTTCTGAACTGCAATCAGAAAAAAGCGCGCTGGAAGCTCAACTGGTAAATTATCGGTTTGATGAAAAAATGGAAGAATTGAGCCAGAAATCCATGAAGCTTTTTAAAGCAGAACTGGCTCAGCGATATTGTTGGCAGTCGATGCGCAAAGCATTTGAGAAAAAGGATTTTTACAGCAATTCAGATGAATTTACGAAAGAATATCCGGTTGTGCTCAGCACCACATACTCAATCAAGGGAACGCTTTCTATTGACTTTGTCTACGACTATTTAATCGTGGATGAGGCTTCTCAGGTTGATTTGGCAACAGGTGTTTTGGCATTTTCGTGCGCTAAGAACATCGTGATTGTTGGAGATGAGAAGCAGTTGCCAAACGTCCTCACTTCTGAAGAGATCCGGATAGCGGATGCCATATGGAACAAACATACATTTGACGAACGATATCATTTTTCCACTCATAGCATACTTGCTTCGGCGGTTGAGATTTGGAAAGATGCACCGTCCGTACTGCTGCGTGAACATTATCGTTGTCATCCAAAAATCGCAGGCTTCTTTAACCAGAAGTTCTATCATGGGGAACTCATTGTGATGACAAAAGATTGCGGTGAAAGCGATGTTCTTTCCGTGTACCGGACAGTGACCGGCAATCATGCCAGAGGACGTATGAACCAACGGCAGATTGATGTAATTCAGCAGGAAATACTGCCGAATTTGAGAAGTCGAGGATATCAGGAAATCGGAATCATTACTCCATATCGTGATCAGGTCACCGCAATCAAAAGACAGCTGGGACAGGAATATGAAATTGATACCGTTCACAAATTCCAAGGCCGTGAAAAAGAGGCAATTGTTCTTGCCTCCGTCGATAACGTAATCGGCGAATTTGTCGACGACCCCAACATGCTGAATGTCGCAGTATCTAGAGCTGTAAAATCTCTTTCTGTTGTTATTTCAGATAGCAAGGAAAATGAAAAAACCAATTACGGCGATTTGGTAAAATATATTCGGTACAATAATTTTGAGATTGTTGATAGTCAAGTCTTTTCCGTTTTTGATCTGCTCTATAAAGGATACTATGCGCAGCGTCGGAATTACCTCAAACAGCACAAGAAAATTTCTGAGTTTGACTCTGAAAATCTGGCGCATTCCGTTATAGAGTCGATCCTACAAATGCCGCGGTTCTCAAAAATAGATTGTATAGTTCATTCGTCCTTGGCAACTCTTGTCAAAGATGATTCGTTACTTACAGAAAGCGAGCGGCGATACGCATCCAATCCATTGACTCATATTGATTTCTTGTTGTTTAACAGAATGGATAAGGCATCTGTTATGGCAATTGAAATTGATGGTACAAAATATCATGCGGAAGGAAGCCGCCAAGCTGAACGCGACGCGTTAAAAGATAGCGTTCTGGCGAAGAGCGGGATTTCCCTGCTCCGGATTCGAACAAATGAAAGCGGAGAAAAAGAACGGATTCTTTCGATGTTGGATCAATGTCTTGGATAACGCACGGTCTAAATCATCCGGTTTCGGTTGCACCTTTTCTTGAAAAGCGGCGGCATTTAGACCTCCGACGATTTCTATCATAGCCCAACGAAATGACGCTTAGTCAACGATTGCGCTCTGAAAAATTGACCGGATAGAATCGATATAAAAGTCAATAAAATGCTCAAAAACACAGTTTTTTAAACAAAATAGAAGGACAATGCTTTTGTCAGAATCATTGTCCTGTTAGGGTCCGATTGGGGTGACAGGAATCGGACCTGCGGCGCATTCCGCAAGGAACGCGAGGATTGAAATCGTAATTCGCAACCCGATCATAGCGAAGGCGGGAGAGTCGCTGCGAGAAGCGAAGCGACAGACAGCGCCGCGCCTCTGCTATGAAACATGGATGTCGTGTTCTATACCGAATAGGCCGACTTAAAATGAAAGGGGTCTTTTTATGGACTTTACCGTGGTAAAAGCGACTGAATGGACGTATCCGGACCGCTTGGAATACCGCTCGGCGTCTTCCCGCGCCGATCTTTACGGCGCGCGGGGAAGCTTTGCCGAGACGCAGCTGGTCTTCGCGGGCGTGCCGGAGAGCGCGGCCGTCTCCGTGCGCGCTGCGGGCGGGATCGCCGCCTTTGAGACCGAATGGTATGAGCTGGTTCCCGTCTATGTCGAGGGAAACCTCCCCGAGCTGAACGAGGAGAGCCGCGACGAGTGGATCCCCTCGCGCGACGCGCCCTTTTGGCTCTACGACTGCGCCAAGCCGCTCGGCGCGCGGGTTTCGCCCAAGGCCGGCGGCGTCGGGCTCTACGCGGCGCTGCGCATCCCCGCCGGCGCGGAGCCGGGCGTCTACGAAGGCGTTTATGAGATCTCGCTGGGCGGCGAGCGCTTTGCCGTGCCCGTGTCGCTGCAAATCTACGCGGCGCGGATCCCCGAGGAAGAGCATTTGAAGATCATCAACGGGTACAGCAGCGGCCACGCCGCCAAATGCCACGGCGCCGAAGGCGACGCCGCGGCCTGCCGCGCGCTCGACGAACAGTATCTGCGCATGCTGCGCCGGATGCGGCAGAATATGCTCTATGTCGGCGGCGTCGTCCGCACCGGGCCGGACGAGGCGGGACACTATCATTTCGACTTCACGCCGCTCAAAGAGTCGGTCGAGTTTTACCTCTCGCTGGGCTACAAGTATTTCAACATGGCGAGCGTCGGCGGCCGCAAGAGCTGGAAGGAATCGACCATTCTCGTCGCCGGCTTTCCGGCCATGAGCTACGAGGCGTACCGCTATCTGGCCGATTATCTGCCCGCGTTGCAGCGCTTTCTCGACGAGCAGGGCTGGACGGAGCGCTTCTACATGGGCGTTTCCGACGAACCAAACGACGCCAACGCCACGGAGTTCCGCGCGCTGTGCGGCCTCGTGCGCAAGCTCGCGCCCCGTATCCGGCTCTTAGACGCGCTCTCCTACACGGCCGTGCACGGTGCGCTCGACGTCTGGGTGCCGCTCAACGCCGAATACGACAAGCACACCGCCGAGTTTGAGAGCTTCCGGGTCGGAAACGACGAGATCTGGCACTACGTCTGCTGCGGCCCGCGCGGCGGCAAATACATCAACCGCTTTATGGATTACCCGCTGCTCTCGACGGAATACCTCTTCTGGGGCAACTATAAATACAACCTCGGCGGCTATCTGCACTGGGCGTCGAACTGCTATCAGCCCGGACAGGATCCGTTTTTGCAAAACTGCCCGACGCACAGAAACTGCGACTCGGTCTGCACGCTGCCGCCGGGAGACTCCCATATCCTCTATCCGGGCGACGACGGCCCGTGGATGTCGATGCGCTTGGAGGCGCAGCGCCGCAGCGCCGAGGAGTTTGAGCTGCTGCGCATGCTCTCCCTGCGCGACAAGGCGCGCGCCGACGCGCTCTGCGCCGAGGGCTTCCGCTCTTTTCAGGACGTGGAATACGATCCGCTGCGCTTTGAAGAGATCCGCCGCGGTCTGCTCGCGGCCTGCTCGGAGAACTGAATATGCCTGCCGCGGCCGGCCGCCGTTTTCAAAACGCGCCCGGCCGCGGTTCGTTTTCAATCAAAAACCGTTCGCCCGAAGCAGGCGGCGGGCATAAAGGAGAAAAAGATCAAAATGAAAAACGTATTTGATATCACCGAATTCGGAGCCGTCGGCGACGGCGCTTCGGACTGCACGGGGGCGATTCAGTCGGCGATGGACGCGGCCGCGGCGGTCAAGGGCTGCGTGTTGGTGCCGCCGGGCGAGTATGTATGCGGCGGGCTGAAAGTGCCGCGTGAGATCACCGTCGAGGGGTTTCACTCGTGGTCGTTCCGCGGCAACGGCGGCAGCGTGCTGCTGCTGCGCGACGCCGGAGACGCCTGCCTGCTCGACCTGTCCTACGCGATCGGCTGCACGGTGAAGGGGCTGTCTCTCGACGGCCGCGGGATCGGCGAAGGCGTACACGGCATTCTGGTGACCTACGGCGAATACAACGGCGCGGGCGAGGAGGACAGCTTCCGGATTGAGGACTGCAAGGTGAGCCATTTCAGCGGCGACGGTGTGCGGCTCAAACACATCTGGTGCTTTTCGGTGCGCCACTGTATGCTCGCCTTCAATGCCGGCAGCGGGCTGTATATCGACGGCTGGGACGGATTCGTGCTCGACAACTGGCTGACAGGCAACGCGGGCGCGGGGCTGTATTCGGACGCGACCTGTTCCTCGGTGACGCTGACGGGCAACCGCATCGAATGGAACCGCATGGCGGGGATCAGCCTGCGGGCGGCGAAATGCTGCAATATCACGGGCAATTATTTCGACCGCAGCGGCGGGCCGGCGCTCTCCGTGCGCGGCCGCGGGGGCGACGCCGTTTCCGATTCCCTGACCGTGACGGGCAACATCTTCAACCGCAGCGGCGCGGGCGACTACGGCGAAAACGCGCCGCAGGACGCCTATGACGACGCGCACGTCCGCATGGAGCGCTGCGTCAACTGCGTGGTGACCGGCAACGTATGCCGCGCCGGCCGAAACGACGGAGGGACGGGGCGGCTGAGCCCGTTCTACTCCTTTGTGTTCAGGCAGCTGCGCGGCTGTATCATCCGCGACAACACCTCGCAGAGCGGCGCGGTCAAGCAGACGGTGCTGGATCTCGGCGAGCATGACGACGGCGTTGCGGTTGAAAGCAACGTCGGCTCGCCCACCGAGCGGCTCGACCCGTGGTACCCGACGCTCTCGCGCGGGGAATAGGGCGAAGCGAAAGACAAAAAGGCGTCCGCGCAGAAAAAATCCGGCCGCGCCGCGGCCGGACGAATGGAAACGAATGGCATTCGCATGCAGGCGAATGGAATCAATGGAACAAACGGAACATTGAAAGGAGCTTTTTATGGCCGGTCTGATGTCCGCCGCGATTCCCTCCAAGGCGAAGCTCGCCTTTCTCGATTCGGAGCTGGGGATTTTCTTTCATTTCGGCGTCCGCACCTTTAACGAGGAAAACCGCGACTGGGATATGCTGCCGATGAGAGCGGAGAGCTTCAACCCGACCGCGCTCGACTGCCGCCAATGGATCCGCGCCGTCCGCGACGCCGGCGCGAAATACGCCGTTCTGACCACGAAGCACCACGACGGCTTCGCTCTGTGGCCGTCGAAGTATACGGAGTTCTCCGTCAAGAGCTCGCCGTGGCGGGGCGGAGCGGGCGACGTCGTGCGGGAATTTGTCGACGCCTGCCGCGAGTTCGGCGTCAAGACGGGGCTTTACTATTCCTGCGCGCAGTTTGGCTCCAAGGAGATGGGCGACGCGCAGTACAACGACTTTGTCGTCGGCCAGCTTCACGAGCTTTTCACCGGCTACGGCCCGATCGACGAGATCTGGTTCGATGACTGCGGCGCGGAGGGACATCATTTTGACGTGGCGCGGATCGAAAAAACCATCCGCACCCTCCAACCGCACGCGCTCGTCTTCGGCGGCTGGGAGCGGGATATCCGCTGGCCCGGCAACGAATGGGGGTGTGCGCCGCTCTCAAACGGCGATACGGTTTTGCGCAACGGCGAGCCGGTTTTCCTGCCCGGAGAGTGCGACGCCTGTATGACGCGGTTCGGTTCGGAAAATTTCTGGTTTTATAACGAGACGCACAGGGACTGCCTGCGCACCGTCGACGAGCTGGTCGGCATGTATTACCTGTCGGTCGGCCGCGGCTCCAACCTGCTGCTGAACATCGCGCCGGACCGCCGCGGCCTCCTGCCCGACGCGCCGCTGGCGCTGCTCAACGGGATGAGCGCCGAGCTGAACCGGCGCTTCTCCGAGTGCCGCCTCGAAACGTCGCCAATAGAAAAGGCTGTGGAAAACGGCTGCGCGGAGTATCGGGTCGAGCTGGAAAAAAATCAGCTCATCGATCAGGTTGTGCTCGCCGAGGAGCTCTCGGCGGGCGCCCATGTGCGCGCCTTCACCGTTTACGTCTCGCCGCACCGGGGCGACCAGCGCATCGCCGTCTACCGCGGCGAGACGATTGGGCGCAAGCATATCTGTACCTTCCCGACCATCCGCGGCAAACTGATCGACGTGGTCGTCGACGAATCGGACGGCTGTGAGAACGTCGCCGATATCGGCGCGCTCTACGTCGGCGACCGCTCGGGCCGGCAGATCAGGGGCTGAGCGCCCCGCGAACAGGCCGGCGGAAAATATAACGGCATCAACGCGAAACGGGCGCGCTTCGGCGCGCCCGCTCG
>ERZ772860.2137-NODE-2137-length-11943-cov-3.667396_pt1 | contig 11943 bp, 8 predicted proteins | sample MGYA00511342_ERZ772860 | MGnify/ENA primary metagenome ERZ772860 (study PRJEB29015, sample SAMEA2737665) | human gut metagenome | biome: human gut; feature: human-associated habitat; material: faeces | place: China | collected 2012 ... | reverse complement strand
CCGGAAGCCGGGTCATCGACGGAGTTGCACGGAGGATTCTGAACCAGGACGGACTCGACCTGCGGCGCGGCTGCCGGAACATTGTGATCGATACGATCACCGGGACGACAGGCGATGATCTGGTGGCGCTCACCGCGATTTCGCGGGAGCCGCACCTCTGCGGCGAGCCCGGATTCAGTGAGGTGTGTTCCCCGGGGATGGCCGGGATGAGCGAGGAAATCAGCGGCGTGATTCTTCGCAATGTCATGCGGCATTGCGTCTGTGGACACCACATCGTCCGGTTTCTGAACACGGGAGAGATCCGCATGCGGAACATTCTGCTCGACGGTGTGATCGACACCTCCCCGGAAGGCCTCCGCGATTGCGCCGCCGTGAAGATCGGAGACGTGAATCCGGCCTGGGACGGCCGGACGCCGCTCGGCAACACGTCGGAGTTCCTGATCCGGAACATCCGGTCAAATGCGGAGCGGGCGATCTTGATCGCCGGCTCCCTCACGGACTCCCTGATCGACGGCGTTGTGAACGGCAATCCCGGCGCGGAACCGGTTTCCGGGCGGAAATTCACCCGGAATGTCCGGATTCAGGCGGTGCTGACCGCAGGCGAAGAGACTCCGGTTCCCGAACCGTCTAGCTGTTCAGGCGGTGATAGAAGATGAGGCCGCTTGACCGCGGTTCGGCGAGAAAGCTGAACAGGCGGCGGCGGAGGTGCCAGTTCTCCGTGACCGTGGTGCGGCCGGCGCTGTAAGAATCGACGCCGTTGAGCTCCTCGTCGATCTGGCGGGCGTTGTCCTCAACCGAGCCGTGGCAGACAAAGAGCCGCTTGTAGGCCGGATCGCGCTGAACCGAGAGCGACCGGCGGATGACGAAGAAAAACCAAACGCCCCAGACAAGCAGCAGGAAAGCGGAAAAAACGATCTCCGTGGTGACGCTGGAAAACGTTTCGGCGGTGGCGTCGAAGATCAGCGGACAAAGCTGGTCTTCGGCAATGTCGGCGTTGTCGAGGATGATGGCGCGGAGATCGGCGGGCAGGTAGCCGACCGTCCCCGTAACCGAATCGAGCTTGACGACGGCCGAGCGCTTGACGAGGATGTATTTGCCGGTATCGAGGCGGCCGAGGGCGTAATCGACATAGGAGTTGTCGCCGGAAACGATCTCAACGGGCGTAAAGTCCAGCGGCGTGAGCGTGACGAGGCAGACGCCGTCCTTGGCATACATCAGCCTTTTGAGGGAGAGGTTTTCCTCAAACTCGGCGGATTCCTCAAAGTTTGCGGAAAAGCCGAAAGGAGTGAGCTGCACGAGCGGGTCGGTGATCGCCGAGAGCTCGGCATGGGTGACGGGCTGCGGCTCGCTGTACGCGAGACGGACGCGGTAAATCGTGCTCATCGTGTCAAAGTAGAAAATCAGCGCGAAGAGGACGACGCCGAGCAGAATCCGGTTGCGGTTGACGCGGCGGATCTCACGGCAGAAGGTGCTGTCGTGAAAGGTCCAGTGTTCCATATCGACGGGCTGCGTTTTTTTCATTGGTAGAATCACCAGCGCTTTTTCAAATGTGAACGGTGAAAAAGCGTCCTTTCTGTATCAGTTGGTGCGGAGAGCCGGGGAAAGCGGCCGGACATACCGCGCATATTGGAAAACGGGCGGGTCAGAGGATCGAAAAAAGGTCAAAGCCGCCCGCGCCAAGGCAAAGGCTGCCGCCGGCGGGGACCTGTGCCTCAATGCGCCCGCCGGCGGAAACGAGCCGCGCGCCGCCGGCGGACGTGAGCGCCGTCTCGTCCGCGCCGGTCAGCGACGGTGCGGCGGCGCCGGTTTTGCGCAGCAGCAGGGTCGGCGCGCCGGGGGCGGCGTCGCGCTGTGAATCACGGATAAAGCCGGCGATCGTAAAGCGCTGCGCATCGGTTTCCAGTTGGAGATAAGGGCCGTCGCCGCACAGCGTTTTATACACATGAAAATCCGACAACCCGACGCCGCGCAGCTTCCCGACGTGGACGCCGGGCGCGTCCTCGAACAACGGCGTGCGGCAGTAGCGCGCGGCGTCGAGATTGACCGCGTTGCTGCGGAAGCCGCCGCGCACGCCGTCGACGCAGACGTTTTCGACGGGGCTGTCCACCGACAGGATACGCAGAAACGCGTGACAGCTTTCAGCGCGGAGACCGCCGGCGCGGATGCTGCGGATCGGCCCGCGCCGTAAGCCGAGGTTCGTGACGCGGTCGACGCAGTCGTCGGCGTTCAGCGCCAGCAGATCGTCGTTTGGCGCCGAGCCCTCGCCGGAAACGCCGAAGATCTCTCCGTTTTCACAGAAGCCGCCGAGGTGAATGCCGTCCTGATTGGGGCGCAGATGTTCGGCCAGCAGGCGGATATCGCGGATCTGAAAGTCGCGGACGCCGCCGAGACAAATATAGTACCCCTCCGGATCGCGCAGGGTCAGAGCCGCGAGAGACAGGCCGGAGACGTTGAGAAAGCGGAAGCAGGCGCCGGTATAGCCCTCGCCGTAAAGGCCCTGCGGCCGCGGATTTCCGGGGTTGTTGCCGTCCCATATGCCGCCGCGGACGGAAATGTCTTCGTTTCCGTTTTGAAGATCGGCGTTGGTCAGCAGCGCGTCGTCGCGCGTATGGCAGACGCCGTCGGCGAGAATCAGAACGGCATCGGGCGCGGCCTCAATGCGGATATGGGAGGGAACCCGGAGCGGCGCGCCGAGCCGATAGGTCCCGGCGGGAATGACGACACGTCGCGCGCCGGAGAAAAGCGCCGCCTGAACGGCGGGCGCGTCGTCGGCTATGCCGCCGCCGGCGGCGCCGAACTGTGATACAGAAACGGTCTCTTGGATTGGTTGTGTCGGTTCCATGTCAAAAAACCTTTCCGGCCGGCGGCCGATCACGGAAAAAATCCGTTTGCTTTTCGGTATACGCGCCTTGCCCTGCCGCCCGTCGCGGGAAAAGACGGGGAAAGCCTCTGGCAAAAAGGACGGCGCATTTGCGCTTTTGCCCTATTGTATCATACCGATATGTGAAATTCAAGTACGGCCTGTCGGTTTTGACGAACCGCTTTACAAAAGAAAGGCGGCGTGATAGAATAATAACCGAAATCGGGAGATGCGCTGAACCGCCGGCCAGAGGGCGGAACAGCCGATGAGGGAGGATGTGGCGGCCATGAAACTGGACTTGGACATTGAACAATTTTGGAAGGACGACGAGCTGGCGCATGAGGAGGACTGCTTCTCCAAGCGCGCGCCGCAGGTGGCGCTCGGCATCCGCATGAGCGACGAGTGCGTCTTTGCCGAGCTGGGCGAAGAGGGGCAGCCGTGGGGCGTTACGCCGAGAGAGCGGCGCATTGAGCTGAACAAGCGCTATAATGAAAAGGCGCTGAAAATCGTCGGGCGCAAGCTGCTGCGCGAGGACTATCCGACCGAGGACATGAAGTTTCCCGCATTCAGGCGCATCGGCGAGGTGTTCGGCGGACAGTATGTGTTCGACGGGACGACCGAATGGCTGCGCGGGAGCATAACAACGCCGCAGGAGCTGGAAAAAAAGCTCGACGAGATCGAACGCATGGATCTGCCGAGCTGGATCCTGCCGGAAAACTGGGAGGCCGAGAAAAAACGGCTGTACGAGCAGTATGGTCTGCGGCCGCCGCTGTTCACGGGGATCCGCGGGCCGGTGACGCTGGCGAATTCGGTTTACGGCGTGGAAAACATGATCTATCTGATCTATGACGAGCCGGAGCTCGCCAAGCGCTTTTCCGACGCGATCGCCGACGTCGTCTGCGCCTACGCCGATCTGTTTATTGAAGAGGCGGGCTACACGCAGGAGAATTTTCCGCATGGGTTTTCATTTGCCGACGATGACTGCGCGCTGCTGACGCCGGACATGTACGAGATGTTCGCCGCGCCGATCTTGGCGCGCGTCTTTCAGAAGATGGCGCCGAACCCCGGCGACCGCCGCTATCAGCATTCGGATTCGGCTATGGAGCACATCGTGCCGATTTTGGCGCGCTTCAACCTGACCGGCTGCAACTTCGGGCCGACGGTGACGATCCGGCACATCCGCAAATACATGAAGCGCACGACGATCCGCGGCCAGCTCGCGCCGTTTACGTTTATGTCCAACGACGAGGAGAAGATCGTCGCCGAGGTGCGCCGCGACTGCGAAATGGCGCGCGAGGGCGATCTCCGCGGCGTCGATCTGACGACGGCCGGCTCGATCAACAACGGCTCGCTGCTGACGAGCATGCGCGCCGTGATGGCGGCGATCCAGAACTACGGGCGGTATTGACGGGGAAAAAACGGCGGAGGCGCTCCGTATCGTTTGATTTTGAAGGTTTGGCGTTCGGCCGTGAAATCCGGTTCACGGCCGGACAGAGAAGAAATTCCGCGCCGGAAAAAAGGAGCGGCTCGTATCGATTTGAAACGAGCCGCTCCTTGGCTTTTTGACAGGCTGCCCTTCGGGATCAGAAACCGAAATCGCCTCAATGATACCGATTCATGCGCTTTTTGGAAATCAAGCGGTCTGTTTTTGCGGCGCGGATGAAAAAAACGAAAACTGCCCATAAAACGAGGTATAATATTGGTCAGATTTGGTCATTTTATACTTGACAAATCAGAGGAATCGTGGTAAATTATTGTTAGCACTCGGGAGTGATGAGTGCTAAAAACGCCGGCGCAGAAAGGGCGTGGAGACGGATGCTGACGGACAGACAGCGGAAAATTTTGAAAGCGATCATTGACGTCTATATTCAGACGGCCGAGCCTGTCGGCTCGAAGGCGTTGGCGCAGAGTCTCGACCTCGGCGTATCGCCGGCCACGCTCAGAAACGAGATGGCCGAGCTGATCGCGCAGGGTTATCTTGAACAGCCGCATACGTCCGCCGGCCGCGTGCCGACGCACAAGGGCTACCGGCTGTATGTCAACGAGCTGATGAACGGGTATGCGCTGACGAATGAGGACACCTCAGAGCTGAGGCAGGCGCTTCGGCTCAAAATCGCCGAATACGACCGGCTGCTCGACGAGGTCGGCAAGGCGGTCTCCAAGCTGACGCGCTACGCCGCGGTCACGGCCAAGCCCAAGCTCGGCGCCGCCGAGACGATTCGCCATATCGATATTATCCGCTGCGGAGAGACGGCGTATGTCATCGTCGTCGTGACCGGCGCGGGGCTGGTGCGGAATCGGATCGTCCGTGCGGACGATATCCCCGACGCGGAGCTGGAGCGGCTGCGCGGAGCGGTCAACATCGTGCTGGTCGGCGTGGAGCCGAACGGCGTGACCATCGGACATATCCAAAAGCTTGAATCCGCCGCGCCGGCGAGCTGTATCGACCTGCTCGGGCAGGTGATCGCGTTTATCAAGGCGCTGGCCGACGCGTCCGGCGAGATGGAGGTCAGCCTTGCGGGGGCGGGCAATCTGCTCGTCTATCCCGAATACCACGATATCGACAAGGCGCGCGAGCTGCTGGGGTTTTTGAGCGGAGCGCCGTCGGCGGACTGGTTGATTAACGGCGGCGGATCGCCGGTCACGTTTCGGATTGGCGAGGAAAACGCCGCAGCGCCGCTGAAAGACGCGAGTCTCATCGTCGCGCAGTATCCGCTCGGCGGCTATAAGGGCTATATCGGCATCATCGGTCCGACGCGGATGAATTATCCCCAGCTCGCAGCGCGGCTCGAATATTTTGCCAAGGGGCTCGGGGCGCTGATCCGGGATGCGATGACCGACGGAAAAAACGGCGAAAACAGTACGGACGGAAGGGATGAATAGCCATGGCTGAGGAAAAAAAGAAGAAGAAACAGGAGCAGGCGGCAGCCGGAGAAACGGCGGACAATATGCCGCAGCAGGAAAAAACGGAGGAGATCGGCGCTTTGGTTGACGAGCTGACAAAGGCCAACGACGCGCTGGCCAAGGAGCTGGAAAACGCGAAGAAGCTCGCGGAGGAGACGAAAGACACCCTGCTGCGCACGGCCGCGGAGTACGACAATTACCGCAAGCGCTCGGCGCGCGAAAAGGACGCGGTGTATGCCGAGACGGTCGCGGCGACGATCGGCGCCTTTCTGCCCGTGATCGACAACCTGGAACGGGCGGTGGCCTTCTCCGATACCGACGGCTTGAAGGAGGGGCTGGAACTGACGATGAAGCAGCTCTCCGAGGTGCTTTCCAAGCTGAAAATCACCGCCGTCGATCCGGCCGGGCAGCCGTTTGATCCCAATCTGCACAACGCGGTCATGCACGTTGAAGACGAATCCGTCGGAGACAACACCGTGGTCGACGTGCTGCAAAAGGGCTACATGATCGACGGCCGCGTCATCCGGCACGCGATGGTTCGGGTCGCAAACTGAGCGGCCGGTTTTGACAGGGCAGACAAGCGCGATTCACCGTTCGGCGCGAAACGCGCCGAACGGGATGATCATAGATGATAAAACGACAAACGACAAATGGAGGCATTATATATGGGAAAAATTATCGGTATTGACCTTGGAACGACAAACTCCTGCGTAGCGGTGATGGAGGGCGGCGACCCGACGGTTATCGCCAACGCCGAGGGCGCAAGAACGACCCCGTCGGTCGTCGCGTTCGGAAAAACCGGCGAGCGCCTCGTCGGCAACACGGCCAAGCGGCAGGCGATTACCAACCCCGACCGCACGATCATTTCCATTAAGCGCGAAATGGGCTCGGCGCACAAGGTTCAGATCGACGACAAGAGCTATACGCCGCAGGAGATCTCGGCGATGGTTCTGCAAAAGCTGAAAGCGGATGCGGAGAGCTATCTGGGCTCGCCGGTCACGCAGGCGGTCATCACCGTGCCGGCCTACTTTAACGACAGCCAGAGACAGGCGACGAAGGACGCGGGCAAAATTGCGGGCCTTGAAGTGCTGCGGATTATCAACGAGCCGACCGCGGCGGCGCTCGCCTACGGCGTCGACAAAGAGGGCGAGCAGAAGGTCATGGTCTACGACCTCGGCGGCGGCACGTTCGACGTTTCCATTCTCGATATCGGCGACGGCGTTTTGGAGGTTCTGGCGACAAACGGCAACACGCGCCTCGGCGGCGACGACTTTGACGAGCGCGTCATGAAATGGATCGTTTCCAGCTACCGCCAGGAGACGGGCATCGACCTTTCCAGCGACAAGATGGCCATGCAGCGCCTCAAAGAGGCGGCGGAAAAGGCCAAGATCGAGCTGTCGAGCGTCACCTCCTCGAACATCAACCTGCCGTTTATCACCGCCGACGCCACGGGGCCCAAGCACCTCGATATGACCCTGACGCGCGCGAAGTTCAACGAGCTGACGGCCGACTTGGTCGAAGCGACGATGGCGCCGGTGCGTCAGGCGATGAAGGATGCGGGCTTGAAGCCCTCCGACCTTTCGAAGGTCCTCCTGGTCGGCGGCTCGACGCGGATTCCCGCGGTTTTCGACGCGGTCAAGAATTATACGGGCAAGGAACCCTTCAAGGGCATCAACCCCGACGAATGCGTCGCGGTCGGCGCGGCGATTCAGGCCGGCGTGCTCGGCGGCGAGGTCAAGGATCTGCTGCTGCTCGACGTGACGCCGCTGTCTCTGGGCGTTGAAACCATGGGCAACGTCTGCACCAAGCTCATCGAGCGCAACACCACGATCCCGACCAAGAAGAGCCAGATCTTCTCTACGGCCGCAGACGGCCAGACCTCGGTCGAGATTCACGTTTTGCAGGGCGAGCGCGAGATGGCGCGCGACAACAAAACGCTCGGCCGCTTCCACCTCGACGGCATCGCGCCCGCGCCGCGCGGCGTGCCGCAGATCGAGGTCACGTTTGACATCGACGCCAACGGCATCGTCAACGTTTCCGCCAAGGACCTCGGCACGGGCGCGGAGCAGAAGATTACGATCACGTCCTCGACGACGATGAGCAAGGACGAGGTCGACAAGGCCGTCAAGGAAGCCGAGATGTACGCCGAGGAGGACAAGAAGCGCCGCGAGGAAGTCGACGCCCGCAATCAGGCCGAGCAGCTTGTCTACCAGAGCGAAAAGATGCTCTCCGAGGTCGGCGACAAGCTGACCGAGGACGACAAGGCGCCGGTCAAGGAGCAGGCCGAAAAGGTCAAGGAGGCCTTGAAAGGCGACGACGCGGCGGCGATCAAGGCCGAGAGCGAGGAGCTGACGAAGCGCTTCTACGCGCTGTCGGAAAAGCTCTATAAGCAGACCGGCGCGGCGCCCGACGGCGCGGCCGCCGGCGGCGCACAGGCGGGACCGGACGAGAACGGCTACTACGACGCCAACTACGAGGTCAAGGACGACGGCGATCAGAACAAATAAGGCGCAGAAACGCCTTTGACAAGCATTCTGCAAGGGGATACGGCGGAGTTTTTCCGCCGTATCCCTTCCGCAGAGGTTCAGACGTAAAAAATACGGCGGAGTTTTCCCGCTGCTTTTTGGCTTTCACCGTGCGGTGCAAAATGAATCAGACGATAAGCCGGCGGAAAACCGGCTGTGCGCGGATGACGGTGTGGAATATTCAGAAAAAAACGGACGGCGCCGGTGGGGCGCGAGTGAATTCGGCGGGAGAGGAAGGGCCTTATCGCGCGGGGCGCGGTATCAGGCGGTGCGGAACATATGGCAGAGAATAAACGGGATTATTATGAGGTGCTCGGCGTTTCCAAAACGGCGAGCGACGATGAGATAAAAAGAGCGTACCGGAAGCTGGCCAAGCAGTATCACCCTGATTTAAATCCGGGCGACAAGGCGGCCGAGACGAAGTTTAAAGAGGTCAACGAGGCTTATGAGGTCTTGTCCGACCCGCAGAAGAAGGGCAAATACGACCAGTTCGGTTTTGCGGGCGTCGATCCGAATTACGGCGCGGGACAGGGCGGCTACGGCGGTTACGGCAGCGGCTTCGGCGGCTTTGACATGGGCGATTTCGGCGACATTTTCAGCTCGATTTTCGGCGGCGGCTTCGGCGGGAGCGCGGCGCAGTCGAGAAACGCGCCGCGGCGCGGCGAGGATTTGGAACGCAGCGTTCAGATCACCTTTGAGGAGGCGGCCTTTGGCTGCGCAAAGGATATCACGGTCAACCGCGTGGAAAAATGCGACGACTGCAACGGAACGGGCGCGGCCAAGGGCAGCACGGTCGAGACGTGTCCCGTCTGCCACGGCAGCGGGCAGGTGCGCACAACGCGGCGCACCGCGCTCGGAACCATCAGCACCACGGGCGTCTGCCAGAGCTGCGGCGGCAAGGGAAAAACCATCAAGCAGCCCTGCCAGAACTGCCGGGGCGCCGGCTATACGCGCCGCGCGCGGACGATTTCGGTCAAAATTCCCGCCGGGATCGACGACGATCAGACCGTCGTTCTGCGCGGGCAGGGCAATCAGGGCGTCAACGGCGGCCCGGCCGGCGACCTGCTCGTGACCATCCGCGTCGGACGTCATGAGTTTTTTACGCGCAACGGCAGCAACCTGCTCTGTACGGTGCCGATCACCTTTACGCAGGCGGCGCTGGGCGACGAGCTCGAAGTGCCCGGGTTGGAGGGGACGTTCCGCTATACGATCCCCGAGGGCGTCCAGAGCGGGACGGTCTTCCGCATCAAGAACCGCGGCATCGCGCAGGTCAACTCCAAAAACCGCGGCGACTATTTGCTGACGGTCGTCGTCGAGACGCCGACGCGCCTGACGCGCGAGCAGAAGGAGCTGCTGCGGCAGTTTGACCAGTCCGCCGAGGAGAGCAACCAGCCGAAGAAGAAGCGCTTCTTCGATTTCTTCAAAAAATAACGGAACACGCTGAAAGCCGTGCGCCTGATTTGAGGCGCGCGGCTTTTTTTGGCAGCTGCGGAGCGGCGCGGCCGGTCGACTTTCTGTTGCAACTTTCGACACAATATGCTATAATGATTAAAATATGCAAATTGTGCCCATTCGGGCGTTTGGATCGGGTTCGATCGCCGATTCTGAAAGGGAGGTGCGGCTGTGAAACGGGCTTTGCTGGTGCTGCTGTGTGTGCTGCTGCTGACGGGCGTCTGCTTCGCCGAGGAGGCCGACGAGGTCTCCGAGCTGAATATCGACGTGACGGTCGACCGTCACGGCCGCTGCGACGTGACGGTGAACGCCGCGCTCTCGCTGACCTCCAAGCACAAGGAGATCGTCTTCCCGCTGGCGGCCGACGCCGCCTCGATCACAGCCTCCGGCGGCAGCGAATACACGACCGAGACGCTCGACGGCGTCAAATGCGTCCGCTTCACGAGCGAGGCCGGGTTCACCGGGGCGCAGAGCTTCACCTGCACCTATCGCCTGAACGCCGCCGTCGTGAACACCGAGGACGGCCGGCAGGAGCTGACGCTCAATCTGCCCGAGCGCGGCTGGGAATATCCGGTCTCGCACTATTCCGTGCACGTCTCGATGCCCTATGAGCCGGTCGGCCAGCTCAAATGGAGCGGCACGTATTACGAAAACACCCTCGACAACTATCTGAACGTTACGCTCAACGGCGGCGATCTGAACGCCTCGTCGACGGAGTATTACCGCGACCATCAGGCCATCCGGCTGGTCGTGCCCTTTGAGGCCGGGACCTTCCAGCTTCTGAATCAGAAGGGCTCGACGGTCTCCGTCACCAAAATTCTGTTCTGGCTCACGGTTGCGGCCGGACTGATCTATTGGTTCCTGCGTCTGCGCGGACGGATGCTCTATCTGCCCGTCGAGCAGCAGAGCCTGCCGACGGAGGCGACGGCCGGCGAGCTGTCCTGCCAGCTGTTCGGCGAGGAGCCGGACATCGCCGCGACGCTCATCCACTGGGCGAATCTGGGCTATCTGTCCCTGCGGCGCAACCGCAACGGGAAAATTTACATCAAAAAACAGATGGACATGGGCAACGAGCGCAAGCCCGCCGAGCGGAAGCTGTTTTACGCCGTTTTCCGCTACGGGCCGGTCTGCGGGGCGCAGCAGCTTCGCGAGCGCCGCGGCACGGCCACTGCGGCGCACGCGCTCCGGACGGCGTGGTCGCAGCGTCTGTTCTTCCACAACGGCGGCAGCCCTTATGTTCTGAGCCTGATCGGCGCGCTGACCGGTCTGATGAGCGGCATTCTGCTCTATGACACGATCCTGCCCACGGCCGGAATCCGCTGGTTCCTGCTGCCGCTGCTGTCGATCCTCAATGCGGTGCAATGTTATCTGATTCAAAACGCGCTGCGGTCGTTCTGCCGCCGCCGCTATATCACGCGCATCGTGCTCGGCATGATCTCAGCCGTTGTGCTCGTCAACGTCGGCATCAAGGCAGAGAATCTGATGATCGCCGTGCTGGCGCTGCTGATGCAGGTCTTCTGCGCCGCCGTGACCCTCTTCGGCGGACGCCGCACGCCCGCCGGGATCGAGACCGTGCGCAAGCTGCTCGGTCTGCGGCGCTATCTGCGCAGGCTCGACGCCGAGACGCTCCAGCGCTTCAATGCGCAGGACGAGCTGTATTTTTACCGCACGCTGCCCTTCGCCGAGATGCTGGGCGTCAGCCGCGAATTCGTCAAGCGCTGCTCCGGCGAGAAGCTTGAGGACTGTCCGTGGCTGATCGACGCCAAGCCCGTTCCCAAAACCGCGCAGGCGTTCTATAAGTGCTACGGCGAGCTGGTCTCGACGCTGCGTGACGAGCCGTTCGGCCTGTCGCTGGAGTCCGTGCGGCGCTTCTTCCCGCATCGGCGCACCGAGAAGGCCATCCCCGTCCGCCGCCGCGTGGCGCATCGCGCACCCACGCATCAGAAGCGCGCCGCCGCGCCGCGCCGCCGTCTGGATCGGCCGAAAACCACGGCCGGGGAGGAATCATGAGCCAGGAATATCAGTTTTTCGCGCTGCTCTCGAGAATGCGCTATATCACGCGCTGGGGGCTGATGCGCAACTCGTTCTCCGAGAATATTCAGGAGCACAGCCATCAGGTCGCCGTGCTGGCGCACGGGCTGGCGCTCATCCGGCGCGACATCCTCGGCCTTCCGGCCGATCCGGAGCGCTGCGCCACGGCGG
>ERZ772860.2124-NODE-2124-length-12004-cov-3.235501_pt1 | contig 12004 bp, 13 predicted proteins | sample MGYA00511342_ERZ772860 | MGnify/ENA primary metagenome ERZ772860 (study PRJEB29015, sample SAMEA2737665) | human gut metagenome | biome: human gut; feature: human-associated habitat; material: faeces | place: China | collected 2012 ... | reverse complement strand
GGTGGGTTTCCCCTGCCGCCGCCGGAATTTGTAAAAAAAGCTTCTGAGATGTGGGATTTTTTTCTTCGCGGTACCGGCGGCATTGAAAAAACAACGCCCGCTAAGCGTCTCTCGACACCGGATCAAGCGATCGGATCAGCCGTTTTTCTGATTGATAGAGATTCGCCAAGACTTTCAAATGAAAAAAACTCCGCATATTTACCCAACCAACGGCCTATCACAGCGCAGCGCCGTCTATGTGTGGATTTTTCACCGCAAACATGCGCGGGGCGCCTATGGCCGTATACAGGGAAAGGACGTGTCGATCTTATGAACACACAGAGAAAGGAAACGCTTTCGCGCCGTGAGCGCGTCCGCCGTGCCATCGAGCATAAGCCCGTCGACCGTATGCCGATCGACTTAGGCTGCCACTACTCGACCGGTATTTCGGCGTTCGCTTATTTCAACCTGCGCAAGTATCTGGGGCTTTCCACAGACAACGTCGAGATCGTCGATCCGGGGCAGTTTTTAGCCCGCGTCGACAACGACGTGCTCGACCGCTTCCACTTGGATGCGATGATTCTGCATCCGGGCTATCCGCAGACGCACCGCTGGAACCCCCGCGGCGACTATGATTTCATCGTCCCCGCCGCCTTTCAGCCGCGCCTCCAACCCAACGGCGCCTATCACATTTACAGCGACGAGCATCCGGAGCGGCGCTCTATCATGCCCAAAAACGGCTTTTTCTTCGACGGCGACGGCGGCGTCGACATGTGGCAGCTCAGCAGTGACGAGTGGTGGCGGCTGTTTGCGCGCGAGGCTGAGCGCATTCACAAGGAAACCGACTATTTTACGATGTGCTGCGGTTTCCCCGGTTTCTTCGGCGACATGGACGAGTGCTGCATGATGTACGCCGATCCGGACGAATTCATCGCCCTCAACGAAAAGCGCCTCGTCTATGCCCGCGAGCGCTTCACGCAGATGCGCCGCTGGCTCGGCGACTGCGCCGACAGCATCGAATTAAACGGCGACCTCGGCACGCAGAGCGCGCCGTATGTGAGCGCCGACGTCTACGAGCAGTGTACTTATCCGTTCCTCAAACAGTTCTGCCACGAGGTGCATGAGTCGAGCGACATCAAGACCTTTATGCATTGCTGCGGCTCTATGCAGCAGTATATCCCCTATCTGATCGACGCGGGCGTGGACGTCATCAATCCCGTCCAGATCTCCGCGGCGAATATGGATCCCACCGACCTGAAAACAAAATACGGCGACAAAATCGCCTTCTGGGGCGGCGGCTGCAACTCCCAATATGTGCTCGGCACAGGAACGCCGGAGGAGGTCCGCCAAAACGTGACCGAACTCTGCTCGGTCTTTGCCCCCGGCTCCGGGTTTATTTTCAATCAGGTGCACAACGTCATGGGCAATGTCCCGCCGGAGAACATCGTCGCTATGCTCGACTGCGCCTATGAACAGAGCTTTTTGTACGGAGAAGAAAACCCCGTATAAAAGATCCGCTTGTTCCTTTCCGCGTAACCGCGCCGCATCAAAGCGGCCGAATCCGTTTGGATTCGGCCGCTTTGAGCTTTTTATCCGCGCATTCAGCGCAGCAGAAGGCGCGGTAGAATTTCCGGCTCCGCCGCTTTCAGAAGTCTGCCGGCCCCTTCTCCGCGGATGCCCGCGGGGAGCACGACGACCATCCGGTCAAGCCCGGCGGGCTGCTCTCCGGCGCGCAGGCTCATCAGCCCCGCCGTAACCGTACAGCCGCAGCGTCGCAAATATGCCAGCATAGCGCCGACAGTCTCGACGCGCTCGTGCAGCGGGCGCGCCATTCGCTGCATTCTCTTGATTCTTTTCCGGCAGCGCTCCGCCGTCCCGCCGTAGCGCAGAAAATCGCCGTAGCCGACATCGCTGCGGCGGGAGCCAAAGAACTCAAAGCAAGCCAAGCGCGTGTTTTTGAATAAATATGTCACCCGTTCGTCTCCGCCGGCAGGATATGCCGCCCCAGAGACGACGATCTGCTCCGGACTCATCCCGATTCTCTCAAAATACGGGACAACGCCCGTCTCCACGGGCAGATCGGTGTAAATTGCCAGTCCAAATCTCATCTTCTCCCAATCCCCTGCCGCAAAGCTTTTTCTCTGCTTCATCATACGCAGCAGCGGTTGTTTCCGTGCCATCCGACGGAAAGAATACGCCTTTCGGTCAAAAAAAATCCGACATATCGCATTTGATGGACTGGCTGTATCTCGCTTCGGACGGTTACAGGCAGCGCGCTGTCAGGCGCGGAGAAACGGGAAACTCATCACGATTGACCTCAGATGCCGCGCCCTGTCATTCGGCGAGACGATCTGCATAAAAATCAGCGGCGACAGCCGTTTTAGAGAAACCGGCGGCTTGCAAGGCGCAGCCGCCGGTTCGGCTCAACCGCGCAGCCTCAAAATGCCCTGCCTCATCCGCCTCTCCCGCTCGCCTTATTCAAACTTTCCAGCACGGCGCAGGCCGCTTTAATCCCATCCACTGCCGCGCTCATAATGCCGCCGGCATAGCCCGCGCCCTCGCCGCACGGATACAGGCCGGCGACGCCGGACGCCGCCATGTCCGCGCCGCGCGGAATTCTGACCGGCGAGGAGGTTCTCGTCTCCGGCGCGGTAAGCACAGCCTCGCGGTCGGCAAAAAAGCAGTATTTTCCGGCAAACGCCGTTAACGACGAGCGCAGCAGCGCCGCGCCGCCCGCGGGCAAAAACGGCTCGACCGACGTATAGCGCACGCCGAGCGGGTAGGTCGGCACGATCCGTCCGCCCTTGGTCGACGGGCGTCCATCGAGAAAATCGCCGACGAGCTGGGCCGGAGCCGTATAGTCACGGCCGCCGGCCGCATAGGCGCGCGCTTCGATTTCCCGCGCAAACCCAACCCCGCCGAGCGGATCGCCGCGGAAAGCGGCGGCGTCCACTGAAACGGCCAGCGCCGCGTTGCCGTTTTTTCCGTCTCGGGCGTGACGGCTCATGCCGTTGGTCACTACGGTCTCCAATTCGCTCGACGAGGCGGTGACCGATCCGCCCGGACACATGCAAAACGAAAAACAGCCCCGGTCGCCCTCGCGGTTGGAAACGCTGTACTCCGCAGCGCCGAGGCGCGGGTCGCCCGCATAGCGGCCGAACATGGCGCGGTCGATCTCCTCCTGCAAATGCTCAATCCGCACGCCGACGGCAAAGCTCTTTGGGATTACCGAAACGCCCCGCCGCAGCAAGACCTCGAACGTATCCCGCGCGCTGTGCCCGGTCGCTAAGATCAGCCGTTCCGCCTCAATTTCGCCGTCATCGGTTTTTACAGCGCAAAGCCGGCCGTTGCGCACGGTAAAGTCGCTCGCCCTCGTACAAAAACGCACGTCGCCGCCCAGCGACCGGATTTCCTCGCGCATCGCTCTGACGACCTCTTTCAGCCTGTCCGTACCGATATGCGGGCGCGCGCTGCGCAGCACCTCCGGCGGCGCGCCGTGAGCGGCCAGCTCGTGAAGAACAGCCTCACAGAGCGGATCGTTGATACGGGTCATCAGCTTTCCATCGGAATACGCGCCTGCGCCGCCCTCTCCGAACTGAATATTCGACGAAATATCGAGAAGCCGCGACGAATAGAAGCGGTCAACCGCGACGTCCCGCTGTTCCAGCGCCGCGCCGCGTTCCAGCACAAGAGGGCGCAGCCCCGTTCGCGCCAGCACCAGCGCCGCAAACATCCCCGCCGGCCCAAAGCCCACGATGACAGGCGGTATGCGGGTCATAGCCGTTGGCGTGTATTTTTGAACGATCTCGTCAAGGCACACCTTGGTATGCCGCCGCACGCCGGCATCTCGCAGCCTGCCGGCAACCGTTTCCTCATCCCAAATATCGGAGGTCAGCTCGACGCTGTAAACCAACTGTACTCTACCGCGGCGCGCGTCAATCGAGCGCCGGAAGATATGCGCGCCGGTCAAGGCTTTGACAGAAACACCGCATATCTTAGCGGCGCGTCGGACCGCCTCGTTCTCATCCGCTTCAATGGGCAGCGCGATACCCGTAACCAATATACTCAAAAGCCCTCATTTCTCCGCCGCAGTTTTACGGCGGTTTCAGCCTATTTTTTCAAACGCCGCGCGCCGGCGGTTTACAGCCGCAGAGAGGTTGGGCAAATGCGCTCTCACAAGCGCCCCGCAGCGTCGGGTTTAAGTCGCGCTACTCCGCGTGTTTTCGCGTCACATTCACCGTTACGCTGTATTCGCTTTCCACAAGGGCCGCATTGACAGCCGGTTTAAAAGTAATCTTCACCGGCGCAAACATCATGCCTTCCGAATCGATATCCAGCTCCTGCACATAAACCACAGCAGTAAAGTCGCTTTCAGAAATCGTATCCAGCAGCGTCGCGTTTCCGCGCAGCCGCACGCTGATCGTTTGATCAATCAATTCAACGTCGTAATGGTCGTTTGCCCCGAGAAGCTGAATGTCGGTCAGGGTAAACGGCTTGACGACAATATCCTTTACCGTCACCATCACGGTCGCCGAGACGCGATCGTTCATACAGCTTATACCCGAAGGCAAAACAAATTCCTTCTCCGCCGTGATCCCGTCCCCGATCCCTTCCAGATCGATCATGCCGAGCGACAGCGATTCGATTTCCTCTACCGCCGCCCGCTCGCCGATCACGGTGATCTTGGACGGCGTAATCACCGTATCGACCTCCTGATCGGTCAGACCTCCGCCGCTGTTCAGCGTGATTTTCAGAGGAATTTCCTTGATCATTTGGATCGGCAGATAGGCGTCCACCATTTTGGTGAGAAGCTGCGAATAGACAAGCTCCACCGTCTCGCCCGCGTCGTTGACGAGCAAAATCGGCGCCTGTACCGTCGCAGACGACGTCACGCCGTCCAGCGGCAGCGTTACGACGGCATGAGATATCCCCGCGAGTTCTATTGTCGGCCCGCGCACCGTTACGGTCTGCTGCGACAGCTCAATGGCGCCGGGCCGCAAATTTTCTTCCAGCTCCCCGGTCGTTTCCGTCAGAATATTCAACTCTTTGTCGATGATCTTATCGACGAGAACCGTGGCAATCAGCTCCGTACGGTTGACGACCGTGATATCGCCGTCGGGCGTATTGACCGAGCACATGATCCTGTTTTCGCCGTCGCCCGAGATCTGCGAGACGTCGCAGATCAGCTCAATGTCCGACTTTTTCAGCCGCAGCACGACGTTCCTCTTGCCGCGCAGCGTCACATCCATCGTCATATCCGTGTCGGAGAGAATGGAATATTCCATGCGGTTATAAAGCTCGGTCTTTCCGTTAATCGTTACCTTAACGTCGGAAAATGAAATTTCGATATCAGGATTGATGATCGACATGACGACGAACCAAAAAAGAACCGCCGCTGCGAGCGCGAGGAGCTTATTCAAAACGTGGTATTTCTTAAACCATGCAAACATACGCTTTTCACCATGCCCTTCCGTGAAGCTGTGCTTTGATCTCTGCGTTACTGCTGTTTTTTCTTCCTCTTCCAAAATTTGATTTTGTTCAGCTTATCCTCTTTTTCACTGTCATGCACCAGCTCGTTGTTCAGGATTGTCGTCAGCGTTGCCGCGGAAAGATGGCGTTTTAAAAGGCCGCCTGCGGCGATGGACACCGACCCTGTCTCCTCCGAGACGATCAGCACCAGCGCGTCGCTCGATTCGCTGATGCCAACGCCGGCGCGATGGCGTGTGCCCAGCTCGCTGCTGAGGTTTTTGTTCGCGGAAAGAGGCAGGAAGCAGCCTGCCGCGGCGATCTTGTTGTTGCGGATGATCACCGCGCCGTCATGCAGCGGAGCCTTGTTGAAAAAAATATTTTTCAGCAGCTCGCTGGTGATATCGGCGTTGAGAATCGTACCGGTTTTCATGATTTCTCCGAGCTTGGTATCCCGCTCGACGACGATCAGAGCGCCGGTTTTGGTCTTGGACATATACGTACAGGTCTCTACGAGCTGCGAAATCGTCCGCAGGGTCTCGTTATTGGGCTGTGCCCGTTCCGGTGAAAACAGCGACGGCAGCCTGCTGCGGCCGACCGAGTCGAGCATACGCCGCAGCTCGGGCTGGAACAAAATAATCAGAGCGATGACCCCGATTTGCAGCGTCGCCGTCAGGATATAATAGATGACGTTCAGCTGGAGCCAGCCGAAAATCTGATATGCGATCAGAATGATGATGATCCCTTTCAAAACCTGTCCGGCGCTTGAATCCTTCATCAGCTTGATGAGTTTATAAAAAATAAACGCGACCAGCAGAATATCGAGGATATCCTGCCAACGCATCCATGCGATCGAGTTCTTGATAAACGTCAGAATCTGTTCCATACGCTGCTCCATCCTTTTGGGAAGCGGCCGCTCCGCACTGGCCGCGGCGACTATGCCCGCTCTCCGCCTCCGATCGGCGTAATCCCATCATACCATAAATTTCCCGCAATGTTCCGGACGCTGCCGCACAGGCGCAGCGGCTCTTTGGCTGCGCCGGTTTCTGATCCGGCCATTTGTCAAGCGCCCGAGCCGCCGGGAATCGGGCTACCCCGCCCAGAAGCGGCCGTCTTTCTGTAATTTTATTATATCACAACTTGTCCGAAAAAGCGAGATTTTTCTGCCGGAACCGGCCGGCGCAAAAAAAAGGAAACCGCGCCGCCTGATAGCGGCACGGTTTCCTTGCTGCGGCCTGGCGTTATCCCACCCGCGCTTCAATAATTCTGATATTCTGAACGCCGATATTGGTCTCGCTGACCGCGATATCCTTGATCCGGATGGCGTCCTCGCTCTTTAATCCGCCTTCCACCGGCGCTACGACGATGCTCAGACTGTCGTCGTTGAGGAAAACGGCGCAGTCGCTGTAACCCTTTGCGAGCACGAGCGACTCGATACGCGCTTCAGTGACGGCGTTATTTGCGATTTTAGAGATGCTGGCCACGGCGACCTCCTTTGATTCAAGGCTGATGCTCTCGTCGGTCGTCGTCGTTTCCAGCACGCCTATGGCCTCGTCTCGCGCCTGCTGCCGCGTCACGCGGAGCTGCGCAAAGTATTCTTGAATTTTTCCGTTTACCTCGTCCGCGCCGTCGTTCGACTCGCCTTCTCCGTCGACCTCGGTCAGCTGACCGAGCAGCCGCGCCTCGTCGCTGACGACATCCTGCGGTTCGCCGGAAACGTTTTGATCTCCATCCATCCCGCGCTGATAGCTCCAATTCAGATACACGGCGAGGCATACGAGCATTGCGACGACGGCGGCGACAGCGGTTCTCTTCTTGAACTTCATATGATACCTTCCTTTTTATATGTAATTTTACACTAAAATTTTATTGTGCCAGAAGGGAAACTATACCACGGAAACGCTGAAATCAGGGATTTTTTTATTTCCGTCCACCGTTCCGGCGGCAGGAGCGCAAACAGGCGACGCTGGGAACGCGCTCCGGGCCCTTCCCCGCTCCTGCCGCCCGCAGCATTTACACGGCGTTTTCGTTCACTTTCGCGGCAGAACGCTGATTTTATCCGTCGTCAGCCCCGTCACAGACGCGACGGCCTGGATGATCATCAGCTCTACGCTTGACTTTCCGGCGCCGTCGCAGACGACGACGGCGCCGGAAAAGCGCGGGTAAATCCGCTTTTCCTCTACCGGCGTGCTGACGCCGCCCTGCGACTGCATGACGACCGTCCGGTCGCTGCTCTGCGCCGTCTCCGAACCGTCGGTTTTCAGACTGGTACTGTCGTTGGTCGCATACACGGATTCGGTTCCGTTTTTCAGAGAAAGCATGACGCGGACGCTGCCTGCGCCTTTTACGTCCGAGAGAATGTCTTCCAGCTTTTTTTCAAACGCCTCGACCGAAAACGTCTCCGTTTCCGTCTCGGCGATCACCGGCGCGTCGCTGCCGCCGCTGCCGACCGGTATCAGCAACAGGACAAGACCGACCAGGCCGATCAGCAGAATCAGCTTATTTTTTTTCAAAAACGCGAGGAGCTTTTCCCGGTCTTTGAAGACATCCTTCCATTTCACTGTCAAACACCGCCCTTCTCTACCCGTGACGCTGGCGAGACAGAGGAATGCCTGTCTGCGCCTCAATCATTTCGCCGGCCTGTCGGATCTCTCCCTCATCCGGCGTCAGCTCATAGCTGACAGAGGCGGAATACAGAATCCGCCGCCCTGCCTCGTCGGTTCCCATTTTCAGGGATACCTCCGCCAAAATACCCATCTCCGCCAGCTTTTCATTGAGAAACGCCTCCGCCGTGCGCACCGTGATCGCCTCGGCGTTTTCCTCCACGCCCGCGCTGACGCTCTCAATGCGCTGTGACAGCGCCGCCTCATAATCTGCAAGGACATCGGGCAGGGAAAATCCGCTGAGCGAACGCACCGGCAGCAAAATCAAAAAGACCACGAGCAGGCCGCACGCGAATTTTACCGTCTTTCTCCCTTTTTCCGGCGTGACCGCCGTGACGACGGAGCCGACCAGCCCCGCGGCGGCGACCCCCACCAACCATACGCCAAGCTTTTGTATCATCCCTGCGCTCCCATCCGTTCCCGTTTCTTATCTGTTGTTCCGCTGTCCGGCTGCGCCTGTAAACCGCAGTTATCAGATCGCGGTCTTCATGCAGATGATCACGGTCAGCAGCAAGAGCGCTACTGCGCCGGCGCACATGGCAAAGACTATGCTGACCGCGTCCGCCACCGCGTCAATGGCCTCGCGTCCGCCGTGTTCCTGCGCGCTCTGCGCCAGTGCCGCGGCGGCGCGCAGCGCCAGATAAGAGACGCCGGTCGACAGCAGCGGCAACAAAGCGCAGCTCAGAATCGCCAGAACGCCGAAAACGCCGAGCGTATTTTTGATCATTGCGCTGCCCGCGTAGATTGACTCCGCGGCCTCTGTCAGCACGCCGCCGACAACGGGAATGCCCGCGGAGACCGCGGTCTTCGCCGCTTTTTTCGCCAGTGTATCCGCCGCCGACCCAACCAGCCCCATCACCGAGATATAGGCGAGATAGAGCGTCAGCAGCGTGCGGATGACGAGCGACGCCGTGTTTTTGATAAAGGCGCTGAACCGCGTAAAAAAGGTATTTTGCGATAAAATGCCGACGGCCCGCAGCGCCAGCGTCACATATGTCATAGGGATAAACACCTGAACGAACAGCGTAATCAGCACATCCGCAAACAAAAGCGCCGCGCCCTGTTTGGCAATGGCCGCGCCGCCGCCGCCAGCGGCGGCGCCGGCGGCGGTCATCGCCGGCAGCAGCGCTTTGGAAAACACATTCAGCTCATTCAACAGCTCGGTCGCCTGACCCAAGGCAGAACCGAGTTCCCGCGCGCCGACTACCAGCACCGTGCCGACGGCGGCACTGTTCACGGTATACGCGCCAAAGGAGCTTTTGTCTCCGATCCAGAGCGCCGCAAGGCTGCAAAGCAGACTGACGGCCAGCAGGCAGGCCGCCGAGGACAACCCTTTCTTCAATATGCCGCCCATTTCCGCATACATCTTTTCGATCAGTCCGCTGATTCCCCTGTTCAGATCGTAACCGGTTCCGGTTTTGGCTTCCTGAACGACTGCCGCCTCGTCCTCAGGCAGATAGTGATAAAGTCCGTCCGTCTCCTCTTCACCGTCAAACGCCGCGGCGCAGGGCATGGTCAGCAGCAGGAAAGCCAAGATCACTGCCATAAGCTTAAAGCATTTCATCTGTATTCTCCGCCTTTCGGCTCTCTGTTTTCATCCCATAAACGAGCGCAAAATTGCGAGCACGCCGGACAGCAGCGGCAGCGCGTTGATGAGCCCCAGCGCCCCGCCGAGCAGTTCGAGCTGAAAAGCGAGCGAACCCTCCCCGCAGTCGCGGCAGACCTGCGCGCCGAAACAGGTCGTCAGCGTAATGCCGAGAATTTTGATCAGGATTTCAACTGCGCCTTCCGCACCCTTGAAAAGATCCTCCGTTTCCCTCGCGTAGTCGGCCAGCACGGACAGCGCCGCCATCGCCGCGACGCAGACGCAGATCGAGGCCGTCAGCGTCAGCATAAAGCCGTAAGAGGGCTCGGCCTTCTTGATTAACACCGCGCAGAGAACCGCCGCAATCGCAAGCGACGTGTAGCGCACTGCTTCTTCCATGGTTTAGAACGTAAAGATCTGGCGAATTGTCGTAAACAACTGCCCAACCTGTTCCAGCAGCACGAGCATGACGATGATCAGACCTGCGATCGTCATCATCAGCGCCTGTTCGTCGCGCCCCGCGCGCGTCAGCACCATATTCAGAAAACCTACAAGAAGCCCCACGGCGGCAATCTTGAAAATCAAATCGACCTGCAAATTCGATCCTCTCCCGTTCCGATTCCATAGTTTGTCATACGTCTTGGACCTTTCGGCCGCAGCTGCAAACGCCGCGGATGACAAATACGATCATAAAAATTTTTGCCCGCCCTTACAGCAGCAGGATACCGGTCAGCAGCGCCGCCGTCACCCACAGCGTCTGTTTGAGCTTGGCTTCGTTTTTTTGTTCACGCTCCGCCGTATCCGCCCATACGCGGAAGGTCTCTGCGGACGCCGCCATTGATTTCTGCGCCGCCTCGCTGTTCAGACAGGTGAGCGCGCGTCCCACCGCTTCGAGTTCAGCGGCTTCCGCGGCGTTCATACCGAGCGTTTCCCCGGCATTTTTCAGCTCCGCGCGCCACGCCTCCCACGGGCTCAGGCCGGCGGAGATGCCGCCGCAGACCCCTTTGAAAAATACGCCCGCCTCGTTGCCCTGCGCGGCCAGCTTCCTTGTCAATTCAGCCGGCGGCGTGCGCGCGAAGGAGATCTCGCTCTCCATCATCGCGCACGCGACCGCTATGCCCCTCAGCGAAGCGGCGCGGCGCAGCACACGGCGTTTGGCGCGGAAGCCCAGCAGTACGCCGGACAGAAGCAGGAGCAGAAAGCCGGCGATTCCCCGTGCGTTCAAGGCGATTTCCCCTTCCCTCGCTATTTCGGTATCAGCACGGCGCGTCTCCGTCCGTTACCTCGTAGACGGCGCAGGCGCGTTCTCCGCCCTGCCGGGTCAGGTGCAGCACCCGCGAAAAAATACGGTTTTCCAACAGCGGCGCATAGATTCTCCGCCGGTACAGCTCTCGCACGTCGTCGGCGTGAGCCGTGGCGACAACGGACACCCCGCAGTTGGCGGCACGGCAGATCGCCTCCACATCGCAGGGCGCGGTGATCTCGTCCATGGCGATCACCTGCGGCGACATGGCGCGCAGCAGAAGCATTGCGGCGTCGGATTTCCGGCAGCCGTCGATGACGTCGATGAAATGCCCGATGGCAAACTGCGGTTCGCCCGCGACGAGCGCTGCGATCTCGCTGCGCTCGTCGCAGATACCCGTGCGGATGCGGCGTTTAGAAAGCTCCCGGATCAGGTCGCGCAGATAGGTCGTTTTGCCCGTCAGCGGCGAAGAGATAATCAGCGTGTTGTTCAGACGGCCGCCGCCGCAGACGGCCTCGGCGCCCTCGGCGCTGATCCCTTCGATATCCCGTGCGACGCGGATACAGACCGAGCTGAACCCGTTGATCGCCGAGATCTCCCCGCCTGCCGTAACGGCGTGGCCGCATAAACCGATGCGGTGACCGCCGCGCAGCGTAATAAAGCCCTGCCGGATCGTCTCCTCGGCGCTGTACACAAAGCCGTCGGAAGCTTTTTCAACGGTATACTGGATATATTCGGCGGGGCAGACAATGCCCCGGCCGAGACCGTCGGTCTCATACAAACGGCCGTCACGTGACAGAACCCTTTCACAGCCGTCAACCGTAACGGTCATTTCCCTTCCGGCGCGGAGACGGATTTCTTCGAGGCGATTTCGTTCCTGTTCCGGCATAAACAGCGCCGCCCGCTTCATCTCCGGCGGCAGACAGTCGAATACGCGCGTCACCTGCGCTGAAACGGCCGGCGCCGTTCCCTGCCGCACAATGCTTTTGGCAATCAGCCGCATGGTTCTTCCCTCCTGTTCCACGCTTCTACGGCTTCTTCTTCAGTATCAAAGCGCCCACCATAATC
>ERZ772860.2123-NODE-2123-length-12013-cov-3.264007_pt1 | contig 12013 bp, 9 predicted proteins | sample MGYA00511342_ERZ772860 | MGnify/ENA primary metagenome ERZ772860 (study PRJEB29015, sample SAMEA2737665) | human gut metagenome | biome: human gut; feature: human-associated habitat; material: faeces | place: China | collected 2012 ... | reverse complement strand
GACGGCGTCGAAGCTCTCTCCGAACAGGCCGGAGCAGATCCGCTTTGTCCCCGCGTCGAACTTGTTGGAGGCGACGGCAAGGCGTACGCCATGCCGCCGCAGGCATGCAATCAGCTCCGGTACGCCGTCGTACGGCCGCGTGTGATCCAGCAGGTGCTCGGCATAATACGCCTTGAAGACCGCCAAAACCGCGTCTGCCGCATTCTCCGGCGTCTCCGGCGGGAGCGAGCGAACGATCAGGTTCCGCACCCCGCTTCCGATGGCCGCCCGCGTCTCTGCCTCCGAACGCAGCGGCATGGAAAAATGCGCCAGCGCATGATTGACCGCCGCGTGCAGATCGCCGATGGTGTCCGCCAGCGTCCCGTCCAAGTCAAAAATAACCGTATGATACCTCTCCATATAGAAACCTTTCCCCTTTTCGGCCGGCGGCGTCTTGCCGCCGGTTCGTTTGCCCCGAAGCCCGCTCCACGCGGTGTATCGGATCGCTGCGTACGGCCGCTACCGTTTCATCAGGCCCTGCGGCGTCAGCTCGTATACCGTCGGACAGACCTCGTCCAGCAGCTTTCTGTCGTGCGTCACACAGAGAAGCGTGCCGCGAAAATCGCGCAGAATAGCGCGGATGACCGGCGCGGACATGGGGCTGAAATTTCGCGTCGGCTCGTCGAGCAGAAGCACGTCGGCGCCGTCCAGCGCCATTTTCAGAAAAATCAGCTTCGCCCGCTGGCCGCCCGACAGCTCGCCGATCGCGCCGCTCATCTCGTCGCGCGTAAACTTCACGCTGCCGAGATAGGAGCGCGCCCGCGTCATCTCCTCTTTTCCGCCCGACGGCGCCAAGAAATCGACCGGCGTAGCCGAATAATCGAGAAGCTCGTCATAGCTCTGCGGCATATAGGCCGCATGGATATCGCGCCTGTCCGCCAGACGGCGGGCGATCTCTCGCAGCAAGGTCGTCTTTCCCGTGCCGTTGCGCCCGACAATCGCCGCGTGTTCTCCTCCGTACAGGCGCAGCGCCGGATGTTTGGCCAGCGTGCGCCCGCCCGCGCAGAGTTGATCCTCGGCATAGTCGAGAACCAGCTTTCCGGACGGCAGCGCCGTATCCTCGGAAAAGGCGAGAAAAATCGCTTCCTCCGTATCCGGCAGCTGGGTCTGCCGTTCCTTTTCCCGCTCGAAGCGCTTTTCCTGAGCCAGAACGGATTTCATCTTCTTTTTCAGCAGCCGTCCGCCGCCCGGATCCTGTCGTGAAATATTCCGTTGGGCCGTCTCTACCTGGCGGTAGATCTCGTCCCAGCGCCGCATTTTCCGCTCGTGCTCTGCGGCCTCCTTGCGCGCTACCTGTTCCTGGTGCGCGAGCGCTGCGTCCCGTCTGGCGACGTATTCGCCGTAGGAGGTGCGGACGGCGGTATGCCGCGGCACGGTCTTTTTGCGCACCTGTTCGATATGGATGATGAAATTGGCCGTGCGTTCAAGCAGCGTTTCGTCGTGGGAAATATAAAGTATGGGGTACGGGCAATCGCTGATAAAGCGTTCCATCCATTCGAGCGTTTCGATATCGAGATCGTTGGTCGGCTCGTCGAGCAGCAGCCAGTCGGCGCCGCGGAGCAGCAGCGCGGCGATTTGCAGCTTCACCTTCTCGCCGCCTGACAGCGACCGCACTGCCCGCGTGGAATCGAGCAGCGCCGGATCGAGCCCGACCTGCGCGATTGCGGCGGCGGCTTCACCGCGGTCTCCTGTCAAATAGCCGCAGATCGGCATGGCCTGTTCCCGTTCGCTCAGCTCCTGCGCGACATAGCCCGCGAGGTGTCCGCCGCGCAGAACGCGCCCTTCGCAGACGGCATAAGCCGAGATCAGCTCAGGGTCGCAGAGCGCTTTCAAAATCGTGCTTTTGCCGTTGCCTTCCTCGCCGATCAGCGCCGCCTTGTCGCCCTCATGAAGAACGAAAGAAAGCCCCTCCACCAGCGTGCGCATCGTTTTATCAATCGTAATTTTTAAATTCTGAACCTGTATCATTTCAATCCCCCTTGTGTTTTGTGAACTGGCAGACATCGGTTTCGACGCCGGCCGGACACAAAAAAGCCGCCTGCTCCCAACGATACAGACAGCCCGATAACACCCTGTTTATTCTATGAAACAGTCAGAGGGAATCCAGGAAGCCTGTATCGCGGTTACGGAAAGAAAGACGCGGCAAGCCCGCGCCAATTCCGTTCGCTCATACAGACTATCTGATCACGCTTCCACCTCTCTCGTTCGCTGTGAAACCGGCCTTTTGACCGGATGGTGATATTATAGCAAAATCTCCCGCCGCCGTCAAGCCGCGTATTTTTTTGGGAAAAGACTTATGTAAGAGTACAATACATCTTTGGAGAGTTGAATAAAAAAGGTAGAAAGATGAGGTCTCATCGGTTAAAGTTCAGTTACCGCACACAGCGATACCGAGAGGAGGCCGCATCCTTCATGAGTAAGAGTATCACACAGGACATGGACTATCGGCAATCCCTTTTCCGCTGCGTCCTCTCGGATGGCTTTCTCCGAACGACTGCTTCGTCCAATTTGTTTGTCAAGCCCACAAATCTGCGTTTTTACCCTGAACATTTACAGAAAGATCGTCTATATAGAGAAGATCTCCGTTGCCGCCCGACAAAAGCTGGCGACGGACCGGTTTTGCAGAAAAAGGCAAGGCCGGTCGCACAGTTATTCGCCATACAGCAGTCTGACGATCGACGGCGTATCGCCGAGCAGGCCGCACAGAGCCAACAGCTCCCCGCGGGCGTCCGCCGCCCGTTTAGAGGCCGCGGCGTCTGACAGCCGTGCCTTTTTGGCCCGGATCAAAACATTTTTCGGCGAATGGGCGATATCGATGAACTCCGCGACGTCCGTTTTATAGCCGCGGCCTTCAAGGGCGCGGGCGCGCAGCGCGTCCGTGGCGAGCGCTGCGAATCGCTCTTTCAGGATTCCGTATTTTGTCAACAGCCGCAGCGACGGCGCGTCGATTTTAGCGTTCAGCTCATGCTGACAGCACGGAACGGCGAGGATATACTCCGTCCCCCATTCGACCGCGTTGGCCAGCGCGTAGTCCGTAGCCGTATCGCAGGCATGAAGGGAGATCACCATATCCGGCTTTTCCTGCGGCGTATAACCGCGGATATCGCCGAGTTGAAAGCGAAGGCCGGTCATGCCGTGCCGTTCGGCGAGCTGTGTGCAGCGGCCGATGACCTCCTCTTTCAGATCCAGTCCGGTGATCGACGCCGCGCAGCCGCGGATCACCGTCAGGTAATGGTAAAGCACGAAGGTCAGATAGCTTTTCCCACAGCCAAAGTCGATGATGTTCCAGCGTTTGCGGGGGTCCTCCCGCACGATGTCGTCGATAAATTCGATATAGCGGTTGATCTGGCGAAATTTATCATACATCGCCGAGTGGACATGGCCGTCTCCGGTCAAAATACCGAGCTCTTCAAGGACGGGGAAACGATCGCTCTCACGGATGATATAGTTTTTGGCGCGGTTGTGCGAAAGCGCGGGCGGCGGCGCCGGCGCGGCGCTTTTTTTCTTGGAGACAAACAGCTTTCCGCCCTTTGAAATCCTGATGGAAAGCGCTTCCGTTTCGGTGAGGGCGTTCAGTTCCTTGAAGGCGGCGGGAAAATCCGCAAGCACACGCGCTTCCGCGGCCTCCGCCGTCAGGTTCTCATGAAACGCCTGTTGAGCGGTAAACTGTTCGAGCCGAAAGCCGTATTTGCTCGGCTTGAAAACTGCCTTTATGTACTTGACGTCCGCATTGCGGGGGCAGGACAGCGTGACGCGCAGCGGCCCGGATTCAAACAGCCGGCGGATCTCGCCGCCGATCTGTTGAATGAGGTCGGTCGATATCGGTTCCATAGATCGTCTCCCACGGTAAGTAAAATTCGGCAATGATAAAACCGCGTTTTCTCTTTATTGAAAGCGCCGGTACAGATATGCAGATGTTTTGGGGGCGGGTTTCCGCCCCCAAAACAGATTGTTCTGCGTTTTGCAACGCTGGCAGCAGACCAGCGCGGCAGAGGCGCTTTCGGAGCGGCTATACCGTCAGCACGCCGTTTTCGTCTTCGATCAGAATGAAGATGTTTTCCTCAACGCCGCTGTTTGCATTGACATAACAGAGATATTGTTTGTTGTTTGCGCCGGTCGCTTTGAATTCATAACAGAGAATCTCGTTTTTGCCCAGAGACGGGATGATGCAGAGTCTCCCCTCTTCTTCAATGGAGAAGGAAGAAGACAGCTTCTCACGCGCTTCCGCCTCCGAAAGCGCCGCGGTCAAATCCCGGCCCTCGCGGTGATTGTTCAGGTAGCCGTTGGCCTGAAAATAGGTGATCTTGCCGGTATCCATCGCTACGCCGACCTGAACGAGATCGGGATAGATGATGACGCCCTGATCCTCATATTCAAAGTTGATATAGCACACGCCGTTCATCGTATAATAATACGAAACGGTCATATTCTGGTAGCCCCGCGCCATGAGGAAGGATTTGGCGGCCTCCGTCGCCTGCGCGCCGTCATAAGCCGCCGCGCCGGGCACGACGTTCTGCGAATAGCTGACGACATGCCCGCCGACCGCCGTGACGGAGATCACGTCGCCGCTCTCGTTAGCGAAGGTATATACGACCGGATCGGCCGTTTTGGCCGTCAGGCTCAGCGTATCCGGCGAGATGCCCAAAAAGCGCGCGGCTATGGTTCGGGCGTCGCCGGCGTTGATCGGTTCGCCCCCAGCTTGCAGATACTGCGGCACTGTCTGCGTAATATGGCTGGAATAGGGGCCGTCGTAAATCAGAACGGGCGAATCCGGCAGGCTGCTTTCCAGAGAGGACATACCGCTGACAAAGGATACGCCCTTATTTTCCTCGGAGGAGAGCGCCTCTGAGGAGGAGACGTCAAAGAATCCGTTGCTTTCAGAGCCGCTGTACAGCTCCGTCAGTTCGGCGGATATCTGCGTGGCGGTGTCGTTCAGCGCTTGCAGGTTCTGACGCGCTTCATCGGAAATCGTATCGCCCCGCGCTGCCGAACGGGCGAGCGAAACGGAAAAATCGCCGACCTGCGAAATAAAACTTGACGTGCGTTCGAGCGAAACATCCGAGGTCGGAAGCACGGAGAGCGCGCTCTTCGCCGCCTCAGAGTGGCGGTAGATATCGGTGGCCAGCGTCACCAGCATGGACGGACTCTGGGCATATACGCCCTTGGAAAGGTCGGAATCGATGTTGTTGACGCTTCCGACCAGCTCGGTGAAGGCGCGGCGGTAGCCGAGCTCATAAGCGCGTTTATAGCGCGTGAGCTGACTGTTCAGGCTGAAAATAAAGCCGATGGCGACCGCAAATGCGCCCACGATAAAGATCGACAGGAAAATCTTAGCCGTTTTGTTCATGATATTGATACCCTCCCAGAATATAGGCTTCTATCTCTATCATGGTGAAAAACGGAAAAATTATACGCGGTCAGTCGATATCCTCAATGATTTCTGCCGGCCGTTCGCTCAAAACAGCCGGATTTTTCAGCAGTTGCTTGATATATTTGAGCGCCGAGGCGTAATAAAAGCCGTCGCAGATGCGCTCGTCGGTGACGACGTTGTAGTCGATATAACGCCGCTCTACGACCGCTCCGTCGCGCTGCAACTCGTTTTGGCTGCGCTTGGCCCCAAACGCCAGAAAAACAGGGACATTTCCAAAGTCATAGAGGTGATGGTAGATCGGCGGAATCCCAAGCGAACCCATCGAGGTTATGACGAGCGAGCCGTGAAACGGGCTGACCGCCAACAGCTTTTTCGGCAGCAGGCCAAAATAATCGAGCAGCGCAAGAAGCCAGACCGTAAACTTTAAAAGCAGGCCGGGGATAAAGCGCAGCAGGCGCGCCGTACTGTCGAACGAGGAATCAAGCGCCGATTTTTCCTTTTCCCGCATCACCACCGCGTTGAGCGTCTCATAAACCTCCTCGGCGGTAGCCGAAGGCTCGAAAACCGCCTTTACGCAGGTATCCGGCGCGTTTAGCTGCATATCCTTTTTAATGGTCAGAGCGATCTCAATGTTGTTGCGGGCAAAGACCTTCTGCCCGCTGACAAAGCGGTTGATGCCCGGCCTCTGCGAAACCGTTCGGACGTAGGCAGCCAGGAAAACGTGCATCGCGCCGAAGTTCCGGTATCCCTCCTGCCGCTTGCGGCGGATATACCGTTCCATATTGGTGATTTCCACCGTATCGGCGATGAAGTTGGAGGAGGTGTTCCGTGTCTTCATGATGTAGGGAGACACTCTGGATATCGGCGGCAGGCTGCGGAGCTTCCGCCCGTCCGGCCGGTCGCCGAAACGCCGGCGGCGTTTTGTGGGTACCGGCACAGGAGATACCGGCTGCTCCGCATTCTTGACCGGAAGCACATCGGCGTTATCTGGCAATGTCATGAAATGATCCGTCCTTTATGTAATAGCGATGGGAAAACAATAGCGCATGTACTCAACGGCGGCGGCACCGCCGCACTCCATAAAAAAACGCGTTTTACAGCATAACGGCGCAGAGCGGAAAACAGCCGCCGTTTACCGCCATGCTTCGGCGGTTCTCTGCTCAGAGAGGCAAACGCCGCCAAAGCCATGGCAGATCGCCGATTCAGGCGGATCCGAACACGGTATCTCAAAACGGCCGGCCTGTTTTCCGCAAACGCCGGGACGCGGCGCTTTACGAGATCGAGGAAACGTGATAGCCCGCGTTTTCAACGGCGGCGGTCAACGCGCCGTCGTCCACCGTATGCGCCAGCTTGACGACGGCCGTTTTCTTTTTCAGGTCGACCTTAGCGCTTTCTACGCCGTCAAGAGCGGATAATGCCGCCTCCACGCGGGCGGAGCAGTGCTTGCAGGACATATTTTCCACAATCAGCGTGCGCGTATCGGCGTTTGACTTGTTTTTGTTTTGAAAAAACATTGCTTCTGACCTCTTATCTTTTGAAAATTTGGGGTGAAACAGATAAATGCGGAGCGCGTTGGAGACGACAAAGATCGAGCTGAGGCTCATCGCCGCCGCGCCGAACATCGGATTCAGCGTAAAGCCGAACAGACCTGCGGCGAGAGGGATGCCGACGGAGTTATAGACGAGCGCCCAGAACAGATTTTGTTTGATGATCCGCATGGTTTTCAGCGCGAGCAGCCGTGCCCTGAGAACGCCGGCAACCGAGCCGCCTGTGATAATCATGTCTGCGGATTCGATAGCGACATCCGTGCCGTCGGAGACGGCGATCCCCACGTCCGCCAGCGTCAGCGCCGGCGCGTCGTTGATACCGTCTCCGACCATACAGACGGTTTTACCGTCCGCTTTCAGCCGTTCGACAGCCTCCGCCTTTCCGTCCGGCAGCACAGACGAGAGCACTTCGGAAATCCCGACAGCCTCCGCGACGGCGTTGGCCGCAGGGGCGGCGTCGCCTGTTACCAGCAGGACGGACAGGCCGGTCTTTTGCAGCTCTCCGACAATCCCGGCGCTGTCGGGACGCGGCGCGTCGTAGACCGAGAAAAAGCAGCAGGCCTCGTGTTCACGGCACAGCGCCAGCGCCGTCTTGCCGCCGCCGGAAGCCTGAGCGTATTGTCCGGCGTACCGCTCACTCAGGCCGAGCGCGGCGAGCTGCTTTTCACCGCCGAGCCACCACCGCTCCCCAGCGACGAGCGCGGAAACGCCTATGCCGGTTTCAGTCCGAAAATCGGAGGCTTCGAGCGGCTCCGCCTGTCGCGAGCGGCAGAAATCCAGCACCGCCGCGGCGAGCGGATGGGAGGAAAGCGCCTCGACGGCAGCGGCGCGCGAAAGGCAGAACGCCTCGGTTTCGCCGGATGACAGCGAAAAACTCTCGACAACCGGCGCGCCGTTGGTGATCGTACCGGTCTTGTCAAAAAGAATCGTATCGGCGCGCGCCAGATTTTGCAGCGCCGCCGCGTCCTTGACCAGGACGCCGTTCGACGCAGCAACGCCGGAGGCGACCGTCACGGCCGTCGGCGTCGCCAGCCCCAGCGCGCACGGGCAGGAAATCACGAGCACGGTGATTGCCCGCATGATCGAGGCATACGCGCCGGCGCCGAAAACGAGATTCAGAATCAGCGTCAGCAGCGAAACCGCCATCACGCAGGGGACAAATACCGCGCTCACCTTGTCGGCCAGCGCGGCGATCGGCGCCTTTGAGGCGGCTGCATTTTCGACCAGCTCGATGATTTTTGAAAACACCGTATCCGCGCCGACGGACTCGGCGCGGAACGTAAACGTCCCCGTTGTGTTGACCGTCCCGCCGATGACCTTGTCGCCGACGTTTTTTTCAACGGGCAGACCCTCCCCGGTGACTGCGGACTGATCGATATACGAGCTGCCGGATACGATTACGCCGTCGGCGGCGACCGTTTCGCCCGGGCGCGTCCGGATGACGTCGCCGATTTGCAGCAGCGCCGCGTCAATCACCGTTTCAACGCCGTCCCGCAGGACGCAGGCCGTTTTCGGCGCCAGCGAAACGAGCGCGCGGACGGCGCCGGTCGTTTTTCGTTCGGCGCGCGATTCGAGCCATTTTCCCAGCGAGATAAACGTCAGAATCATCGCCGCCGAATCAAATGCCGCCATTCCTGCCGAAGCGCTGTCTAAAATCAGCAGATAAATTGTGACAAGACCCGAAACCGCCGAAGCGATTACCCCTAAGGAGACGAGCGAATTCATATTCGGAGAGCGGTGAAACAGCGCCGTCATACCGGAAATCAGAATGCCGCGGTTTAGATACAGCACGGGCAAAAGCAGCAAAAACTGCGTGAAGGCGTTCAGCAGCGGAGAGGCGGCGAAAGCCGCAGGCAGCGGCAGAGAAAGCATATGCCCCATGCCGAGATAAAACAGCATCAATGAAATAACGGCCGACACGATCCATGCGGCGGCAGCGCCTTTTGCAGGAGCGGACTCTCCGGCCTATTTTTTCTTTTCCGCTGGTTCATCGGGCAAAACCACGCCGTAACCGGCTTTTTTCACGGCGTCGATAATCTGCTCGTCGGCAACGCCGTCGTCGCAGGCGACTTTCAGCCGGCGCATCAGTAGAGAGACCTCCGCCGAGGCGACGCCGTCCACAGCCAGCGTCTGGCGTTCGACGGCGGCGGAACAGGCGGCGCAGGTCATGCCTGTTACGGTAAAGGTCTTTTCGGTCATGGTTTCCTCCTTTTTTTGATTCGGCGGCTATTTGCTTCGGATGTGCAGTTTCCTGCTCTTGTCATCTTGTCCTTTCAATTCTGAAAGTATGCGTTCCCCGGGAACGCGCTGTGCCGCCGCATTCGATTCGCGGCTCTCGGGGCGGCGCAGTTTCCGGCGAATCTCTGCGGCCGCATCGCGTCCATGCAGAAATTTCCAGTCTACGCAATAGGCCAGCGGGTACATCGCGGCCGCCAGAGCGACGGCGGCAATCACATCGACGGCCGAATGCTGTTTGATAAACACCGTCGAGAGACAGATCAGGATACAGAGAATCACCGAACCTATCGGAACCATCCGCCTGCGGTTCAGCAGCTGCGACTTACAGATGGCGAGCGTTATGCCAATCGCGCCATAGCAGTGCATGCTCGGGCAGACGTTCCACGGCTGGTCGGCTGCGTAAATCAACTGCGTCAGGCGAACGAGCAGATTATCGCGCGCAAATGAGGTCGGCCGAAACGCGACCGCCGTCGGATAGACAAGGCAAAAAGTCAAGCAGATCGCAAGGCCGCCCATCGTAAACAGGCACATGCGCAGAAAATCCTTCCGCGAGACAAAGAGAAAAAAGATCATACCGCCGAACAGATAGAGAAACCAGAGACAATAAGGAATGACGAACCATTCGCAGAACGGAATTTTCGCATCCAGAGCGCACTCGATAAAATGGTGTTTCAGCGGCAGGATGCCGAGCAAACAGAAAAAGCACACATGAAACACGGGGTACAGGAGCAAAAGCGCATACGGATAGGCGCGGCAGAAGCCGCTGATTTTACGAAGCATTATGACGGTTCTCCCGGCTGTTCCGCCTCGGCCTTTCCGCCGATTCTCTCCCCGTACCGGACAGGGATCTCCCCTTCACCGGCGAGAAAGCGCCGGTCCGGCCGCGCCGCATCCTTTTGGAGCAGCAGCACCACCGTCGAGCCGCCGTATTCAAACCAGCCCTTTTCCTCGCCCCGCGCAAATTCCGTCACACCGCGGCGGTTGCAAATCCGGCCGACCAGCATAGCGCCGACCTCAATCTGCGCGGCGAGGCCGAAATGCTCCGTCCGCATCAGAGAAACCTCGCGGCAGTTTTCTACAAAAACGGGCCGCGCTTCCAGCGCGGCAGGGCGCACGGTATGGAGCACGCCGTCGATCCGGTAGCGGCGCAGAAGCCTGCCGTCGTCAAAAAAAGCGTAGCGGTGATAATTGTCGACACAGAGACGAAAGACGAGGCACAGGCCGCCTTCAAAGCGCGCGGCCAGCGTATGAGAACGGAGCAGCCCGGCCAGCGTATACGGCACGCCTTTGACCGGGTAAACCGCGCCGTTTCGAATCGGGTAAACGCTGAGCAGTCCGTCGCACGGAGCGATCAGGCTCTGCGGATCAAAATCGACGGAGCGCGCGCCGGACGCAAGGCGGCGGGTAAAAAAATCGTTGAAAGAACGGAAGGGCCGCCGCTCATAATCCGACAAATCAATGCCGGTGCGTTTGACAAAAGGGGCGATCAGCCGCGCGGAAGCGGGCGTATCAAGAAACGCGCCGGCGCACTTGGAAAGCGGCGGCGCCGTCAAAGCTTTCAGTAAAATCCGGCCGGCGGGCGTGTGGTAAAGACCATACAGAGCGCCGCCGCGATGGCGCTGGGACTGTTGCATAAAAAAATACTCCGTTCCGTCAGCGTGTTCTCAGAAACAAAAGGGTGAGAAAAATCACAACGCCAATGCCAAGCAGAGCCAGCATCCCCTTGCACATCAGCTTTTTGACTTTAAAGCGCATCACAAACGCCAGCGCGGTCACGGCCATGACCAGCGAATAGACGGGCGCAAAATAGGTAGAGCCGATCAATCCCTTGAAGCAGTAGAGCAGCGGAAAAATCAGCGCCGCGGATGTGACGGGCAGACCGATATAAGAGGTACGCGCCGCCGTCGTCTCGTTCTGCCGCTCCTCCTCGGTCACTCCGTAATAGGCGAGGCGAATAACCGCCGCAAGCACATATACGGCGATCACAAAGATATAGTAAAACTGCTTCATGCCGAACGAATACCCGATGACCGCCGGAAGCACGCCGAACGCGACGACGTCCGCCAGAGAGTCAATCCAGATGCCGAAGCGTTTTTCCTGCCGCGTACGTTCGCGCGTTTTGGCCACCAGCCCGTCGAACATATCGCAGATGCCGGACGCCATCAGGCAGAGAATCGCCGCAAAGCCGTTTCCATGCATGGCGAAGACAATCCCTACCGCCGCTGCGACGGCGCTGACGTATGTCAATAAAACGGTGTAGTTATAAAATCCAATCATATCTTATCAGAGAGAGCGGCTGTTCAGGCCGGTCTTCTTTTCCCTGCTTTCTGCGATATTCGGCAGCTTTTCGCCGACGCCGCCGGCTGTCTCCCATCGGCAGCTATGCGCCGCTGGAATCCTACGATTCAAATTATATCACAAATACTTTGTTCAGACAAGGGTTTTCGTTGACACAGATATTTTTTTCATATATAATTATGATTGTAGATATAGTCAGGCGATTTTCGCGGATGGGGTGTGACGATGGCAACCGATGAGTTTTTTGTGTCTCTGACGGTAAACGAAACGGTACGGCTGATACACGACGCAATGACATGCGCAAGCTTTACCGGCGAACTTCTCGACCAGCATGAGTTCGTGCTTCCCGCGGGACGCTGCGTGATTCAGGTGTTTGAGCGCCATTATATGCGCGCCGGCAATCGGCTGACCTTGACGGTCACAGTGGACGATTATACGGGCACGACGCGCGTTCATTCCGTCGGTTCCGGAGGGGGCGCAGGCCTGTTTCGCTTTGATTGGGGCGCTTCAAAGTCGTTTG
>ERZ772860.2107-NODE-2107-length-12089-cov-2.947731_pt1 | contig 12089 bp, 9 predicted proteins | sample MGYA00511342_ERZ772860 | MGnify/ENA primary metagenome ERZ772860 (study PRJEB29015, sample SAMEA2737665) | human gut metagenome | biome: human gut; feature: human-associated habitat; material: faeces | place: China | collected 2012 ... | reverse complement strand
TCTGCCACTCTTGCTCCATCAGGATTATCCCGATTTTGATGTGGTGGTGGTTGATGATGCCTCGTTCGACGGCACCCACGACTTGCTGAGCGACTTGCTCTCACATTTCGACAATCTGCGTGTGACCTTCGCGCCGCAGGAAACTCGCTCCCTCTCGCGCAAGAAACTCTCGCTCACCATTGGCGTCAAGGCGTCGCAAAAAGAAGTGGTGCTCCACACCAATGCCAACTGCCGCGTGATGAGCGACCAGTGGCTCCGCACCATGATGCGCAATTTCATGCCAGGCACCGATGTGGTGCTCGGTTTCTCGCACTATCGCTACCGCAAAGACACCAGCGCAGGCAGATATTTCCGTGTGTTTGATTCGGTAGTCACCTCGCTTCAATGGGTGGGCAGTGCCATCAAGGGGAAACCCTACCGTGGCATCAGCGACAACTTGGCGTATCGCCGCCAATTGTTTTTCGATCATGCTGGTTTCTCAGAGAGTTTGGAGTTGCGCTATGGCGACGACGATGTGTTTGTGAGTGCCATCGCCACAGGCGACAACACTCGCTTGGAACTCGCTCCCGAAAGCCAGATGCAGACCTACTACGAGAATGTGCCAAAGGCGCACAACTTGCTGAAACTGCGCCGCGACTACACCTCGAAGTTTGTGTGCACAAAGGCTCCATTCTATGCGCAAGCCCTGTTCTCGGTGATGAATTATTTGCGTCTGGGTGCCCTCGTGGCAGCCGTGGTGCTCGACTATACCAACATTTTCACCATTTCGGCAGCCACATTTTTGCTCATACTCTCATGGGTGATGATGATATTGCCGTTTAACCGCTGCTGCCAGTTGCTTCAGGCTCCGGGGCTCACATTCAGTGTGCCACTGTTCTATGTGTGGCGACCGGTGGTGAACCTTTACTTCAGAGTGTTGGGCTGGTCAACTCGCAAATCCAATCTCACATCCATCTATGAATGACGCTGCACCTACCCGAATCAATGCGCTCACCTCGTGGCGAGGCATTTTCATCCTTTCCGTAGTGCTGTTTCACAGCGGCGAGGAATTGTTTATGGAATTGGCCACCAGCGGCGTGGTGGGCTTCTTCATCATGAGCGGCTTTTTGATGCGCATGAAGCATCAGCCAGAGCCCATCAGGGGCGCACGGTTTAAGTCGTTCGTCGCCAATCGCGTGCTACGGCTCTATTCGCTCCATTGGTTTGCGTTCGCATTGCTGATGGCTGCCACCTTTGGTTTTTCCACCACCTTGCCCTATATGAGTTGGGGGGCGTTGGTACCCAATTTGCTGCTGGTGCAAAGTTTCGTGCCAGATGTGAACGTGTTTTTCTCTTTCAACACCCCCACATGGTTTTTGTGCGACTTGTTGATCTGTTACCTCTGCTACCCTTACATTGCTACATGGCTCGACAGGATAAGGCTGCGCTGGCAACTGCTGCTCTTTGCAGTGCTTCAGATAGCATATTTTGTATGTATGTGCGCCTTGAGTGACCCCGATTTGATCACCTACGCCCATGTGTTCCCACCGTTCCGCATCTACGAGTTTACCGCCGGCATTATCTTGTATAATGTGTATAAGGCGTTGCGCCCACGCCTCACAGGCTGGAATATGGCGAAATCCACGTTGGCAGAGGTGCTTGTGGTGGGGCTGTATGTGGGTTTGATGGTGTTCTCTCAAGCATGGGACTACCAAGATAAAGACAAATTCAACGACAGCGTGATGTGGGAGATTCCGCTTTCGCTGCTCTTGCTGGTGTTTGTGCTCAATGCCGGCACCGAAGGCATCATCAGCCGCATACTGCATTGGAAACCACTGGCGTGGTTGGGCAGCATCTGTTTTGAGATATTCCTGCTTCACTCCCTATCGGGGCTGGTGTTCGGCTATTTGGTCAGCCCATTCTTGGGTCACTTCGGCATAGATGTTTATGGTCATTACGCCTTCGGTCAACTCCCCATACTGCTTGTCATGGGCTATGTGATGCACCGCTGGTTCACCCTCCCCGTTTTCGCCTGGGCATCGCGCCTCTCCGCCCGCCTCTCCGCCTGAAAGTGGAAAAAAGTGCATGATTATTAGCGAAAAAAAGCAGAAGTAGTGATAATATTTAGTATCTTTGCTAATTAAACAAGCATCGCTTAAAACGATATGATAGTGAATGAAATAAAGAAAAATTGATGTTAGACGTAGTGGTGAAAAATACAGAACGCTTTTTGTTGTCTGTTCCAAAGACAAAGCGGAAAAAGTATGGTCAGTTCTTTACGAACATGTCCACTGCTAAGTTTATGGCTTCTTTATTTTGCTTTGACCGTTCAAAGCCCTGTTTGGAAATTCTGGACGCGGGAGCAGGCACAGGAATACTTGCGACTGCAGTTATTCAGAAGTTGATTGATGATGGTTACAAGGGACGGATTCATGTCACATGCTACGAAACCGACGATTTTGTGATGCCAGTTTTGGAAGAAAACATGAGGTTGAGCACCGTTTTGCCAAACGTGACTTGCTCTATCAAAACAGACAACTACATCACTTCACAAAATTTCTCCAATTACACGCTTTTTGGTGGCGAAGATTTCCATTACGACTATATCATAGGCAATCCTCCTTATCTGAAAACGTCCAAAGATGCCATTGAGGCTTTGGCTATGCCAGAAGTTTGCTATGGTGCACCAAATTTATACTTTTTGTTTTGGGCAATGGGCATTCACAATTTAAAAGAGGGGCAGGAGCTGGTGTATATCATACCACGTTCGTGGACATCGGGGGCTTATTTCAAGAGATTTCGTGAATACCTATTCCGAGAGTGTGTATTAACAGATATCCATTTGTTTGAAAAACGTGATAAGGTTTTCGATGGGGAGTCTGTTTTGCAAGAAACGATGATAGTGAAGGTGAAGAAAACAAGGGTTGTGCCCAGTGTAATCAATATCACCACTTCTTCTACATCAGATTTTAAGGATATTAGCTCCTTTAGCGCACCCTATGAAACCGTGGTCACCAAGAACCATTGTGTATGTGTTGTGACCAACAGTGATGATGTGAATGTGCTTCACACGATCAACCATTTCTCCAAAACACTGCCTGAGATAAACCTAAAAATGCAGACGGGCATTATTGTGGATTTCCGCACAAGAGAGGTGCTGCGAAACGAGCTTGAAGAAGGCGCTTACCCTCTTTTATATGCTCAGCATATTAGGGAAGGAAAGATTGTTTGGCCTTTGGGAAAAGAAGGGGAAGTGATAAAAACTGAAAGGAAATCATATTTGCAGGAGAATGGAAATTTCTTGCTCGTTAAGAGGTTTACTTCAAAAGAAGAGCCTCGCAGATTGCAATGTGGCATTTATTTGAAAAAGAAATTCGACAAGTTTAAATATATAAGCACCCATAATAAAGTGAATTTCATTAAGTGTGATTCTCCTTGTGTGACTTATGGACTATATGTATTGCTGAACTCTTCGCTATATGATTGCTATTATAGGATATTAAATGGCTCAACGCAGGTTAATTCCACAGAAATCAATCAAATGCCAATACCAGATCGACAAGTGATTGAAGAAATGGGAAGAGAACTGATGCACCACGAATTGTCGGAGGTTAATTGCAATAAAATTTTGAGCAGATGGATAAGTTAGAAGTTGCAAAACATCTTTTGGAGCGTGTGGGTATGCCTGCCGAGCAGCAAAGTGCGCTGTGCTGCCTGTCGTTGTTGGCAATGGCTAAACTTGCAAAATCCACTCCTTATAGCCAAGCCACAAACGAGTGGGTCAGAATCCACGATATTATCGCTTTCATTAGTGACCATTATGGAGTGGCTTATGCGGAAAACTCTCGTGAGACATTTCGCAAGCGCGCAATGCACGCTTTCAGGACAGCTGCGCTGATAGAGGATAATGGAAAGGCTACAAATAGCCCAAACTACCGTTATCGCATCACGAGTGAGTTTTTGGCTGTGATTCAAAATATGAGCGGTTCGAAAAGAGTTTTGTGTGACGACAACGCTTACCTTACCCAGTTTATTGCTAATCACGAGAGCCTTACAGAAATTTATGCGTCGAAAAAGAAGATGCATAAATTGCCTGTCCGCATAAATAATCAAGATTTTACATTCAGCCCGGGTAAGCACAATCAGCTCCAAAAGGCTATTATCGAGGAATTTGCTCCGAGGTTTGCCCCAAACTCCGAGTGTTTATATGTTGGTGATACGACTCAAAAAGACTTGGTGAAGGATGTGGATAAGTTGTCATCAATAGGCTTTGAAATCACTTTGCATAATAAAATGCCAGATGTGGTGTTGTATCGGGAAGATAAAAACTGGGTATATTTCGTTGAGGCGGTAACTTCTGTTGGACCGATGAATCCAAAACGAGTAAGTGAGATTGCTGCTATGACAGAAAACGTGAGTTCAGGGAAGATATTTGTAACAGCGTTTCTCGACTTTGCCACATTCAAAAAGTTTTCTGAGCAGTTGGCGTGGGAAACGGAAGTTTGGATTGCTGATATGCCAGAACACATGATTCACTTAAATGGCGACAAGTTTTTAGGTCCAAGATGATTTTTGTGATTTCCTCGCTGTTAATGTCAAAGGAAGATGGATCAGTAGCAAATGAATCAAAACTGCCATATCTCTTGGTTGTTTTTGAAACTTTGGCCGACGTCCAATAGGAATGGAGCGCTTGAAAGTGGAAAAAAGTGGTGGGGGATGGCAATAAGAGGGGATAAATTTGCGTTATTAATGACGAGATGAAAATTGATTTTAAATCACATATAATGCTTTTTGCGTTGGTTTTGTGCGCTTTAACAGCCTTTGCGCAAGACAACGACAAGATTCTGAATCGCCAGTATGTCGACCAGAAGAAGATTCACTTCGGCTTTTCGGTGGGTACCAATTTTCAGGATATTCACATCGTGAACAATGGCTTTCAGACCGAAGACGGCGAAACTTGGTTTGCCGATGTGCCGCAACATTCACCGGGCTTCTGCGTGAATGTGCTCGCCGACCTGCGCCTTGCCAAGAATTTCAACTTGCGCTTCTCGCCGGGTATGTATTTTGGCAACAAGGTGGTGAAATATATCAACTCCTCCGCCCCCGACGAGGTGACCGACCCGCTGCGCCGCAATCAGAGCCAAAACATCAAATCCACCTACATTGTGCTGCCGCTCGACCTGAAGATTTCGGCGAATCGCTACCACAATGTGCGCCCCTATTTCACTGGTGGCGTGATGGGCGTGTTCGACGTGGCTAAAGACCGCACCGAGCAACTCCGCCTGGCGAATGGCGACGCCATGCTCACCGTGGGCATGGGCTGCGACATCTATTTGCCATTCTTCAAACTTTGCCCCGAACTGAAATTCTGCTTCGGCTTGAAGAACGTGCTTCAGAAAAATCGCCCCGACTTGGAGGACAACCCCGAAATGATGCGCTTCACACAAAGCGTGGACAAGGTGACCAACAACATGGTGGTGCTCACATTTTATTTTGAATAACAAACAACGAACAATCATAAGAAGGGATAATGACCTACATTCGTAAATATTTGATGCTGACGCTTGCCGCTTTCCTGTGTGTGACCACACTGAGGGCGCAGGTGGATAATCAGTACACCCAATATTATATGGTGCCAGGCTATTACAACCCTTCAGCCATAGGCAACACCGACTACATTCACGTGACCGTGGGCAGTCGCGCGCAATGGGTGGGCATCAAGCACGCACCGCTCTCGTTTGTGGGGCTGGCGGATATGCCATTCAAGTTCCTCAACAAGCGATTTGCCACCGGCGTGGCCATCAACCAAACCAGCATGGGCCTGTATTCGGGCTTGAATGCGTCGGCACAGTTGGCGTATAAGCACAAACTGTTTGGCGGCACGCTAAGTGGCGGTATTCAGGTGGGCTTGGTCAACGAAAAATTCCGTGGTTCCCGAATTATCGAGGTGGAGGGCGACGAGGCCGACGACGCCATTCCCAAGACCGACGTTTCGGGCAATGCGTTCGACTTCGGCGCGGGCATTTTCTACCAGCACAAGCACTGGTGGGCAGGTTTCTCAGCCACGCACCTCACACAACCCTCGGTGGAGATGAAATCGGAGGGCAACGAGGAAGACCTCTACATATTTGAGGCCGGCCGCACATGTTATTTTATGGCAGGTGGCAATATTCCCGTAAATAATACGTTATTTGAATTACAACCCTCTGTGTTTGTGAAGACCGATTTCAATCTTTACCAGGCAGAGGCCACAATGCGAGTGCGCTACAACAAGTTTATCACCGGTGGCGTGGCATACCGTCATAAAGATGCGGTGAGCCTTGTGGCAGGGGTTGAGATAAAGAATTTCGTAGTGGGCTACTCCTACGATTATCCTATTTCCGACATTTCAAAGGCCACTTCGGGTAGCCATGAGGTGTTTGTGAACTATAACGTGAAATTGAACTTAGGCGAAAAAAACAAAAATAAACATAAGAGTATTCGATTAATGTAGAATATGAAAAAGGTACTATTAATTTCTCTCACCACATTCGTGTTTGCAACAGTGCTCACTTCTTGCTTCTCGGGACGGCGCTCAGTGTCGGCCTACGGGGGCGAAGTGACTGGCGTGAGTGGCTCCGTGTTTGTGGAGCCTACACCTTACGGCATGGTGCTCGTGGATTGTGGTTCAATGAAGGAAGGACCATCAGAGGCCGACTCGCTTTGGGGCATCGACTCCACGGCGCGCGGTGTGTCGGTTGACGCATTCTGGATGGACCAGACCGAAATCACCAACTCAAAGTACAAGCAATTCCTTTACTGGGTGCGCGACTCCATTATCCGTGAGCGCCTTGCCGACCCTGCCTACGGTGGCAACGACGAGTTTAAAATCACCGAAGACAAGTACGGCGACCCTGTGAAGCCTCATCTCGACTGGTCGAAAAACATTCCATGGCGCAATCCGAGCGAAGACGAGGAACGCGCTATCGAGAGTGTGTATCGCATCAACCCCATCACTGGCGTGAAGGAACTCGACCCCACTCAGATGAACTATCGCTACGAAATCTATAATATGACCGAGGCTGTGAAGCGCAAGCACCGTCTCGACCCTGCCACTCGCGACTACAACACCGACCACGCAGTGCCCACCGATGTGCCTGTCATCAGCAAAGACACTGCCTACATCGACGATGATGGCCGCATCGTGCGCCAGACTGTGAACCGTCCGCTCTCCGGTCAATGGGATTTCGTGAACACCTATATCGTGAACGTGTTCCCCGACACTACTTGCTGGGTGAACGACTTCGACAACGCCTACAATGAGCCGTATGTGCGCATGTACTTCGCCAACGGCAACTACAACAACTACCCCGTGGTGGGTGTGAGCTGGGAGCAAGCCAACGCATTCTGCAACTGGCGCACCGAGTTCCTCCGCAAGTCGCTCGGCAAGGAAGGCGTGTATGTGGAGCCATACCGCTTGCCCACCGAGGCTGAATGGGAATTTGCGGCACGCGCAGGTGTGAACAAGAACAAATATCCATGGGAGGGCGATTTGCCACTCACCGAAGACGAAGGGTGCTTCTATGCCAACTTCAAACCACAGGAGGGCAACTATGTGAAAGACGGTAGCATAGTGTGCGCGCCCGTAGGCACCTACGAGCCCAACGACTTCGGCCTCTTCGACATGGCTGGCAACGTGAGCGAATGGACCTCTACCGCCTACACCGAGAGCATCGACCGCATGACCAGCGACCTCAACCCCGAATACCGCTACAATGTGGCGAAGGACGACCCTTACAAGATGTCGCGCAAGATTGTGCGTGGTGGCTCGTGGAAAGACGTGGCACACAACATTCGCGCCGACCTCCGCATGTGGGAATACCAAAACGAGCAACGCTCTTACATCGGTTTCCGCTGCGTGCGCTCAAAGGTGGGCTACACCAAGGTGAAAAGAAAGAAAAACTAATCAAAAAAATCAAAGCAAATACAGATTTTCCAATCAATTACACATAAGGGATTATGGGAAAAATTAAGAAATATAAAAATGTGATTGAACGCTTCCTTTCGGGTGAAACCGGTCAGCGTTTCTTCAACTTTGCCTACAGTATTGGTGCGGCAGTCGTAATCTTGGGTGCGTTGTTCAAGATTCTTCACCTCGAAGGTGGTAACGAAATGCTCACCATCGGTATGGGTACGGAAGTATTGATGTTTATCCTCACCGCTTTCGACCGTCCCGAGCACGATTATAAATGGGAGCAGGTGTTCCCCGTTCTCGCTTCTGGCGACCCCGACGACCGTCCCGACTTCGCAGGTGGCGGCAACATCGTGATTGGCGGTGGCGCAGCGGCGCAGGTTCCTGCACAGCAAGGCGTGACCGAAGCCGAGGCTAAGGCTGCTGTGGGATTGCCACAGGGCATCGACCTCACCGAGGAGGATTCTCGCTCGCTGAGTGAAAGCATCGCTAAAATGGCAGCCGCAAGCGATCAGTTGAGCCGTATGGCTGAACTCACCGACGCCACTCAGCAATATTTGAGCCAAATGGCTGGCATTTCAGAGCAGATGCAGCGACTGAACGAAACCACCACCGCGCTCAACCAAGTGTCGGAAACGCTGCTTGGCAGCTATCGCGCTATTACCGAAAACAGCGAGAGCATCACCCAAAGCAGCACCGGCTACGTGGAGCAGATGGAAAACCTCAACCGCAACATTGGCGGTCTGAACACCATCTACGAAATTCAGCTCAAGAGCATTTCCTCACAGCTCGACAGCATCGACCGCGTGAACCGTGGTTTGAAGGATATTCGCGACATGTACGAGAAATCGGCAGCCGAAAGCGCACACTACTGCGACGAGACCGAAAAGATGGCTCGCTACATGAAGCAACTCAACAGCGTGTATGAAAAAATGATTAAGGCAATGACCGTGAACATGTATCGCCCAATGGGTGGTATGCCTGGCGTTGACCTTAATGATGATAATGATAACTCTAACGAATAAGCATGGCAAACGCTAAAAATCAGACGGTGGGCCGCATGTCGCCACGTCAGAAGATGATCAACTTGATGTACATCGTTCTGACCGCCATGCTTGCCTTGAATGTGTCGAGTGATGTGCTCAGTGGGTTCCGCCAAGTGCAACAGGGGCTCTCGCGCACCAATCGCACACTCACCGCGCGCAGCCAGATGATGTTTGAGCAAATTCAAGCATTCTACAACAAATATCCAAAGCAGGGCCGCCAGTGGCTGGATTTGGGTATGCAGGTGCGCAACACCACCGACAGTCTGTATGATTATATCGAATCGTTGAAGGTAGATATTGTGAAGCAGTGCGATGGTCCGCAAGGCGATGTGAACCACATTGAAGCCGAAGACAACCTCGACGCTGCCGCCCAGGTGATGCTGCCTCCAACAGGTAAGAAGGGCGCTCAACTGCGCACCCGCATTGAGCAATACCGCACATTCATATTGGGAATGCTCGACAATCCCGATGCACAGAAGAATGTGGAGGAAGCGCTCTCTACTGCAAATGTGAAAACAAGCGAGGGAACGAAACGATGGGAGGAAAGCCTCTTTGAGGGTATGCCAGCCATTGCCGCTATCACACTGCTCTCGAAGTTGCAAAACGATATCCGCTTCGCCGAAGGCGTGGCGCTCGGCTCCATGATTTCCAACCTCGACACTGGCGAGCTGCGTGTCAATCACTTTGACGCGTTTGTGGTGCCTGAATCGAAGATGGTGATGCGTGGCAGCAAATATTCTGCCGAGATTGTGATGGCGGCCATCGACACCACTGCGCGCCCACGCGTGTTTGTGAACGGCAGCCAAATCAAGGGCAGCCACTACGAGGTGGCGACCGGCAGCACTGGCAAATTCGAGTTCTCCGGCTTTATCGAGGTTACGGCGCGTGATGGTAGCGTCACCAAGCGCGACTTCAAATCGTCGTACACCGTGATTGAGCCATTGGCTACCGTTTCTGCCACTATGATGAACGTGTTCTACGCCGGTATCGACAACCCTGTGTCAATTGCTGTGGCAGGCGTGCCTCAGCAGTCGATTCAAGCCACAATGACCAACGGCTCGCTCACCAAGACCGCTAATGGCTGGGTGGCTCGCTCATCGGCAATAGGCAGCGAGTGTACGATTAGCGTGACTGCCGAAATCGACGGTCAGCGCACCAATGTGGGCACCACCAGTTTCCGCGTGCGTAAGTTGCCCGACCCAATGCCATTTATCACCTATACCGACGGCAACGGCCATCGCGCCAGTTATAAGGGTGGCAAGCCTTTCTCTAAAGGCACACTCCTGGCAGCCAAGGGACTGGATGCGGCTATCGACGACGACTTGTTGAAAATCGACTTCCGTGTGGTAAGTTTCGATATGGTGCTTTTTGACCAGATGGGCAACGCCATGAGCGAACGCTCGTCGGGCTCAAACTTCTCACCACGCCAGCGTGAGGCTATGAAGCAGATGCGACACGGCAAGCGCTTCTACATCTCGCGCGTGAAGGCCACCGGCCCCGACGGCGTGACTCGCGACATCGCACCAATGGAAGTGATTGTGAATTGATAATTTTTTAATCAGATAATATTTATATATAAACTTTAGATATGAAGTTTCTCAAAGTAATCATTGCCGTGGCGGCTATCGCTTGCACTGCCTCTGTTGCACAAGCACAGGTGGTGAAAAAGACCGCAGCCACCGCTGCGAAGAAGGCTCAATCGCAAGTTTCAACGCGTCAGCAATCGTTCTACGAGGTGCCGGAGCCAAGCGATGCCGACTTGCAGTGGATGAAAATCGTGTATCGTGAGATTGACCTCACCAAGGGCAAGAACGCGGCACTCTATTATCCCGAAGAGCCAAATGAAGATGGCGAAAGCTTGTTCTACATCATCATGCGCCATGTGGCTAACGGCGACATCTCTGTGTATGAGTGGCTCGACGGTCGCGAAATGTTTACCGACACTTACAAGTATAAGGTTAGCAACATGCTCGACCGCTTCCACATTCTCTACGCTCACGCCAAGGGCAGCACCGAAAAGGCGCCTAAATACGTGATTGAGAATGCCGACATTCCAGGCAGTGAGGTGCTGAGTTACTACATTATTGAAAAATGGGAGTTCGACACCCGCAGCAATAAAATGCGTAGCCGTGTGGATGCCATCTGCCCTGTGCTGCACCGTGAAGACGAGTTTGGCGTGGTGCAAAAGTGGCCTATGTTCTGGGTGAAACTCAACGACATTCGCCCATACATCGCACAGCAGTTTGTGTTTACCGACAACGATAACAACTTGCTCCGCTACAACCTCGACGACTTCTTCAAACTCAATATGTATAAGGGCGACATCTACAAGGTGAAGAACCTGCGCAACCAAACCTTGCGTATGCAATTCCCCGACGATAAGGCCTACAAGCACGCACAAGACAGCATCGAACGCCGTTTGCGTCAGTTCGACAAGGGATTGTGGGTGCCATCACGCGAAGAGCTCCAGGCTCAGAAGGAAGCCCGCGAAAAGGCAGAGCGTGAAGCCGAAGGCGCCGACGAAGAAGAAACCACAGCAGCAGAAGAACAGAAGTCGGTGAAGAAATCCACCAAGCGTGGCGCAAAGTCCACCAAGAAGGCTACTGTGAAAAAGGAAAAGAAGCAGAAAGTGGCAAAGGTGAAAACCCGCACGGTGAAGTCGAGCGGTGGCGCAGTAAGAAGCGTTCGCAACCGTAAGCGCTAACCCTTTACTCACACAGATTCCACTTTTGTGGTGGGCAGTGGCTCACACAGATTCCACTTTGATGGGGGATTAGGCTCACACAGATCCCACGGATCTCACGGAAATAATTTTTGTTGGTGGGAAATCTCACAGAATTATGTGGGAAGGTCTCACACAGATTCAACAGATTCAACAAAAATAATTATTCGTGAAATTCGTGGGATTCCTGTTTTTTAAAATCTGCCACAAATTATCACAAATTTCCACAAATTCAGAGCACTCGGAGTACTCGGAGTAATCTGACACTCCAATTACCACCAGCCTCTGTGAGATATAACACCCTCAAAAGCAAAACCTGTGGGATCTGTGAGATCTGTGTGAGCCTTAAAATACCCCACGAAGCGAAATAAAAAAGGCTGTTAATCGCGAG
>ERZ772860.2099-NODE-2099-length-12110-cov-32.855827_pt1 | contig 12110 bp, 10 predicted proteins | sample MGYA00511342_ERZ772860 | MGnify/ENA primary metagenome ERZ772860 (study PRJEB29015, sample SAMEA2737665) | human gut metagenome | biome: human gut; feature: human-associated habitat; material: faeces | place: China | collected 2012 ... | reverse complement strand
TTCGGAAAATCGTTGTCACATGAGAGTAATTTCGAGACCCGGTATCGGAACCTGCGTGTGTATTGAAATTACAAAGCGAAAGGAAAAATAAAATGAAATGTTATATCAAAGATTATCCACGTCCACAGTTGGTCAGAAAGGACTGGAAAAACCTGAACGGAAAGTGGAAATTCTGGTATGGGGACGAGGAGCAGCCACAGATCCGGGAGATCACAGTACCGTTTACCTATGAAACACCGGCAAGCGGAATTAACGACACAGAGGTGCATGGCAGCGTCTGGTATGAAAGAACGGTGGAACTGAAAAGTGTGGATCCGGACACCCATAGTGTGTTATTGCATTTTGAAGGAAGCGATTACCGGACCAGAGTATGGATCAACGGGTGGCTTGTTGGAGAACATACGGGAGGATATGAAAGGTTCACTTTTGACATTACAGAGTATGTAAAAGGTGGAGAAAACAAGATTCGCGTCTGTGTGGAGGACAGCCTGTCCATGACACAGCCCCGGGGAAAACAGCGCTGGCAAAAAGAGAACTTTGGCTGCTGGTATGTGCAGACCACCGGAATTTGGAAAACAGTATGGTTAGAATATGTCCCTAAGAATTATCTAAAATATGTAAAGATGACACCGGATGTAAAAAACCGTTCCCTGTATCTGGAATATGAAATGGAGCTTGCAGGAGAACAGGACTGTGAGAATCTGGCAATTGAGACGGAAATCTGCATGGAAGATCGGATAGTGGTCAAGAGTATGACAGAGGTTACGGGAGAGAGAACCAAAATTTCACTATCTCTGGAACAACAGGATGGAATCGAACCCTGGGCAATCTATCTGTGGAGACCGGAGGACCCAAAGCTCTATGATGTGACTTTCAAGGTCTGGAAGAGCGGACAGCTTCTGGATCAGGTCTATTCCTATTTTGGAATGCGGGAGATAGAGATCCGGGATGGCAATATTTTGCTAAACGGCATTCCCTTGTATCAGAAACTAATATTGGATCAGGGATATTGGGAGGAAAGCCATCTGACACCGCCAACGGAAGAGGCACTGATCGAAGACATCGATAAGATCCACGCCCTGGGGTATAATGGACTGCGCAAACACGAAAAAGTGGAAGATGAAAGGTTCCTGTACTGGTGTGATGTAAAGGGAATGTTAGTATGGAGCGAGGCTCCGTCCACCTATCGCTTCGATGATGATGCCATAGAAGCTTTCAGCAGGGAATGGCTCTCCATTGTAAAACAGAATTACAATCACCCCTGTATTATTGTATGGACACCCTTCAATGAATCCTGGGGAATTCCGCAGGTCAGGACAGACAAGAGACAGCAGGATTTTACAGTTGGGATTTATTATATGACCAAGGCGATAGATGCCATGCGGCCGGTGATCTGCAATGATGGATGGGAACACACAGTATCGGATATCCTGACACTGCATGATTATGAGGCGGACGGCAACCGGCTGTACCGCCACTACATGGATTGCAGGGAGAGCATTTTGAACAACCAGGTGCCCCATTCCGGAGAACGGTTTGCCTTTGCCGAAGGCTATCATTATCGGGGACAGCCGGTTATTATCAGTGAGTTCGGGGGAATTGCTTTTACCGGAGATGATAACGGCTGGGGTTACGGTGATAAGGTGCATAATGAGGAAGAATTCCTGCTACGGTTCCGAAACATTACACAGGCAATCAAAAATCTTCCTTATGTATGCGGCTACTGTTATACTCAGGTCAGCGATGTACAGCAGGAAGTAAACGGTCTTATGGATATCAGGCGTAAATATAAAACAGATCCTGCAAAAATAAAGGAAGTGAATGATGCGGGACGGAATTTGGGACTTGCACCGGATCGTGAAATCAGCTAAAATAATGGCAGGTAGTTGTACTGTAGAAGGGAGACCGTATGATAACCAGCCAAATTATACAGACAAGCATTGATGAATTAAAAGCAATCACAAAAGTAGACCTCGGAGTTTATGACCTGAACGGATCCGAAGTGGCATCTACCATGGAGAGAGATGACATTACGACTGATCTGATCACAGGATTTGCAGCTTCTCCGGCAGACAGCCAGGTGATCGGAGTGCATCATCTTCTGAAGATCCGTGATGAAGGCGAACTTTTATATGTGTTGGTTGCCCGCGGAATGACAGACGATGTGTATATGGTGGGCAAGATTGCCGTCAGCCAGATTCAGAATCTCGTCATTGCCTATAAAGAGCGTTTTGACCGGAACAACTTCTTCCAGAATCTGTTACTGGATAATTTGTTGTTGGTAGATATCTACAACAGAGCGAAGAAGCTTCATGTGGAAGTAACTTGTCCCAGAGCGATATATCTGATCGAGACGAAGGATGAGAAGGACGGTATTGTATCGGAAGTGCTTAAGAGCATGTTCTCACCCCAGTCGGGAGATTATGTGACTGCAGTAGACGAATCCAGCCTGATCCTGATCAAGTCTGTGGAGAATACTACAACGCCGCAGGCATTGCACGAACTGGCAGAGACTATCGTAGCAATGATGAATGCGGAAGCTCTGCTGGATGTCAAGGTGGCTTACGGTACTGTGGTACAGGAACTGAAGGATGTCTCCAAGTCCTACAAAGAAGCTAAGATGGCACTGGATGTAGGCAAGATCTTCTATGCAGAGAAGAAAGTAATTGCGTACAGCACACTGGGAATCGGACGACTGATCTATCAGCTTCCGGTGAATCTGTGCAAAATCTTCATCGAAGAGATCTTCGGAGACAATGTACCCTACGATCTGGACGAAGAGACATTGAATACATTGAACAAGTTCTTTGAGAACAATCTGAACGTGTCGGAGACTTCCAGACAACTGTTTGTACATCGTAACACTCTGGTGTATCGTATTGAGAAGATCCAGAAGAGCACCGGGCTGGACCTGCGCAGCTTCGATGATGCATTGACCTTCAAGATCGCATTGATGGTCGTTAATTATATGAAATATCTGGATAACCAGGAATATTAAGGACAACCCCCTGCATAAAGTTAGATAGAAACTTTATGCGGGGGGATTTTTATGTCATATCGGAAACAGATCAGTTATTTGGAATTACAGGAAAATGGGCAGCGAATCCGAAGTGCGGGATATGCAAGGCTGGAAAGCCTGGATAAAGAAGAAATTTTGACAGTGCAGCTGAATGGACAGGAAATCGTGTCCGGTAAGGGGATACCGCTGTATTTGCAATGGGAAAGCGGGGAACATCAGCTGTGCGAAATGACGACAGATCAAGGAAGAGCTTCTTGTGAGAAAAGGATTCCATTGGAAAAAGAGAGGGAGCAGATACTTGGGATACGCATTCCGCTGGAAAGGAATTGTGCCATCGTAGGGAAATTCGAAGGAACCGGAGATAGCAAAAAGAAATCTGTGCCAAAGCCGGAAAACGTGATGAAAAGCGAAGAACCGAAGCTGATAGAGAAGAAAGCAGAGGTAACAGCGGAAGCAGCCATTCCCATGGAGACAGGAAAACGGCAAGCACAAACGGTAAAGGAATCCGCTGCCGTTACGGAAAACACCCTGCATATGAAAGATACCAAATGGGAGCAGTTAAGCAGCATTTACCCACACATTCATCCCTTCCGGGATGCCAGGGAATTCTTGTCGGTAGGACCGGAAGACTTTGTAGTTCTGCGGGAACGCTGTTATCAGATGACTCATAACAGCTTTTTACTGCATGGATATTACAATTACAGACATTTGCTGTTGTTGCGGCAGGAAACAGCCGGGCAGGCAAAGTATTACATAGGAGTTCCGGGAAACTTTTACGAACGGGAGAAACAGGTCGCGAGGATGTTTGGCTTTGAGAGCTTTGAAGGAGCCAGAGAACCGGCATGGGAAGGAGACTTCGGATATTATCTGATCTCGGTGGAACTGTGAGAGGATCACAGTCCCCGTTCATCGAATTCCGGAATAAAGCTTTCACTGGCGGCCGTTCCTTCCTGACGAAAACCTCGTTCGATGCCGATCCGCTCTGCAAATCGCAATACCCGGTCGTATTCTTCCGGCGTTACGGTACGATTCAGCGCCTCAATGTCCGCTACCTGTGGCAGAGGTGTATACTGATTCATAATGCTGATATAAATATGATCTCCATAGGTCTCATGGAGATAGCGCAGGATCTTTTTAGAATCCTTCGTCTGCCCGGGCAAAAGCAGATGTCGTACGATAAGTCCCCGTTGCATTAATCCGGTATCTTCGTTGATGACAGGATTCCCCACCTGACGATACATTTCCGCAATGGCTGCACAGGCAGCTTCAAAATAATCCGGAGCATGGGAATACGCAGTGGAAAGCTCCGGGGAAAAATATTTCAGATCCGGAAGATAAATATCCACCAGCCCTTCCAGATGGCGCAGTGCCTCCGGAGATTCATAGCTGCCGGTATTGTATACAATAGGAAGATGCAGCCCCTGCTGTTTTGCCTGCTCCAGTGCAATAACGATCTGCGGCAGAAAATGAGTCGGGGTGACGAGGTTGATATTATTGGCCCCCTGTTCCTGCAATTGCAGAAAGATTTCCGCCAGATGCTCCGGAGCAATGACTCGTCCGGCCTTACCCAAAGCAATATTATGATTCTGACAAAAGACACATCTGAGATTACAGCCGGAGAAAAAGACAGTTCCGGAGCCGGAAGTACCGGAAATACAGGGTTCTTCCCAATAATGCAGGGAAGCTCTCGCTGCCATGAGTTCAGCGGTCTGCCCACAGTACCCGGCCTGACCGGCGAGACGGTTCACATGGCAGGCACGTGGGCATAGCACACAGTCGGACATGATGTCACGGAACCAGGTATCGACGCTATTATTTGAAAAAATGGTAGTCTCTACAGCCATATCTGTACTTCCTTCTTATTCATAGCTACAAATGTCAAAACCGCATACGCCGGACCATGACAGCAGCTCCACCCAGTTTCCTTACGGCACATGGAAGGTTCTACTTAGTGCTGCTTTGTTCCCAACCTGACACGGTTCGTAGATTTCCATTGCGTAAGACCGAGTTTCATCACCACTGCATGGCAACCCGACATATACGGCTTTTTAAGTGTATCTGTTTCCGGCGGCTTTGTCAAGCCTCTTTGACTTGAAGAATATGTCTGCGCGTGCTACAATTGACGTAACGATGTGCAATTATCGGAAAATTACAATAATAACAAGATAAAATGATAATACTCTGGGAGAAAAGGATATCGAAAGAAAATGAATACCAGGCAGTTACAGACAGATAAAAACCAAAAACTATATCATGCACTGCTCGGAATCTTATTGGTGTGCGCTCTGGCAATGATGATGCTTCTCAGCTATTGGGCCTGCAAATATTCCTATTACGGTGCGGTGGATGGCAGAACCAGAGGAGTGCTGGTCGGGGACAAGACCTGGGCTCATATCGCGGTTTTTTTGGCTGCATCGCTTTGTGCCATGGGAATCGACAAAGTGTTGATGAAAAAAGACAAGTCCCAGCAGGAAAAGATCTGCCTGTGTACGTTAATTGTGACGAGCGTCATTGCGTTTATTCTGGGGGTATTCTATGTATGCAAGAATCCCTATTATCCCGTAGGAGACCAGATTAATACTACGGCGTTTGCTGCATATTGCAGAGATGGCAATTTCAGCATGCTGAGCATTGGCGGGTATGTGGGAATGTACCAGCAGCAGAAGGGATTGGCAATCCTCTATGAGATCCTGTTTACCTTGTTCGGCGACTTTAACTACAGACCGGCCAAGATCCTTCATGTCGTATGGTGGATACTTACGATACTGGCGGGCTATGGGTTTCTGAAGCTGAACACGGACAGACCGGTATTCCGGATACTGTATTGTGTGATGATGCTGGGTTGTTTTCCTCTTTTATTTTATCTTCCTTATATCTATGGTGATGTGCTCAGCATCAGCTTCGGAATCATATTGTTTTATGGTGTGGCAGCCTATGAACATTCCGGGCAGAAGAGATATATTGCATTGGCATCCTTCGCAGCGGGTCTGGCGGTACTTGCCCGGAAAAATACATGGATCGTTCTCGTTGCCGTGGCAGTCTATGTTCTGCTGGTAAGTCTCAGAAAAAAGAAAGTACGATATCTTATGGCGGGAACAGCGATCCTTCTGACGGCAGCATTGTCTGTGAAGGCAGTAGATGTAATCTATGAAGTCCGGTCGGGATATCCCAGTGGAGTCGGTATTCCCAGTATCTTGTGGGTCGCTATGGGATTACAGGAGACGGAAGGCAGAGCGGGGGTCTATAACCGATATCAGCAGGCAACATTTACAGATTACGATTGCCAACAGGAACTTGCCGCGCAGCAGGGAAAAGAATATATCCGGGAACGGTTGGAAGAATTTTCACAGGATCCGGGAATGGCATTCAACTTTTTCAAAAATAAGGTGGAGGGCCAGTGGATAGAGCCGATGTATGCAGCGTTGGAAAGTACGGAAAGTTTTGAAGAAGGAGCGGAATTGTCTCCTGTTCTGGAGAGTCTGTATTACGGTGAACTGGGAAGAACTATATGGAAGCTTACAAATTATTACCAGAGTATCCTATATTTGGCTGGACTTATGGCATTGGTCATGCTGGGAATCTTGTGGTGGAAGAAAAAGGAGGTTCCGATATCACTGTGGCTGCCCTGGATTGCTGTGTTCGGCGGATTTCTGTTCAGTATTCTGTGGGAAGCCAAGAGCAGATATGTATTCCCATATTGTGTATTTATGATCCTGTATGCACCGGAGGGATTGTATCAGACGGGACTTCTGCTCTGCAAGCTGCCGAAACTCAGAAAATTCAAAAAGAGCGGACATACACAGGATAAAGGAGAAGAAGCATCGTTACGAGAGACTGCTTAAGAACTTCCTGGCTTCCTTTTCCTGCTTGTTGCGGATGCGGAGTTCTTCGAAAAAGGTTTTCAGCATCTGACTGCATTCTGCTTCCAAAATGCCCCGGGTAACCTTCACTTGATGGTTAAACTGGGGCATTTCCAGTATATTCAGGATGGATCCGGCGCATCCGGCCTTGGGATTCATGCAGCCCATGACGACTTCGGGGATCCGGGCCTGCACGATGGCACCGGCGCACATCTGGCAGGGCTCCAGTGTCACATAGAGGGTGCACTCTTCCAGGCGCCAGTCACCGATGACCTTGCTGGCTTTGTTGATCGCTGTGATCTCCGCATGCGCCAGCGTATTTTTATCTGTATTGCGGCGGTTGTAACCCCGGCCGATGATCTTTCCCTCGTGTACGATGACACAACCGATGGGAACTTCTCCCAGAGCGTAGGCTTTTTTTGCCTGTTTCAGGGCTTCTTTCATATATTTTTCTTCCACACTTTTGATGACTGCCATGATATGTGTTGCCTTTCCGGCGCTTTCGCTGTCCTATTTTAATCTGTTTTGGAAAACCTTTTCCAAAAATTCACGCCATATTTCGTAAATGCTGTACATTGACGAAACTGCCATTAACTTATAGTATAGAGAATATATGAGCAAACGTCAAATGGAACAAGACCGCATTTCGTCGCGGTAACGGAGAAAAACGGGCGCAGGGGTCTGCGGCCGGAACGGGGGATTTATGGTATCAATCAAAGAAGTGGCAAAACATGCCGGAGTGGCAATTTCAACAGTATCCAAGGTCTTAAATGGCTACCCGAATGTCAGTGAAGAGACGAAAAAGAAGGTACAGGACGCCATCAAGGAGCTGAATTATATTCCGAATTCCATTGCTGCGGCGCTTTCCTCCAAGCAGTTTGGAAGAATCGCGCTGGTGCTGGATCCCAATAGACAGACCCAGGCCATTGACCAGATCTTCATGCAGTATCTGGTAGGGGCATTGGATAAGGCGAAAGAACTGAATGTGGAAGTCGTGACGATCTTTCCTTCTATGATCGCGGGAATGACAGCGGAAGAGATCACCAGATCTTTTCTGTCACAAAGTATCTCGGGCGTTGTGATCTATGGCATGTCCAAAGAAGATAAAGTACTGCAGAAACTCATCCGGGAAAAGCAGTTCGCCTGTGTGGTAGTGGATGCACCGATTGTGAATGCCAGGACCACATACATCAGTATCGATCAGGAACAGGCCCAGTACGATGTGGCGAAAAAGACGGTGCTGGACGATAATTGCAAGCGTGTGTTGTACATCGCAGGCAGAAGAGACGGTTATGTCACGGAACAGAGATTAAAGGGCATGAAGCGTCTGGTGAAAGACTTGGATCTGACCATGATGGTGAGACAGGGAGATTTCAGTGAGCTGACAGCGAGAAACGTGGCACTGAAATACGCGAAAAATAAGGACGTGGTAGTCTGTGCATCCGACCTGATGGCAATCGGCGCCATGAACGCCCTGATCGATATGGACATTTTCCGTCCGGTGTGCGGTTTCGATGGCATCACCCTGATGGGATATGTCGGTAAGCAGATGAATACTATCAGACAGGATTTCTACAGCATCTCCAGCAGAGCCGTGGAAGAAGTACATCAGCTGATGAACGGCGGCGAGGGACATCAGGTAGTCATGCCCCATAGTATTGTGAAAATGTACTATAAGGACATTATCTGTTAAGCTATTTTGCACAAAAATCCAGGAAAATCAAAGAAAGGGTTGCGGAAAACGTTTTCCTATGGTATCCTGTGTATTGTAAGAGAGCAACAAAACTTTTTTTCCTGAAAAACGGAGGAAATAGCATCCGCTGATTCAGGGAAAACCGCAACAGAGAGAATAGAAAAATAGTGCGCTTCCCTGGGGAAACGTGCGGAAATGGGGTTAAAGATGAATTTAGAGCAGACATTAAACGAGATCACCGGCAAAATGTATGGAAAAAATATCGGTGCCTGCACCGATGCACAGCTGTACACCGGAGTACTGCAGCTGACCAAAGAGAAGATGGCAGAGACTCCTGCAATCACCGGAGACAAGAAAGTATATTACATTTCCATGGAGTTCCTGATCGGTAAGCTGTTATCCAACAACCTGATCAACTTAGGTATCTATGAGGAGCTGAGCGATATCCTGAAGAAAAACGGCAAGAATCTGGCAGACATCGAAGAGGCAGAGCCGGAACCCTCTCTTGGTAACGGTGGACTTGGAAGACTGGCAGCATGTTTCCTGGATTCCATCGCTACTCTGGGACTTCCCGGAGACGGTATCGGTCTGAACTACCACTTCGGTCTGTTCAAGCAGGTATTCAAGGATCATCTGCAGAATGCTGAGAAGAACGATTGGATCCAGAAGGATTCCTGGCTGAACAACACCGGCACTAAGTTTGAAGTAGCTTTCGGTGACCGCAAGGTGACTTCCGTATTGTATGATATTGACGTGGTAGGTTATGAGAACGGACTGAACAAGCTGCACTTATTTGATATTGAGACTGTGGATGAGAGCCTGGTAAAGAAAGGCATCACTTTCGATAAGGAAGCCATTGAGAAGAACCTGACTCTGTTCCTGTATCCGGATGATTCCGATGAGGCCGGTAACCTGTTACGTATCTACCAGGAGTACTTCATGGTATGCAACGGTGCCCAGCTGATCCTGAAGGAAGTAAAGGAAAAAGGCTATGATCTGCATACTCTGCCTGAGCATGTGGCAATCCAGATCAACGATACCCATCCTACCATGGTTATCCCTGAGCTGATCCGCATCCTCACCACTGAGGAAAGCTTCACCATGGACGAAGCCATTGACGTGGTAAGCCGCACCTGCGCGTATACCAACCACACCATTCTGGCAGAAGCTCTGGAAAAGTGGCCTCTGGCTTATATTGAAAAAGTAGTTCCTCAGCTGGTTCCCATTATCAAGGAGCTGAGTGATCGCGTGGCAAAGAAATATAAGGACGAAAAAGTTCAGATCATCGACAAGGACAAGAGAGTGCACATGGCACACATCGACATCCACTACGGTTACAGCGTCAACGGTGTGGCAGCGATCCATACCGAGATTCTGAAAGAGAGTGAACTGAATCATTTTTACAAGATTTACCCTGAAAAGTTCAACAACAAGACCAACGGCATCACCTTCCGTAGATGGCTGCTGTCCTGCAACCATGAGCTGGCTGCGTTCCTGACCCAGACCATCGGCGACAGTTACAAGAAGGATGCCGAAGAATTACAGAAGCTGTTAGAACATAAGGACGATCAGGCGGTACTGGATGCTATCTATGATATCAAGAAGACCAAGAAGACCGAGCTGGTATCCTATATCAAGGATAAGGAAGGCGTGGAGCTGAATCCCGATTCCATCTTCGATATTCAGGTAAAGCGTCTGCACGAGTATAAGCGTCAGCAGATGAACGCACTGTATATCATTCACAAATATCTGGAGATCAAGGGCGGCAAGAAGCCTTCTACACCGCTGACCTTCATCTTCGGTGCAAAGGCTGCACCTGCGTATGTGATCGCTCAAGATATCATTCATCTCCTGCTGGTAATGTCCGACATTATCAATAATGATCCTGAAGTCAGCCCTTACATGAAGCTTGTTATGGTAGAGAACTACAACGTAAGCTATGCCGAGAAGCTGATCCCTGCCTGCGATATCTCCGAGCAGATTTCTCTGGCATCCAAGGAAGCATCCGGAACCGGTAACATGAAGTTCATGTTAAACGGTGCAGTAACACTGGGTACAAGTGACGGTGCAAACGTAGAGATCCATGAGCTGGTAGGCGATGACAATATCTACATCTTCGGTAAGGATAGTGACACTGTTATCAAGCATTACGAGAAGGCAGATTATGTCTCTAAGGACTACTACAAGAAGAGCCCTGTGATCAAGGAAGCAGTGGACTTCATCGTCAGCAAAGAAGTACTCAAAGTGGGCAAAAAGGAGAACCTGGAGCGCTTGTACAACGAGCTGCTGAACAAAGACTGGTTCATGACCCTGCTTGACTTAGAGGACTACATCAAGGTAAAGGATCAGGCATTCGCCGATTACGAGGATCAGCAGAAGTGGAAGAAGATGATGCTAGTGAACATCGCCAAAGCAGGATTCTTCTCCTCTGATAGAACCATCGCAGAGTACAACAGAGACATCTGGAAATTGAAATAATAGACATACAGCCCCGGTGTGAATGCACCGGGGTTTCATGATAACTTGAGAGTTAGTTGATTAACTTATTGGCCAGCCTACCGTAGCCCTTGGCAGGGTATGAGAAACGCGGCTACTAGTGTATTGGCAACTTTCCAAAACACAGAACTCCCGGGGTATGCGGTGCCATGTCGAAGATGTTTGTCGTAGGATGTTGATATTTTCTAGAAAAGTGTTGAGAACCGCTGTATCACTTTTCATTAGAAAATTCACATCCGGAGACCTTACATCGAGACATGTGTATCGCATGCTCCGGGAGTTCAGCGTTTTGAAATATAAAGTTCCGTGTTATACCTTCGGTTTTCACGATTTGGGTATCTGCAATAGAACAAGCTTCTCATACCCACAAACTTTTCTCAGTGTGGGTATCAGTGGCAAAACAAGCTTCTTATACCCACAAACTTTTCACAGCGTGGGTATCAGCAACGAAACAAGCTTCTCATACCCTCAAACTTTCCATAGCGTGGGTATCAGCAACAAAACAAGCTTCTCATACCCTCAAACTTTCCATAGCGTGGGTATCAGCGGCAAAACAAGCTTCTCATACCCATAAACTATTCACGCTGAGGAGGAAGAAGGGTACAAAGAAGCTTGCTCCTATCATCTGTGCCCACGCTGAGGAGGAAGAAGGGTACAGAGAAGCTTGCACCTATCATCTGTGCCCACGCTGAGGCGGGAGAAGGGTACAAAGAAGCTTGCACCTATCATCTGTGCCCACGCTGAGGAGGAAGAAGGGTACAGAGAAGCTTGCACCTATCATCTGTGCCCACGCTGAGGAGGAAGAAGGGTACAGAGAAGCTTGCACCTATCATCTGTGCCCACGTTGAGGCAAAAGAATGGGCACAGGCGGAACTTGTCCTGTCTACGGCAGCCCTACGCAATGAGCCACGCTATTCATAAGATTGCCAGCAAAAGGCGCTGCCAATCTTATTTCATATCGCGGCGTTCGCCGCATCACGGCAAAAATAAAAACCGTGATTTGTGAGCAAGCTCCCAATCACGGTTCTTATTTTGCCTATGC